>Ga0302315_10000464_pt1 | contig 46058 bp, 51 predicted proteins | sample III_Palsa_N3_1_FD_200532 | JGI IMG/M metagenome (GOLD analysis project Ga0302315, IMG submission 200532) | Peat permafrost microbial communities from Stordalen Mire near Abisko, Sweden - III_Palsa_N3_1 | ecosystem: Environmental > Terrestrial > Soil > Palsa > Peat permafrost | place: Sweden...
TTAATTATTTTTTCTGATACATTCATAATGACGCTCCTAGTTTATTAATTTTTGATGACATATAACTACTATAGTTCATGTACACCATTTTTCTAGGAAGTGTCCGATTAAATCTTATCTTTTACAAATTAATGCAAGGCTGTGCCTTAAATAAGACAGATCAGAAACTGATCGATAGATTGAGTTTTAAGCAGGACAATCCGTATGAGGAAAGTGTATAAATATTATTCCTTTGACGGCTTGTACCCCTTGAGTGACTGCTAGCAAGCCAACTGTGTTTCTATATGTAATTGAAGGCAGTACACTCGGCGGGGGTTAATTTGAGAATTTAATTCCCATTTAGAACTACATCTTAATAATGGTAAGCTTGTTTATCTTATGAGTTAGCTGATTGGTTAATAGTGCGTTTTTTGTATGAGGCAATACGCGCGGTAATTATAGTTGACGCTAGACAAAAAGACTTGAGATTCTTTATCAACATAAAAATTAGCCATATGACCGATTGTATTATCAGGCCAAGTATAAAACATAAAGCCATAAGCAGAGCCATTTAATTGCCGTCTAGATAACGAACGAAGGTCGTCAATAATGTCATTATTATTAGAAGCAAGTAATCTAATTTCTTGTGTAGTGCTTGCTTTGAAATTAATATCCAAATCCAATTCAATAATTTCTCTATCTTGGCTTAAATCAACGCGTTCCCCAGAATGTGCTTGAAGAAGGGAGTTGCACCTTTCTAAAATGCGTTCATCATTCGTGTAAGAGCGTTTAATCTTAAATCTTAATTTTTCTCCTTCTTTTGCCTCTATAAAAATAGGCTGTGTGTAAGAATGAGCTGATTGCGTACCTACTGTGCCCAAATTTAGGTTTTTATCAGCCTGAATGTATTCATCTAAACGAAGTGCAACTCGGGCACAATTAACCGAGCCATTTCTAGCATTAATACCTTTGGCTAATTCTTTTAATTTTAACGCTTCTGGTTCCCAAGTTAGGGGATTAATATGTTGAGGCATGACAAACTCCTGATTTAATGGATAATTGTATAATTTTTGTTAGTTAGTTTTATTGCATTTAATTGTCTCAAGTAAAGAAATAAATGTCAATTTTATTAATAATAAAAAGAGATTATCTTGTTAAGTTCCATAGCTTAATAATGTTGCTGGATAAATTTGGCTGGTTAATATTGCGAGAGATAATAATGTAATGTATGCTGCATTGCATTATCCAACAATAAGATATAAAAAATTAAGTAATTTAACTGGAAAAAAGCTAATGATAACTAAAGACTTTAATGAAATGATTTGTGGCATGACAAATAATACAGTAAAAGAATTACATTTTAATAAAAAAAATCCATTTACCCTGGTGCAATTTAAAGCTTTTTGTAAATCTTTAGCTAAAAATGTTTCGGTACAGCAGTTAACTTTTGAGCATATTGTTATTTCGGCAAAAGCCGCTTGCTTTTTTGCTCAAGAATTACAACAAAATACTAAGCTCCAAGCTTTATTCTTTTTCAAGACTGAATTTGAAAAAAATGCTATAAAATTTTTGATGAATGCCTTACCTTGTTCCTCAGTAACAGAATTACATCTCGTACGAATTCGATTACAACTAGATGATATTAAAGAAGTTGCACAAATGCTGAAAATACCTTCTGCACATTTAAGAGAGTTGCAATTGGTAGGAAATAATCTTAATTCGGAAAGTATTACATTTATTGCTGAAGCGCTTACGCATAATACTACTCTGCAAGTGCTTAATTTAATTGATAACATCAAGCAAGCTGATGAAGCGATTATGCTTATTAATGCTGTTAAATATAATAAAGTTTTACATAGTTTGTATTTAGATGCAGATGCTTCAATTGAACCATTTTTAAATCTTGAATTTGTAACTGCTGGTATTGCATGCTTACAAACCAATACTACTTTGCATACCATAAGTAATACCCCTTTAACAGAAATTTTTCATAAAGATGTTGATAAACTTTCAATTAATTTACTTAAAATGTGCTTAGAGAAAAATCTAGTTGAAGATAGTAATTATGCAAGTTCTGCTGTAGCTATCGATAGGAGTGTTAACTTGTTGGACACCTCTGTTAGCCCGGTAGAGTTAATGTATTTATGGGATAATCTTCCCGCTCATAATCTCCAAGGCAACCGTGTTGAAAGTCCTGAGCCAGAAGAATCAACGGCATCAAACAAAAATTTAAAAGCTTGAAATTTTAACCCATTTGTAAATGAGTGAGGGCAGAGGCTACTGCTTCTGCATCATTATTGTTGGCACTAACAGTTGCGTCATGGCCAAGTACTGGAGGGGTGTTTTGAGCCCTGTTTGCATTGAAGTGGCTTAGTAATAGGGGAGCCTGTGGTAAAACTTTTGGCACTTTTGCTTTCAAAATATTAATAATTCTTTTATATCTTTCTTTGGCATTATAGGCTTGGCCGCCTTGTAGTTGAGCTATTTTATATTCGATACTTTCTAATGCCGTTGCTTGAAATATATCTTTATGCTCTGTATCAATACCTAAGGCAATAAATTTATGTACTAAATGTTCATAATTTAAATAGGCTGCATGATGTAAGGCCGTTTTATTTTGTTGGAATACTTGATGGATACTAATCCCTTTTTGTAATAATAAATCTATAAAATCAGGTTTATTATTTAAAATTGCAATTAAAAGTAGGGGCGTAGTATTTCCAGTTTTGGGATGCAATTCCGCACCTTTTTCTAATAATAGTTGAGCGGCTACCACCTTGCCTTGCATTGCAGTTAATTGCAGTGGCGTAAAACCCTGAGCACTAGGTGTTTCGGTATAGCAACTAAAATATTTTAATAAAAACTCAAGCATTGGAATATCATCATTATTGACAGCATCATGTAATACCGTTTGTTGTTCAATTAAATCTTGGTAATGAAAATCTACCGAATCGGCATGTAAAGCTTGTACTAAAGCTAGATGTTTATTTTTAACTGCTATGTTAGCAGGATTGCAACCATTAGCATCTCTAACATTTACAGTTTCCATAATTTTTTTAGGAGCTTCTTCTGTCGAAAATTTCCTATTTATATCATCTTTTGTAAACGTTACTAACGCCTGCCAAATTTCCACGTTGCCATGCTGCGCACAATCGTGTAATGCAGTTTCGCCCTTAATTCCTTGACAATAAATATTTGCTCCTTTTTTTAACAGGTATTGTATAGTGTCTAATTGATTGCCTACTATGGCAAAGTAAAGCGCAGTTTTAGAGCCGTAATTACTTTTTTCATTAATCGTAAAATTTTTAGATAACAAATATTCAATACCAGGAATAAAACCATGCATAGCACAAAGAGGTAATAGTCCTAGCGGTGCCGCACCAAATATTTGGGCATAATTATCCCAAATTTGCTCTAATAAATTTTTAAAATTTTGTAGCTCTTTGTTTTTAACTGCGGTTTTAAAATGAGTAAATATATCATTTGAATTCATTTTACTTATAGCTAGTTTTAAAGCTTTATCTACTAATAATGTTAATAATCTATTATCAAAGTGTAAAGATAAAGCTTCACGAGTGACTAGGCTTCGTATCTGTGGCTTATTGCTGGTACAGATGTAATGTACTAAAGAAGTGAAATCTATGGTACGACCATCATCGGTTGTAACAGGATGTATCATAAGTTCATGTTTGATTAAACACAAAAAATTATCGGTAGTAATTTCTATAGGATCTAATTTATCGGTAGAGTTTGTAGTCTCAAAGGTATGTAGTATATCTTGTATTGCTAGATTTCTTCTATATTTATTGCTTAAGCTTGAAAAAGTAAATGGCTCTTTGGTTTGTGGGCTTACAAAGGGTAAATTTTCTGTTACGGCTTCTTGTTCTAAGGTTTGAATAGCTTTTTCAGAGTAAGTATAGCCATCACTCATTATGACAGGATTTTCTAATAATTTTTTGGTTATAGGGCATAATAAATCGGTTTGGCTTACTGTAATGGTAAAGGTTCCTAAAAAGCTAAGTACGGGGTGGGTTGCTACATAATGAATTTCGGATGGCATGGTTTATCTCCAAAGCTTTACATGGGATTGATTATAGTTAAATAAGCTTAAGCTTTGCCACTTATTATAATAAATCACTAACTATCTATTTGTTTATAATAAGGTCAAGTTTTTTGTCGAATAATAGCTTAAAAAAAATTATTTTTGCCAGTAATTTGACGAAAGCTAGGTTTAGCAGCTATTTATTAATTACTGATATAAAGTAAGTGAACTCAAAACATAAGCTTCAAGAGAATAGTGAAATATAAGGGATTGACGTATGACTGTAAATACAAAATTAGTGGGTACTAGTGACGCTATTCAATTGGTAAATCATATGATTAGTCAAGTAGCACCTACTAATGCAAATGTGCTTATTTTAGGTGAATCTGGCACGGGTAAAGAATTAGTGGCCCAAAGTATTCATGCCTTATCTAAAAGAAGTGCTGCTCCTTTTATTCCAGTCAATTGTGGTGCTATTCCTGCTGATTTATTAGAAAGTGAATTATTTGGCCATGAAAAAGGAGCTTTTACTGGAGCCTATACGCAACGTCTCGGTCGCTTTGAATTAGCAGCAACGGGGACTCTCTTTTTAGATGAAATTGGTGATATGCCTTTAAGTATGCAAGTTAAATTGTTACGAGTGTTACAGGAAAAGTCTTTTGAACGTATAGGAAATAGTAAATCAATTCCAACTAATGTACGAATTATTGCTGCAACTAATAAAAATTTGGAAGCTGAAATATCTAAAGGAACTTTTAGAGAAGATTTATATTATCGTTTAAATGTATTTCCTATAGAAATTTTACCTCTACAAGATAGGACTGCTGATATCGCCCCGTTAATTCAACATTTTGTAGAGCTTATAGAAAAAACGTATTACGTAACCCTAAAGTTTAGTGAAGAAACCCTGCAAGTGTTAGAAGGATACTCATGGCCTGGTAATGTACGTGAATTAAGTAATTTGATTGAAAGATTACAAGTCTTATACTCAGGTATGGTGATAGAGCCTACCCATTTGCCAAGCAAATTTACGCAACATTGTTTATTCCCCACATTATCAAAGATAGATGCAGGGGGAGAGGATGATGTCAATGAGAGGGCCGTTAACTTGCAACAAGGCCTCTTGCCGGTTGAACTACCCCAAAAAGATTTTAATTTAAAAGCTTATTTAATGGATATGGAACTGCATTTTATTCGTCAAGCACTATCGATATCTCATGGCAAGGTGGCGCATGCGGCAGTGCAGCTTGGCATACAAAGAACCACGCTGGTTGAAAAAATAAAAAAATATGGCATAGATAAAAGCCAAGTGACAAAATTATGACTTTATTTGCAAAAAAAGAACATAAGTCATTGAATCTTAATTATTAATTTTTTGTGGTACAAAAATTGCCTTGGGTTAAGGTAATAGCTTCAACAATGAAGGACAAATAATGAATCAAAAGGTATTACTTATTAGCGCTCAAGTAGGAGTATTATGCACTTGGGTTGAGTTAATGCAAAATAATGGATTTGATTTAATTTTTGCAAGTCATCTTAATGAAGCACGTACGATTATTGAAAATGAAGCCATACAAGCGGTGATGTTGCATAGTCCCGTACCTGATTCACCCCATACTATAAGTAATCTACGATTTATAAAAAATCATTATCAGGTTTTACCAGTTGTGATAGTAGCAACCAAAGGCTCACTCTGTGAAGCAGTGGAATGTATGCGCGCAGGTGCTACATATTATTTGGAAATGAGCATGGAGCCAGAATCGGTAATGACGACCGTATCCAAAATAGTAAAAAATAGCGTGTTACCTGCTAAAGAACCATTGGCGCAAGATATCAAGATGAGAAAGATTTTTCAAAAGGCAAGAAAAGTAGCATTATTTGATGCGACCGTATTATTAATGGGGGAAAGTGGGACGGGTAAAGAAGTAGTTGCTAATTACATACATAAGATGTCTCATAGAAAAAACGAGCCTTTTGTAGCTATAAATTGTGCAGCTATTCCAGAAAATATGTTAGAAGCAAGCCTTTTTGGATATGAAAAAGGCTCGTTTACAGGGGCCTATTCCGCCTCTGTAGGTAAATTCGAACAAGCACAAAATGGTACTATATTTCTAGATGAAATTTCAGAAATGCCTTTGCATTTGCAAGTTAAATTATTGCGCGTGTTGCAAGAAAAAGAAATTGAACGCTTAGGAGCTAAAAAATCTACTCCCTTAAATATACGTATTATAGCAGCCAGTAATAGAAATTTATTACAAGCAATACAACTGGGCACTTTTAGAGAAGATTTATATTATAGATTGAGCATTTTTCCTATTACTATCCCTCCCTTAAGAGAAAGAAAAGAAGATATATTACCGCTTGCTCATAATTTTTTGGCTCAATATGCGCATTTGCATAATAAACCAGTTCCCATATTAACTCCTGAATGCCAGGATTTTTTATTACAACAACGCTTTCCCGGTAACGTCAGAGAGTTAAGTAACATGATGCAAAGAGCGCTTATATTGCATGAGAATGAAGAAATAAATCAGGATGATTTACAACTGACACAGGTACAATACGATATACAAGAAGGGGTTTTGTAAAAATGGATATTAATACTTTCCTAAGAGATATGCATGAAGTAAAAACCAGTATGCAAGAAAGGGGGGTAAACATAAAAACTGCAGCAGAGCCCAGTAATCAATTTTCCAATATTCTAGGCTCTGCCATTAATGAATTAAACAATGTGGTCATTACTTCTGAAAATAAAATGGATGCTTACACCCGGGGTGAAGAAAAAGATTTAGTTTCAGTAATGGTTAGTATGAATGATGCTCGTTTAGGGCTTACCATGGCAACCGAATTACGTAATAGATTTATTGATTTTTATCAAGAAATTTCAAAATTATCGGTATAAAGGGCTATTAAATGGCATTGGTAGACAGTAAGCAAATTTCTATGGCTGCAGGTGGCTTTACTGCGCTTCCTTTTGGGAGGCAATTAGGACTATTATTTGGACTGGCAGCGAGTATTGCTTTGGGGGTGTATGTAGTACTGTGGTCACAATCTCCAGAATTTATTCCGTTGTATGCATCACTTGATCCTAAAGATACTGCACAAGTTATGGAAGCTTTACAGAAAAATAATATTGCTCACAAATATGATATGGCAGGGGGTGGAGTTTTAGTCCCTAGTGGCGCAGTGGATGAAGTAAGGATGAAATTAGCAGCACAAGGCTTACCGAGAAGTGCCAATATGGGATTTGAGCTTTTAGATGAACCACAAGGCTTTGGTAGTAGTCAATTTATGGAATCGGTACGTTATAGAAGGAGCCTGGAAGGGGAATTGTCTCGTACCATCAGTAGTTTGGAGGGGGTTCGTAATGTGCGGGTTCATCTAGGATTGCCTAAAGAGTCAGCTTTTTTAAAACGTCAAAATGTAGCTAGTGCTTCGGTAATGGTAGAATTATTTGGTGGGCGAGAGCTAGATTCTACACAAGTACTTGGTATTGTAAACATTGTTTCCTCAAGCGTGCCTGGCTTAAATAAAGAAGCGGTCACGGTAGTAGATCAGAGGGGGCGTTTATTAACACAAAATTCTACGACCCCACTGGCTGCAGCATTAGATCAATTTAATTATACGCGCCAATTAGAAGCGGTATATTCCAAACGTATTCAAGAATTATTACGCCCCATTTTAGGCGATAATAATGTACGCGCTGAAGTAACTGCAGACTTAGATTTTACTATGTCAGAAGAAATGGAAGAAAAATTTAATCCCAAAACTACCGCCCTTCGTAGTGAGAGTACCATAAATGAAAATCGTGCGCTTGCTAATGAAGCCGTAGGTATCCCAGGGGCTTTATCAAATCAACCTCCAGCCTTAGCAAGTGCTCCAGAAGTTAATGCTAAAACCGGTGATAGCAAAAATGACGTGAGTGGACACAATTCTCGTAATCAATCGACCAGAAATTTTGAAGTAGATAAAACGGTAATGCATGTTAAAAAAGATGTAGGTAAGTTAAAGCGTTTATCGGTTGCGGTAGTAGTCGCCGATAAAACTACATTTGATGCAAAAGGCCAAGAGACTAAAACTCCTTGGACAGAGCAAGAAATAGAGCGTATAAAAGGCTTAGTTAAAGATTCTATAGGTTACAGCGCGGAACGAGGCGATACCGTAAATGTGGTAAATACCCCTTTTGCGCAAGTAGCCCCCTTGCAACCTTTAGATCCTATTAAATTCTATCAACAAGCCTGGTTCCCCTCGGTATTAAAACAAGGATTAGCTGGATTGTTTGTATTGCTAGTACTATTTTTGGTGCTAAAACCTATTTTAAATATATTGGCTGCTTTTAAACCTACTTATCCTATGAAAAATGATGATGATGAAAGTATTTTAGATAATGTCAGCCGTAAAACTCAAAAATCTTTAAGCCATGCCTCTGGTAGTGAAAATCAAATAGAGCAAGTAAAACAGCTAGCGCAAGAAGATCCTAAAAAGGTCGCTCAAGTAGTAATGAATTGGGTAGGTAAAGAAGATGAGTAATGAAATAGTACCCCTAGCCCCGGCTACTAATAATCTTAATAATGACCCCTTAAAGGCCTTATCAGGTACCATACGAGCCGCTATTTTATTAATGACGCTCGATCAAAAAGAAGCAGCCGAAGTGCTTAAACATTTAGGCCCAAAGCAAGTCCAAAAACTAGGCGTTGCCATGGCCTCATTGCAAAATATTGAAAAAAATCAGTTAGAAGGGGTTATTAACGAATTTATTAGTCTTGCAGATAAACAAACTAATTTAGGTGTAGGTAGTGATGAATATATTCGCGATGTTTTAGTGCAAGCTCTAGGTGAAGAGAAAGCAGGCGGCGTTATTGATAGAATTTTGCTAGGCGCCAATACTAAAGGTTTAGATACTTTTAAGTGGATGGAGCCCAGAGCCGTTGCCGATATCATTCGTTTTGAACATCCCCAAATTCAATCGATTGTCTTAAGTTATATAGATCCCGATCAAGCAGCGCAAGTATTAACGCATTTTGATGAACGGGTGCGTTTAGATATTATGCTGCGTATTTCTAATTTAGAGACAGTACAACCTTCAGCGCTGCAAGAACTAAACGATATTATGGAAAAACAATTTAGTGGTAGTGCGACAGTAGGTAAGACCCGCTCGGTCGGTGGTGTAAAAACAGCAGCTGGAATTATGAACTTTTTAGAAACCAATGCAGAAGCCACTTTGATGCAACAATTAAAAGAAAGAGATCCTGAATTAAGCCAAAATATTCAAGACTTAATGTTTGTTTTTGAAAATTTATTAGAAGTAGATGATAAAGGCATACAAGCATTGTTACGTGAGGTTTCTTCTGAAGTATTGATTTTAGCGCTCAAAGGAGCTGATAATGCTATGCGAGAAAAAATATTTAAAAATATGTCTAAACGAGCTGGAGAGCTATTAAAAGATGATTTAGAAGCAAAAGGGCCTGTAAAAGTAAGTGAAGTTGAAGCTGCACAAAAAGAAATTTTAAGTATAGCCCGTCGTAAAGCGGATGCAGGTGAGATTTCGTTAGGCACTGGCGGGGAGGAAATGATTTAATGGTTGAATTGCAAAAATCTAATTGTCTTAATTGGACATCCCCTGAAAAAGAAAAAAAAGAAGAGCTAAACGAAGCGGTATTACAAGAAATAGAGGATTTAAAAGCCGCAGCCTTAAAAAATGGGTATAATCAAGGTCATATGCTAGGAGTAGAACAAGGGGTAAAATCCTATAATGAAAAAAAGGCCGAAGTCCAAGATTTGTTAAGTAGCTTTGCACATTCGGTAGAAGATGTGAATGAAAAATTGGATTCATTAATAACGCCATTGATTTACTCGTTAACTAAAGCTTTTTGTCGTTATGAAATATCTGTTAATCCGAGCACCATACAAAAGATAATTGCCGAAGCCTTAAACGCCCTACCGGAAGATGCCTTACAAGTACGTATTTTACTTAATCCGGCAGATGTTGAGCATTGTACTGTGCCGGAACCTGTTAAAATAGTTGCCAGTGAAAAAATTAGCCAAGGTGGCTGCCTTATAGATTGTGATATAGCTCAAATAGACGCCTTAGTTGAGTCCAGACTTGACTGTTTACAAACAGCCCATTTATCTTAACAAGAGTATATTTTATGGCTGCAAGTATTATTGATATAAAAAAACTTGAAAATAATTTGCAGGCTAGAATGGAGAATATTCAGGTACATCCTTTTTGTTTGAGTGGCAAACTTACTCGTTCTATTGGTTTAACTTTAGAAGCTAAAGGCATTTGGGCCCCCCTTGGAACGGTGTGTCATATTAACAATAATAATACTTGTTTAGAGTCTGTAGTGACTGGATTTACTGATAATCGCTTATTTTTAATGCCTATACAAAATGTAGATGGTTTACCTCCAGGGGCTGCTATAACTCCCACTTATAAAAATTTTGAAGTCCCGGTAGGCTTTGAATTATTGGGTAGGGTTATTGATAGCTGTGGGGTCCCCTTAGATGGCAAGGGTGCTTTACAGTGCACTGAAAAACGTTCTTTATATGGTAAAAGTATCAATCCTATGCATCGCCGTGCCATAGAAAAACCCTTAGATGTTGGCGTGAGAGCTATAAATGCAATGTTAACCGTAGGACAAGGGCAACGTTTAGGACTAATGGCAGGTAGCGGGGTTGGAAAAAGTGTTTTATTAGGTATGCTTTCTCGTAATACGGTAGCAGATATTATTGTAGTGGGCTTAATAGGAGAACGAGGTCGAGAAGTAAAAGAATTTATAGATAATAATTTAGGAGATGCTATTAATCGCGCGGTAGTAATCGCAGCTCCTGCAGATTACTCGCCTTTATTACGATTATATGGTGCTTGGTGTGCTATGACAGTTGCTGAATATTTTCGTGAAAAGGGTAAAAATGTTTTATTGCTAATGGATTCGGTAACTCGATTTGCTCAAGCTCAACGCGAAATAGGGCTTGCTATGAATGAACCACCTGCCACGAAAGGTTTTCCTCCTTCAGCTTTTACTATTTTACCTCGTTTGATTGAACGGGCAGGTAATGGATCTCTCGGGGAAGGTTCTATTACGGCTATCTTTACGGTGTTGGCTGAAGGAGATGATCAGCAAGATCCTATCGTAGATGCCGCTAGAGCAGTATTAGATGGGCATATAGTGTTGTCTAGAAAGTATGCAGATTTAGGTCATTATCCTGCAATTGATATCGAGGCTTCTGTGAGTCGAGTCATGAGCTCTGTAACAACGGTACAGCATCGTAAAAATGCAATTTTATTTAAAAAATATTATTCTTTGTATTTAGAAAATAGGGATTTAGTTAATATGGGGGCCTATGTGAATGGCATGAATCCTGATTTAGATTATGCTCTTAAATATATCAACGTTATGGAGACTTTTTTGCAACAAGATGTGGACGAAAAAGTTAATTTTGAGGAAAGTGTAATTGCTCTAGAAAATATAATTCATCCCTCGGAACAATAAGGATTTACGTTGTGGGTAATAAATTTTCTTTACTGGCTAAAAAATTTGAACAAATATTGGATAAAGAAGCGGCGTATTTATCTCAAATACAACAAAAGTTATTAAATGAGGAAAAGCGTTTTGGGCAGCTCTTAGCTTATGAGAGCGAATATTTAAGTAAACTGGACTATTTTCAAACACAAAATACTTATGGTCAAGAAGTTAGGAATTACTATCTTTTTTTAGAGCACATAGCTACTATAAAAAGACAGCAAAGTAATACTATTCAGTCTTTAAAAGATATGCGAGATAAGTCACAACTTAAATTTAATAAGGCATTTCATAAAAATAAATCTTTCAAAGAATACTTGAGGCAAATTCATGCGGCAGAGCGGTTAGGAAGAGCACATCGTGAGCAAAAATTATCAGATATGCAAGTAAATGATTGGTATAACAACTTAATAAATGATTAATAACTTATTTTGAGCTATGCTAGAATTATGCCTTTACTTAAGTGAAGTTAATTGTATAATTTAGGGGAGTCAGTAATGTCGATAACTTCTATGCTTTCAGCAGATGGGCAAGAATTAACTATTAGGGTTTCTGGTCGCTTTGACTTTAGTTCTTTGCAGTTATTTCGTAATGCTTACGAGAAGGCGAACCAAAAACATAAAACGTATATAGTCGATTTGAAAGAGTCTGATTATTTAGACAGTTCGGCTCTTGGCATGCTCTTAGCGCTAAGAGACTATGCGGGAGGGGATGAAGCCAATATTCGTATTATTAATTGTAATAATGATGTGAAGAAGATTTTAGTCATTACCAAGTTGGATGAATTATTTAAACTAGAATAAATATATCTATATACTTGGCACATTCATTGCGTGTTAAAGGTAATTAACATGCAATGGAGCTTAAAGCCTATGGATATCAATGTGCTGAATATGGGCCAAGACCTAGGCGCTCATTCCAAAGAATTTCTTGTTGGAGAAGAGACAGCTGGTCAATTATTTAAACCACAAGAATTTCAATTAGCTTATGATAAAGAAGTAAATATTAAAGAGCCCAATACTGCTCATGCTACTGCACATCATAATGCTGCTAACAAAAGCCAAAATACATCGACCTCAAACGAACACAGTGATGGGGCTAATGACCCACATAGTGAATATGAAAATTCACAAGCTAGCATAGAATCCGCATCTTGTGAAATGAAGTCTAATAACGATAGAGAAGATAAAACCATTACAGACTTAGCAACCAATAACACTGAAGATATTTTATTACCGCTCACTAATCAAGATAACAGTATACTCGATGCTGAAGCGCTAAAGTATTTAGAGCCAGCAGAAAGCCTCGACTTACATGAAAATTTTGAGCTATTACAAGCTGCTAAGCGACAACGTGATTCTATTGCTGCATCACATGAAACCGTAGCGCAGCTAGAAACCCCTATTATAGATGCACTGGTGGAAATGCTTAGCCTAAACAACCAAGAAATAGAATCGACCGATGAAGAAGAGAAAGAGCAAACGACAAGTGAAGCTGATATCCTACCTACCACTCATTTTTATCAACCAGAAATAGTTGCCGTAAATAAAAAAACTGCTCAGCAAGTGGGGGATAACGACATACTCAACAGTGCAGATTATACCAAAGCATTTACTGCATCCACTATGCAAGAGTTTGTACATAAGCCATTGGGAGACTTACAAGCAAATACTGCTCTAGACAATATAGACAAGGTAGACGATATAGCTCCACTTAATGTGCAAACTACTACCACCAATGATATCAAAAAAATATTGGCTGATGATTTATCAATTGATAATAGAAATGCAGCAAAAGATGATAATGGGCTTTTACCTATGAATATACGAGAAGCGTCTTTTCATAGGACCTTACAAACGGAATTACCTTTTAAAACTGAAATTCAGGAATCGATATATTCCCCTCGTTGGGGGGATGGCTTACAAAATAATGTAATGTGGCTTGTCAATCAGAATATTCAAAGAGCTGACATTCATTTGAATCCTCCTGATTTAGGACCCATAGAAATTCGTGTCTCTATAGATAAAAATGAAGCAAAAATCCTATTTACCAGTCAGGTGGCTGAGGTGCGGGATTTAGTGGATTCCAATAAACAAAACTTGAAAGAAACTTTACAGCAAGCAGGCATAAAAGCAGAAGTAAATGTAGCACACCAGAATGCAAAAGATAGCCAAGAACGTTTTCATAATGAAGCTATAACAAAATCCGCAAAGCTTGTAAATATTGAGGAAACTCCAATAGATAGTAATGCAGTGGCTATACGACAAGGCCTTATTGATGATTACGCCTAAACTAATTAACAGTCAAAAAATTGACTGTTATAGATAAAAGCGGAATATTCTAAACCCTTTTTGCCTGTCAAAAAAATTGCTTTTTTTCTACCTCTTATAATAATCATTTTATAATTCAACCATTTAAAAATTTTGGCATAAAGTTTGCCTTACTAGGGATATATGGCAAACTTTTTTTAATCTGAGTTTTTAAGCGTGGCTGAAGAAAAGAAAGAGACAGAAGAAAAAGAAGATTTGAGCTTGGAGGCGCCGCCAGGGACATTGGCTGCGACTGCAAATTCAGCTTCATCTGCAGAAAAGAGAGAAGCGGGAGCAGGGACAAGCTCAACTTCTAAAAAGAAAAAACTGTTTATTATTGCAGGTGTGGTCCTATGGCTGCTTGCTTTGCTGTTATTGGTTACTGTTCTTGTAATAAAAAAACGCCATACAGTAGAGCCAAAAACCCCCCCGCTGGAGGAGACTAAAGAACCCGCTAAGAGTTTAAAAGAAGCTAGTAAAGATACTAAAGCTGAACCCCCAAAAAAAGCACCTAAAAAACAAGAAGCTAAAAGTGAATCTAGTCATGAAGGGAGCGAGGGGGGTGAAGGGGGCGAGGGCGGCGAAGGAGCTAGCGAAGGCCCTGCCGGCAAAGCTATTTATTATGTTATTAAGCCAGCATTTGTTTTAAATTTTGAATCAACAGTACGGGGTGGGCCACGATTTTTACAAATTCAAATTGCGGTGATGTCACACAGTGGGGGAGCTATTAAGTCTCTCGAAGATAATTTACCCATGATTAAAGACATTATTATCGACTTAATTAGTAGTAAAAAAGTAGATGAATTAGCTTCAGCAGTAGGTAAAGAACAGTTGAAAGAACAAGCCTTAAAACTTATTCAAGGAGTATTAGACAAAGAAGGTAATGGGCAAACCATTGAGGCAGTTTTATTTGAAAGCTTTGTAATGCAATAAGGGATAATTATGTCATTAACTGATGTACTCAATCAAGACGAAATAGATGCGTTACTCAATGGAGGTAAAAAAGAAGAGCGGGTAGAAGAACAAGAAGAAGATCCTACAAAGCCAAAGATTTTTAATTTTGGATCTAACGAACGAATTGTACGTGGCAGGATGCCGACCCTTGAAATGATAAATGAACGTTACGCAAGAAACTTACGCGTTAGTTTATTTAACTTTATGAGACGAAGTGCTGAAATTTCGGTACAAGGCTTAAAGATAATGAAATTTGGGGAATATGTTAATACTTTATTTTTGCCAACTAGCCTTAATTTGGTACGTATACGCCCTTTGCGAGGTACTGCTCTTTTTATATTAGATGCTAAATTTGTATATATATTAGTGGATAATTTTTTTGGGGGGGAAGGAAAGTTTCATAATAAAATTGAAGGAAGAGACTTTACTCCTACAGAATATAGGATTATTCAAATGATTCTTAATATGGCTTTTAACGATTTAAAAGAAGCATGGCAACCGGTAATGCCTGCGGTAGAATTTACCTTTCAAAGTTCTGAAGTAAATCCTACTATGGCAAATATTGTCAGTCCAAGTGAAATTGTAGTAATTAGTCGTTTTAGAATTGAATTAGAAGGGGGAGGGGGAGAAATGCATATTACCATTCCGTATTCTATGTTAGAGCCTATCCGAGAAATATTAGATGCGGGAGTGCAAAGTGATAGAGATCAAACTGATGAAAATTGGTTGAAAACCTTACACGAAGATATTTTTGATGCCGATTTAGAAATAAAAAGTATATTAGCAAAAAAAACTATGTCTTTACGAGAAATTGTAAAATTAGAAGTAGGAGATATTATTCCGATTGATTTACCAGAAACCGCTATGATGGTTGCAGAAGGGCTCCCAACTTTTAAAGTAAAATTAGGCCAAATGGATGACAATTATGCCTTAAAAATTGTAGCACCCGTTGAAAAACGAAAAAGCAATGTGGAGAAGCCTATATGAGTGATGAGAAACCAGAAAATGCAGATAACACTACTACTCCACCTAATAGTGCTGCCGGGGGAGAAAATGCAGCACCAGAGGCAGCCGCAGATTGGGGTGATGCTTTAAAAGAACAAAAAGCTGCTGAAACTGCCAATGCTGCAAGCCCCACGCCTCAAGGTGCAGCCGATGAATGGGCAGCCGCTTTAAGTGAGCAAAAAAAAACAGAAGCTGCGCCTAAGGAAAATCCTCCAGCTACAGCAGAGCGTTTTCCTTTAGAAAATTTAAAACATGAGCCACAAGGGGGTGGTTCTGATCATTCTAATTTGGAGGTAATTTTAGATATACCGGTAGTTATTTCCATGGAAGTAGGTAAAACACGAATTTCGATAAGAAATTTAATGAAGTTAGCACAAGGCTCAGTAGTAGAATTAGACCGTTTTGCAGGAGACGCCTTAGATGTATACGTCAACGGCACATTAATTGCCCATGGTGAAGTAGTGGTAGTAAATGAAAAATTTGGTATTCGCTTAACCGATATCATTTCTGCATCCGAACGTATTGATAAATTGGGATAAAATATGAAAGAAATAATTATGGTAAATCAAATGACAGTGTCATTACTTATTGTGATGGGGACTTTATTTTTATTTTTTTTATTATTAAAAAAAATAAAAGATAGTAAAATTATGCACAATAAAATGATTCAAGTGTTAAGTGTGATTGCGGTGGGTCAAAAAGAAAAAGTAATGTTGCTAGAAGTACACAATCAAAAAATTCTAATTGGAATTACTTCCCAAAGCATTCAAACGTTATTGGAGCTGCACACCGTAGACGTTTCCAAAAATATTAAGCCCTCATCAAATAGCAAAAATGAAATGTTATATAATTTTGAAACTTTATTAAAACGTGAATCTACCCACGAGAGTGCTAAGGCATGAAATGGATTGTCACGGTATTTTTTTTATTACCGACGGTATGCTGTGCTGAAAATACTTGGCCTATGGTGCCCTTGTTAAGTGATAACACCGGGCATACTTATTCATTAAGTATACAATTATTAATGATGATGACGGCATTAACTTTTATGCCAGCAGCTTTTCTAGCCATGACTTCTTTTACTCGCATTATTATTGTGTTAGGGATTTTAAGACAAGCCATGGGCATGCCACAAACCCCCAATAATCAAATATTAATAGGCATAGCATTTTTTTTAAGTTTTTTTATCATGTCCCCGGTTATTCATGAAATCAATATGCAAGCATTGCAACCTTACACCACAGGGCAATTAGCAGCAATGCCTGCTTTAGATAAAGCTTCATTTGCCATGAAAAACTTTATGTTACAACAAACCAGAACTAATGATTTAGTGTTATTTGAAGGCTTAAGTCAAAAAGGGCACGCTAAAGTGTCTTTGCCAGAGCGATTGCATGATTTGCCAATGAGCATTGTTATGCCAGCATTTATTACTAGTGAAATAAAAACAGCTTTTCAAATTGGGTTTTTAATATTTATTCCTTTTTTAATAATAGATTTTGTAGTGGCTAGTGTATTAATGGCTATGGGTATGATGATGTTGTCACCTATGATTATTTCTTTGCCTTTTAAGATAATGCTTTTTGTATTAGTCGATGGATGGACTTTAATCTTAGGCACGCTTGCCAGTAGTTTTGGGGAATAACATGACGCCAGAATCTATTGTTGATTTATTTCGTCAAGCCTTACATCTTATATTGTTAATGTTAGCGGTATTAATTTTGCCAGGGCTTTTTACAGGCCTTTTGGTGAGTCTGTTTCAAGCAGCGACTCAAATTAATGAACAAAGTCTTAGCTTTGTACCAAAATTATTGGTCACTTTTGGGGTTGTTATGTTATCTGGTCCTTGGCTTTTGCATCATGTCATTAATTTTACGCAAAATTTAATGAATAATTTACCTTATTATATTGGGTGAGTTATGATATCTATTGCCAACCTAGAAGGAATGATTTATACAGCCATACTGGTGTTATTTAGGACTTCTAGTTTGCTATTAACCGCTCCCTTGATAGGTACTTCTATGGTGCCAGCACGAATTCGCTTGTTATTATGTATATTAATTACTATAGTGATGCTACCCTCTTTATTGGTTAATAAATTACAGCCTGATTATTCTTTGCAATTAATTTTTACTATTGCTAATGAAGTATTTATTGGGATTGTCTTAGGGTTTGCATTCCAAATGGTTTTTCAGATCTTTATAGTGGTAGGGGATATGTTATCTATGCAAATGGGATTAAGTTTTGCGATGATGATTGATCCTGCTTCAAAAATCAATGTGCCTATTGTAAGTCAAATATATTCCATGATGGTGAGTTTGATTTTTTTTATCTTAGATGGACATTTATTTTTCATTCAAACCCTAGGTGAAAGTTTTCAAATCTTACCGCTTACTCAAGCTATAGCTATACAATCCTTTCAAGAAATAAGTATGATGGGTGGATGGATTATCGTACATGCTTTGCAAATTGCCTTGCCTTTGTGCATAGCCTTACTATTAGTCACGACTTCACTAGGGGTGGTGGCGCGGTCTGTCCCCCAACTTAATGTGTTTACTTTAGGGATGCCCCTCAGTGTATTATTAGGTTTGGTATTAATTTGGATAAATATAAAAGATATTCCTTTTCATTACGCCAATATTAGTCGAGAATTTTCAGCAGCCACTATTGAGTTGTTATATACAGGAAATAAATATGTCAAATAGTGATGCTGAAGATAGAACAGAAGATGCCACAGAGAAACGCAAGAAAGAAGCGCGAGAACAAGGTCAAGTTATCCGATCGAAAGATTGGAATACTTTAGTTATTTTGTTTTCTGCTAGTCTTAGTATAGTGTCTTTTAATGAAAGATTTATTAAAACAGCGACGAATTTGTTACAAAAAGCTTTTACTTATACCCATGAAGATTTATTTAAAGATGATTATATTACTCACAGATTAAGTGAATTAACGCTGGACGCCTTGTATGGCATATTCCCACTTTTTATAGTATTAATATTGGCAGCTCTCATAGGGGGATCGATGATTGGGGGGGTTAATTTTTCTATCCAAAATTGCTTTCCAAAATTTGATCGCTTAAATCCCATTAAAGGGTTGTCAAAAATATTTTCTACTAAATCATTAATTGAATTAGCAAAAGCCGTAATAAAAGTTTCTATTTTACTGGTAGCATCTTTTTTTATATATATAAAATTTCATGACAGAGTAATGGTGTTAAGTTTTAAAGAAATACAACTTGCTATTTACCAGTCATCCGAGATATTAGCGGATGCTTTTTTTCTGTTAAGTTGTAGTTTGATTTTTATGGCATCCATCGATGTTCCCTTTCAAATGTGGGATTTTATCAAACAATTAAAAATGACTAAACAAGAAGTAAGGGATGAATATAGAAATATCGAAGGTAATCCTGAAATGAAAGCCAAAATCAAACAAATGCAGCGGCAAATGAGTAAAAAGCGCATGATGCAAAATGTAGCCGATGCCGATGTCATTGTGACTAATCCAACTCATTTTGCGGTAGCACTAAAATATGAACTTGGCAAAGGTACAGCCCCTATTTTAGTTGGCAAAGGCGTTGATAATGTGGCGCAAGTAATACGTCAAGTGGGTAACGATAACCATATACCTATCTTATCTATGCCTCCTTTAGCACGTGCTTTATACTATAGTGTAGAGATAGACAAGGAAATCCCACAAGGATTATATGTCGCGGTGGCAAAAGTTTTAGCTTATGTTTTTGAACTAAAATTATATAAACAAGGCAAGGTAGTAAAACCTAATTTACCAAAAGAATATCCTATCCCAGATGAATATAAACGATAGGGGAGCATATGACACAAAGTCAAGGTATAGAATTTTTAAAGGGCATTGAAAAGTTTGGGCTAGGGGTGCCCGTTGCTTTATTGTGCTTATTAGCCATGATGATCTTGCCTATACCGGCTGTTATTTTAGATTTATTATTTACTTTTAATATTGCTTTATCCATTCTAGTTTTATTAGCCGGCATCTATAGCCTGCGTCCTTTAGATTTTGCGGTATTCCCCACCGTATTACTTATAGCTACTTTATTACGACTTGCCTTAAATATAGCCTCTACTCGAATAGTGCTGTTGAATGGTAGTTTAGGACCTGATGCTGCCGGTGAAGTAATAAAAGCATTTGGTGAAGTAGTAATTGGAGGGAATTATGCCGTAGGGCTCGTGGTGTTTACCATTTTAGTAATTATTAATTTTGTAGTAGTGACTAAGGGTGCTGGCCGTATCTCAGAAGTATCAGCTCGGTTTACCTTAGATGCTATGCCAGGTAAACAAATGGCGATTGATGCCGATTTAAATGCCGGTACGCTTACCCAAGAAGAAGCACGCCAAAGACGAGAAGAAGTCACCCAAGAAGCTGATTTTTATGGCTCTATGGATGGTGCAAGTAAGTTTGTTCGTGGTGATGCTATTGCAGGTATTTTGATTTTATTTATTAATATCATTGGTGGTATGGCTATTGGGATTTTTCAACACGATTTACCATTTTTTGAAGCGGCAAGGGTGTATGCATTATTAACTATTGGTGACGGTTTAGTGGCGCAAATACCTGCTCTTATATTGTCGGTTGCAGCAGCTATTATGGTAACGAGGGTATCACGTGCCGAAGACATGAGTCATCAGGTATTAAAACAGGTTTTTTCCACTCCTCGCCCATTAATGGTATCTGGAGGTATTCTCATAGGCTTAGGTATTATACCAGGCATGCCACATCTCGCTTTTTTATTGTTAGGAGGTATTGGCAGTGGAATGGGCTACTTTTTGTTAAATAAAGAAAGCATAATAACGAAATTTAATAAGGGTAAAGTAAAAACAGAAAAAGAGTTGACAGCTGAAATGGCAAATGCCGATGCTGCATTAAAACCGGTAGAAAATAAAGATTTAAGCTGGGAAGATGTGCCAAGTATAGATTTAATAGGGTTAGAAATTGGATATAGATTGATAGGCCTTGTAGATAAAGCACAAGCGGGTGAATTAATGGGTCGTATTAAAGGAGTGAGAAAAAAACTTTCACAAGAATTAGGATTTTTAATTCCTTCGGTGCATATAAGAGATAATTTAGAATTAAATCCTAATACTTATCGTGTTTCTCTGTTGGGAGTAACCGTGGGTGAAGCCCTTATTTATCCTGAAAAAGACTTAGCAATTAATCCAGGTCAGGTTTTTGGTAAAGTAGAAGGCATTGCAACTAAAGATCCAGCTTTTGGATTGGAGGCTATTTGGATTGAAAAAACCCTCAAAGAACAAGCTCAAACTTTAGGGTTTACTGTGGTAGATGCCAGTACCGTTATTGCCACTCATTTAAGCCAACTGATAAATGAACATGCCGCTAAATTGATAGGGCATGAAGAAGTACAAAAATTATTAGAAAATCTAAGCAAGCATGCGCCAAAACTAGTCGAAGATTTGGTGCCAAAGGTACTACCTTTAAGCGTGGTCGTTAAGGTTTTACAAAATTTATTGACAGAAAAAGTACCTATTAGAGATATGCGTACTATAGCAGAAACTTTGACAGAAGTTGCACCCAAAAGTCAAGATCCAAACCTTTTAACTGCAGCGGTACGGATACGTATTGCGCCTATGATAGTGCAACAAATCAATGGAATGAGTCCTGAATTGCCAGTTATTACTTTAAGCCCTTCTTTGGAACAGATATTGCACAAGACAGTACAGGGTCACCAAGATGAAACAATGTCGATAGAGCCAGGTCTTGCGGAACGCTTGCATCATTCTTTAAAAGAAAGTAATGAACGTCAAGAAGTTTCTGGATTACCCGCTGTATTATTGGTATCTGCAGCGTTAAGACCTTTGATGGCTAGATTCGTACGCCATTTGATACCCGGGATGTCTGTATTATCTTATTCAGAGATTCCACAGGATAAACAAATTAAAATAGTTAGTTCTATTGGGGAAAATAGATGAAGGTAAAACGCATAATCGCCAAAGATACGCGCGAAGCGCTCCGATTAGTGCGAGAAGCTATGGGGCCAGATGCAGTAATTCTTTCCAATAAACCCCATATAGATGGTGGAGTAGAATTAATGGTGGCGCTTGATTTTCAAGAACCATTATTGCAGCATGCTAAAACGGTTGAAACTACTACGGTAAACCACCTTTCACCCCCTATCGCTTCTGAAAAAAATACCAAGCCGCAAAAAAGCATTACTGATTTTGAAACCGGGGAAGAGAAGGCTTTTAAAGTGTTACAAGGCGAAGTAAATTCTTTAAAAGGATTATTACAAGAACAAATGTCAGGGTTGGTATGGGGCACTTTAAAACGAAAAAATCCTATTCATGTTACGATAATGCGCCGCTTAACTGCAGCAGGATTTACAAGCTATGTCACTAAAAAAATCCTACAAACTATAGAAGATACTATGTCGTTAGAAGATGCTTATGAACATGCGCAAAACATGTTGGTGGCCTCTATAAATAACCTAGATGTAGATATTATTAATCAAGGTGGAGTATATGCATTTCTTGGTAGTAGTGGGGTAGGGAAAACGGTGACCGTTGCAAAACTTGCTTCACAGTATGTGGTAAAATACAATGCCCAATCGGTTGCGATTATTACCAGTGATGTCACAAGAATTGGTGCGTTCGATACGTTAAAAACTTACAGCAAAGTATTAGATGTTCCTTTTCGCGTGGTAGAAGATGCACGTACTTTGCAAGAAGCATTAACTGAATTTAGAACTAAAAAATTAATTTTAATTGATACGCCGGCTTATCATACTCAAGAAGCTTTTCAAGAGCAACTTACTATGTTCCGTGCTTGCGGTATAAATATTAAATATTATTTAATGCTTGCAGCAACTATGCAATATTGCAATATGCATCAGCAATTGTCTACTTTTCAAGATATTGGTTTACATGGTTGTATTTTAAGTAAAGTAGATGAAACCCTGACTCTAGGGGAAGCCTTAAGTTTACTGATAGAAGCGCAATTGCCTATTCGTTATATTTCAAATGGTTCGCGTATTCCAGAAGATTTACATTTGGTAAAAGCAATACAGTTAATTGATAAAGCCTTATTGCTTGCAAAAAAAAATAAAAAAGAAATGAGTGAAGAAGATTTGGCACGATTATTTACTGAGGTTGAAAGTTAATGATACACCATTATAGCAGAAAAATTCCTAAAGTTATTGCCATTACGGGAGGTAAAGGGGGTATAGGTAAAACCACTATTTCCATTAATTTAAGTATTGCTTTAAGTGAACAAAGTCGAGAAGTATTATTGTTAGATGCTGATTTTGGGTTGGCAAATATAGATGTGCTGCTAGGCTTGCCTTGTAAAAAAAATCTTTCCCATGTATTAAATAATGAGGCAGAATTAAATGAGATTTTAATTACAGGGCCTAGTAATATTAAAATAATACCTGCAAGCCGCGGTGTCAAAAATATGTCGACCTTATCCTATTCACAAATCGCCAATATAATTCATTTAATTTCAGCAGAAGTGCAAGGCTTTGATTATTTAATAATAGATACCGCAGCAGGTATTTCAGATAGTGTAATTGGGCTTTTAAATGCAGCGGAAGAAATTATAGTCGTGGTCTGTAATGAACCAAGTTCAATAGCAGACGCTTATGCTTTGATTAAACGTATGTCTACCGATCATGGTCACAGAAGATTTCGAATTTTAACTAATATGGTAAGTTCTGAAGAGGAAAGCTTTGAAGTTTTTGCTAAACTTAGTAAAGTAACTGATAGGTTTTTAAACATATCATTGAGTTACCTAGCAGCCATTTACAAGGATAGCAAAGTGATAACAGCCATTAGACAGCAAAAGGCCGTAGTTTCAGCCTACCCATTCTCTAAAGCAAGTTATTGCTTTAAAGAAGCTGCTGCTTTAATAAATTTTTGGCCTTCACGAGTAGGGTTAAATGGTCATGTACAATTTTATGCTAATGAATTAGGTCAACAAGTATGAGCAGTGCTTTTGTCATAAAGGCAGGTATTAAAACGTATAGCCTAATGGCTAAGGATGGATTTGATGCTATAGCTATTGTACAGCAGCACACTGTTTTAGTAAGACGCATAGCGCATCATTTAATCGCCAAATTACCAGCAAACATCCAGGCAGAGGATTTGATACAAGCAGGCATGATTGGTTTATTAGAAGCCGCTAAAAACTTTGATGAGTCAAAAGGGGCGAGTTTTGAAACTTACGCTGGTATTAGAATTAGAGGCTCGATGTTAGATGAAATTCGTAAAGGCGATTGGGCACCGCGTTCAGTATATCGCAATAATAGAAAAATTATAAAAGCTATTAGAGAAGTGGAAAATTTAACCGGTAGAGAAGCCAAAGATGCAGAAGTGGCTGTGCATTTACAAATTACGCTCGATCAATATCATCACATGTTACAAGATACTAATGGCATACGAATTTTTGGACTAGAAGACGTAGGAGAAAATTACGATAGTACTGCAAGTTCCACTTTAAATGCACATCCTGGGCCTTTAGAGGGTTTGGCAAAGGAGGATTTTAAAAAAAATTTAGCAAATGGCATTTTAAGTCTGCCAGAAAAAGAAAGATTAGTATTAGCGCTGTATTATGAAGAAGAATTAAATCTTAAAGAAATTGGGATGGTTTTAGGGGTAAGTGAATCTCGTGTAAGTCAAATACATAGCCAAGCTATGGTGCGGTTACAAGCCAGGATGAAAGAATGAAGCATTTAAGTGGAAGCAGGAGATAGCTGTGGATAAAAATATGAAAATACTTATAGTGGATGACTTTTCCACTATGCGAAGAATAATAAAAAATCTTTTGCGAGATTTAGGTTTTAATAATACTGCTGAAGCAGATGATGGATCATCGGCTTTACCCTTGCTACATGCAAATAAGTTTGATTTTGTTATAACTGATTGGAATATGCCTAATATGAAGGGTATCGAACTATTAAAAGTAATTCGAGGAGACGAGAATCTGAAAACCCTTCCCGTCTTAATGGTCACCGCAGAAGCAAAACGTGAACAAATTGTTGAGGCAGCAAGTGCTGGAGTAAATGGATATGTAGTAAAACCTTTTACTGCCGAAACGTTGAAATTAAAAATAGAAAAAATATTTGAACGTTTAGAAGCTGCGCCATAACACGTTAAAAAAGGAATGCAAAATGACAGATAGTAATGTGACCACACCAAGAGATTTTAATGCAGAACTCTATAATGCAGTAGGACAATTAACGCGTGAATTACATAATACATTAAAAAGTATTGATATTGGAACGCATAATAGCGCAATGCCTACTGCGAAAAATCGTCTAGCGTATGTATTATCGCTTACGGAAGAGGCTGCTAATAAAACGATGGATGGCATTGAGAAAATAATCCCCATTTCTAATGCCCTGGCGGTAGATGCTAAAGGTTTACATAAAGAATGGGTACGGTTTGAAAAAAGAGAAATGGCAGCGGATGAGTTTAGAGAGCTATATGTTTCTATGATGAATTTTTTACAACGAGTAGGTGACAGTTCTGAATCCATTCACAATTATTCTCAAGAGATATTTGTTGCTCAAAATTATCAAGATTTAACAGGACAAGCTATAAAAAAAGTAATAGATGCCGTTTCTGATGTAGAAATGCGTTTAGCTAAATTAGTGACACTGGCAGCGGAAGCTGGAAAAATGACTGGAGTTAAAGTAGAAGCCGAAGAGGCTGAAGTCCAAAGTAATATTAATAAAGCAAATAGTGTCGTTTCAGGGCAAGACGAAGTAGATGACTTGTTGTCTAGTATAGGGTTTTAATTAGGAGCTGTTGAATGGCTTTGGATGTGAATGATGAAATTCTGCAAGACTTTCTAGTAGAAGCTTCTGAAATACTGGAAAAATTGTCAGAACAATTAGTAGAATTAGAAGCTGCACCTAATGACGAGCCTTTATTGAATTCTATTTTTAGAGGGTTTCATACTATAAAGGGGGGGGCTGGATTTTTATCTTTAAATTATTTAGTAGAAATATGTCACATTGCTGAAAATACCTTTGACTTATTACGTCAAGGTAAAAAAACCGTAACCGCAGATTTGATGGATGTTATTTTAAAAACGGTAGATGCCGTTAATAACATGTTTACACAAATTCGCGGCGGGGAGTATCCCGCACAAGCCCCTGCAGTATTATTGCAGCAATTAGCAGATTTAACTATCATTGAGCCAAAACATGCACCTGCGCTTGAGTCTACTGCAGTGCCAGCACCCCTGCAACATAATGAATCTATAGCAAAAGAAACGGTTCCAACTAATATCCAAAATAACCTTCCAAATATTAGCCACCCTGAAGCAGAAAACCTTGAAGCCTTATTTGATAAAATACAAACGAGTAGCCAATCTATTTTGCAGGCGGTAGAACCCATTACGGTAGCTGTGGAATCTCCAAAAACGATTACTCCTACTACTGTTGCTAAAAGTCAAAGTCCTATCCTGCCTCCTTCTGATACGATTACTGATGATGAATTTGAAAAATTACTAGATGAACTAAAAAAAACCGAAACTTCCAAAAATCACAACCATAAAGCGGAAGCCAAACAACCGGTTGAAGCAAAAATAGTTAGTTCACCGACAGTGATGGTGCCACCCATTGAAAGCAAAGCACCTAACGAAAATAAAGTGCCCAGTGCTGCGGTAGCAAACAATCCTAATTTAATAACCGATGAAGAATTTGAACAGTTATTGGATGAGTTAAATAAAATTCCTAAAAAAGCCGTAGAATCTATAACAAAATCTGTTCCCCCCCCTGTGGCAGTTGTCTCGGCGCCTCTTATGACCCCATCCCCCCCTATCAATAAACAAGAACCAACGCATGCGACTGCAGAAAATGCCGCAAGCCGTAGTCAAAAAATATTCGCCAAACAAGCACCCGCTAAAGTGGAAGATGAACACAAAGAAAGCACCACGGTAGAAACTACCGTTAGAGTAGACACTAGTCGCTTGGATGAAATTATGAATATGGTCGGTGAATTAGTATTAGTGCGCAATCGTTTAGTAAAATTACGAGGTAATAGTACCGATGAAGGCATGGCAAAAGCGGTCGCTAATTTAGATGTGGTAACCGCAGATTTACAGATGGCTGTTATGAAAACTAGAATGCAACCTATTAAAAAGGTATTTAGCCGTTTTCCAAGAGTGGTACGGGACTTAGCTCGCAGCCTGCATAAAGAAGTAGTATTAGAATTAGAAGGAGAAGAAACCGATTTAGATAAAAATTTAGTAGAAGCATTATCCGATCCTTTAGTGCATCTAGTGCGCAATGCCGTGGATCATGGTATAGAAACTCCCCAAGAGCGGCAAAATGCCAATAAGCCTAAAATAGGTAAAATAAAATTATCAGCAGCCCAAGCAGGTGATCATATTTTGTTATCTATAACTGATGATGGTAAGGGCATGGATCCGGAATTCTTGCGAAAAAAAGCGATTGAAAAGGGACTAATGGAAGCTGATGTCGCAGCCCGTTTAGATGTCAAAGAATGTTTTAACTTAATATTTGCCCCTGGATTCTCTACGAAAGACGTAGTGTCTGATATTTCTGGTAGGGGCGTTGGGATGGATGTGGTAAAAACAAAAATTAGCCAATTAAATGGAAGCGTAGATATTGAATCCGTTAAAGGCGTTGGTAGTTGTATTAAAATAAAAGTGCCACTTACTTTAGCCATATTACCTACCTTGATGGTAGTAGTGGGGGGGCAAACTTTTGCTTTACCTTTAACTAGCGTTAATGAAATATTTCATCTGGATTTACGTAAAACGAATATGGTGGATGGACAATTAGTTATTTTAGTTCGAGAAAAAGCTATTCCCTTATTTTACCTTAAAGAGTGGTTATTACATTTTAATATAAAATTTAATAACCACAGTAATGTTTCTAATGAAAATGATCATGTGGTAATCGTCTCTCTAGGTACGCAAAGAATAGGTTTTGTAGTTGATAGTTTATTAGGGCAAGAAGAAGTAGTCATTAAAGCATTAGGAGATATGTTGCAAGGTACCCCAGGTATGGCGGGGGCAACTATTACCGGTGATGGGCATATAGCCATGATACTGGATGTGCCTGGTTTATTAAAGAAATATGCACGAAAAGTGCACTAGATGCAAGCTAACATATACTTAAGATACTTTCTTTTTATAGGGAGATGAATTTGCAATGAAAATATCAGCCCTGTTAGGGTTTTTCATAGCAATAGTTGCCATTATTACAAGCCATGAGATAGAGGGAGGTAATTTGCAGAGTTTAATAAACTTACCTGCGCTTATTGTAGTGTGTTGTGGCACCTTAGGTGCAGTTATGGTAGAAACCCCCTTCCCGATTCTTTTAGAAGCCATTAGTTTATGTGGCTGGATTATCGTACCCCCCTACAATAATATTAAAGAAACCTCTGCAAAAATGTTAATGTGGTCTTTTACTGCTCGTAAAGATGGTTTGTTAGGATTAGAAAAATTAATTGAAGTTGAAAAAGATGTCTTTGCAAAAAAAGGTTTAGAATTGTTAGTCAGTGGAACCGAATCTTTTGTGATTAAAGACATTTTAGAATCGGCTATGAACCAAAGAGAAAGAAAAAAAGAATTAGCCGCATCGGTTTTTGAGAGTATGGGAGGCTATGCACCTACCATAGGCATCTTAGGCGCTGTTCTAGGTTTAATTCATGTAATGAGCAACTTAAACGATCCGAGTAAATTAGGCGGTGGAATAGCAGCAGCTTTTGTAGCTACCTTGTATGGAGTGGGGCTAGCCAATATTGTTTTTTTACCATTGGGTGCACGATTTCAAAAGTTGATACAACAAGAATGTAATCATTCGGAAATGATTATTGAAGGTATTCTAGCCATTAGCCAGGGTTTTAATCCCCATTTGGTAGAATGTAAAATGTTAAATTATACAGACAGTTGATATAAATGAAAAAAAAAGTATTGTTAGCAAAAAAAGTGGACCATGCTCGCTGGTTGATTTCGTATGCTGATTTTATGACTTTATTATTTTCTTTTTTTGTTGTAATGTATGCTATTGCTGCATCTAATACCAATAAATATCATTTGTTAGTAGAATCTGTGGACTCAAGTTTTAAAGGTAAACAAGGACTGTGGTCTCAAGATGAAAAAAAAACTTCACTCATGACCAATGAAGTAACCCAAACTAATAAGATTAATTTATTTGAATCTACCGCCGCAGTTATCCAATCTACCTTAACAGGGTTGATTGATAAAAGTCTGGTAAATATAACAGCCACCCCTGATTGGGTAGAAGTTCAATTGCCTTCGGCTTTACTCTTTAAACAAGGCAGTACCGATTTAAAAGCTTCTGCAGAGCCAGTGATTCAAGCGGTTGCCAATGTATTTAAAGCAAGTTTATTTTCTATCCGGATTGAAGGGTTTACTGATAATGTTCCTATTGAAAATGTTTTTTATCCCTCTAATTGGGAACTTTCTGCGGCCCGTTCAGCCTCTATTGCTCGTTTATTAGTACAAATGAGTATACCTGCAGAACGCCTATCTGCTGTAGGATATGGTGAAAATTATCCTATAGCAGATAATGATACCGAAGAAGGTCGTATAAAAAACAGACGGGTAGTTTTTATAATGCAACGTGATGATAGCAGAATAGAACATTTAAAACAAGAGTATTATAAAATGCGATCAATAAAATTCACTAATGATATTGAAAAAAACTTTACTAAAAATGATGGCGTTATAGAGGGAGTGCCTGATATGCCTATGAGCAATTTACCTATGCCACCACAAACACATAACGCCAAAGCAACAATAGAGGAACCCTCTCCATGAAAATTTGGGCTATAGCCAATCAAAAAGGGGGCGTTGGTAAAACTACTACCGTAATCAGTTTAGGTGGATTATTGGCAACCAAAGGCCAAAGAGTACTCGCTATAGATTTAGATCCCCACGGCTCTCTAAGTAGCTACCTAAATATATCGGATAACGAAGGTGTCTATCATTTTTTTTCGCAAGCCAATATAGAATTTGATAATATTTCTCGTTTTATAGTAAAGACCAAGTTCGCCTTATTAGACATAATACCTGCAGCTTTGTCGCTGGCAACGCTAGATAGAGAATTAGGAAAAAGTCCTGGCATGGGGCTTAGATTAAAAAATTCTTTATGTTGTTTAGAACCTTTCTATGATTTTATTTTATTAGATTGCCCACCGGTTGTAGGTATTTTAATGATAAATGCTATAGCAGCTTGTGATATGTTAATGATACCGGTGCAAACCGAATACCTTGCTATTAGGGGATTAAAACAAATGATGGCAACAGTGAAGATGGTAGAACGTTCTAAAAATAAAGCTATTCATCATATTATTATCCCTACTCTTTTTGATGGTCGTACCAAGGCTTCTCATAATGCCTTAGATACTATACGTGAGCTTTTTCCTCATGCAGTATGGCCTTATGTAATACCCCAAGATACTAAATTTAGAGACGCGAGTGTGGAAGGCGTACCGCCTTCACTATATTTTCCTACGGCTAAGGGTGTATGGGCTTACTCATCTTTGCTGAAAGCGATTTTATTGAAAAGCCTTACCGTATCCGATAAGTGTGTGGTGTAAGTATGCAGTCCTTTGAGGCAAGCACTGTCGTGCCAGAAGTAGATGTAGAAAATCCCCTGTTCAAACTTTATGTAAATGCCCTATTTGATAAAGTAGATTTTACAATTGAGCCGGTGCAAGAGGAAGTAGTAGAGCCTGTTTTTACTGCCCCTTTTTTGCAAGATTTTACAGCCATTTTAATTCAAAAAAATAATTATAAATGCTTAGTGCCACTTGTAGATGTACAAATGATACTAGAAGATGATGCGACGAATAAAATTTCCTATAAAGGCGCTACCTATATTATTGATGATGCAAAAGAATTTTTTACTAATAAATCGACAATGAATAATTCGTTTAGTGCTAAAAACGAGCCCTTTATTATACTAAGCAAAAACCAAAAAGGATTACGCTGTAATATCATCAAAAAAGTGATTGTGTCCGTGCATCAAGTTAACTGGTGTGAAAAAAAATCTTCCCATACAGGTCTTGTAGGCTATTACGTCGATGAATTATGTGCGATTGTACGGCTCTTATCAGAATGAGTATAAAAGGTGCCGACAGGCGGATGAGGGTATGCTAAATTAACAATAGTTTTTAAATGCCTTTACATTATAATTATAGTACTTAATAGGTAAATTATATTTAAAAGATATTTTTTTTAACCCTCATCCGCCTGTCGGCACCTTCTCCCAAAATTGGTAGAAGGATTTAACATCCAATCATTTTTACATAATTCATTGCTTTTGAAAAGCTAACATTATTCTATATTACCGTGTCTTTACACTAATATTCTAATGGTTGTGTGAAGCTATAGGGAATGCGATAATGTTTCATTTTAGGAGTTTACTAATATGAAAGAGTGGTTAGATGCCATCCAAAAAAGCGATATTGAAAAAATTCAATCTATTATTCAACAAGAGAAAGTAAATATTAATATTGAATTACAAATAGATGCGCATACTGTTTATTCTGCTTTACAATTTGCTTGTTATAAAGTGAATGTTGAGGTGGTGGCGATTTTACTAAAGGCAAAAGCCAACCACATTAGTGGTATTCACCCATTAGAATGCTTAATCTTGGGTATGGGTGCTTTGTGTCAACATGCTGGATTAACAGAGCAGCAAATTGAAGATGCTTATAAAATAATTAATTTGTTAATGAGCTATAAAATTTTAACCAATGACAATTGTCACTTGACAACTGCAGTAAGAGTTATGGAACAAGGGCTGTTAACGCCACGGGAATTACCTCCCTCTATGGCACCTCCTAATTTAAATCAAATAAAAGCTCTTTTTTTACCGGGCTGGTCACGAGAAATTGCAAGAGATCATCATAATTCCCTTGCTAATCGAGCTGCTGGTATAACGCTACTTGCAGGATGGCGAGTGACAGGCGCACCGGTTGTGGCATCCCTATTTGGAACGGCTCTGGCTTTAATGAAAGTAGATGATTTTTTTGAAAAATATAATCTTAAAAAGAAACACAAACCGTATTTTATATTTAAAGCTAATATTGAAAAAAATCTTTTACGTAGTTTCCCTATTGAGTTTGGTAATGTAGATAGGAGCCATGAAGCAATAGAGCGAGCAAGATTTTCGATAATTGATGAGAAAGGTATTTCCCCCGATATGAGTCGATTAGTATTAGAATATATGGGTACTCCTAAAGAGGAGCAATTGGCCATTGAAAATGCTCAGCTGTTACCAGAAAAGAATAATAATGGTGCCCATAAATGTACTATCCTGTAGTCTTAGCTCTATAGGTCAAAATTGCCCGTGTAGTTATGATACACGGGTGTCTTTTCTAATCTCACTGCTAGAATAAAAAATTAATAATTATATACCTCATTGGCTTTAGCTCAGCACTTTCTTATTATAATTTGCATTAATAAATGGCTTTTTTGGCTGATATTCTTGGAGAAATTCTACATTTACTGCTAGTCTTAATAGAGTAGATAGGTACAGGCTTATTTTGCTATTCCATTAGATGAAGGAAAAGTGGCGATGAAAATGAATAGTCAACTCACACATAGTTCTCAGGATGCAGCTAAAGATCCTATTATCCAATGGGTGACATTTAAATTGGATGGCGAAACCTACGGTATCAATGTGATGCAAGTACAAGAAGTGTTACGCTACACGGAAATTGCCCCCGTACCTGGTGCACCCGTATATGTACTTGGCATTATTAATTTGCGTGGTAACGTAGTAACGGTAATTGATACTCGTAAAAGATTTGGCCTACAATCTTGTGAAGTTACTGAGCATTCGCGTATTGTAATAATAGAGGCTGAAAAGCAAGTAGTTGGTATTTTGGTAGATAGCGTTGCTGAAGTAGTTTATTTGCGAAGCTCTGAAATAGAAACTGCGCCTAGCGTGGGTAATGATGAAACTTCTAAATTTTTACAAGGCGTATGCAATAGGGATGGAGAATTACTAATACTAGTTGATTTAGATAAACTACTAAATGATTCTGAATGGAAAGAAATGCAGCATTCAACCTAGAAGAGAGTGCAAAAGGAAAGGATAAATGCTCTTTTATTTTAATATTATTTTAAATTTCATATTATGTATGGTATGCCTGGCATTATTTATGTGCTGTTTGCAATTGAAGCAAAAAGTTGAAGAAAGTAAGCAGGCTATGGAGCGTATAAAAAGAGATATACGGGCTATGTGTACGGGCTCTCTTGGCATAGGTCAACGAGTAGTTGCTATAGAAAATAATTTACGTGAAGTAAGCCATAGGCAAACCAAAGTAGAACAAAGAGAGCCTGAGCTTGCCTCATATTCTCACGCTGCAAAATTAGTCGAAATGGGTGCGACCCTTGAAGAAGTGACAGCTACCTGTGGTTTGACTAGGGCCGAAGCCGAGCTCTTGATGATTGTCCATAAAAAAGAAGAAAAAAATATAAGTTTTTCTTCCGTTGCTTAAAAAATATTAGCTATTTTAAAAAAATATATTTTTACAATAAAACAAGTAATATAAATCCCAATAAATAATTTCGGAATAATAGTCTCTTGTTCTAAAATCACATTAGCCCTGTGGGAAGCACTACCAGCAACTTGCATGGTGGCTCTTAGCGAAAAAATAGAACTAGGTAAATGTTTTTCAAAAGTTTGAATGAGGCTATAATTAATGTAATTTAAGTTTTTGAAAGAAGCAATAATCCGTAACCAATCAGCACATATGAAAATTCCTAACAGAATTAATAAACTTAACAGCAAGATATTTTGCATGGTAAGTTCTTTTACTTCATAAAATTTTATTAAAAAAGGCGTTAAAATAGAATTAATGGTAATAAAAATGGTATTAGAATCTTTGCGCCGTTCTTCAATTCTATGTGCTGAATCGATTAACAATTTATATTGTTCAAATAAAACTTGTTTACTTTCTGGGTTTTGTAATTCCGATTCTAACTTCTCTAATCCTTTTTCAATTCTTTCCTTTAAGGCGGTATCGGGCGTAATAATCATATCAGCAGCTCCTTTAGTTGATTAGTTTTCCCATTATATTAACTACCTTTTGGCAAAGTTTCAAACTTGAATTTTGCAAAAAGCTAAATAATTTTTCTTTCAACGTTTCGTTAATGATATAAGTGATTTCAAAAATATCAGTATCTTTACTCTTTTCTAAAATATAGTCATCACTAGTTAGGACTTCGTCAATTAATTGTAAATCAAGCGCTTGCGCACCGTACCAATGTTCACCAGTGGCAATTTTTTCAATATCAATTTGGGGCCGATTAGTATTTACAAAAGTTTTAAACAAGTCATGCGTGTCTTCTAATTCTTCCCGAAATTTTTCTCGCGCTTTATCCGTATTACGGCCTAACATGGTTAAGGTAGTTTTATATTTGCCCGCGGTGTGTTGCTCCACATCGATATCATGTTTTTCCAAAAATCGATTGAAATTAGGAATTTGTGCTAGTACTCCAATAGAGCCTACAATTGCAAAAGGGGCTGCAATAATTTTATTGGCAACACAGGCCATCATATAACCGCCGCTTGCAGCCACTAAATCTACCGCTACCGTTAAGGGGATATGGCGGGCTCTTATACGCATTAATTGGGAGGCAGCCAGCCCATAAGTATGTACTAGCCCCCCTGAGCTTTCTAATATAATAAGTACTTCATCGTTGGTAGTTGCAACCGATAATAAAGCGGTAATAGCTTCCCGTAAATTATCAACTTCAGAAGCCTGTAAATCGCCTAAAAATTTTACTAAAAACATACGTTTTTGAGGGGGATCCTTAGATTCACTTAAGTTTTTTTTCAAAGCCTTTTCTTTCTTTTTTTCTTTTTTATTACGTTCTTTTTGCAGGGCCTTATATTCTGCTTTAGTTAACAGTTCGCTTTCAAGGGCTTCTCGCATGGCGTCTAATCTATCATTAATCTTTTCAATCGAAATAGATTCTTGTTCTCGGCTTCTAGAAGAAAGAATGATAGCTAATAAGCCTAAACCAAGGACTACGCCTAATACTAAAGTAAATAATTTTGCAGTAAACAAACCATAAGCAAAAAAGAACTCTCTCACAACTAACTCCAAATCAAGGGATTGTGCTAGTCTAAGGGATTTAAACACAATAGCAAAGGATTAATAGTGTTTAAAGTAGAGTCACTAACTATTTTGCGTGCGGGCCGAGCATTATGCCAACCAGTAAGCTTTGAGCTTGTACCTAAAACTTTACTAGTTATAACTGGTCATAATGGCTCGGGCAAATCGACACTGCTGAGAACCTTGGTTGGCTTATTAACTTGTGAGCAAGGTAAAATAAGTTGGAAAACACATTTAATACATAATAATAACGCTTTTAAACGACAATTACTGTATATAGGGCACTCCTTAGGATTGCATCCAAGCTTACGTGTTGACGAAACTTTACAAGGCATACTTAGCTCTACGGTTTCAACTAGGCAAATAAAAAAATTAGTTCAAGAACTTAACTTAACTGAAGTTTTGCATACTCCTTTAGAATATTTATCAGCAGGGCAACTGCAAAAGGTTAAACTTGCTCGTTTGAGCCTTAATCAGGCAGAACTTTGGGTCTTGGATGAACCGCTTAATTCTTTAGATACAGCTAGTTGCCTTTGGTTTACAATGCAATTAGAACAGCACTTAAATGCAGGCGGGATATGTATTGCAGCGACACACCAAGTTTTTCCCATAGACTATAAAGCCACACAAACACTCATTTTGTAGTCCTAATATGTAAATATGTAAAAAGGAAATTTAACCATTTATTTAACTAAAATTTTATTGCATGATTTAACAATTTATCGCCGTAAGCAAATTGAATGGTCGGGACCTATAGGATTTTTTGCTTTAGTAGTGAGTATTTTTGCTATCAGCGTGGGGGCAGAGCCTCTTATTTTGCAAAAAACAGGAGTCGGGATTATCTGGTTAGCATTGGTACTAGCTACTACTATGTCTCTAGACTCCATGCTAAGCCGAGATTTTGAATTGGGGATTTTGGAACAACTAGTCTTACAGCCTTATTCTTTTTCTATGATTCTCTTAACTAAAGCATGTGCTCATTGGCTAGCAATTGGATTACCTTTGATTCTGGTAGCTCCTATATTGGCTATTTTATTAAATTTCCCTAGTCAAAGCATTTATGTTTTAATAGCTTCGTTAATCATAGTAACTCCTATTTTTAGTTTAATTGGATTATTCGGGGCGGCCCTGACTTTAGGTTTAAAGAGAGGGGGGGTTTTATTAAGTATTTTGGTATTACCTTTATACTTTCCTTTAATTATTTTTGGTACCGAGGCAGTAGGGGCCAGTCAACAGAACTTATCAGTTAAAGGACACATGGCTTTTTTAATGGCATTACTAATTATCGCATTACTGTTTCTGCCCTTTACTATTGCCACAGCCATAAAAATAAGTTTAGCGGATTCATAAAAGATGATTATGCTATGGAATAATATTAAAGCGTGGGGAAACGAGCCAGGATTTTACAAGTTTAGTGGTAAAATATGGCCTTTTTTTGCGGTATTAGCTTTTTTAAGTTTAAGTTATGGCACTTATGCGGGTTTATGTCTTGCTCCTGCTGATTACCAACAAGGGGATGCATTCCGAATTATGTATGTCCATGTCCCCAGTGCTATTTTGTCCCTTAGTATATATACCATTATCGGGATAAATAGCATTATTTATTTAATTTGGCGTATTAAAATTGCAGATTTAATCGCTGCAAATAGCGCCAGTATTGGTACCAGTTTTACCTTTTTAGCACTTATTACTGGAGCCATTTGGGGTAAACCCATGTGGGGCACCTGGTGGGTGTGGGATGCCCGTTTAACTTCTGAGTTATTATTGTTATTTTTATATTTGGGATATCTTGGATTACGACAAGCGTTAATGAATCCGCAATTAGCAGCAAAAGCCAGTGCTCTGCTTGCTATAGTAGGGTTATTAGATGTACCTATTGTGCATTATTCGGTTGTCTGGTGGCATACCTTGCATCAAGGAGCTACTTTAACGCAATTTAAAAAACCTACTATTGCCTTAAGCATGTTATATCCTCTATTAAGTATGCTGCTCGGATTTTTTTGTTTTTACATAACTATAGTATTACTTAAATGTAGATTATATTTACAAAAACATTCGCCTACTAAACGATGGATGCAAAGGGCTTAAGATGAAAGATTACTGGGTATATATTGGGATCAGTTATGGTTTAGTGTTATTTATATTTGTGTGCCATATAATGCATATTATGTATCTATTTTCTAGCCAAAAAAAAGATATAAAACGGAATATAATAAGATGAGCCGTACTCATTTTAAAAGAATAGGGATAATTACTTTCTTTTTATTGGCGCTGGGATTGGCAGCAACGTTAATATTATATGCTTTAAAACAAAATATTAATCTTTTTTATGCCCCTGCCCAGATTCATGCTAAAGCCGTGCCTTTAAATAAACAAATTCGGATTGGTGGGATGGTGCAAAAGGGTAGTCTACAGCGGGAAGAAAAATTAAAAGTATCTTTTGCTATTACGGATTTCGCTTTTAGCGTATGGGTAGAATATCAGGGTTTATTGCCAGATTTATTTAGAGAAAACCAAGGAGTGGTAGCTACCGGATATTTAACTGAAAACAATAAATTTATTGCTACCGAAATTTTGGCCAAACACGATGAAAATTATATGCCCCCAGAAGCCTTAAGCGCATTACAAAAAACTCCATAGAGAAGAAATTATGATCCCCGAATTAGGACATTTTGCTTTAATTATTAGTTTATTAGTAAACTCGATATTGTTTTTTTTAGTCTTATATGGTGTATATCAAAAAACACCCAACTTGATGTTAATGGCTAAGCCCCTTGCAATAGGGCAATGTGGTTTTTTAGTATTTACTTATTTATGCTTAGTGCAAGCCTTTGTCGAAAATGATTTTTCAGTTGCTTATGTTGCTAATAATTCTAATTCTGCTTTGCCTTTTATGTATCGTGTCTCTGCTGTATGGGGTGCTCACGAAGGCTCAATCCTGTTATGGGTATTATTATTAAGCGTGTGGATAATGATGGTTGCCTTAAAGAGTCGCAAATTGCCTTTACGCTTTAGTAGCTGTACCTTGGGCGTTTTAGGTGGAATTAACACTGGTTTTATATTATTTGTTTTATTCACCTCTAATCCATTTTTACGATTATTACCTAGTTACCCTATAGATGGGGGGGATTTAAACCCTATGTTACAAGATATAGGATTAATTATTCACCCCCCTTTATTATATATAGGGTATGTAGGGTTTGCAGTGCCTTTTGCTTTGAGCTTAGCTAGTTTGCTGTTGAAAGAATTTACTATTGCATGGGCTGCCTGGTGTCGAGTTTGGGTATTATTAGCATGGTCTTTCTTAACTATTGGTATAGTGTTGGGCAGCTTTTGGGCTTATTATGAATTAGGCTGGGGAGGGTGGTGGTTCTGGGATGCAGTAGAAAATGCCTCGTTCATGCCTTGGTTATTAGGCACTGCTCTTTTACATGTATTACATATAGTCATAAAAAAAGATAACTTTTATGGTTGGGCTATATTACTTGCTATTGGCACCTTTGCTCTTAGCCTATTAGGGACTTTTTTAGTTCGTTCAGGAATTATAACTTCGGTACATGCTTTTGCTGTCGATGCTAGTCGCGGGGTTTTTATTTTACAATACATAAGCCTTATTATAGGGATAGCATTAAGCTTATTTGCATGGCGAGCGCATTTTTTTCAACGGCCTATTTTTTTGCATGGTATGTCAAGAGAGGCATTATTGTTATTAAACACAGTTTTACTTAGTGTAGCTATGGCTAGTGTTTTATTAGGTACTTTGTTTCCTCTTTTATATGAGGCACTGTACGGGGGGAAAATATCGGTTGGTTTTCCTTATTTTAATAAAGTATTTGTGCCGCTGATTATGCCATTGTTATTATTAATGCCCCTAGGGCCATTACTACATTGGGGTAAGAATAATGTAAAACAGGTCTTTACAAAAATACAATTCCCTGTTTGTGTAAGTGTTGTGCTAGGTGGCTTAGCTACGCTATTTTTTTGCTCTCCTTTTTCAATTACAGTAATGATCAGCATCATGTTGAGCATCTGGATACTGCTAGGAACCATACAATTTTTGTTAAAACAACCCTACTTAACAATGCAGCATTGGGGTTTGAGTTTGGCGCATATTGGGGTAGGCATTAGCCTTATTGGGATAGCCTGTGTAAGCAACTTTAGTGTAGAACATGAGATATTAATGAGAGAAAACGAAACCGTTAGTATTAAAGATTACACGGTATTATTTCAAGCAGTGCAACTGGTTGAAGGTGATAATTATTTGAGTCATCAAGGAATATTTAAAATCTTTCATAAAAATAACTTGGTAGCTCAACTAAAACCAGAGCGAAGACTTTTTTTAATTCAAGAATTAACTTTAAGTGAGACAGCAATAAGCCCAGGTTTCTTTAAAGATATTTATATTGCACTGGGTGAGAAAATGAAAGACGATAATGCTTATGCAGTACGTATATATTATAAGCCTTTTGTACGTTGGATTTGGGCAGGTGGTTTATTAATGGCATTAGGGGCGCTATTAGCAAGTATAAGTAGAAAAAAGAAATTGCAAAACCCTACTATAGTAGCTCATCTATGAAAATACATTTTTCACTACCATCTATAATGCCTTTGTTAATATTTGGCATACTTATTGGGTTGTTAATTAAAGGCTTAGATTTTTCCCCGCAAAATATTAATTCGCCTTTACTACACAAAATAAATCCAGGATTTAATTTGCCGGTATTAGCTAGTCCGAACCAAACACTCAGTGCTAATATTTTAAAAAATAATATTTCTTTGATTAACGTGTGGTCAATTAACTGTTATTATTGCAAAATAGAACATAATTTATTAATGCAGCTATCACAATCTCCTACTATACAATTAATTGGAATCAATAGTGGTGATGAACCGGCATTAGCATTAGCTTGGCTAAAAGAATCTGGCAACCCTTATAAGTTTACTTTACAGGATGTTAACGGGAGCTTTGCATTAGAGTGGGGTACTTATGGCACGCCAGAAAGTTTTTTAGTAGGACCAGATGGTATTATACTCATGCGAAAAATTGGCATATTAACTCAGGTTATATGGGAAAATGAATTTGTACCACTTATCAAAAAAGTACCAGGCTAATAAAAAATTGTATTATCAAGTGGCCTATAGGGGCTTTGTGTTTTTTTTAATTAGTTTTTCAGCAAGTACTTTTGCAATAAACGCTATCTATAATTTTGAAGATAAGCATCAAGAACAACTTTTTGTTGAATTTGCTAATAATTTACGTTGCTTAAAATGTCAAAACCAAAGTCTTGCAGATTCTAATTCCCCTTTTGCTATGCAATTGAAAGAAGATATTTATAATAAGGTAAGGGCTGGGATGCCGCCGCAAATCATAAAACAACAGATGATTGCGAGATATAGTGAATTTATTTTATTTGAACCTGTGGTAAATAATAAAACTTATTTTTTATGGTTTGGGCCTTTGCTCTTGCTAGGTATTGCCGGTATTCTTTTTTGGCGGAATATACGATGGAAATAACAATATTTTATTTGAGTATAATATTTTTATTACTCTGCGCTGGTATGGTGATGCTACCCCTTTTTAAAAAGTCTTCTAAAAGCTTCACTATATTACTTTCTTTCGTAATGGTGAGTATCAGTGTAGCACTATATATGAAGTTGGGCGTAGCCCCTTTAATGACGGCATTCTATAGTCCTGAAGCTGTAACTGAACGTATCAAAATGGGGGAGGCTAGGAAGTTAATACTTTTGCTAAAAAAACAAAAATTTCGTTTAAAAGCAACGCTTGAAATGAGCCCTAAAGACGCAGGCTTATGGTGGCAATTAGGCGAAGTATGTGAGCTGGGCGGCGAGCTGGATGAAGCCTTACAAGCTTTTGAAAAATCATGTCAATTGGATAAACAAAATACCAATGCCATAGGTTATTTCTTAACGCTGTACAGTAAACATAATAAAGGAAAATTAAGCCCTACGGTCGCCCAATTAGCGCAAAATTTATTTTTAGAAAATAATGAACATCCTATTGCTTTAAATGTCTTAGCTATAGCCGCTTTTCAAAATAAAGAGTATAGACAAGCCATAAGCTATTGGGAAAAATTGCGTCACAGTCTCAAAAAAAATGTTAATTTGGATGCTGAGTTAAAGCAACTAATCCAAAAAGCTCATGCTGAACTTGAAGCAGAGTCAACTGCTTCAAGTCAAAAAAATTAAATTTAAGTTTTTATTTTTTAAATTTTGTAGGACTTGATTCTTGCTCGAGAATTTTAAAGATACCTGCCCGGGCAAATAAGAGAGGTCGCTGCAGTATTGTTCTAATTACTTATATTTTTATCCAAAAATTCAAAAATAACAGGCTCATCGGCACGATAACGTAAGCTGAGTACTTGCGGTACTGCCTCTTATAAAGAAATGAAAATGCAGTGGAAAAAGAAATTTGGCTAAATAAAAAAATGGTGTTTACTGTAATTGTTAGATAAATTAATAAAACTTACTAACTATAAAAATATAATTTAATTTTTACTGGTTTTAACTCGCTTTTTATAAAAAAGGGCTATACTAAAGATTGCTAGGAACAAAAAGTGCTCAAGGAGGAAGCCAAATGTCAGCCATTCATGATGCCACACAACTTGCGTTAGTTAGTCTTGAAATCGATGATATCAATGAAATAAAAAGTTTTTTAGAGGCAGCGTACAACGAATTTCAAGCTTTACAAAAAACTCAGAGCACCATAGATAGAGATACTTTTAATTTAGACTTTGATTTTAAGCTCTTTTTAGGTCAAATCGATGATGCAAAATTAACAGGTGAGCTTGAAGCCTTAAAAGAAAAACTAAAAAGGACTCTAAATAAAGTCAGTCAATATGCTAACAAGTTTTCCGGTAGTACCACATCAAGCAATGCAGCGACTAAAACTGATAATCAAACAGCAAAAACCGCTAAAGTAAATACGACAGCCGCTTCTCTTAGTGCTCAAACCAAAAAAAATATGCCGCAAACTAAAACTGCTGATAAAGTAACTAATGGAGCATTTAAATCTATGGATTATTCAAACGAGGAAGCGAGTAAAATGGAAAGTTCTACTACAACATTCAACTCTGCTGAATCAGGCAGCTACGTAAATCGTATTATAGCCGCCCAAAAAGATGTTAATCAACGTTTAAAAGAAGCAAGCGAAAAAGTAAATCGTACTATTCAAGAGGCAGAAATTGCAGAGCGTGCAGCCAGCAGTGAAACTGCAAAAGTATCTGAGCAAAATAAAGTATTAAAAGAACTTGAAAAAAATCTAGAACAAGCAGGCAGTGTAGAAAGGCAAGAACGTGCCAAATTATCTGCGATAATTCGTGAAATAGGACTATCTAGTGCAAAAATTGGTCATGTAGAGCTAGCAAGAGCTGAATATAATGCTGGTGAAGGTCGCCTGCGTAATGCGCAATTAGAATTACAAGCAGCAGCGCAATGTGTGGGGAACATTTTTAAATTTATGACTTCAGAAGAAGCTAAACAAAGTACAGTATTAGCAGATACTTTTGAACAAGTGAAACAATCAAAAGTTACCACTGAGCAAGCGGTAATGACTACACAAATGGCCTTGAGCCAGTTTCAAAGTATATATAACAAATGTGCTACCGCTTTAGAATCAGCAGAGCGAGCACGTGCCGAGGTGCAAGATGTTTTTCAAGCTGCAGAACAGCAGTTAATGCAAGCAGAACAAGTATATTGTGCGGCACAAGATAAATTAATTGAACAACAAAAAGTGGTTACTGAATTTGTTAACTTAGCCAATGAAACTACCAATTTAGCAGAAAGGAAACGACAGCAAGCTCAAGAGGCATTATCTATGCAACAAAGAATTGCTGGTGAACGCGCATTGATTGCAGATAATGTACGTTTGGCAGTGCAAGAGGCAGCAGAAGCAGAGCGCGCTAGGATCTTTTCGGAGTTATTAGCAAAGGGGGAGATTGCCGAAACACAAACGGCTTAAAACATAAATACAATTTATATAGGGAGGGTTACACCTCCCTTTTTTTATGTTAACTAACTATAGATGCGGTACGTCTAGGTTGTAAAGCTTAAATATGTTAAGGTATGGCTTTATTTTTTATGTTGTATCTTAAAATATGGACCAAATACATGTAACGCCTCAATTAGTACAAGAAGCTTGTCTTGCCATAACAGATAGCTATACAGGCTTGGGCTTGGGGCTACCTTCTATACTGCGAGAGGTAGTTATTGAAGATAAGCTCATAAACTTAAAATTTAGTTTAGGATATCCTTTTAATGAAGCCACCCGCCAAACTATTATACAGTCTGTTCAATCCCATCTAACTACGGTCTTTCCTACGTATTCATTTTCTATAATATTGAATTGGAAGATACAAGCCCATCACCCTAAAAAAGCAATAAAAGCCTTACCTAATATTAAAAATATTATTGCTATAGCCTCGGGCAAGGGGGGGGTTGGCAAATCGACCATTGCATTAAATATAAGCTTGGCACTATTGCAGCAAGGCGCACGAGTGGGTTTATTAGATGCCGATATTTATGGCCCCAGTCTTCCTTTATTGCTTGGATTACCTCATTTACAACCTAACCCTACCAAAACTTTGCAGCCTCTTCTGCGTTATGGTTTGCAAACTATGTCTTTAGGCTATTTGATTAATAGTGAAGCCCCTGCTATGTGGCGAGGCCCTATGGCAAGTACCGCAGTTAAGCAATTACTTACTGAGACTGCTTGGGATAATCTAGATTATTTAATAATTGATTTACCCCCCGGTACGGGAGATATTCAATTAACGCTGGCACAACAATTGCCGCTTAATGGGGTAGTTATGGCCACAACAGCTGCTCCACTTTCACAAATTGATGTTATAAAAGCTATTCAAATGTTTCAAAAACTTGAGATCAATATATTAGGAATAGTAGAAAATTTGAGCAGCTACACATGTAATCACTGTGGGCATCATGATATGCTTTTTCCAGGGGACGCCGGCAATCAAATAAGCAAACAATTTTCTATACCGCTACTTGCAAATATTCCATTTAACAAAATCTCTTATCCAAAAGAAGAGGGCATGATGTTAGCAACCGATTTTCCATTACAGGCGGTGTATGGTGACTTAGCAAGAAAAGTGGCAGCTCTCATTTCTTTGCAAAGTATTAACTATAGTGTAGGGCTGCCGCCTATAAAATTAGAAGTGCCTTAAATATTTTCAGGAGTTAAGTAATGACTATTAAATCTGATATGTGGATTCGCCGTATGGCAGAAAAAAATAAAATGATAGAACCCTTTGTCGATAAACAAGTAAAAACAGATAATACGGGCCATATAATTTCTTATGGTACTTCAAGTTATGGATATGATGTTCGTTGTGCAAACGAATTTAAGATTTTTACTAATATTAATTCAGCAGTGGTAGATCCTAAAGATTTTGATGCTAATAGCTTTGTCGATTTAACCTCAGACGTTTGCATTATTCCCCCTAATTCTTTTGCATTGGGTAGAACTATTGAATATTTTCGTATACCTCGTAATGTGTTGACTATTTGTTTAGGTAAATCTACTTATGCTCGTTGCGGTATTATTGTTAATGTCACTCCTTTAGAACCAGAGTGGGAAGGTCACGTGACTTTAGAATTTTCTAATACCAGTAGTTTGCCAGCTAAAATTTATGCGAATGAAGGTATTGCGCAAATGTTATTTTTTGAATCGGATGAAGTTTGTGAAGTATCTTATAAAGATAGAAAAGGTAAATACCAAGGGCAGCTTGGAGTCACTTTGCCAAAAGCATAAATAAAAATGACTAAACAAATATCAAAATTAACAAAACAATATTTAGCGCGCTTATATGATAAAGTAACTGGTTTTATTAGTTTTTCGGCTGCTGAAAAAAACAAAAACATGGAATCAAGAATTTATTTAACTTATGGGGAAATTTTATTTGATAGTGTAACTGGTTTAATGAATAAATTGAATTTGGATGAAAAGGACGTATTTTATGATTTAGGATCAGGGGTCGGCAAAATGGCATTACAAGTTTTTATGACGACGCCAATCAAGGAGGTATACGGCATAGAAGCTTCAATAAAAAGATTTGAAAAATCTTGTAAAGCTGCAGCACAAGTCGAAGAAGATTTTAAAGGATTATATAAAAATTCAAGAAAATTACAATTTATTAATGCGAATATAGTGGATTGTGATATGAAAGATGCTACCATAATTTTTGCTTGTGCAACTTGTTTTGGCGCGGAGTTATTAACTACCATAGCTGAACGGAGCGTAGAGTGTACAAATTTAAAATATTTAATTAGTTTAAAAAAAATACCGTGTAATATTCCATTAAAAACTACTTTTCATATTGACTGTAGTTGGGATAAAGTAAAATGTTATATTTATAGCTCGTTGTAAAATTTTTAAAAATTATTTCGATAATGAAATTTTTTGGTTGTTAAATTTATATGTTTATAATCAAAGCTTTTAATGTTTTCTTGATATTTGTAAAAAAAATAGGCACCCGCCCCCATACCAATAATAAAAGTAATAATATAAGGCAATAGTGACATAACAAAAAACACTAACAATAACTTAGGTAAAAATAAAATGCTAAAAACTGTTAGGAAAGATTTTCCTTTAAATGATTTTAAATTTAAGTGCTTAACTAAAAATTGAATTTTTTTTATGCCCTGAAGATAATATTGCATATAGAATTCTCAAGTAAATAAAGTATATTATAAACATTATAGTTGAAAAAAATATAGTTTTGCTATGAATTTTACAATATTATTTTTTATACTAAAAATTTTTAAATTCAATGAAACAATCAACAGCATTTCTTAGATTAAAAGTAATAAGGCTAACTTTAGCATATTGATTTTTAACAACTTTTCCAGTAAAACATTAAATTTAATTAAGATTTAAATTTTATTCTCCGTACTCGGCGTTGTTCTGTTCTTTCAGCAACAAAATAATCATATATTCTTTTTTTATTAGTAGTACTTTTTTTGTTTCGCCAATTCAACCATGAAGTGCAATTTTAGGTCTCACAGCTTAAATTAAGTCAATTTTATAACAAATTTAACTGTGAGGGGTATCTATATTACGGATCAAATGATAAAAATACTCTCTTTAGGA
>Ga0302315_10000466_pt1 | contig 45974 bp, 42 predicted proteins | sample III_Palsa_N3_1_FD_200532 | JGI IMG/M metagenome (GOLD analysis project Ga0302315, IMG submission 200532) | Peat permafrost microbial communities from Stordalen Mire near Abisko, Sweden - III_Palsa_N3_1 | ecosystem: Environmental > Terrestrial > Soil > Palsa > Peat permafrost | place: Sweden...
GCAAAACATTCCCTGTTGATACAGCCGGGAAAACCAAAAAACAGATAAGGCAGGAAAAGCGTGCAATAAAGAAATTGGAGCAGGAACGGGAAAAAGAACAGGATCAAAAGGGGTATTAACTGGTGTTGGTGCTTATTTCGACTGTTTTGGGAGGGATTTAACAAAAAAGATGAGATTTTGCCGGTAAAGAAATAAGTGTTCATTTAAAATTAATGTGAACATTAGTTGTATCTTACAACAATAATAAAACAACTTTATTATATTTGGTGTATAAATGATTAGGGCAACAAAAAACGATAGCCCGTTATAAATTAAAGATTGATGAACATATTTGTAGGAAGCCTTCCTTTTAAATTAGAGGAAGCCGATTTAAAAGAACTTTTTGAAGCGTATGGCGAAGTAAGCTCCGTTAAGTTAATTAATGACAGAGAAACCGGTAGAAGTAAAGGTTTCGGATTTGTAGAAATGCCAGACGATGAAAGCGCTCAACAAGCTATCACTGCTTTAAACGGCTCTGAGGTTGCAGGCAGAACTATCGCGGTTAGCCAGGCTGAAGAAAGAAAGCCTAGTGATCGTAAAAGCTTCGGCGGCGGCGGCGGTGGTGGAAACCGTGGCGGCGGCGGTGGTTACGGCGGCGGTGGTGGAAACCGTGGCGGTGGCGGCGGTGGCTACTCCAAAGACAACAGAGGTGGCGGCGGCGGCGGTCGTTGGTAATCTTTAATTAAGGGTTATTACATATATAAAAATGAAACGCCGGTATATTTGCCGGCGTTTCATTTCTCTGTTTATAATTGCTGAAAGCCTGGCGTAAAAGCTGCCTTTTACTTTTACTAACCACTACCTTATCATGTTAATGCTGCTAAATTTTAGCGTTAGTGGCTTTGCCATACCTGCTTTGTAGCAACTGAAATTATTTTTGGATAATTTACAGGGCTATTTATTTTGCTATAGTGAATAATAGCTTATTAAGTTATTATTCTATGCCGGCAATGTTATTGCCTTATCTCCACATGCCATATGTATGCATTTACCTAATGCACCGGTAAAACTAACCCTCAAAATTCGGTTGCATTTACCTATGGAGCCTTTCTGTACAGATAATTGGGATAACTAATCTAATCCAGGCTAAGTATTTCTGCCTGTATTTGTTTTGGGAGGCTTTTAAATATCAGGTCATAGGAGTGGTTAACCATATGGTAAAGCTGTTTGGCTGTTAAAGCGCCGTCCATATAAACAGTGTTCCAGTGAACTTTATTCATGTGATATCCTGGCTTAACCTCATTGTGGCGTTCGCGCAGTTCAACAGCAAGTTCAGGGTCGCATTTCACGTTAAACCTGTTGCCGTCTTCGAGGCCGGTAAGTAAAAATATCTTACCGCCTACCTTAAAAACCAATGTGTCTTCACCAAAAGGAAATCCTTCTGTTACTCCGCGTTTCTGCAGGCAATAGTCACGTAGTTCTTCTATATTCAATAATACAAAAGTACAAAGTAGTAATTAATAATAAGCGTTCCTTATGCTTTTCATATAGTTTTTAACCTCACCAAAGCTGTATTTAACACCGATGGTGATCTGGCGGTATGAATCGGAGTGCTCATTCTTGAATACACTTGGCGGGTCATCATATCCATCAAGCCCTTCACCATAAACAAAGTTATGCACGTATTCAATATCAAGCCTTAAGTAAGGCTCATCAAATTCATTATAAAATTTAAACTCATATCCTGCCCTAAAAGATGCCATTGGGTTTATACCATGATCGCTGCCAGGGAATGTATATGACCCAACCCCCTGGCTACCAGAGGCAATTAAATTAGTACGTTGATTTTGAATATTATTGTTTACAAAGCCAAATCCTGGCCCTGCATAAAAATCTTTAAGGATATCCAAAAAGCGGTTTCCTGAGAAATCGATCAACTCACCTAATTGTATTTCACCATGTAAAATAAATGCCTGATAATTGTTTACATATTCGCGTCCGTATTGGTCATTTGCCCTGCTGCCACCCCATAATCTCCCAAATTGTAGCTCTGCTGTCAAGGGTATAAACGGCGTTGCGTAATAGGTAAAATTAGCGTTAAAGGCAAGTGTGTTATTTTGCTGGGCTACGTTGGTATAGCCGCGAATAGTGCTTACTCCAAAACCGACAGCCATCGGCGTATAAGTAGATCCGCCCTGCGCTTCTACCATTATTGAAGAAAATATTAAAGCGATAAGTAAAAAGATTTTTTTCAATTTGCTGATATTAATATTAAATTTTACAAATTACAGGGGGATTACTGTTTGCACATGTAAAATGGCCCTTCCCCTAATATAATAAATTCAATGGATTATAAGAAAAGTTTAAATTTTTATGTTTTAGAGCGGTTTTTGCGTTACGTGGTGATAGATACGCAGTCTGATCCGGCCTCTGATACTTACCCATCAAGCAAAAAACAAATGAATCTGGGTAAACTATTGGTTAATGAATTGCTGGAAATTGGCGTTGCGGATGCCCACTTGGATGAGTTTGGATACGTGTACGCAACCGTACCTGCAAATACCGATAAGCAGGATGTTCCGGTGATCTGTTTTTGCTCACATATGGATACCTCGCCCGATTGCAGTGGCCTTAACGTTAAACCTATCGTCCATAAAAATTACCAGGGCCAGGATCTTGTTTTGCCCGATGATGAAACACAGGTATTAAGAATGAGTGAGCATCCGGACCTAAAAAATCAGATCGGGAATGATATTGTTACCGCTAGTGGAACTACCCTGCTTGGTGCTGATAATAAGGCTGGTGTAGCTGAAATTATGGATGCCTGTTATCATTTGATCAATCACCCTGAGATTAAGCACGGGGCCATACGCATACTGTTTACTCCCGATGAAGAAATAGGCCGCGGAGTTGATAAGGTTGATATTAAAAAACTAGGCGCTTACGCCGGTTATACTATTGATGGCGAAAGCGCCGGTAATATGGAGAATGAAACCTTCAGCGCCGATGGTGCAAAACTGATCATCAATGGCCTCAGCTCTCACCCGGGCTTTGCTAAAGGAAAAATGGAAAGCGCCATAAAAATTGCCGGGCATATTGTAGCTAAACTGCCATTTGAATTATCACCTGAAGGAACTGAACTTAAACAGGGCTTTGTACACCCGGTAAATATAGCGGGGCATGTGGAACAGGCCACAGTTGATTTTATTATCCGCGATTTTGATGAAGATAAACTAAAGCAGCATGCTGATGTGATAAGGGAAATTACGGAAGATGTTTTAAAGTGCTACCCAAACTCGAGCTACGAACTACAGGTAAAGCCACAATACCGCAATATGAAAAATAAGCTGGACGAGCACCCGCAGATTGTTGAATACGGTATGGAAGCCATAAGGCGTAGCGGTTTGGATGCTAAACTATGCAGTATACGCGGCGGAACGGATGGTTCCCGCTTATCATTTATGGGATTACCATGCCCTAATATTTTTGCAGGTGAGCATGCTTTCCACGGCAAACAGGAATGGGTGTCGGTACAGGATATGCAGAAAGCCGTTGAAACCATACTGCATTTGTGCGAAATTTGGGAAGAAAGAGCGTGATTTGAGATTCAATTAGAAATGTCATTGCGGAGGGAGAAATCTTCTACAACTTGCATAGCGGAAGGTATGGTGTAGAAGATCCTTCACTACGTTGAGGATGACAAAGCGGGTTTAATTAAACGATCATCCCTTCCGGGAACTGCAATAATATAGCCGGATCAGGAATATTCTGCAAGTACTTATCTTTTTCTGATTTGCGGCACGCGCCGAAATAATCGCCCGTTTTACCTTCCATATTCAGCATCAGTTGAAAATGCAGGTGCGGCGGCCAGTTACCGTTTTCATGAACATCTCCGAAATTGGCTATTTGCTGGCCTGATTTGATTTGCTGTCCAACCCTCAATCCAACTAAATTAGCACGACTTAAATGTCCATATAAGCTATAGAGCGTTAATCCATCAAGGTTATGGGTTAGAATGATAGTCGGGCCATAATCGCCGAAATGATCATTATCCTGGAAGCTATGGATAGTGCCCGCTAATGGCGAATAAACCGGTGTACCTGCATCACCCCAGATATCAACACCCAAATGCAAATTGCGGCGTTCTTCGGCGGTGGTATCAAACTGGGCGCGGTTATCATAAATGGTTCGCAGTTCCATATAACCGCCAATGCCGTAGCGGCAATTATTACCGGCGAGTTTTTGGGTTACCCAATCACAAAACTTTTCGGTATCGTTAAGAATATCGGCGCTTAATTCTTTATTGGCTGATGTTAGCTCAAGCTTCAGCAACCGGTCGGTAGCCATATCAATATCAACTACCTTGCTGATAGTTTGCGGGTGATCTTTAAGCCTGGCCGATAAACGGGCGGATGCATCCATGAATGGTATTTAGCTATTCTTCCTCAACATCCTTCTGGCGTTCCTCTTTGCTCAGCTTATCGAAGATCTTATCCATACGCTCCACATATTCGCTGGTATCATCAATAAAAAATTCCAGTTGCGGGATGACGCGTACCTGGTCTTTAATGCGTGCGCCCAGCTTATAGCGAATTTCGGAGGCATGCAGTTTTATGGTTTGTAAAGCCAGCTGGTTATTGGTGCTGTTAAAAAAACTCAGGAATATACGTGCAATGGCCAAATCGGGCGTTACCCTAACTTTGGTAATGGTTACCATTGTATTGGGCAGGTAGTTATTTCCTTCGCGCTGAAATATTGTTGCCAGGTCCTGTTGAATTACTCCGGCGAATTTTTGCTGACGTTTCGATTCCATGTTAGTATTGGTTAAAGGCCCAAGGTAAAAGATCCAAAGGTAATAGTTTAAATCAACCTCCCTAAGATAATTATATTAAACGCTTTTTGTTTTATTGAGGTGATTTTTTAGCCTTTTCCCTTTCGGCTTTAACCTTTCACCTCTATAAATCGTGCTTTATTTCATCCAATCCCTTTATGCTCAACCGGGCGCTGATGCCCGATGCGAGTACCGCTATAATGCCAACGGTTAAAAAAACCAACCCAAAATCCGAGATCCTGATCTGTACCGGGTAAGCATCAATCACCTCCATTTGTCCGCCCATTTTTACAAGGCCGTAATGCTGCTGTACCAGGCAGAAGATCAACCCTACTACAATCCCCGCCACGCAACCGATTACCGAGATCATCATCCCCTCGAAGAAGAAGATGCCCTGGATCAACCTTTTACCGGCACCCAGGCCCGATAGTATGGCGATGTCCTTTCGCTTATCAATTACCAGCATGGTTAATGAGCCAATGATGTTAAATATAGCGATGATGAGCACAAACACCAGAATCATGAAGATGAACCAACGCTCATAGTTTAACGTTTTATACAGCTCGGTATTTTGCTGGATACGGTTCCTGACCGTAAAATCCTTGCCTATGTTTTTAATGATAGACTGCTGTGCCGCATCAATATCCTGCTGATTTTTATAGTTGATTTCGATGGAGGATACATTAGTTGGCTGATCCAGCAAATCGCGGGTAAAGGCGATGGGGGTGACCATAATATCGTCGAAATCCTGCTGGATGCTAAACACGCCCGATGGCATGATCTCGCGCACAGTAAATTCGTTCAACGGGTTGGTGCCGCCCATGGTATTGCGGTTTGGCGCGTATACCTGCAGGGCTGTTTGCTCGTCGTTTATATTAACCGACAGCGTGCCAGCTATAGTGCCGCCGATAACCGCATAATCATGCCCCTCGGTTTTTAGGGTGAAGGAGCCGTCCTGTATAGTGCTGTCGAGCTTATGATTTTTCAGAAAATCGTCGCTAACACCTTTTATAGTACCGATGAAATTTTTATTACCATACTTGATGAGCGCTTTTTCCTGCAATACTTCGGTGTAGGAAAATATCTTCGGGTCCTTTTTCAACTCGTTAAAGTAGGCCGTATTGGGATTGAATGTTTTGCCGAAACGGGTTTCTACCTTAATCTCAGGCGTAAAATTGCTGTACAGGTTCAGGATCACTTTCTCAAAGCCATTGAATACCGACAGGATAATAATCAGCGCGGCGCTGCCAATAAACACCCCCAGCATGGATATGCCCGAGATGATATTAATGGCGTTCATCTTTTTGCGCGAAAAGAGATACCGTTTGGCTATGTAAACAGAAGTATTCAAGTGGTTGCTAAGTTAGAAAAAGGGATTGGTTTCTTTTTCGTAAGCGATAGTAGTTTCGGGGCCATGACCGGGGTACACTGTGCAGTCGCCCGGCAGGGTGAACAGCTTTTCTTCGATGTTTTTAAGGAGCAGTGCAAGGTTACCGCCCGGCAGATCGCTGCGGCCTATGCTGTGGCGGAACAGCACATCGCCGCCCACCAAAATATTATCGGCCCGATTATAAAAGCACAGGTGCGCAGGCGAATGGCCCGGCGCGAAGATCAGCTCTAGCGTGGTATTACCAAAGCTAACGGTACCAGTTTCGGGCAAATACACTTCGGGCAGCGGTGAAGGGTCATAACGGAAACCCATAGCCGGGGCGTAGGCCACAACGGCATCCATAATTTCCTGCTCGCCGATATGGAACTGCGGTTTAAGGCCATACTGATCGAACACAAACTTATTGCCCAGCACATGATCGATATGGCAATGCGTATTGAGCAGCAGCACAGGCGTAAGCTTGTTATCGCGAATGAAGTTCACCACCGCGTTTTGCTCCGCAGCAGTATACATCCCCGGGTCGATGATAGCGCACTCGCCGGTTTCATCGTATAGTATATAGGTATTCTCCTGGTATGGGTTGTTGTTGAATGATTTTAGCATAATCGAGGCCCCGACTCCGCTAACCAGCGGAGAGGAAGTATGCAAATGTAGTTAAAGGTATTGCTAATCAAAAGCCGGGAATCCATCATCTCCGCTTGTACTGGCATGCCTTATTCGATAAGCTACGCAACACTAAAAGGACGGAAAAGGTAATAGAATTAAAAGTCTGAAACCTAAGCTGCCAAAACTGTAGATAGCAACCATGCTTGTTCCATGAGAACGCAGAGAAAACTTGTTTTTTAAATGTATATTAGCTAAGCATAACTTAATATAAATATTTGTTATCTAACAGTAATTTAGGCAAAGGATTATTCAATAAATTGTAACGACTATTAACCTTTCACTTCTTTTTCTATATGAAGAAATCACTTATATGTTTTTGTATTTTATTAATGGCAATTCTGAATGGTTATAGCCAATCTAATACGGACCAATTGGCCAGCGAACAATCTATAGGAAGTGCAATATTCACTTTTACTCCTGTTCAAAGGGAAGGGGTTACCGACCAGCGGTTCCATTATGCACAACAAATACTTAATGATACCAAATCAGTGTCTAAAAATAACGTTCAAAATTTAAACGCTACTGATTACTGGAATATCACGACTGCATTTGTTATTCTAAAGGAACCAAAAAACCACATTAAGGCTGCGTTTGATAAAGCTATTCATTTAGATGGGGCTACTATATGTTCATATATCAAAGCGATGGGACCATCGGGACTTGATAAACTTATCCCTGAATCATTCTTGCCCTTCTATTCCAATTGTGCACAATCATCAACAACAGAAAGCTCAAAGATGGATGTAGCTAATTATGCTGACAAAAATAAACTCAATCCTAAGTTAGTAAGCATCATCAATACAATCGGATTAAATGATATTCAATTTAGAAATACTCAACCTGTAGATTGGACTGAGCAGAAACCCCTGGATGAAAGGAATCAGGAATTGATTGACTCTTTATTTAATGTTTATCAAACTTACATCGGCAGATCATTGGTAGGCAAACAATTTGAAACAACTATGGGGCGGGTAGTACAACACTCGTCTTTGGAAATGATGGAAAGGTACCTGCCTATAATCGTTGCAGCCGTGAATCAAAAGCAATTGGATGAAGTTCCGCTAAAGATGCTTATTGATAGAATATATTGGCTTAAATACAATTATCAAATTTTTGGTAGCCAGGGATCTCAAATTAAAGTGGCTGACGACAAAACCCGAAACGAAATAATTACAAAGTACAATCTAAATTGAAAGAGTTATATTTTATATAGGTTTTCCCTCAAACTCATCATCCACACTTTTAGGGATCAGTTCTAAATGCTAACTGCCTTTAATAAACGCGTCGCCACTTTTCAACACCCATCACATACATTCAGATTATATTTATATTGCTTTTTTAAATAGAATGAAAAAAGAAGTCATATTAGAATTATTTGAAAAGTTTGAACAGGCGTGCTATATCTACAATGATATCGAATGTTGGAGTGCTCGCGAAGTACAGGAAATATTAGGATATACAAAATGGGTTAACTTTTTGAATGTAATTGATAAAGCAAAAAAAGCTTGCGAAAATGCCGGTTCCAGCGTTTCAGATCATTTTGCCGACGTCGGTAAAATGATACTAAACATCTAAAATCATTTTCGTGATGTCACGAAAATGATCAACTCTAATCCTTCCCCTCAAACTCATCATCCACGCTTTCCCTCAAATCATACAGCAGCCATTGTTTATTGGCAATTGCCTGCGTTTTTGAGCGGAGGAGGTTGATGAAGTCGTTAACGCCTACGGGTTCGTTGCCGTTGCCGTGGATGAGCACTATACTGCCCGACTGTGGCTGCTGCCCTTTGGCCAGCCAGGCATCCGTGCCAATAGGTATCAGCCCAAAATCAGTTATGCGGAATACCAGCTGCTGATCACTCACCAGCCCCGGGAACCTGAAGAATACCGATGGCAGCAAGCCGTTCTTCAGCATGGCTTTTTCGGTTTCCAGTACTTCGTAGCTAATGTCGGTACCAGGTTCCAGTAAAAAGTTCTCTTTCAGCGGCGCTTTAAGGCTCACACGGTGGGTAAAGGAGTGGTTTATCCAGGTGATGTAGATCTCGTGGTCGGCCTGTAGTTTTTTCAGCCATTCCAGGTCCTCTGGGTGCTGGCGCATCCATACACCGGTAATGGAGAGGGCTATGGGCACAGGGTGCTCCACCTTTTTAAATTCGGCAATAATATCGGTAAATATGCGCCTGTCGAGCGGGCGGTGGGAGGGGCAAAGGTCGGCGGTGAGGCTGATGCCGGTTTCCTTGGGCATCCCGTTTTCGATGCCGGCATCCTGTATCATCACACTTTGTTTTTCAGCTTTGGCTAAGGCGTTCTGGTAGGGGGTGTTCTTAAAAAATGCCCGCGCCTGCAGCATGGTCATGGGGGTGATCTGGTAAAAACTACTTTCGTCGGTCTTGGTTTCAAGGGTCTGCGGGTTTACGAGCAGCAGGTAGTTTTTACCGTAGTTATCAAACTGCCGCAAGATCATCCACTCCTGCGGGAAGTGCTTGGCCACGCCATAATAAACCTTGTAGTTCTCAATCTTGGTGTAGTTGGCCTGCGCGCGGGTGGTAAATGTAAAGGCCGTTGAAAACAACAGCAGGAAGAGCAGTTTAAAATATCGCATGTTTTGATTTCGGATTTCGGATGTTCGATTTCGGACTTGGGTTGATCTGGCAATATTAATCAATATCAAGGGAAATTGATTTGAGGAAGTGAATAATAATGGTTGAGTTTGGCGCAGCGTGGACTCACCCGATCTTCGCTCAGCCGCTTGATCTGCCCTCTCTTCCACAAGCGGCAAAGAGGGCGAAGCACATTTTTTTCTTCATCTTCCGTCCCCTCTTTGTGCGCAGCAAAGAGAGGGGCGACCAGCGTAGCGTAGTCGGGGTGAGTTGGCGGAGCGCGCAAAAGCCGACGCCCCACTTCTTTTACATTCCCAATACATTATACTTTCCCAAATGATGTTTAACTTTGGCTCATGACCCGTTTATCCGTCAACATCAATAAAATTGCGACCCTGCGTAATTCGCGCGGCGGCAATAACCCCGACCTGGTACAGGTGGCTAAAGACTGCGAACTATTCGGTGCGCAGGGCATTACCGTGCACCCGCGCCCCGACGAAAGGCATATCCGCTACCAGGATGTCTTCGATCTGAAAGAAATAGTAACAACTGAGTTCAACATAGAAGGCAATTGCCAGGAACAAAAATTTATAGACCTGGTGCTGGCCAACAAACCCGAGCAGGTTACATTAGTACCTGATGTTTTGGGGCAGATCACCTCTAACCACGGCTGGGACACCATTGCCAACCGCGACTATCTAACGGAGATGATCTCGGTATTTAAACAGGCCGGCATCCGCGTATCTATTTTTGTTGATCCCATTGTCGAAATGGTTGAGGGCGCCGCCAAAACCGGCACCGACCGCATTGAGCTTTACACCGAAGCCTATGCTACCCACTACCATCAAAACCGCGACGAAGCTATCGCCCCTTACATAGAGGCTGCCGAACTGGCGCATGAGCTGGGCATCGGCATTAACGCCGGGCATGATCTTGATCTCAATAACCTGAAATTCTTTGCCGATAATATCCCCGCGCTTGATGAAGTAAGCATAGGCCACGCCCTCATCAGCGATGCGCTGTATTTTGGTTTGGAGAATACCATACAGATGTATTTGAGGCAGTTAGGGTAGGGGTTTTCGCTCGTAGAGTGGACTCACCCGGTCTTCACTCTGTCTTTCGACCGCAAAGACCTTTTTTTTATTTTCTACCCCTCTTTGTGCGCAGCATAGAGAGGGGCGACCAGCGAAGCGAAGTCGGGGTGAGTCAACGGAGCGCGAAAGAGGTCTACAGCATTATACGGGCGTTCCCGCTATCCAGCGGCCGTGCTATCCATTCATACGCCTGCAGGCCTTAGGCTCAGGCCGGTATCCATTCCTATCACTAACGCAACTTACCGTATCAGTGTTAAACTCCCCGAAAGTAAATTACACTTCGCGTTCAGGTTTATAATATAATAATAAACCCCGGCAGGCAGCTTTTGGCCTTTATAAGTACCATCGAAAGGCTTAGCATACCCCTTCGATTCAAATAGCAATTGTCCGTAGCGGTTAAACACCTGTATGGTGGCGTTGGTATAATTATTAATGTTCTTTATCTGCCAGTAATCGTTAATGCCATCGCCGTTAGGGGTAAAAGCGTTCGCTATATCAGTTGCTGATACCCCTACGGTAACATCTATCTCCGCCCGGCTGCTTTCGCAGGTACCATCTATCTCACTTACATAATAGCTAACGTTACCCGGTACATTAATATTAAACCTGCCGCCTTTCTGTTCATCAATTGGCTGCGTGCTACTCTCACTTGCATACAAACGGTAGGTTGTGCTGGCCGAAGGGTTATTCACGGTTAACAAACCATTACCGCTGCTGCATAACTGCACATTGGTAACTGACGGAGCCGCAGGGATGAAAGTTTGTTCGGTTACCGTGTAAGTAATGTCAACACTGCCGCAGCCATTATCATTCACGTGCAAAATGTAAGTCCCCGCAGCCAGGTTGGTTAATAGGTTGGTTGATCCTACCGATTTATTATTGGCATCGCTCCAGCTATAAGTATATGGAGGTATGCCACCTGCAATCGTTGTTGCACCTATACTGCCATTGTTCAATCCGCATTCGTCGGCAGTAATAGTTGCATAATTGGCCACTGTAAATTCAGGATATTGCTGTATCGTATAGCTGTTATACAATTTCTCGCAGCCATTATTATCGGTTAAATAAAGTTGGTAAGTGCCCGCCAAAACATTACTTAATGTTGAACCCGTGCCAATTGTTGTTCCCTGCGCATCAACCCAGCGTGCAGATTTCACCGATCCATCGGTAGCTACCAAAACCCCGCCATTAGCGAGTAAATTACATGCTTTAGTATAGGTAGCGGCATAAACCGGATATGGGAATGAAACCGGCTGCGATATAATATAAACCGCGCTGCTTTTACTGCAGCCATAACTATTAGCTGCGGTCAGCGTGTAACTGCCCGGTGCAAGCGCTCCTACGTCAGGCGTTGTGGTTATTAAGGTATGGTTATTCGCATCTGCCCATTTATAACTGCTCGCGCCGGTAACCTGTATACCTGTTATGGAGCCTGTACCGCCGCAAAGTGCATTGGTAACTTGTACTTTCGATTCATCCATGATTATCCCGTTAGTTTCGGGAATAACAACATCGACGCTGTACACCGGGCCGCATTGGGTATCATCCGTTATCTGAAGCTTGTAAGTGCCCGCCGGTTGACCGGTAAGATCGGCACTGCTGCCTACCTGCTGTTGCTGCGCGTTGAGCCATACATATTTTATAGTGCCGGTTCCGGTGGCTGTAATATTGGTGATTGAACCGGTTGATTGTCCGCAATTGGTGGATTTTACGATTTGGTTTGTTTGATCTATGTTTGGGCCGGTGGTGTTTTTTAGGGTGACGGGGCCGTAGGTGGTTGGGCATTGGCCTTTGTAGGATACTTCTAAATGATAGGTTCCTGGGCCAATACCAATAAGATCCAAGCTTGTACCTTTTACATTATTGTCGGCATCTAGCCATTTGAAAGTATAAGCATTATTGTCATTCTGTAGTATTTGGTAATTACTCGCGCTCAAATTGAGTCCCGTAATAGAAGCTGTTTTATTATCACATGCGGGTTGCACAATTTGAAGGTTATCTGAGTTTATAACAGGTGTAGCATCATATATTGTAAAATTATATTTAGTTACGCAGCTTCCTCCATTTAGTGTTGTTACAACGTAATTGCCTGGAGGCAGATTATTGGCATCGGCATTTGTACTGATTGTTTCATTTTTATCGTTCTGTATTTGATAGCCTCCGCTATTACTAAAAATAAAGCCCGTTAGTGAGCCATTGTTTAGCCCACACGAACTTTGTGTGATCGTATAGCTGTTCAAAGCTGCCGAGGGGGTATACATCGAAGTAAAACCATTTAATGTAGCCGAACCAATGACGCCGGTTTTTATTGGTCCATTATAACTCCAATTACCATTTGCATCGGCCATTACCGTAGCAAAATAGGTTTGAGGTTGACAAAAATGACAATCGTCGTCCCAATATAGCTCTACAGATGATAGTGGACTTGCGATTCCTGCTACCATGGTAGAAGTTACTTTGTTTATAGTTATTTTCGGCAAAATTGCTAAAATATCACCACTAGGCGTCCAGGGTGTTTCATTAGGCACGCAAAATACTTGTGTATGTTGCAGAGTAGTTGATTTGGCCCCAACCAACGCCAATTGGCATCCGTAGATTGTATTTTCTTCCCCAGGTAATATTCCTCCAACTATAATTTTTGATTGTGTATTTAAATCTATTCTTTTTTCCGTTCCCGTAATTGCTTGTGAACCCAACAATTCTTCATTGCCTTGAAATGTTATATCTCCCGCAATTTCATAAATTAGAGTACATAATGGGTATTGGATTTTGTTGTTATTGATAATAAAATTATAGGGGTAGCTATAATAATCATAATTGGGATCACTTCTAAAAATTAACATATACGCATCCCCGTAGGCTATTGGTATATTTGTGTATTTTCCATTAATATCATAATCGAAATAATTATTTATAATATTTATTGTAGTAGCAAATGCCGTCGCAGGCCCATTTCCTGCTAATTCTATGTAGCTTGTGCAATAACCGAAGAAATTCCTGTCAGCCACATCATTGCCTCCTATTTCAATATTCCCCTTACAAGCTGTTAAATCAAATCCCGATGTGCTCAAAGTATTTGGCCTATAAGATTTTCCATCCGGTTCGAACCCAATAAAATTGGCATATACTTTAAGATTTTCTATCCCCGCCGGATATGGTTGACCATTTTTTGATGAAACAAATGCTGTTTTTAACACATACTCATTATTTGTAAATACGTTGCCTTTTCCAAGCGCTCCTATCTGAAGATTCCTACTCGATTCAACGTATAATACTGAAGTCAGATTTGTTTCTGTTTCTCCATAAAGAGTATAAACAAATGGGTTTATAAAATCTCTTATATACATTCCATAAATTTCAAACCCGTCAACATCAATTAAAGTAAAGGTGTTGAAATCACTATTTTTAGAGGCCGGCTGCATTATTACCTTAGCATTACTAGCTCCAAATACTGCTCCATTTTGAGTAGTGCCATCAATAACCAAATTTGAAGAAACATTAGGTAATTGCGTAATTAGCGTTATCGTCCTGCCCGCCTCGCTCACATCCGGTATATTAAAATCTATATAATCCTTTTCCGTAATTCCGTTCGCTGCCGCCTGCATTAAAGCATCTCGCAAGGTGCCCGGGCCCGAGTCGGCATTACTGGTTACTACAAATACTGCGGAAAAACCACGCAGGCAAAAAAGCAGCAAAAACAGGCAGAGAAATAATTGTTTCGGCATTAGGTGAATCACGCAACCAAAATACTATTTTCCTGTACAATCAGCTAATTAAATTTGGGTTAACAGCTACTATAAAAGCAATGTCAATATATGATTAGCTAATTGTTACTCACCACCTAAAATTGTACCTTTGCACAAATTTAACTGCTCTCCAATACATGAAGCTGAACATAGACTACCAGGAAAAATTCCAGTCGAGGCATATAGCTCCTAATCAGGCTGATACTGCTCAAATGTTAAAGACCATCGGCGTTAATTCGCTTGATGAATTGATAGATCAAACGGTACCCGTGGGCATCAGGCTAAAGGCACCGCTGAATTTACCTGCTGCAAAAAGCGAGTTCGATTACCTCAACACGCTTAAACAAACTGCGTCAAAAAACAAGGTATTCAAATCGTATATAGGCCAGGGATATTATGATGTGATAGTTCCCGGCGTAATACAGCGTAATATTTTGGAGAACCCCGGTTGGTACACCCAATATACCCCCTACCAGGCCGAAATAGCGCAAGGTCGTTTACAGGCGCTGTTAAACTTCCAAACCATGGTTATTGACCTTACCGGAATGGAAATTGCCAACGCTTCACTATTAGATGAAGGCACCGCGGCTGCCGAGGCTATGTTTATGCAGTACAGCCTGCGCAAAAACCAAAATGCAAATACCTTCTTCGTTTCGCAGGAGCTTTTCCCGCAAACCATTGATATTTTAAAAACACGCTCACAGCCATATGGCATTGAGCTGCAAATAGGCGATCACCGTACTGCTGAACTAAACGATAATATGTTCGGTGCCATAGTACAATACCCTGCCGGTGATGGTGAAGTTTATAACTATGCTGATTACGCTGCACAGGCACACGCCAAAGGCATTAAGCTAACCGTAGTAGCCGACCTGATGAGCTTGGTGCTATTAACCCCTCCGGGTGAATGGGGCGCTGATATCGTAGTTGGCACCAGTCAGCGTTTCGGTGTACCAATGGGCTTTGGCGGCCCGCATGCGGCATTCTTCGCTACTAAGGAGGAATATAAAAGATCAATCCCCGGCCGTATAATTGGTGTTACTATTGACAGCGCAGGCGATTACGCGCTACGCATGGCCCTGCAAACCCGCGAGCAGCACATCCGCCGCGATAAAGCAACCTCAAACATTTGTACCGCGCAGGCATTACTGGCAATTATGGCCGGTATGTATGCTGTTTACCATGGCCCGCAAGGCTTAAAGCTGATTGCTGAAAGAATTCATGGCTTATCTGTTTTACTGGCTGATTCATTAGGGCAATTAGGCTACGAGCAGCTTAACGACACTTATTTTGATACTGTTAAATTTGATTTGGGCGTATTAGCAGGCCCGATCCACGGCGAAGCCCTGAACAACGAAATGAACCTGCGCTATAATGGCTCAATTGCTACCATTTCTGTTGATGAAACTACTTCGGTTGAGGATATAAAAACTATAGTTCGCTTTTTTGCCAAAGTAAAAGGCAAAACATTGAATGATGTAAGCTTTGACGATCTGAAAGCTAACGTTAATTCAATTATCCCTGCCGAACTGCAACGCACATCAGCATACTTAGCGCATAAACTATTCAACTCGCACCATTCAGAACATGAAATGCTGCGCTATATCAAATCGCTTGAGGCAAAAGACCTTTCGCTTTGCCACTCCATGATCGCTTTGGGCTCATGTACCATGAAACTTAATGCTACTACCGAAATGGTACCCGTTACCTGGGCAGAGTTCAGCAAAATGCACCCTTTTGCCCCGGTTGACCAAACCGGCGGCTACATGCAGCTATTTGATGAGTTGAATAAATGGTTGAGCGAGATCACCGGCTTCGCCGCCATGAGCTTGCAGCCTAACGCAGGCGCGCAGGGCGAATATGCGGGCTTAATGGTTATCCGCGCTTATCATATAGATAGGGGCGAGGGCCACCGTAATATCGCGTTGATCCCTTCTTCTGCACACGGCACCAACCCCGCATCAGCAGCAATGGCAGGTATGAAAATTGTTGTGGTGAAATGCGATGATAATGGCAACATTGATGTAGCCGACTTGAAAGCAAAAGCCGATCAATACAAAAATGATCTTTCATGCTTCATGGTTACTTACCCGTCAACACATGGTGTTTTTGAGGAGTCGATCATCGAGATCTGCGAGGTTATCCACCAGAATGGCGGCCAGGTTTATATGGATGGCGCTAACATGAACGCACAGGTTGGCCTAACCAGTCCGGCTAATATAGGTGCCGACGTTTGCCACCTTAACTTACACAAAACCTTTTGCATACCGCATGGTGGTGGCGGCCCTGGCATGGGCCCAATTGGCGTAGCCAAACACCTGGTTCCGTTTTTACCGGGCCATGCTGTGGTTGATATCGACCAGGGAAAATCTATTCACGCTGTATCAGCAGCGCCATGGGGTTCAGCATCTATATTAATCATATCACACGCCTACATAGCTATGATGGGCGCTGATGGTTTAACCAACGCAACCCGTTATGCCATATTAAATGCCAACTATATTAAAGCACGCCTGCACCACCATTACCCGGTATTATACACCGGCGTACATGGCCGCTGCGCGCACGAAATGATATTGGATTGCCGCTCATTTAAACCTTTTGGCATTGAGGTTACCGATATTGCCAAGCGTTTAATGGATTATGGTTTCCACGCGCCAACTGTATCCTTCCCGGTTGCGGGCACAGTAATGGTTGAGCCTACAGAATCAGAGCCAAAACATGAGTTGGATCGTTTTTGCGATGCGATGATAGCCATCCGCCATGAAATTGACGCGGTTGAAAAAGGCCTATCCGACAAAACAGATAACCCGTTAAAGAATGCGCCACACACTGCCGCCGTAATTACAGCCAACGAATGGGAGCACCCGTATACTCGCCAAAAAGCAGCTTACCCGCTGCCATATGTTGCGGCTTATAAATTCTGGCCATCCGTTGGCCGTGTTAACGATACTTATGGCGATAGAACGCTGATCTGCTCATGCCCGCCATTAACAGATTATGAGTTTGAAGAAAGCGAAGTAACTACCCCGGAATACGGAACCTGATAAATATGCAAATGTGCGGATTACAGATGTGCAAATCTATTTGCCTAGCATCTGTAATCTCTACTTATCATCCTGAGGAACGAAGGATCTTTTACGTGGTTAACACACGAAAGATCCTTCGTTACGTTTTAGCAAATCACTTCATTTGAGGCATATAATAATATCTTTTAGCCTTTGAAATGACAAAAAACAACATTAATTTATAATTAAGTTTATTAAAGCCAAAATCCTGTTAATTTTGTGTTTTTATATATCAGTTATTAATTAAATTTTTTTATAGTATCTTTATATTCCCGATAATAAATCTTTGCTGCTAAAACTTATAGGAATATAACTTTTTTTTTGGAGCTCCGTATAAAGGATACGAACATCTGTACACATGAATAGTAATAACCGGGACATTAGCATCTTGTTAGTTGATGACGATGAAATAAACAACTTCATTTCCATTAAACTAATAAAAAAAGCTTTGTTGTCTACCGAAATTGTGGCTTGCTTAAATGGAAAATTTGCCATTGAGCAGCTTTTAGAAATGCAGAAAAAAGGGGCAGAAAAATTGCCCGACTATATTTTACTCGACATAAATATGCCCATCATGAACGGTTGGGAGTTTTTAGATGAATATATCCGCTTAAATATCGACCCGGTTGGCAAAACCAAGATTTTTATCATTTCTTCATCCGTTTTCAGCAATGATATTAATAAGGCAAGATCGTATCCGCTGGTAAAAAGCTTTATCTCTAAGCCCCTCAGCGTTGATAAGATAAAAGAAATGTTTGAAATAGCGAACCAGGCTTAAGCCGGGATAACGCTAAAGTGTTCGTCAGTATAAGTTACTTTTCCTACCGCTATGGATTTTGCGTGATAAAACAAGCAGGTCCAATCTTCAGCCGCCGCCTTTTCACCATATTCCTGCCTTAATTGCATAGCTTTATGACCATCGTAATCGTATTTAGCTACAAAGCGCCTTAATAATTGCTCGGGTTCAGGCAATTCATCACCACCAAAGAAACATTTTTCACCTCTTTCATCAATTAAAAAAACCTGGTGGTATGGGCAATGCCCGCCTGAGAGTTCATAGGTAATGCCCGCTTTCAATTCGCCCGAACCTTCAACTAAAGTCAAATCAACGTTGCCTTGTAACGCCTCAAAAATCTCTTTATGGTAGGATGATGATTTTCCCGACAGGCCAAACTCCCATTCACCTTTTTGCACAACGTGCGCAGCATGCGGAAAGCTCGGCACCAGTTTACCGTTGCGCTCCACCACCAAACCGCCTGAATGATCATAATGCAGGTGCGACATCAGCACCAATGTCACCTCATCCGGGTCGAAGCCCGAGTTACGGATATGCTGATGTAGGAACAATTCGTCGCGGGTATCCTTATAACCAAGCCCGGTATCAAATAATATCAGGTCACGGGCGGTTTTAACCAGGAAAGGGTTAACATGTATGAACAATGACCCCGGCCTGTCCTTAGCGTTATCAGTTTGCGGGTTAAAAGGAATAAATTTTTTGGAAGCATCTACCGAATATGACCCCTCACCTAACGCGAAAATCTCCATAATATATGATCAAGCTTTTTATTACAATATTCAAAACAGTAAATAAATTGTCCCCACCCTCTTTCCGCCACAGGCGAAGAGAGGGTGGTCAAGCGCAGCAACGACCGGGTGAGTCGGCGGAGCGCGTTTAAGTTGTTTACATCATAGTTCCCCTCTTGAGAGGGGTTAGGGGTGTGTTATACGTTTGGATTGGGCGTTGCCTGCGGCCCGGGCTGTACGCTTATACTGCTCGGGCCTTAATCACGGCCTGCACTGAGGCCCTCGAAGTGGCCGGTATCCGCTGCCATCCCTAACGCGAAACTTCGACGCGCTCCGTTAACTCACCCCGACATCGTTTCACTCGTCGACCCTCTCCCGCAAGCGGGAAAAAGGGTTAGGAAAACATCCTCAAATCATCTGCACATTTGCACACCCGCACATCTGCACATTTTCTTATCTTTACTGTTTAATAAGCTACAAAGATATGCAAAAACGGTGGGCGATAAGGGAAAATACGGATGAACAAGCGATAAGCAATTTAGCCGCCGAATTAGCAATCACCCCCGTTTTAAGTAAACTACTGGTACAAAGAGGTATTGATACTTTTGAGGGTGCCCGTTACTTCTTCCGCCCCGACCATCGCCACCTGCATGATCCCTTCCTGATGAAGGATATGGAGAAGGCGATTGACCGTATTGAGGAGGCTATAAAAACCAACGAAAAGATATTAGTTTACGGCGATTATGATGTGGATGGCACCACGGCGGTATCAGTAGTGTATGGTTTTTTTAAAAAATATCACCGTCACCTGGAGTATTATATCCCCGACAGGTATAAAGAAGGTTACGGCATATCAACCCAGGGCATTGATTATGCAGCAGAGCATGAATTCTCATTGATAATAGCGTTGGATTGCGGTATTAAATCAGTTGAAAAAATAGCTTATGCCAATGAGTTGGGGATTGATTTCATTATCTGCGATCACCATACGCCTGGTGATGAGCTACCGGAAGCCGTTGCTGTGCTCGACCCCAAGCGTGCCGATTGTGAATATCCTTACAAAGAATTATCCGGCTGCGGTATTGGTTTTAAACTGATCCAGGCTTTTGCCGAAAGGAATAACATCTCCTTTGAAGAAGTAAGCTGTTATTTTGATTTAGTAGCTATCAGCATTGCCTGTGATATTGTGCACATAACCGGCGAGAACCGGGTACTGGCTTATTATGGCTTATATAAACTGAATAACAATCCCTGCATCGGTGTAAAAACATTGATGGAAGTGGCAGGCAAGACCAGCAATTACAGCATAGCTGATATTGTTTTCCTGCTTGGCCCGCGCATTAACGCCGCCGGAAGGATTGATGATGCCAAGCATGCCGTTGAACTGCTGATTGCCTGTAATGAGGAAAACGCCAAAGAAAAAGGCGAACTCATCAACATAAAAAACACCGAACGCAAGGGGCACGACCTTTCCATAACCGACGCTGCGCTAAGCATGATAGATAATGACGCGATATTGATCGGCCGAAAATCAACCGTGGTATTTAATGAGAACTGGCATAAGGGGGTGATTGGTATTGTAGCATCGAGGCTTACCGAAAAATATTACCGACCAACCGTAGTGCTCACCCATTCCAACGGGCACGTGGCTGGTTCGGCGCGCTCTGTTTTGGGTTATGATCTGTACGAAGCGCTATGCGGCTGCAGTGATTTGCTTATTCAGTTTGGGGGCCACAAATACGCGGCAGGATTAACCATGGCTCCCGAAAATGTGGATGCCTTCATCAACCGGTTTGAGGAAGTGGTAAGCTCCACCATTACCGATGAGCAATTGATACAGCAGATCTTAATTGATGCCGAATTACAGTTAACAGATATAGAATCGAAATTTTTCAGGATCCTGAACCAGTTCGCGCCGTTTGGGCCGGAGAATATGTCGCCCGTGTTCATCACTAAAAATGTGTATGTTAGCGGCAATGCTGGGCTGGTAGGCAGCAACCACATCAAGATGACGGTGATGCAACCCGGCTCGGCCATGTTTGATTGTATAGCCTTTAACCACGGCGAATACCTGAACAAAATAAAAAAAGATACACCTTTTGATATTTGTTATAGCATTGAGGAAAATATTTGGCGGGATAAACGTTCTATACAATTAAATATTAAAGGAATAAGGATGTAAATCAAAAGTCAAAATTAAAAAGTCAAAAACTTTCGCGCGGAGATGCCTCGCAATTGTTGAAGCTTTTTTGAATTTTGACTTTTCACTTTTGAATTAAATGAATTTAAGGGCAGATAATTTATTAAAGAAATACAAACAGCGTACGGTTGTAAATGATGTATCATTCAACGTATCGCAGGGTGAGATAGTTGGTTTGCTTGGGCCGAACGGTGCAGGGAAAACCACTTCGTTTTACATGATTGTGGGCCTGATAAAACCCAACGAAGGCACTATCCATTTAGATGACCAGGATATCACCACCGACCCCATGTACCGCCGCGCGCAAAAGGGCATCGGTTACCTGGCGCAGGAAGCTTCTGTTTTTCGCAAGCTTTCTGTCGAGGACAATATAAAAGCCGTACTTGAAATGGGCAAAATGCCCAAAGAGCGCCAGCGCGATAAACTGGAAGAACTGATTGACGAGTTCAGCTTGCATAAAGTGCGCAAAAACCGTGGCGACCTGCTATCAGGTGGAGAACGGCGCCGTACCGAAATTGCCCGTGCCCTTGCTGCCGAGCCAAATTTTATCCTATTGGATGAACCTTTTGCGGGTGTGGATCCGATTGCGGTAGAAGAGATCCAGGCAATGGTTTACAAGCTGAAACACCGCAACATAGGCATCCTTATTACCGACCACAACGTGCAGGAAACATTATCCATTACTGATCGTGCATACCTCCTTTTTGAGGGTAAGATACTGGAATCGGGCGTACCTGAGATATTGGCCGCTAATGAATTGGTTAGAAAAGTTTATCTTGGTGCAAACTTTGTATTGAAAAGAAAAACGTTCGCTATATAACAGCCTATGCCCATCTTCAACTCCGTTTTTACCTGGTTCATGAAAAAGCGCATCCACCAGATAGAGCTTTTTATGAAATACCCCAACGAGGTGCAGGAAGAATGGTTTGAACAATTGATATCAGGCGCGGAGCAAACCGAGTGGGGTAAGCTGTACCAATACAAAACTATCAGCACGCTCAGTCAGTTTAAGCAGCGTGTACCCATCCAAAATTATGATACGCTTAAGCCTTACATTGAGCGCATGCTCAAAGGCGAGCAGAACGTTCTTTGGCATTCGGGCATCAGGTGGTTCGCCAAATCATCGGGCACTACCAGCGACAGGAGCAAATTCATCCCCGTAAGCGAAGAATCATTAGAGGAATGCCATTTAAAGGGCGGTAAAGATATGCTTACCCTCTATTTTAATAATCGCCCTAATGCCCGCATTTTTACCGGTAAAAGCTTAACGCTCGGCGGCAGCAACCAGGTTAACCAACTGCACCCCGACGCATCCTTTGGCGATCTTTCAGCAGTGATCATGAAAAACCTGCCCCTTTGGGCCGAATTTTATCGTACCCCGCATTTGGATATTGCACTGATAGAGGATTTTGAAGAAAAGATAGAAAAAATGGCGCATGCCACTATTGATGTTAACGTTACCAGCCTCAGCGGTGTGCCCACCTGGAACCTGCTGTTGTTTAAACGCATCCTGGAGATCACCGGCAAAAACAACCTGCTCGAAGTTTGGCCTAACCTTGAGCTTTACTTCCACGGCGCGGTAAACTTTACACCTTATCGCGAACAGTTCAGGAAATTGATCCCAAATGATGATATGTATTACCTGGAAACCTATAATGCCTCCGAAGGCTTTTTTGGCATACAGGATAGTTTCGATTCCGGAGATATGCTGCTCATGCTGGATTATGGCATCTTCTACGAGTTTTTACCACTCGAACACCTGAACAATGACAATCCCAAAACGCTAACACTTGACGAGGTTGTACTTAACAAAAACTACGCGCTCATCATCAGCACCAATGCCGGTTTATGGCGATATATGATAGGGGATACGGTGCGTTTTACATCGCTTGCGCCTTATCGTATCCAGATCACCGGTCGCACCAAACATTTCATCAATGCCTTTGGCGAAGAACTGATCATTGATAATGCCGAACGCGCTTTAGCCGAGGCATGTAGCCAAACCGGGGCCATCATCCGCGATTATACTGCCGCCCCCGTTTATTTTAACGGCAACGAATGCGGTGCCCACGAATGGGTGATAGAATTTGAGCAAAAACCCGCCGAGTTTGAGCGCTTTGTTGACCTGCTTGATGAAACCCTGCGTCGCATTAACTCCGATTATGATGCCAAGCGCTTTAAAGATATGGCCCTGCGCCGCCCTATAGTGCGCAAAGCCCCGCAAGGCACTTTTTTTAATTGGCTCAGGGAGCGAGGCAAACTCGGCGGCCAAAATAAAGTGCCCCGTCTGGCCAATGACCGGGAGTATATGGATAGTATTTTGAAGATGATGGAGTTGGTAGGGTAACTTGCCTCTCTAATTTGTCATGCTGAGGTACGAAGCATCTATCATACAAGCGGATAGAACACCAATGGCGCAAGCCTTGTGCCTGAAATTCCTTGCGCGGCAGTTGACTTGTGTCTGCTTAATATTTAACAAAGCTCTGCATCTATCATTTAAAATGTCTGATCATTCGGTATCTTAATATAATTGAATTTAGAAGCCTCTTTTCATTTCTCTTGTTTAACATAGTTTAACTTTGTGGCAGGTTTCTTTTATCTAAACGGTTTTATCTTTGATCTATGCGTTTTTCCTGGCTTCTTTTTTTATTAAATCTCGCACTGGTTGTTAATTCATCAGCACAGAATACACAGATCCATCCATTTAGTATCGAAGGCAGTATTAATGCTGATACCGGCACTATAAAATTAGCTCTTGTTAACGACACCAGTTATTACCCACAATCGGCCCGTAATTTCACTGCAAAAATTCTGCATGGAAAATTTACTATAGCCGGGAACATACCTTATCCACAAGCCTATGAAATTGCTTTACTGCCGTTTCATTTATCGCACTTATTTTTAATTGATACCGGTGCTCAAAAAGTTGTTATCAACGTCGACTCCATGAGGGAAACTCCAAAAAGCAGCAGTTACGCCATGCGCGAATATTATGAAGATTATATGCCTGCATTCACCAAAATACATGCGGAAAACATCAAATTTTCAGCAAAATGGAATCCCTTGTATGCTCAATATCATTATAAGTTCCCTGATAGTCTGCAACTAGCTTTTAGCCGGCAAAGAAATCTGCTGGATGCCAAAAGCGATAGCTTATTATTGTGTTACGTAGCTGCCCATCCAAATTCATTTTGGGGACTATGGATGTTGGTAGACCTTAATAATTTCGGATATTATCCCAGGTTCGACAGTATATATGCTAAATTTTCCGATTCGCTAAAAAATACATTAACAGGAAAAACCCTGCGTAGCAAACTGATCTATGAAAGTATATTGGCCGAAGGCAGGCAATTTCCTTATATTTTATCTGTCGATAAAAAATACAAGAAGCTGGACGAGAACTATTTTAAAAAGGGTAAATACACCCTTCTTGATTTTTGGTACAGCCACTGCGGAATTTGTATAAGCCAATTTCCAGACTTAAATGCGCTTTATAAAAAGTACAATGCACACGGCTTCAATATTATTAGTATAACAACCGATGTAGCTAAATACCGCGAAAATTGGTTACTGCAAATAAAACTGCACAAACCTTTGTGGCCGCAATATTGGGATATTAATGGTAAGGAAACAGCAAAGCTATCCATCAATGCCTTTCCAACTAATTTTTTACTGGATGGAACGGGTAGGATCGTCAAACGTGATCTTTCGACGGCTGAGTTGAAGAAATTCCTGGAAAATAATTTTTAACATGTCGATAAGATGGGTGTTTTTGAATTGATGAAACTTGTTGCTATTTGTGAAAAATAATTTGCAAAAGCCTCAGAACATGAAATATCTATTATACAAGCGCACAGAATGCAGATAGATCCTTCGCGATAGCGAAGGGTGACAATTCGTTTTAAAACAAAAAACCTCGTTACATACTATCACAGCATGTAACGAGGCCTCTTTTCCGCCAGCCAGCGGATCTTAATATTTTACAGCGACAGTATCTCTACTATCTTCAAAAACTTATCGTTTATTTCGTGACTGTGCTTAATAGCATGATCAAACGGAGTGTAGGATATTTCGTTATGTATCACGCCTACCATTTCGCCACTACGGCCGTCTCTCAACGCTTCAACTGCAGCAACACCTACACGGCTTGCCAGCACACGATCCATACAAGTTGGTTTGCCGCCACGCTGTATGTGCCCCAGTATAGATACGCGGGTATCATAATGCGGAAATTTCTCGGTTATAATACGGCCTATTTCAAAAGCGCCACCGGCATCATCGCCTTCGGCAGCTATAATAATCCTTGATGTTTTATCCTTACGACCATTCTCCAGCCTGTCGAACAAACCGGCCATACCATTTTTATTCTCAGGTATTAAAATAGCCTCGGCACCTGCAGCAATACCTGTCCTTAAAGCAATAAGGCCCGAATCGCGGCCCATAACCTCAACAATAAATAAACGATCGTGAGATTCTGCCGTATCGCGGATCTTGTCAACAGCATCAACTACCGTATTTATGGCAGTGTCATAACCTATGGTAAAATCAGTACCGGCAAGGTCATTATCAATAGTACCGGGTAAACCCAGTACAGGTATATCAAACTCCTGACTAAAGATCTTCGCGCCGGTAAAAGTACCGTCGCCACCAATGGCAATAAGCGCGTCTATATTGTTTTTCTTTAAATTTTCGTAAGCTATTTTGCGGCCTTCGGCAGTTTTAAATTGTTCGCTGCGGGCCGTTTTTAAAATAGTGCCACCGCGTTGTACAATGTTCGATACTGATTTGCGGTGCATCGGCATAAAATCGCCTTTTATCATGCCTTCATAGCCACGGATAATACCCGTAACCTGTATATCATAATATAATGCTGTACGTACAACTGCCCTAATGGCAGCATTCATGCCCGGCGCATCGCCGCCTGAGGTATATAATCCGATATTTTTAATTTGCGTCATTTTTTTTGAAAGGCGCTTCTTGCGTATAAATTGTACTTAAACGTTTGAGTAAAGTCAGTTAGGGTTAATTAGCGCACCCTTTAATTTCCGCAAAAATACATTAATTTTTTATCCGATTAAGGCTTTTTACGTTTATTGTTAAATAACGCTCCCTATTAACTGACAGGTATACAGTTAAAGAAAAATATTTCTTTACAGGATAGGTTAGCCGTTTTGTAATTTGAAAAAAGAAAAAAGAGCTTGCCCTCTTTATCGCTCGCGATAGAGAGGGCGGTCGAGCGGAGCAACGACCGGGTAAGTCCACGAGCGCGAAAAAGCATCTACGCTATAGTTCCCCTCTTGAGAGGCGTTAGGGGTGTGTAAGCAGTTATGCAAGTTACTATTCATCAGCCACCGCCAAAATACCATTCTTAACACTTTGATCAATCAACTGCTTGGCAAATGCCCAAAGATGTTCTGAGCCTTTTGCTATTACGCTCTTTTTCTCTAACACCTTTTCATACCGCACATCAAATTCCTTCCAGGTGCCACCACCGTTCGATATGTTTTGCAGCAAGGGCTCTAACCTGTCCATTGCGCGTGCAAATTTAGCTTCCATTGTTATGCCCGATTCAAACTCATTCCATAAAGCAATTAATTCTGCCGACTGTTCAGCGGGTAACAAACCAAAAATACGTTCGGCTGCTTTTTGTTCTGCCTCAGTGTTGGTGTGGCTAATGGTTGTGTCATATAAAAAGATATCCCCGGCATCAATTTCAACCACATCGTGTATCAGCAGCATTTTAACAACCTTTAAAATATCTACCGGCTCATTGGCATATTCTGCCAAAATAATAGCCATGATAGCCAAATGCCAGCTATGCTCGGCATCATTTTCATTTCTTTCGCTGTTAAAGAGTTTTGTTTTCCGCAGGATGTATTTAACCTTGTCGATCTCGTGGATGAAAGCCACTTGTTTAAGAAGATGCTCAAAATTCATGTTGGTATGTTTAAGCATTGTAAAGGTAAGGATTATTGCGGGAGTTGATGCAGCATCTGCGCCATAGTTCCCCTCTTGAGAAGGGTTAGGGGTATGTTATATGCGCTGTAAAGGCAACTAATCACTGATCAACCCATCTCTGACCATTAAATTAAGGGCATTACCTTGCGGCCCGGGCTGTTCGCTAAAAGTTATCAGCCGGCACATAGTCCGAAAGTTGAAACTGTATAAACAGCTTTTCCTGATGTGTTTTGTTGCCTTGCATCACCTAAAATAATCATTATAACAGGCTTAATAAAACTATCTTATTAATAATCTGTCAGTTGCGCAACAACAACTAAAGCGGGAGAGAGGGTCGAAAAAATGTTTTAACCTCAAATATCATATCTATTTTCTGCAAATATCATATCTTAGTCCCCTTAAAAGATTATAACCTAAGTTAATGAAAGAGGGATTAAAAATAGCTGTCGGCAGCGATCATGCCGGATTCGAATATAAACTTGCCTTGGCCGAAAATTTAACAACAGCTACAGAAGTAAGAGATTTTGGCACCTATTCTTCCGTATCTGTTGATTACCCTGATTTTGCCCATCCTGTAGCACTTGCAGTTGAAAGCGGCGAATTCGATTTCGGTATTTTGGTTTGCGGCAGCGCAAATGGAGTAGCCATAACCGCTAACAAACACCAAGGCATCCGTGCTGCTATCTGCTGGAACACGGAGATAGCCGTTTTAGCCCGCAGTCATAACAACGCGAACATCGTTTGTATCCCCGCCCGTTTTATTTCACTTGATGAAGCAAAAGCAATTGTTGAAGCCTTTTTCAGCACTGATTTTGAAGGCGGCAGACATGCGGATAGGGTTGATAAGATAAGCTGTTAAAGGGGAAGTAATAATACCTCTCTTCGCGCGTCATTGACACGCGAAGAAAAAACAATTCCGGGCACGTCTAAAACATCTCCGTCTGTTTCCCACCCTTCGGCACAAATAGCGTATAATCAAACGGAGGCATTTCTCTCCCGGCTAAAAAGCGGTTACAGGCCATGCGGTACATCTGGTGGATGGAATCGGCAATTGCACCATCGCCGCTCATACGCCTGCCGAAATTACTGTCGTTGAGTTTACCATCGTGGCAGGATTTTATCATGTTTAATACCTTTTCGGCCCTGTCGGGGAAGGCTTTGTATATCCAGTCGGAAAAGATCTCGGAAATGCTGCCGTTTAACCGTACTATGGTAAAGCCTGCAGCAACTGCACCCCTATCGGCTGCAGCCTTAATAATATTGGGCACCTCCTGGCTGTTTAAGCCGGGGATGATGGGTGCTGCCATCACCCTTACCGGGATACCCAGCTCTGAGAGCTTTTGAATCACCGCCAGCCTACCAGTAGCCGTTACGGTACGTGGCTCAAGCTTTTGCCTTAATTGTTCGTTGAGCGAGGTTATTGACACATTCACGTGCACCAGGTTCATGGCTGCTAGCTCGGTGAGGATATCCAGATCACGCAGGATCACATTGTTTTTGGTGATGATGCTTACCGGGTTGCGGTACTGCAGAAATATTTGCAACAGAGAGCGGGTTATTTTCAGCTTGCGCTCAAGTGGCTGGTAACAATCGGTATTGCCCGATAACAGGATGGCCACCGGCTGATAATTTTTTTTGTTGAAGTATTGCTCCAATAATTCGGCGGCATTGCGCTTTACTACAATCTTGCGTTCAAAATCGAGCCCGGCGCTAAAGCCATAGTATTCATGCGTATTGCGGGCGTAGCAGTAAATGCAACCATGCTCGCAGCCCTGGTACGGGTTTATGGAGAACATATGGCTCAGATCAGGACTATTGGATTCGCTTACGATCTTTTTAGGGTTCTCCTCAAAAATCTGTGTCGCAGTATTCTCTAACAAAGGCTCGTCAAGCCCTTCAATATGCTCCAGCACATATTTGCTTTTTAAAAACTTGTTGTGTGTGTTTACCTGCGCTCCCCGGCCTTTAAAAAAATCGACGTTATCTTCATGTGACATACCAACAAATTTGCTAATATTTTTAGCAAATTACAAATCGATCAGCTTATTTTTTATGGCGTATAAAACCAGTCCTACCCGGCTCTTTATCTGTAATTTTTCAAATAGCTGGTCGCGGTAACCATCAACGGTGCGGGCGCTGATACACATCTGGTCGGCAATTTCTTTGTAGGTAAGCTCGGTTCCGGCAAGTTTCAGGAATGCTATTTCGCGGTTGTTTAATTTTATTTGCTGGTCCTGCTGCTGGTTAAAATTGTTGAGTAAATGGCGGGTAACAAAGTCGGGGTAATAAACTTCTCCCTGGGCAACACGCTGTAATGCCTGTTCAAATTCATTTGGTTCGGCATCTTTAAGCAAATAGCCCTTAACGCCCATTTTAATCATTAGGAGCACCTTGTCAGCATCCTCAAACATGGATAGCACAATAATTTTCACATCGGGATAGGTATTGCGCAGCCACTGAGCGGTAGCAATGCCATCTTTTTTAGGCATATTGATATCCAACAATAGAATATCGGGCTTTAGTTTGGGAGTGAGCTTACGCATCAGTTCTTCACCGTCCGATGCTTCAAAAAGGATCTTATATTGCGGGAGCAATTTGTTGATGAGTGATGCTATACCGCTCCTGAAGAGCCGGTGGTCATCAACCAGAACTATTTGTAGGGGGGCCATATAATTGTTGGTCTAAAGGGTTTAGGGTAACCTTAATACAACAACCTTTACCCGGCAAACTGTCAATAGTTGCAACAGCGCCGATCAAGGCTGCCCTGCTCTGCATATTTTTTAGCCCGGAACCCAAACTCTCTTCAATTAACCAGGGGGAAAAACCTATGCCATCATCTTCGAGGGTTAAGTTAAGTAATAGTTTAGAATATTGCAAGTTGATTTTCAAATGTTTAGCTCCGGAATGCTTCAATGTATTATTTAATGCCTCCTGAAAAATACGAAACAACACAAGTTCGCGTTGTTCGCCCAGTGTATAGGCTTCGCCTTCAACTACAATCTGTGTATTTACAAGGCCGCTGCTGTTAATGCGCTCTGATTCAATTTCGAGTGTTTTTACCAGGCCAAGCCGGGCAATATGCTCAAAGCTTAGGCTTTTTGAGAGATTTCGCAGGTCATTTATGGTTTGGGCAATTAGTTCGCGGCTTTCGTTTACTTTGTTTTTGCAATGTTCATCAGCGGGATCTATCATGGCCAGGTTTAGTTTTACAAATGAGAGCACCTGGGTAATATTATCATGTATTTCGCGGCTTATGTTGGTTAGGGTTTGCTCCTGTACTTCAATTTGCGTTTTGAGTAATTCCTGCTGAAATTCAGATTTTAAGCGTTCTTTTTCTTCGATATGCTTTTTTTTTCGCTGGTTGTAGATGAAAATATAGATCAATAAAAAGGTTGGCGCTATCAAAAATATGAGCGTGGATATAAGGATTAGGCTTTTGATATCAGTGTTAGGCATTTTTTGCAGATAAATGAATAGCTCCAGTATCCATATAATATAATATTTAGTGCAGTATAAATATAATAGGTTAAGTAATGCTTTGGGGTAATAGTTACAACAGATAATTTATAATAGAATATATTGCAAGCGGTACTTCCAAAATAAAAAAATAACGAACCTATAACCCACCAAAATGCGGGTGAATATTTTAAATCAACGTATAATTCATGTTTAAGAAGGCAATAAAAATAATATAGACTATATAATACAAATAATATAGACATTACCGTAGTAGTCAGGTTGTTTTTTTTATATATGCCATGCGTCAATATTTCATAAATATAGATTATGAATAACAAGGTAAGCCCACTAATAATAATAGACTTACTATTTACAAATTCATTCAATATTGATAAAAACATTATTGATACAAAAACCATCTCAAACATTAGCAATATATTGTATATCCATGAATTTGGATGTATGTGCAAATTACCCGAGAGATAAAGTCTTTTTATGTAGATACCCGTCATTTCGGCCACACATGTCATAAATAAAAATAGAATCATAAGCCGCCATGCTAAATCATGGTCTTTTTTCAAACAGATTAAGGCAATGAAAAAGCAGATAAGCTCTATAGTAGTATTAATTGTAAAATAACCCCACATTTTACGATGTATGTTTTTAATTATTGAGGTAGAGATGTGCCATTACAATTGTTGGGGCATTCTTCGCCATTATCATCAGATTTTGTAAAGCGCCGTGGTTTAACAAAGGTAGGATTGTAACAGTGATAATAATCTTGATGTATATTTCCGATTGTTTGAGTTGTTATAATAAGAAAATTGTGCCTGTTCTTATGTTTTTGGTTAGTAGCTGCAGAAATGTTTTTCCCGAAATAAATGCGTATTCCATCAGCTGGTATTTTGGCTGTTATCGCAGCATTTAATTCATAGGATAAGCCTCTAAGTACATCAAGAGGAAACCATTCACTTTCGGTATTGATGGTTTTTGATTTCTGATTTTCGAAATTTTTAACATCATTCCAGGCTTCACCACAACTTACATAATTAATCGCGTTAGGGTTACAATTGTCCTGTGTGCAATCAGGTGTTCCGTACAATGTAGCCCCTGTAGTTGCGGGGTTGCTTCCATAATCTTCTTGAACAAGAGCATCATTTGTGCTTAAAAAATTTGTTGCATGTTTAAAATAATCTGTATGATCACCTTTTGATTCGCTATTCACATCTGAACCAGCACTTTTTGTAGCAACAATTACTATCGTATTTTTTCCATTGTCCTTTTTAGCAAAATAAATGCGTATGCCATCAGTTCCTATACCGGCAGTTGCTTCGTCAGTAAGTAGTTTGTAAACAGTATCAACCCATTTTTTATCTAACCAAATGTTTGTTTTAAAATCAAGAGTGGTGTTGTCATCTGTAAAATTAGCCACTTTTTTACTGGCCTCATCAACGGTTAAACCACTTAATGATAGGTCAACAGTTGGTGTTAATGGTTTTACTAATGACGTAGTGGCTTTTGATTTAGTAAAATTGCAAGATGAGATAAGAGATGTAATTAAAATAATAAATATTCCTATTGATGCTTTTTTCATGATAATTAAGATTAGGGTTAATTTTCATCTAAGTTACCCGCCTGTGTTATAATCTACACCCCGTGTTTTAACGGTATTTTATTGAGTGAAAGACTGGTTAAATACCGTTTTGTCTCTACTTCCTGCACATAATTATATCCTGAAATTTGGTTTAAGCAGTCAGCGTTTGATTGCTTCCGGGAAAGCTGAAAACGGTTTAGAGTAGGTGTTTGATAAAGGATCTTATTATGAAAAAGAAAATATTGCTTTTTATTTTCATATGCTTATGCATAGTTAAAAACGCATCGGCGAATAGTATCGCGAAATCGAAAATATTAATTCCGATAAACGCAACTAAAAAAGCTACTATAATGCAACCAATGACTGTTGCTAAAGATACAGCGGTTAAGGACACAGATAATTTTACATTTTTAAATGCCTATAATTTTGATTTTGGCGGTCATTTACAATCCAATTATTTAGGGCATATAAACGTATTTAAAGTTTACCCTTTAAATGATAATACTAAGATTATTAAAGGGATTGGTTTCAATATCGGGGTTATGAAAATAAGTTATAACGGAACTAATCAGGATAGCACATCAAATACCCCCAATAATTATGTGCAAGAGAATGTGCTGATCCACCCGCTTGACAGTATAAAGGCAGGCGCCAAATACCTGCGCCAGGAAAACAAATATTCCCTTACCAAACAAAATACCGTTTGGAGTTTATACGTTCAACCATTATTTCTATTAAATAGCGACCCGGACAATCAAATATTCTTCCATCTACATGCTGAATTACTTGTTAATGATTGGGTAGCTACAACCAAAATAACTACTGTGCAACAAGACACAGCAATAGTTACTACTCCAAATAAAGTGAGCATAAGGCAAAATATAGGGAATAACATTGTTTACAAAACAACGCTTTTAAATGGGTATTTTGGGGCAGGGATTACGCTTAAATTAACGGTTTCTGAAAGCAGTAAATTCTTCTTTCAACCCACAATCGGGCTTACTACCAATACGCCAAATTTCGCGTCAATTGATATAAATTCTAATGTATTTTATGTTAAGTCTGACGGAATGAGTGGCTTTTACCTGGTAAGAGCAAGCTATCAACAGGAGATTACAAAAGACAAACTAACATTGGTTTTAGGTACTGATATAAGGGGGTTGTTCCCAACTTTCCCACCAATGTACGCAGTTTATATTGGTGCCAAACTTAATTTGGCCGCTCTTTCAAAACTTATTCAATAAGGGTTGAATTGCTTTATATAAAAAGGGGCTTAACCCTTATCCATCCAATAAAAACACAAACAGCTCCTTGGGGCCATGTGCTCCAAGGACCAGTGTTTTTTCAATATCAGCCGTACGGCTTGGGCCGGTAACGGTGGTGAGCATGGATGGTATTTGCGCGCCGTATTTTTGTTTGATGAGTTTAAAGGCGTCTTTAAGATCGGGCACTAACTGGGAGGTATAGGCCAGCACAATATGCACCGGCGGATAAATGCTGAGCCTGCGGCCTGCCATATTTGCGTTGGAGAGCATTATACTGCCATTACGGGCTATCAGGGATTCGCAAAGGGTAAAACCTACCTGGGCCTGGTCAAAGTCCCTGTCGGTTTCATAAAAGGGGTATTCGTATTGAGTTAAGATTTGCTGTAGCTCGGGTTCCCAGCAGTATATTTTAGTCCACTTGCGTTCTTCGGCCAGGGTAAGCAGGCTTTCAATAAACTGGATCTCATCCTCACAAAAAACAAACTGGCCCGATACCGCGGTAAACTGTTCAGCAAAAGTTACTTCCAGTATCTCCTCATCAGGCGGGTACATAGGCATCTCTTCCAGGTTAGGATATGGGTTATCCCGCTTCTCCAAAAGTGCCTTGCGGATCTTTTTTAATAGTTTTTCTTTTGCCGTAGTTATATCCCTCATGTTAAAAAGTCGAAAGTTAAAAGTCAAAAGTCAAAAGCCGAAACTCATTTTACTGACTTTCAACTTTTGACTTTCAACCTTTAACTAAGATGATTATTCGTTATCTGAACTTGCTTCTTTTTCTTCAGGGTTTCTTTCGAAAGTGCCTGAATGGTCGCCTACACCTTCATGTACAAGGCTTTGAGCGGCAGGTTCCTGATTTGATTCTGGCGAACCGTTCACAAATTCATCATAGGTTGTACGATGATCAAACGGACGTTTGCCCAATATCTCTTCCAGATCCGACTGAAACAATATTTCTTTTTCTATCAGCTTGTTGGCCAGTTTTTCCAAACCTTCGCGCTTATCAGTAAGTAACTGTTTGGTACGTGCATAAACGGTGTTTATCTGGTTGCGCACTTCGGTATCGATCAGTTCTGATGTTTTTTCAGAATATGGCTTGTTAAACTGGTATTCGCCCTGTGTATCATTAAAAGATACATTACCCACTTTTTCATTCATACCATAAATGGTAACCATGGCATAAGCAAGCTTGGTTATACGTTCCAAATCGTTTTGAGCACCTGTTGATATTTTACCGAAAACAATATCTTCGGCAACACGGCCACCCAATGTCATACACATGCCGTCTTCCAACTGCTCAGTGGTGTATAAAAATTGCTCTTTTGGCAGGTATTGCGCATACCCTAAGGCGGCAACACCACGCGGAACGATGGATACCTTAACCAATGGATCAGCATGCTCCAGGAACCAGCCTGCAATTGCGTGGCCTGCTTCGTGGTAAGCTACGATGCGTTTTTCTTCAGGTGATATGATCTTGTTCTTCTTTTCCAAACCACCTATCACACGGTCAATAGCATCCTGAAAATCCTGCATATCAACTGCCTCTTTATTTTTACGGGCAGCTATTAAAGCGGCTTCGTTACAAACGTTGGCAATTTCGGCACCGGCGAATCCTGGTGTTTGTGCCGATAATTTCTTGGCATCAACACCGGCAGCAAGCTTAACAGGTTTCAAGTGAACCTTGAATATTTGCTCGCGGCCATTCAAATCCGGTTTATCAATTGATACCTGCCTGTCGAAACGGCCCGGGCGCAATAAAGCTGAATCCAGTACATCAGGACGGTTGGTTGCAGCCAGTATGATGATACCTGAATCGGTACCGAAACCATCCATCTCAACCAGTAACTGGTTCAGGGTGTTTTCGCGTTCATCATTACCACCTACTATATTGTTTTTACCACGGGCACGGCCAATGGCGTCAATCTCATCAATAAATATGATACATGGCGCTTTATCCTTTGCCTGGCGGAACAAGTCACGAACACGTGATGCACCCACACCCACAAACATCTCCACAAAATCAGAACCTGACAATGAGAAGAAAGGAACCTGAGCTTCACCTGCTACGGCCTTCGCCAATAAGGTTTTACCTGTACCCGGCGAGCCTACTAAAAGAGCGCCTTTAGGTATTTTACCACCCAGGTTGGTATATTTTTTAGGATTTTTAAGGAAGTCAACGATTTCCATTACTTCCTGTTTGGCTTCTTCAAGTCCGGCTACATCATTAAATGTTACCGATACCTGGGCCTCTTTATCAAACAAAGTAGCTTTTGATTTACCGATGTTGAAGATCTGACCGCCCGGGCCGCCACCTGAACCACCCGACATGCGGCGCATAATGAACAGCCATACAGCTACCAGCAATACGCCCATAATTATAAACTGTACCAAAGGGTTCGAGAACACACTTTCGTTTTGTTTATACTCAGGCATTATCTGGTATGACTCAGGCAATCCTTTTTCAGCATTAGCCAGATCAGCTTTTAAACTTTCAAGCGATGCATCAGTAAACTGGTACTGAGGGCTTGCTGATTGCCAGCCGCCGAACGTGTTCTGCTCTTTAGCTGCATCACCGTATAACTGCTGTTTCTTTTTTAAGCTATCCTTCTTAATGTATACGTCGGCAGTAACAAAGTCGCCATTTTTATAGGCCACTAAACGTTCAACATCGCCTTTTTTCAGCATGTTTTCAGCAAAATACTGAAAGCTGATAGGCTTGCTGTTGCTGTCGTTTATTACCAGCGTTACAATAAGGAATACGAATATAAGAATGGCGTAAACCCACATAAAGCTAAACTTTGGTGGTTTCGGTGCCTTTTTATTTGATATTTTCCGGATGGGTTTTGGTTTTTCCAATTTATTATCTTTCATTTCTTTACAAACACAAACTTACAATTAACAATTTAACATTTACAAGGGGCATGAAATGTCGTTATCAGGCGCTTTTGTAATTCTTGATCTCTGCATCTCCCCACAGATCCTCTACGCCATAAAATTCACGTTTATCCGTCCTGAAAATGTGTATCACCACATCAACATAATCCAGCAGTATCCATTCGCTGTATTCAAGTCCCTCTTTGCGCCACGGCTCAGTTTGGGTTGCTTTAAATATTTCGTCCTCAACACTGTTTGCAATTGCTCGTACTTGGGTTGTTGAATCGGCATGGCAGATCACAAAGAAGTCGGATACTGAACTGAATATATTACGGAGGTCTAACCTGACAATGTCATTCCCCTTTTTTTCCTGCATGCCATGTATGGCTAATTCAGATAGATAGGTAGATTCCTTTAACGCTTTACTTTTTACCATCAAAAAGAGTTAGTTTTGAACGAATTTAAGTTACAAATTAATATACTTTGCAAAATAACATATTTTCAGGATTATTTGTTGGACAAAATTTGATAACTCTAAAAGAAGTTGACTCAACAAATACATTCCTAAAGAATACATTGTCAAATTCCAAGCCATTGCCTGAAGGAACGGTCATTATGGCAGAAAGCCAATATGCGGGCCGTGGGCAACAGCAGAACAAATGGAACAGCGACCCCGGCAAAAACCTGACTTTTAGCCTGCTGCTCAACCCCACTTTTTTGGCAATTGCCAGTCAGTTTGATCTTACAAGGGTAGTTAGCCTGGGCGTGCATGATGGGCTTGCAACTATTTTGGACGACAAACTAAAAATAAAATGGCCCAACGATGTTTATTATGCCGATGGCAAGCTGGGTGGCATACTGATAGAAAATTTGCTGCAGGGCAGCCAGATAAAACAGTCGGTTATTGGCATAGGCTTGAATGTTAACCAGGATGTTTTCCCCGATTGGGTGCCGAATCCAGTTTCGGTAAAACAAATCTTACAACAAGATTACGATTTACGGGTATTATTATCTGAAATTTGCAGCCATATAGAAGCCTGGTATTTAAAATTAAAGGCCGGCAAGGTTGAACTTGTAAGGAAAGCATATCTTGACCAACTATACTGGTTAAACCAGCAACACGCTTTCCGATCAAACGGTAGTGTTTTTGAAGGGGAGATAATTGCCGTTAAGGATAACGGTGTGTTGGTAATAAAGAGTAATATTGGGGCTGAAATGGAGTTCAGCTTTAAAGAAATTGAATTTTTAAATAGATAATATTGTTCATTGGTTCATTAGCTCATTTGTTCATTGGTGCAATGGCGGGCAAATAAACTAGTTGCACGGTTCGATGCGGTATAATTGCCAACATATAAGACCAATGAACGAATGAACCAGTGAACGAATGAACTAACAAAGTGAACAAATAAACTAAAGTAGATGAAAAAGTTATTGTTTTTAATGGCCGTGTTTATGATAAGCACAGGCGCTTATGCTCAAATTGAATCGCATGTAAAATGGGCGTATGCCGCAAAAAGAATCAGCCCTACTGAAGCGGTTGTTTTTTTAAGAGCCACTATTGATGATGACTGGCACATTTACTCAGCATACCAAAAAGATGGCGGTCCGATAAAAACTTCGTTTACATTCAGCCCATCAAAAGACTATACGTTAGTTGGTAAACTATCTGAACCAACCCCTATCACCAAATTTGAAAAAACCTTTGGTATTGATGTTACTTATTTTGAAAAAACGGTTACTTTTCAGCAAAAAGTAAAGCTTAAATCACCAAATGCAACGGTTGTTAAAGGCCAGCTGGAATACATGACCTGTAATGATAAAAAATGCCTTCCACCAGATGATGTTGATTTCTCTGTCACGATAAGCAAGTAATACTTAACAGAAAATGAAATTGACCATCCCCCGTTTTTTGACCCATTTTTTATTGACCCTTTGCCTGGCATTTGCCGCGCTATCGGTTTTGCCGGTTAACGCCCGTGCCGCCCAGAAAGCAGATACCGCATCATCAAGCGATGTGCAGTTTACCTCCATCCCAACCAAAGCAGATAGTTTAGCTGCTTTTAAAAAGAAACAGGACTCGATAAAAAAAGCTAAACCGGCTGTAAAAGCAATTGCCAAAGAAGCGCCTAAAACGCTTTGGGAAATCTTTTTAATAGGTCTTTTAGGTGGCTTTACAGCAGTAATTTTACCTTGTATATACCCATTGCTGCCATTAACAGTAAGCTTTTTTACCAAGAAAGCAGGTTCAAGAGCTAAGGGGGTGTCACAGTCATTAATATACGGCCTTTCAATCATCGTTATTTATGTAGCGTTGGGGATGGTGATCACCATTCTGTTTGGATCAGATGCATTGAACGAACTGGCTACCAATGGCATATTTAACCTATTCTTCTTTGCGCTGCTGGTGGTATTTGGCATCTCATTTTTGGGTGCTTTTGAAATTACCCTGCCAAGCTCATTGGCTAACAAACTGGATGCAAACTCTGACAAAGGGGGCATCAGCGGAATCTTTTTTATGGCAGCCACATTGGTTGTGGTGTCATTCTCCTGTACCGGGCCTATCATTGGTACTTTGCTGGTTGATGCAGCCTCAAAAGGCGACAGGCTTGGCCCCGCAGTAGGTATGCTTGGCTTTTCATTGGCACTGGCATTGCCGTTTACTGCGTTTGCTTTGTTCCCATCAGCTTTAAAATCACTGCCAAAATCGGGTGGCTGGTTAAACAGCGTGAAGGTGATACTGGGCTTTTTAGAATTAGCCTTTGCGTTAAAATTCCTATCGAACGTTGACCTGGCCTACCACTGGAACTGGTTCGATCGTGAGATCTTCCTGTCACTTTGGATAGCTATCGGTTTGTTGATGGGTTTATATTTGTTAGGTAAGATCAAATTTTCACATGACAGCGATGTGCCATATTTAACTATACCGCGTACTTTTCTGTCCATCATTGTATTCGCATTTGTGGTTTACATGATCCCTGGATTATGGGGAGCGCCGTTAAAATCTATCAGCGCGTTCTTGCCGCCGATAGCTACGCAGGATTTCGACCTGTCGCAAACTCCCGGCGGCTCAACACCGGCTGCAACAGCAGGCCCGCAATCATCTATAAAAGTTAAAAAATACGATGGCACCTATGACCGCATAAAAACCCGTGGACTTGATCCATGGTATGATTATGACCAGGCACTACAGGTATCGAAAGAATTGCACAAGCCCATCATGATCGACTTTACAGGCTTTAACTGTGTTAACTGCCGTAAAATGGAAGCCAATGTATGGTCGGACCCACGGGTATTCAATCACCTGAAAAACGACTTTGTGTTGCTGCAACTGGTGGTTGATGATAAGGCAGAACTGCCAGCCAGCGAGCAATTCGTATCGGACTATAGCGGTAAAAAGATTGTAAGCCTCGGCAATAAATGGAGCGACCTGGAAGCTAAAAGATTTAACTCTAACTCGCAGCCCTATTATGTATTGCTTGACAGCGACGGCAATTTAATAACTGACAAAAGTGGACAAGTCATAAACCCATCTCCTGCTGATTATGACGTTGACAGCTATCTGAAGTTTTTGGAGAGCGGTATAGCGGCTTATAAAAAGTAAAATAATCTATAATTTTTTATTTCTTCCTCACCCTCTTTCCAGCTTGGTGGCTGTTGCGGAACTACAGTGTTATAGTTTTGAGATTATAACACTGTAGTTGCGATAGTGATTAAAACGAGAACAGCCTTACCTTACGAAGCCATTAGCTCTTCATGTTTCTTCAACCTGCGTTTTTCAACAACAGATGCAACCAGTATACCTACTTCGTATAATACCAATAGCGGCACAGTTGCAAGGGTAGTGGTTAAAACATCGGGCGATGGAGATACGATTGCTCCAACTATCATGATGATAACAATGGCATAACGCCTGGTTTTGCGCATAAATGTACCCGTAAGTATGCCTATGCTGGCCAGTATGTAAATAACTATCGGCAGTTCAAATAAGATACCCGTTAAAAGGGTTATGGTTGATACTATAGAAAGGTATGAGCTAATGTTGAACTGGTTGTGGATAACATCGCTCACAGTATAGCCCGCCAAAAAGGCCACCGATTCAGGCACCAGTATATAATAACCGAACAGTATACCTGTAATAAAAAGCAGGGAAGAATATACCACAAAACCGCTGGCGGCTTTACGTTCCTTTTCTAAAAGGGCGGGTTTAATGAAACGCCAGATCTCCCACAAAATATAAGGGATGCCTAATATAACGCCTATCAGTAACGAGGTGTTGATCTGCAAAAGGAATTGCCCGGCCATTTCGGTATTAATGATGGTACCGTTTATATGATCGATACAAAAGCCTGAAAGGTGAAACATCGTACCCAAATAACACATCATCCTGAACGACCAGAATGTTGGGCGAAATGGCGCCATAATAATGGTATTGAACAGGAAATGAAAGTTACAGAAAGCAAGGATACTAAATACAGCTACTGCAATAACCGAGCGGATCAGGTGCCACCTGAGTGCCTCCAAATGGTCGAAAAATGACATTTCAGCCTCGAGGTTATTCCCTTTTTCCTTTATCGCTTTTATTATATTCTTCTCGTCGCTCATGGTTGTTTTGAAATCCCTTGTTTATACTGAATGCATTTACGTTTTATTACAGCAACATGGTTTCAATTATTCTGAGTATTCAAACGTTTCCATAAACTTGGTGGTAAAATTACCTGCGCGGAAATTAGGGTCCTGCAATAATTTCAAGTGGAATGGAATAGTTGTTTTAACACCTTCTATCACAAATTCGCTCAGGGCACGCTCCATGGTGCTTAAAGCTTCGTCGCGTGTTTGGGCAACGCAAATTACTTTGGCAATCATTGAATCGTAGTTTGGCGGTATCACATAGCCGGTGTACACATGCGTATCAATACGCACACCGTGGCCACCCGGCGAATGGAAGTTGGTGATCTTACCCGGTGAAGGGCGGAAATTATTGAACGGATCCTCGGCATTGATACGGCATTCGATGGCGTGCATGGTTGGCTCGTAGTTTTTACCAGAGATAGGGATGCCAGCGGCAACCTTTATTTGTTCTTTTATTAAGTCGAAATTAATTACCTCTTCAGTTACGGGGTGTTCCACCTGTATACGGGTGTTCATCTCCATAAAGTAGAAGTTGCGGTCCTTATCAACCAAAAATTCAACCGTACCTGCTCCTTCATATTTAACAGCTTTGGCGCCTTTAATAGCTGCCTCACCCATTTTTTTACGGAGTTTTTCGGTCATGAATGGCGAAGGGGCTTCCTCAACCAATTTTTGATGACGGCGCTGGATAGAGCAATCACGCTCTGATAAGTGACAAACTTTACCATACTGGTCGCCTACTACCTGGATCTCGATATGGCGCGGATCCTGAACGTATTTCTCCAGGTACATACCATCGTTACCAAAGGCTGCGCCTGATTCTGCACGGGCTGAATCCCAGGCATTCTCAAACTCCTCATCCTTCCACACAATACGCATACCACGGCCACCACCACCGGCAGTTGCTTTAAGTATTACAGGGTAACCAATTTTTTTTGCTATCGCGATACCTTCTTTTACGCCCGACAACAAACCGTCAGAACCAGGTACGATAGGTACGCCGGCTTTTTTCATGGTTTCCTTAGCCGAAGCTTTATCGCCCATTGAATTGATCTGCGCGGCGGTAGCACCAATAAATTTTATACCGTATTCGGCACATATAGCCGAGAATTTGGCATTTTCAGACAAGAAACCATAGCCAGGATGGATAGCATCGGCATTGGTTAACTCAGCGGCTGAAATGATATTCGGGATATTTAAATAAGAATCTTTACTAGGAGGGGGGCCTATACAAACGGCTTCATCAGCAAAACGCACATGAAGGCTGTCGCGGTCGGCAGTAGAATATACAGCAACCGTTTTAATGCCCATTTCCTTACAGGTACGAATAATACGTAAGGCAATTTCACCACGGTTAGCTATTAATATTTTTTTAAACATGCTCTTTTATTGGTTAAGTGGTTGATTGGGTTAAGTGGTTGATTAAGTTCAACCTCTTCGCCCATCAATTCTTATTACGGCTGGCCGGAAGATTAAAACTACTCTCTTAATCAACTATTCAACCAATCAACTTATATAGTTTCTACCAAAAATAATGGCTGATCGTATTCAACTGGCGACGCATTATCAACCAATATTTTTACCACACGGCCTGATACTTCTGATTCGATCTCGTTAAACAATTTCATCGCCTCAATAATGCAAAGCACACTACCGATTGTTATTTCATCGCCAACATTCACCATCATCGGTTTATCCGGGCTGGCTGAACGGTAAAAAGTACCTATCATCGGCGATCTTACAGTAATGTATTTCGATGTATCCTCAGCAGCTGGTGCAGCTTCGGCAGCCGGAGCTGGCGCGTGAGCAGCAGGGGCATACGCAACCTGTTGTTGTGCCGGTAAAACAGTATTTACCACTGTTTGCACCTGGTTGGTTTTGATCGTAATTTTAAAATCGTTTTGCTCTATCGCTACTTCGTTTACTCCTGATTTGGCTACGAAGCGAATAAGGTCCTGTATTTGTTTAATATCCATGCTTGGGGAATGAATTGATTTTGGATAAAGTTACGTATTAATTAATGTGCAAATGTGCGTATATGCAAATGTGCAGATTTTTTAATATTTAAATATTATTGGTTAGTATTTAACAAAACAATTTTTATAATGTTCTATTTTTTAGCGTCGTAGGCCCATTTTAAATAAATAGAGCCCCAGGTAAATCCACCGCCGAAGGCAGCAAATAACAGGTTATCGCCTTTTTTAAATTTGTCTTCCCACTCCCATAAACAAAGCGGGATGGTTGCATTGGTAGTATTACCGTAACGCTCGATATTTATGATCACCTTATCGGCACTAACACCGGTGCGGTTTGCAGTAGCATCAATTATACGCTTGTTGGCCTGGTGTGGTACCAGCCATGCAATATCATCGGCTGTAAGGCTGTTGCGCTCCATTACTTCGGCAGCAACATCGGCCATATTGGTAACCGCGAATTTAAACACGGCCTGGCCTTCCTGGTAAGCATAATGCTCACGTGCATCAACCGTTTCATGGCTTGCAGGTTTTATAGATCCGCCTGCTTTTTGGTGCAGGTAAGGGATACCGGCGCCATCGCTTTTCATAATAGAGTCGATAACACCGTAACCATCTTCATTAGGCTCCAGCAGGGCACAACCCGCGCCATCGCCAAAAATAATACAGGTAGCACGGTCCTGGTAATCAATCATAGCCGACATTTTGTCCGCGCCAACTACCAAAACTTTTGTGTGTTTGCCAGTCTCAATAAACTGCGCGCCTACGGTTAAGCCAAATAAAAAGCCAGAGCAAGCCGCCTGTAAATCGAAACCCCAGGCATTTTTAGCACCAATTTTGTGGCCTAATATGTTTGCCGTAGCCGGGAAAGGCAAATCGGGCGTAGTAGTGCAAAAAATAATCAGATCGATCTCTTCGGCACTGATGCCACGTTTTTTTAGCAAACCTTCAACGGCAGGAGCTGCCATATCAGAAGTGCCCAAGCCTTCGCCTTTAAGTATTCTACGCTCTTTAATACCTGTACGGCTGGTGATCCACTCGTCGTTCGTATCAACCAATGTTTCCAGCTCCTTATTGGTTAAAATATACTCAGGTACATAACCATTTACAGCGGTAATAGCGGCATGAATTTTACTCATTTTTATATGTTATTTACTGAAAAGCCTGGGTGATTTGACCAATCAGGCCACTTTCATGAATATCTTTTGATAAAAGGACCATGTTTTTAATAGCCTCGGGCGTTGAAATACCGTGGCCAACCACAACAGGCGCGTTAACACCCAAAATTGGGCTACCACCATATTGCTCGTAATTGAATCTATCGAAAAATTCGTCTTTGATCCCTTTTTTAAGGGCAATTTCGTAGAATGACTCGGAGAGTTTAATAATAATGTTGCCGGTGAAACCATCGGAAACCATTACATCCGCCACATCATCAAAAAGATGGCGGCTCTCCACATTACCTACAAAGTTGAATAGGGTTGACGCTTTAAAGAGCGGGAAAGCGGCCTGGCTTAAAATATTACCTTTCTCCTCTTCCTCGCCAATATTTACCAGCGCCACGCGTGGGTTTTCTATTTTATACACATACTCGGCAAGTAACTTACCAAGCATACCGAACTGCAGCAGCATTTCGGGTTTACAATCGGCATTGGCACCAACATCAAGCAAAACACCTACACCACCAGTTACCTGGGGTACAATAGATGTGATGGCCGGGCGCTGTACACCCGGAATAGTTTTTACGCTAAACATTGACCCAACCAGCATAGCCCCGGTGTTACCAGCCGAGGAGAATGCCTGTATGGCGCCTTCTTTAAGAAGCCTGAAACCAACACTAATGCTGGAATCGGCCTTTTGAACGATTGCTTTTGTAGGATGTTCGCCCATGCCTATAACCTCGGTTGTATGCACAAACTCGAAGTTATCGGGGCTATAATTATTTTCCTGAAGTATTTTTACAGCTATATCTTTATCACCAATGAGCACCAGTTTTGGCCCGGATAAGGCTTTATGGGCCAAAATCGCGCCTAAAACGGCCGCTTCGGGGGCATAATCACCACCCATAATGTCTAAGCCGATCTTCATTTCAGAAAATTAACTTATGCTACAGCTGCTTTCTCAATCAGTAATTTACCATTGTAGTAAACGTTACCATCAACAGTATAAGCTCTGTGTGGCAAATGTACCGCACCGGTAGTTTTGCAAGTCGTTAATGTAGGCGCTACAGCCTTGTAGTGTGTTCTGCGTTTATCTCTTCTCGATTTGGATATCTTCCGCTTTGGATGTGGCATAACTTAATTTATTAGATCATTTAATTTTTTTGAGCGCGTCCCACCGTGGGTCCGCTTGCTCATCCTGTTCATTATTTACTGTAAGCTTGTTAAGGCTGTCCAGCATTTCTTTATCACAATAAGGGGTGTTACCCTCATCATTGCAAATCGCTATAAACGGCATTGCAACGTTAATATATTCGTAGATCAGCCCTGCTATGTTGATCTCATGATCACTTTTACCCAGGGTGATGATCTCTTCATCATCTATTTCTTCATCGCTAAACTTAGCGATCTGCTGCTCGCGGATATCAACCGCCTGCGGGAATTGTGACAGGCACCTGTCGCAATTCAAATCCATATGCCCGGTGATATGAAAACTCAGGATGATCAATGTCTCCTGTTTTTCCAGTTCCACCACACATTGCAGCTTAGCCTTTTTTACCAGCGAATATTCAAATTCGTCGAAAAAGCTGTCTGCTATATCAAATTCAAACTGGTGCTTCCCCAGCTTTAAACCTGTATAAGGGATTGAATATGTTCTTAGCGATTTCAACGAGCAACAATTAGCCCGCAAATGTAAGGGAAATATTGGATATGTGGAAACGGTTTTTTTAAATAGAATTTTGGGGTAGGATTGGGGGTTGTGCGGCGAGGTTTGTGTGGCGGGTGGCACGTGTTTGGGGAGTGGGGTTCATGTGGCGGATAGTTGGATTGATTAACCTCGTTGTCATTTCCTTTAGATTAGCTTCAACAAAATAGTGATGGTTATTATTATTGTTGAAGCTTTCTTTTTGCTTCTTTTTCTTTGTTAATAACCTTGAATTTTGTGGATAAAGTTAACAGCGGTAAAG
>Ga0302315_10000473_pt1 | contig 45741 bp, 47 predicted proteins | sample III_Palsa_N3_1_FD_200532 | JGI IMG/M metagenome (GOLD analysis project Ga0302315, IMG submission 200532) | Peat permafrost microbial communities from Stordalen Mire near Abisko, Sweden - III_Palsa_N3_1 | ecosystem: Environmental > Terrestrial > Soil > Palsa > Peat permafrost | place: Sweden...
GCAAAAGACGATTTGCACGGGCGTTGAAATGTTCCGTAAATTGTTGGATCAAGGGCAAGCCGGAGACAACGTCGGACTCTTATTACGCGGCACGAAACGAGAAGATGTGGAACGCGGACAAGTGTTAGCGAAGAACGGTTCCATTCTGCCGCACACCAAATTCGAAGCAGAAATATACGTTTTATCCAAAGAAGAAGGTGGCAGACACACCCCATTCTTTAAGGGATATCGACCACAGTTTTACTTTAGAACGACCGATGTTACCGGAGAAGTGACTTTACCTGAAGGGGTGGAGATGGTGATGCCGGGTGACAACATTAAGATGGTGATTACGTTAATTGCACCTATTGCCATGGAAGATGGGGTTCGATTTGCTATCCGTGAAGGTGGCAGAACCGTCGGTGCTGGCGTTGTTTCTAAGGTACTGGAGTAAACAATGGCAAGCCACTTAATTAAAATTCGACTAAAGTCTGCCGATCATCGTTCAATCGATCGAGCAGCGAAAGAAATTGTTGATACGGCTAAAAGAACGGGCGCGCAAGTGCGAGGACCTGTTCCTTTACCAACACGTCTTGAACGTTTTACGGTGTTGATTTCCCCTCATGTTGATAAGAATGCACGTGATCAATATGAAATTCCAACCCATATGCGTTTGGTCATTATTGTAGAGCCAACAGATAAGACAGTCGATGCTTTAATGAAGCTAGATCTTGCTGCGGGCGTTGATGTGCAAATCGCAGTCAGTTAAGGGGGCTTAAGATGTCGATTGGGTTAGTTGCAACGAAATGTGGAATGACAAGAATATTCGATCTTGAAAGCGGGGCGTCTATTCCCGTGACTGTTGCAGAAATTACGCCTAACCGAGTTGTTCAAGTGAAAACACTAGAAAACGATGGGTATATTGCAATTCAGGTAACACGTGGTGAATGTAAGCCAAACCGTTTATCTAAACCTTTAGCGGGGCATTATGCTAAAGCGAATACGGTAGCAGGCAAGGGCTTATGGGAATTTCGTTTATCTGCAGACGAGTGCAAAGATATTAGTGTTGGTGGTGAATTAACGGTTGAACATTTTACTGTCGGACAAATGATTGATGTTGCTGGTGTGAGCCGTGGTCGAGGTTTCTCGGGATCTATTCGAAGACATAATTTTAGATCTCAGCGAGCGTCGCATGGTAACTCACTGTCTCACAATGCGCCTGGTTCGATTGGTCAAAACCAGTCACCGGGTCGGGTTTTTAAAGGTAAGAAAATGGCGGGTCAATATGGAAATACTCGTCATACGATCCAAAATCTAGAGGTCGTTCGTGTTGATAAGGAACGAAATGTACTGCTGATTAGAGGGGCAGTTCCAGGAGCGCCAGGGGGACAATTAATTATTACCCCGGCTGTTAAACAACGTTCGAAATCAACAGAAGTTGCCTAATTAGGAGAAGATGATGGAATTAGCGTTAGCCATCCCAGGGGGGCTTGCTGGAAATAGCTTAGAAGTTTCAGCGACCACGTTTGGTAGAGATTATAACGAGGCTTTAGTGCATCAAGTGGTGACTGCCTATTTGGCGGAAGCGCGTTCTGGTACTCGAGCACAAAAGACGCGAGCGGAAGTTCGCGGCGGTGGTGCTAAGCCTTGGAAACAAAAAGGAACCGGGCGAGCGAGAGCTGGTACTATCCGAAGCCCAGTCTGGCGTGGGGGCGGTAAAGTATTTGCTGCACAACCACAAGATCATGGTCAAAAGGTGAATAAGAAAATGTATCGCGGTGCGATGCAGGCAATTTTGTCTGAATTAGTTCGACAAAATCGCCTAGTGGTAGTAGAAGCCTTGCAAGTAGAACGTCCTAAGACACGGGATTTATTAGATAAGTTAAAATCACTTGGATTAGCAGGCGCTTTAATTGTGACGGTAGAATGGGATAGCAATTTGTATTTGTCTGCGCGCAATGTTCCAGGTGTTGATGTACAACAAGCGCATAATGTTAATCCTGTCAGTCTCATTAAATTTGATAAAGTGATCATGACGGTCGAGGCCGTTCGTAAATTTGAAGAGGTGCTAAAGTGAATGAAAAACGTTTGTATTCCCTCATTTTAGGATCTCATACAACTGAAAAGAGTGTCCGAGTGGGCGAACGACATCGTCAGATCGTTTTTCGAGTTGCCAGAGATGCAACCAAAACTGAACTGACTGAAGCTGTTCAAAAACTTTTTTCAGTTAAAGTGGTTTCCGTTCGAATCGTGAATGTGAAAGGCAAGAGTCGAAATTTCAGACAGCGGCCGGGAGAGCGATCGGATTGGAAAAAGGCCTATTGCCGCTTAGCGGAAGGTCACGATATTAACTTAGCCAACTTCCAATAATTTAAGGATCTGGCATGGCAATTGTAAAATCAAAACCGACTTCACCAGGCCGTCGGTTTGTCGTTAAAGTCGTAAACCCAGAGTTGCATAAGGGAGATCCGCATGCACCTTTAGTTGTTTACAAGCGACAAGCCAACGGTCGTAACTGTTACGGACGCATCACTGCTTGGCAGCGAGGTGGCGGACATAAACAGCTCTACCGTATTATTGATTGGAAGCGGAAAAAAGAAGGGATCCCAGGCAAAATTGAACGCTTGGAATACGATCCTAACCGCAGCGCGAATATTGCCTTAGTCTGCTATGCGGACGGCGAGCGTTGTTATATGATTGCGCCTAAGGGCTTAAAAGTGGGAAGCACCGTGTTATCTGGGCAAGATGCCCCGATTTCAGTCGGAAATTGTTTACCCCTTCGTAATATCCCGGTAGGTTCTGTGGTTCATTGTGTTGAAATGAAAGCAGGTAAAGGGGCTCAGCTAGCTCGTAGTGCAGGTTCTTCAGTGCAACTATTAGCGAGAGAAGGCTTACAAGCGACGTTGCGCTTAAAATCCGGCGAAGTTCGATATGTCGCTTCAGACTGTCGGGCAACAGTGGGGGAAGTTGGCAACAGCGAACACAACCTTCGAAAGATTGGTAAAGCAGGCGCTAACCGTTGGCGGAATAAACGTCCCAGAGTTCGAGGGGTTGCGATGAACCCTGTCGACCATCCTTTAGGAGGAGGCGAAGGCCGCACTTCAGGGGGTCGTCCACCTTGCTCACCATGGGGAACGCCAGAAGGGAAGAAAACCAGACGAAATAAGCGAACGAATAAGATGATTGTTCGACGGCGTAAAGCGACTAAATAGGGGAGAGCTTAATTCATGCCACGTTCATTAAGAAAAGGGCCTTTTATCGATGGCCACTTGCTCAAAAAAGTAGAGCAAGCAATTGTCTCTAGATTGAAAAAACCAATTAAAACGTGGTCTAGACGTTCGATGATTTTACCAGACATGGTGAGTTTAACGATTGCTGTTCATAATGGTCGTCAACATATTCCCGTGTTAGTGACTGAAAACATGGTGGGGCATAAATTAGGCGAATTTGCGCCAACGCGATTATTTAAAGGGCATTCTGGAGATAAAGTAGCCAAGAAAGGCGGAAAAGATACTAAATCTAAAGATGGCAAGAAGTAAGTAGTGAAAGGAGACGTGAACGATGTCGCAAGTACAAGCTAAATTGAGTGATGCTCGCCTCTCAGCCCAAAAGGCAAGATTGGTAGCCGATCAAATTCGAGGCTTGTCTGTTGGCAAGGCTCTGAGTCTATTAAATTTTAGCCCTAAGAAAGCGGCGCAGATCCTAAAGAAATTATTAATTTCTGCGATTGCTAATGCAGAGCATAACAATGGGCTCGATGTCGATATGCTGTCTATTTCACGCATTTTTGTGGATGAAGCCGGTAGTTTGAAGCGTTCTAGCGCACGGGCAAAAGGGCGGGGTAATCGAATTGTGAAAAGAAATTGCCATATTACGATAGTCGTGGCGGCGTAAGTAGATTTTAAGAGAGGATTTTCAATGGGACAAAAGGTACATCCAATTGGTATTCGTTTAGGATACACTCGAGAAAGCTCTGCTAAATGGGCGCCCGAAGGTAATAGCGTTTCTTTTGCTAAGACTTTAGAAAATGATTTAGAAATTCGAAAATATGTCGAATTAAAATTGCCGCCAAGCGCAGGAGTTAGTGGTGTACTGATTGAACGAACGGGCAAGAATGTTCGAGTGACCTTAAGAACAGCTAAACCCGGGGTTATCATCGGCAAAAAAGGTGAAGACGTCGAAAAATTACGTAACGCGATTAGCGCCAAAATTGGTTTGCCAGTGCATGTGAATATCGAAGAAATTCGTAAACCTGAACTCGATGCTGTGTTAGTGGCGAAAAGTATTGCCGAACAACTAGAGCGTAGAATTATGTTTCGTCGTGCGATGAAACGTGCGGTGACCAGTGCGCTGCGTTTAGGAGCCAAAGGAATTAAAGTCTGCGTTGCTGGCCGCTTAGGTGGTGCTGAAATTGCAAGAACAGAAGTGTATCGAGAAGGTCGCGTTCCTTTGCATACTTTTAGAGCGGATATTGATTATGGCACTGCCATTGCTAAAACAACTTATGGCATTATTGGTGTCAAAGTTTGGATTTTCAAAGGTGAAATCTTAAAGAACAAGCCAGAGCAGTCTCAACAAGACGTTGCTTAAAGGCACAGAACTAAAGATTTAAAGGAGTTGAGATGTTACAGCCTAAGCGGACAAAGTTTCGCAAGCAACAAAAAGGTCGTAATCGTGGGATTGCAACCCGGGGTAATAAAGTAAGCTTTGGCGAATTTGGGCTAAAAGCGATGGTTCACGGGCGCATCACAGCTCGGCAAATTGAAGCTGCTAGACGGGCGATTAGTCGCTATGTCAAGCGGGGCGGTAAGGTTTGGATCCGTATTTTTCCAGATAAACCGATCACGCAAAAGCCACTCGAAGTGCGGCAGGGGAGTGGTAAAGGGAATGTGGAATATTGGGTAGCTTTAGTGCGTCCAGGCAGTGTTCTTTTCGAAATTGAAGGGGTAACCCAAGAATTGGCGTCAGAAGCGTTTCGTTTGGCTGCGGCAAAATTGCCCGTTAAAACGGAACTTGTTCCTCGGGAGATTTTATAAACATGAAAGCAGCCGAATTAAGAGACAAAAGTGCCGCTGAATTAAAAACCCTTTTAGGTGAATTACGGCGTAAACAATTTAAGCTCCGTTTAGTTAAGGGGAGTGGGGAATTGGAAAAGACGCACGAAATAAAGGATGTTCGACGACAAATTGCGAGGCTAGAAACTGTTTTGACACAAAAAGAAGGTAAGCGCGATGAGTGAAACAACGAAAGGCCGTACCATACAAGGGGTCGTCGTCAGCAATAAAATGACCAAGACGATTACGGTTCGGGTTGAACATAAGGTGAAACATCCCTTATATGGTAAGATCATCAAGCGTTCGACCAAGTTTAAGGCACATGATCCTGAGCAACAATGTCAGGAAGGGGATATCGTGATTATTCGAGAATCGCGGCCCATCGCTAAAACAGTGTGTTGGGTGCTGGTAAAGCGGCTTGAAAAAATAGGGTAATAAATGATATGATTTCCGACTTTCACGGAGAGCAACAATGATCCAGATGCAGTCCGTCCTTGATGTGGCCGACAATAGTGGCGCTCGTCGAGTGATGTGTATAAAAGTACTCGGAGGCTCGAAACGGCGATACGCTGGTATCGGCGATGTTATTGTCGTCAGTGTCCAAGAAGCTATTCCTCGCGGTAAGGTCAAAAAAGGTGAAGTATTAAAGGCCGTCATTGTTCGAACAACCAAAGGTGTTCGACGTTCAGATGGCTCGCTCATCCGTTTTGATAAGAACGCAGCTGTTTTGTTGAATAACCAACTTCAACCAATCGGTACCCGTATCTTTGGTCCGGTGACTCGAGAATTACGAGGGGAGCAATTTATGAAAATTATTTCTTTAGCCCTCGAAGTGTTATAAGGGCGGTGGATTATGCGTAAAATTAAAAAAGGCGATGAAGTAATTGTTCAGGCTGGCAAAGATAAAGGCCGACGAGGTGTCGTGTTATCTGTATTGCGCTCCAAAGGGAGACATGCGGATGCCATGAAATTGTTGGTTGAAGGTGTCAACCTTATTAAACGACATACAAAAGGCAATCCTCAGCAGGAAAAACCAGGTGGCATTATTGAAAAAGAAGCCTCTATCGCTATTTCTAATGTAGCGATTTTTAACCAGGCAACAGGAAAGGCCGATCGGGTTGGTTTTAAGGTCTTAGAAGATGGCCGGAAAATCAGATTTTTCAAATCAACAGGCGAAGCGGTTGATAACTAACAGGGTGCAAGAGAGCGGGTTTAACAGATGAGCAAGCTAAGATTAAAAGAATTTTACCATCAGAGCGTTGTCAGCACTCTTATGAAACAATTGGGGTATACCAATATTATGCAGGTTCCCCGCCTGCTTAAAATAACGCTTAATATGGGTGTTGGCGAAGCGGTGAATGACAAAAAGATTGTGGATAATGCGGCGAGTGATTTAACCAAGATTGCCGGACAAAAAGCGGTGATCACCAAGACCCGTAAATCCGTTGCAGGCTTTAAAATTCGAGAAGGCTGGCCCATCGGTTGCAAAGTAACTTTGCGCGGAGAACGGATGTATGAGTTCTTAGAAAGATTATTATGTGTTGCGATTCCCAGAGTGCGCGATTTTAGAGGGCTTAGCAAACGTTCTTTTGATGGTCGTGGTAATTACTCGATGGGCATTAAAGAGCAAATTGTATTTCCTGAAATCCAGTACGATAAAATTGACGCTTTACGTGGAATGGATATTACGATTTCGACCACTGCAACTAGCAATGAAGAAGGTTTAGCGTTGTTAACAGCGCTTAAATTCCCCTTTAAGGAGTAATGCCGAATGGCAAGATTGTGTAAGATAGAAAAAGATAAACGTCAGCGTTTATTGGTCGCTAAAAATAAAGTTAAGCGAGATCAGTTAAGAGAAAAAGTGCGTGATCTCAATATAAGCTTTGAAGAAAAGATGCTCGCACAGCAGCAATTGCAAAAGTTACCGAGAGATTCCAGCCGGACTCGATTAAGAAATCGTTGTCTCGTGACTGGGCGTTCTCGAGGTGTTTATCGAAAATTTGGTTTGGGTAGAAATAAATTGCGCGAGTATGCCATGTTGGGATATATCCCAGGCTTACGCAAGGCAAGCTGGTAGGAGTATTTAAAATGAGTCTTTCAGATCCCATTGCCAATATGCTCACCCAAATTAGAAATGGGCAAATGGCTCGCAAAGAAATCGTGAGTACGCCTTCTTCTAAGACGAAGTCAGCGATTCTCCGTGTTCTTGAAGAAGAAGGGTATATTGCGGCGTTTCAAGCTGCCGAGCAAGAAGGTAAGCCAATACTGTCTATTCACTTGAAGTATTATCAAGGAAAGCCGGTCATTGACAAGATTAAACGAGTGAGTCGACCAGGTCTTCGGGTATATAAAGGAAAAGATGAATTACCTAAGGTAATGGGCGGCTTTGGAGTGGCTATTTTATCGACTTCGCAAGGGGTGATCACCGATAAAAAAGCACGTCAAATTGGGCAGGGCGGTGAAGTCTTGTGTACTGTAGCGTAGAGGTTTATAAAACATGTCTAGGATTGCGAGAAAGCCACTCAATGTTCCCGCCGGCGTCGATCTTACTTTAGGTGAGACCGAGCTTTGCATTAAAGGGAAAAAAGGCACTTTTGTGCACCAGGTGCACTCAGCTGTTTCGGTCACGCTAGAAGGCAATGTCGTTTGGGTGCGAGCAAAAGATAAGGCACACCCGATGGTTGGAACAACCCGTAAGCTCTTGGCCAATATGGTGCAAGGTGTTTCTGACGGTTTTGAATCTAAATTGCTCTTAGTAGGTGTCGGTTATCGAGCAAAGACACAAGGGAATATCATTGAGCTGAGCTTAGGCTTTTCTAATCCAGCGATGTTTACAGTGCCAGAAGGTGTGACTGTCGAAACCCCAACGAACACGGAAATTATTTTAAGAGGGATTGATCGACAGTTAGTGGGTGAAACCGCTGCCAAAATTCGCGCATTACGGCCGCCTGAACCTTATAAAGGAAAAGGGATCCGCTATGCCAGTGAGAAAGTGGTTATTAAAGAAACCAAGAAGAAATAGGGTTTGATGATGAAAAAGAATGCAGCAATAAAGCGTGAACGAAGAGTTAACCGCAGTCGGGGCAAAATTTTTGACCTGGGAGTTGTTTACTTAAGTGTTCACCGCACATCTCAACATATTTATGCGCAAGTATTTTCGCCACGAGGCGCAACAGTGTTAGCAGCGGCTTCTAGTTTAGAGCCTGAATTTCTGAAGAAAAAAATCGACGGTAATAAAGTGCAAGTGGCAGAAGCTGTTGGAAAATTGGTTGCAGAACGAGCAAAAGCAAAAGGCATTGAAAACATTGCTTTTGATCGATCGGGATATAAATATCACGGCCGGGTGAAGGCGTTAGCGGAAGCTGCGCGTACCAACGGTCTCATTTGTTAAGGGTTTTAAGACATGGCAAGCGTTGAGTTGAATCCTAAAGGTGATAAAGGCGACAAGGGCGACGGTTTTCAAGAAAAATTAATCGCTGTTCGTCGAAGTGCAACGGTCGTTAAAGGCGGCAGAAAGTTTAGTTTTTCTGCATTAACCGTTGTTGGAGATGGCAAGGGTCGTATTGGTATTGGTCGCGGTAAATCACGCGAAGTGCCGATTGCTATTCAAAAAGCCATGGAAAATGCCAGACGCAATTTGATCAGAATTGATCTTAATGGCAGCACTCTATATCATCCTGTGCAATCACGTCATGGGGCCTCTAAGGTCATCATGATGCCAGCATCTGAAGGAACGGGGATTATTGCAGGCGGCGCGATGCGCGCTGTTTTTGAAGTATTAGGCGTTCATAACGTTTTAGCAAAATGCCTTGGCTCAACGAACCCAGTCAATGTGGTCCGTGCGATGCTAAATGGTTTAAATGCGATGTCTTCTCCTTTGAAGATAGCCGCTAAACGTGGCAAAAAAGTATCTGAAATTTTGCCAGGCTCAAGAAAGGGAGCTTAAAAAATGAACAAAAAGACAGCCAAAAAAATAGCCGTCACCTTAATTAAAAGTGGTGCGGGACGTTTGCCTGATCATCGTGCAACGTTAGTGGGTTTAGGATTACGTCGCATCCGTCAAACCGTTAAGTTGGAAGCGAATAATCCTTGTATTGAAGGTATGATCCGTAAAGTGTCTTACCTATTACATGTGGAGCAGTGCGCAGAATGAAATTAAATACTTTAAAACCTGCACCAGGTTCAAAAACAAAACCCCGTCGTTTAGGGCGAGGAATTGGTTCTGGATTAGGTAAAACCAGTGGTAAAGGGCACAAAGGGCAAAAAGCTCGCGCCGGTGGATACCATAAAGTCGGCTTTGAAGGAGGGCAGATGCCCTTACAACGTCGATTACCGAAGTTTGGGTTTAATTCACGTCAAGCACCTTTTGTCGCAGAAGTGCGATTAGATGCTTTAAATAAAGTAACGGCAGATGTCGTCACTTTGGAAACCTTATGCAGTGCAAAGGTTATTCCGCTCTATATGAGACGAGCCAAAATTATTTTAGCAGGCACCATTGCCAAACCTTTCGTCATTCAAGGGCTTTCTGTCACACAAGGGGCAAGAAAAGCGATTGAAGCAGCCGGGGGGAGAATCGAATAACTCCATGCAAAGAACGGCCGCTAATACTCAACCGAATGGATTTTCAGAACTCAAACAGCGTGTGTTGTTTTTGGTTGGCGCCTTGCTGGTCTATAGAATTGCAGCCCATATTCCAGTCCCTGGGTTAGATCCCGCTCGTTTATCTGAATTATTTTCGAGCAATCGCGGTATTCTAGGCTTGTTTAATTTGTTTTCGGGTGGAGCACTGGCCCGCTTAACCGTCGTGGCTTTGGGGATCATGCCGTATATTTCGGCTTCCATTATTATTCAACTTTTAACCTCAGTTTGGCCTGCTTTCGAACAGCTTAAAAAAGAAGGCCAAACAGGGCGTCGAAAACTTTCCCAATATACACGCTACTCGACACTTGCTTTAGCCACACTGCAAGCTTTTGGCATGGCAAAATATTTAGCAAGCTCTGGTATTGCGCTCGATCCAGGCTTAGTTTATTACTTTACAGTGACTACGACGCTTCTGACCGGCACCATGTTTTTAATGTGGTTGGGTGAGCAAATCACCGAACGCGGCATTGGTAATGGTATTTCGATGATTATCTTTTCAGGTATTGTTGCCGGATTACCAGGCGCCATTTTTAATACGTTAGAAAAAGTGAGCCAAGGGGAAATGCAGGCGATTGGTTTGATACTCCTGTGCATTCTGCTCGTCGGGATTATTGCGTTTGTTGTTTTTGTGGAACGAGGTCAACGGCGTATCACGGTTAATTATGCGCAAAGGCAACAAGGGCGAAAAGTTTTTGCTGCTCAAAAAAGTCATTTGCCACTGAAGCTCAATATGGCAGGGGTTATTCCGCCTATTTTTGCTTCAAGTTTGATTTTATTTCCTGCGACTGTTGGACAATGGTTTGGACAATCTCCCGGTATGGAATGGTTGAGTGCGCTTGCTTTAAAAATTTCTCCCGGCCAACCGTTATATATCGCTTTATTTGCAGCGGCTATTATTTTCTTCTGCTTTTTTTACACCGCATTAGTGTTTAATCCGAAAGAAACTGCAGATAATTTGAAAAAATCAGGAGGTTATATTCCTGGGGTTAGACCTGGCGACCAAACAGCGCATTTTATTGATAAAGTGATGACGCGTTTAACAATGATTGGGGCCGTGTATATTACAGGGGTCGCTTTACTACCAGAATTTTTAATTTTAGGTTGGAATGTTCCTTTTTATTTTGGGGGAACTTCTTTACTCATTATTGTCGTCGTGGTGATGGACTTTATGGCGCAAGTGCAGGCACACTTAATGTCCCATCAATACGAGTCATTAATGAAGAAAGCTAACTTTTCTAAGCGTGGATAGGGGCTAGCCTTTACGCGCAACACAGGGTAAAATTCAACGTTTATTCGACTAGGCTTTGGGGTTGAGATGAAAGTAAGAGCATCAGTAAAGAAAATCTGTGATGAATGTCGGGTGATCCGACGCGAGCGGGTAGTAAAAATTGTCTGTAAGAAAACCAATAAACATAATCAAAGGCAGGGATAATAATGGCCATACGAATATCAGGTGTCATTCTTCCACCCAATAAACATGTTAGAATTGCACTACGCAGTGTCTATGGAATAGGTAGCCACCGAGCGTTGGCCATTTGTCAAAAAGCAGGGGTTGATCCTTCTCGGAAAGTAATCGATCTCAAAGATGATTACACTATCTTGCTGCAAGATGCGGTTAACGAATACGTCGTTGAAGGGGATTTGCGTCGTCGTGTAGCGATGGACATCAAACGGCTTGGGGATATCAAATGTTACCGAGGACTTCGCCATAAACGCGGATTACCGGTGAGAGGACAGCGAACGAAAACGAACGCACGGACTCGCAAAGGACGTAAGAAACAAAGTCAAATTATTAAACCACAGGCAACTGAATCTAAATAATTGGGAAATGATCTAAATGGCAACTAAGGCATCAGCAGTACGGACGAAAAAGAAAGCGAAGCGTACGGTCACGACCGGCGCAGTACACATATTAGCTTCTTTTAATAACACGATTATTACAGTCACCGACTCCCAAGGTAATACAATTTCTTGGCAAACAGCGGGTGGCGCGGGGTTTAAAGGATCTCGTAAAAGTACACCCTATGCTGCTCAAATGGCAGCTAGAAAAGCTATCCAAACCGCTAAAGAATGCGGCTTGAAAACGGTCGATGTCTTTGTGTGTGGTCCAGGACCTGGCAGAGAATCTGCAGTCAGAGCAGTGGGCGAATCTTTAAATATATTGAGGATTATCGACAAAACCGGTATTCCGCATAATGGATGCCGTCCTGAAAAAGAACGTCGAGTTTAATACAAAGAGGATTATAAGATGGCAAGATATCGGGGAGCGACATGTCGAATAGCCAGAGGGCTCGGCACAGATTTAGGTCTTAAGAGTCGCGTACGGGATTTGGATTCTAAATGTAAGCTTGCTACACCGCCAGGGGTGCATGGTCAAAAACGAGGAAGAGCAACAGATCACGGTATTCAATTGCGTGAGAAACAAAAATTTCGTTTTATGTACGGCGTTTTAGAAAAGCAGTTTCGTCGATATTATGCAGAAGCCGCTCGCCGCAAAGGGGCTACCGGTGAATTGTTATTAAAACTGCTAGAATGCCGCTTGGATAATGTGGTTTACCGCTTTGGTTTTGGCAGCACACGTGCCGAAGCAAGACAGTTGGTTCGCCATAAAGCAATTCTAGTCAATGGTAAAATCGTTAACATTCCCTCTTATTCTGTTGCTGCAGGCGATGTTATCGAAGTTAGAGAAAAATCTAAGGGCCAAGTGAGGATACAAGACGCGCTTCGTTTAACAGAAGGCGTTGGTTTTCCAGAATGGGTAGATGTCGATGTAAGCAAACTGCAGGGAACTTTCAAACGTATCCCTGATAGAAGTGATTTACCAGCTGAATTGAATGAACAGTTGGTGGTCGAGCTTTACGCGAAGTAAAAAAGGCAATTGTTCTGAGGAGCTATTGATGCAACGTGCCGTAAGAGATTTTTTAAAACCAAGATTGGTTGATGTTCAACAAATTGGCTATCATCGTGCCAGGATTGTTTTAGAGCCACTAGAGCGAGGCTTTGGCCATACGCTTGGGAATGCTTTAAGACGTGTCCTGTTATCCTCGATGCCAGGCTGTGCTGTTGTTGAAGCGTATATCGACGGAGTTCTTCATGAATATACGGCCAAAGAAGGCATTCAAGAAGATATCATCGATATTTTATTAAACCTGAAAGGCATTGAATTTAAGCTAGAGGGCCGTGACGAAGTGGAAATCAAACTCCACAAGCAAGGCGAAGGGGCAGTTTTAGCTTCGAATTTTGAATTACCACATGATGTCAAAATCATGAACCCTCAGCATGTGATTGCGCACATGACTAAAGCCGGTGAATTAAACATGACGGTGAAGGTAGTCAGAGGTCGTGGTTATGAATCCATTAGCATGCGCCAAAACCCAGAGGAAGTAACACGTCCGATTGGTTGGCTACAATTAGATGCGTCTTTTAGCCCGATTCGCCGCGTTACTTATGTGGTGGAAAATGCACGGGTTGAAAAAAGAACCGACTTAGACAGACTCGTTCTCGATTTAGAAACCAATGGGACTATCGAGCCTGAAGAAGCGATTCGCTGGGCAGCATCCGTGTTGGTCGATCAATTATCTGTTTTTGTCGAATTGAAAGGGGAAAAACAAGCAGAGCCTGCTCGCGCACGCACTGAAGTCGATCCCTTATTATTGCGCTCTGTAGACGATCTAGAACTCACGGTTCGTTCGGCCAACTGCTTAAAAGCAGAGAATATTTTTTACATTGGCGATCTGATCCAGAAAACAGAAGTGGAATTGTTAAAAACACCTAATCTGGGAAAAAAATCGTTAACGGAAATTAAAGATATTTTATCCATTAAAGGATTGTCACTGGGGATGCGGTTGGAAAACTGGCCACCAGCTGGGATCCATCATTCATAGATAAAAAGGGTATACCATGCGTCATAGAAAAACAGGTAGACGATTTGGCAGAACATCGAGTCACCGTAAGGCGATGTTTCAAAGCTTGGTGAATGCAATCATTCATCACGGAACAATCAAAACAACCTTACCAAAGGCAAAAGATCTGCGTCGTCTGGTCGAGCCACTCATTACGCTCGCGAAAGAAGATAGTGTTGCAAAAAGACGATTGGCTTTTTCGCGATTAAGAAATAAAGAAACAGTGACTAAATTGTTCGCTGAATTAGGACCTCGTTATAAAGAGCGTCCCGGTGGATATGTCAGAGTTTTAAAATGCGGCAATCGGAAAGGGGATTGTGCTCCGATGGCTATTGTTCAATTAGTAGAACAAGTCTAATGGAAGAGCAGCGGAAGCAACAAAGGTATTTTTGACACCGATAAAGGCCGGGAAATTTCCCGGCCTTTTTTTATATGAAGGGCGGGGTTATGCAGAGTGATAAAAATACAAAAACGTTTGGTCGACTGAGAGGATTTTTTTGGCCGATCCATCGGCATGAATATAAAAAACTGGTTCCCATCTTTGCTTTATTCTTTTTGATTTCTTTTGTTTATAACGTGTTACGTTGCATGAAAGTCACTTTAGTCGTGACAGCAGAAGGCTCTAGTGCTGAAATTATTCCTTTCCTCAAAGTGTGGGCAGTGCTGCCAGGTGCAATTCTCTTAACGTATATTTATACCAAGCTCAGTAATCGTTTTCATCGAGAGCAGGTTTTCTATGGCATGATCGCCTTGTTTTTAGGATTTTTTACGCTCTTTATGCTGGTTTTATATCCCAACCGAGAAGCCTTAGAATTAACCCAATTTTCACATTTTCTACAAACCGCTTTACCCGATTTCCTAAAAGGCCTGAATGGCTTGATTGTGATGATTCGTCATTGGCATCTTTCTTTATTCTATGTGTTGGCCGAAATGTGGAGTGCTGTGGTGTTATCAATGCTCTTTTGGGGCTTTGCTAACGAAATTACCTCAGTCGACGAAGCCAAAAGATTTTATGCCATTTTTGCACTAGGAGCGAATAGCTCTGGGATCTTATCAGGACAGTTTGCCCAATTTTTAACGCTAGAAACCTATAATCCTTATTTACCCTTTGGTCGAGAACCGTGGGAACAATCTTTGATCTTACAACTCTCCGTTATTTTGATCATGGGCTTTATGATTGCGGGATTATTTTACTGGTTAAATAGACGAGTCTTGCCAACCGATCAACATGTTCTGGCCGAGCGGGCGAAAAAAGCTGAAAAAACGAAGCTTTCTTTAACAGAATGTTTCGCCTATCTTCGCCGATCAAATTACATGTTATACATTACTATTTTAGTGGTGGCTTATAATATTGTTTATAATCTTTCAGATGTTTTGTGGACAGAGCAAATTCGACAAAGTTACCCAGATTCTTCTGCTTTTAATGCTTATATTAACCAAATCGCTTCTATCACTGGGGTTTTTGCGACGATTTCGGCTTTAGTGCTATCGGGTAATGTGATCCGTCGATATGGCTGGACTGCAACAGCCATGATTACACCCTGTATTTGGTTAATCACGAGCATTGGCTTCTTTGGATGCCTGCTGTTTTCTAACCACGAAACCTTTACGCATGTCTTAGGCGGGTTGATTGGTATTCCCTTGTATACGGTCGCTCTCTTTTTTGGTTCGGCACAAATTTGCTTGGGCCGTTCTGCTAAATATACCGTGTTCGATGAGTCAAAAGAAATTGCGTTCATTCCATTGCCAAAAGATGAAAAACGCAAAGGAAAAGCAGTGGTTGATGGCATTGCTTCTCGATTCGGAAAATCAGGGGGATCTATTTTAATTCAGATCTTGCTGCTTTTGTGTGGCGAACTTTATTACACGATCCCCTTTGTCGCTATTATTTTTGTTGTTGTGATCGCAGGCTGGATTTTTGCCGTTCGTGGTTTAGGGAAAATGGCAAGTACGACCATTGATAGGGAATTATCAGGTGCAGGCACACTAAAAACTGACGTTTGACACCAAAGCAGTTCTTTGACAGAATGTGTTGCTCAAGTTGTTTGATCCAATCACTCAGTTGGTCATTAGATAAGGTGGGCCTTGCCGATGCAAACGACACAAGCTTCGTTTAGTAAACTTCGGAATTTTCTGTGGCCTATTCACGGGCACGAACATAAGAAACTGCTGCCCATGCTTGCACTCTTCTTCCTCATCTCCTTTGTGTATAATCTCCTAAGATGCATGAAAGTGACCCTGGTGGTAACGCCTGAAGGGTCTGGCGCAGAAGTTATTCCTTTTCTCAAAGTGTGGGCGGTGTTACCGGGTGCAGTTTTAATCACCTACCTCTACACGAAATTATCCAATCATTTAAGCAGAGAACAAGTTTTTTATACCATGTTGAGCTTGTTTATCGGGTTCTTTACAGTATTTTTATTAGTCTTGTATCCCAACCGAGAAGCCCTGGAATTAACAGCGTTTGCTGATTTTTTACAAACGAAACTCCCCGAAGGTTTTAAAGGACTCATTGCCATTATTCGTCGTTGGCCATTGTCTTTATTTTATGTGCTATCCGAATTATGGAGTGCGGTTGTTCTCTCCATGTTATTTTGGGGTTTTGCCAATGAAATTACCTCTGTAAACGAGGCAAAGCGGTTTTATGCGATTTTTGCCTTAGGGGCTAATTTTTCGGGTATTTTTTCAGGCCAATCAGCCCAATTTTTAACCCTGCAAGAATATAATCCAAACTTACCTTTTGGGCATGCTGCTTGGGAGCAGTCTCTCGCCTTACAATTAGGGGTTGTTTTATTATTGGGCGTGGTCATTGTCTTTTTGTTTCGTTATGTCAGTCGTGCCAGCGACACCAGAATATTAGCAGAAAATGCGTTGTTAAATCCCTCAGTGAAGGCAGTTCAAGAAGAACGGCCTAAATTTTCTTTATTAGAGTGCTTTTCCTATCTTTTAAAATCCCGATATATGTTATACATCACGATTTTAGTCGTCGCTTATAATATTGTTTACAATCTTTCAGATGTATTGTGGACTGATCAAATTCGGCAACGTTATCCAGAAGCCAGCGACTTTAACGCGTATATTAACGAAATAGCTTCTGTCACCGGGATCTTTGCAACACTCTCAGGATTAATTTTATCTGGGAATGTCATTCGCCGCTATGGTTGGACAGTCACAGCTTTACTGACCCCTATTATTTGGCTTGTCACCAGTGTTGGCTTTTTTGCTTGTATGTTATTTGAAAATAACATGACGTTTTCAGATTTGTTATATGCTATTTTTCACATACCCATTGCCAATTTAATCTTAATGTTTGGCTCAGCACAAATCTGCTTAGGTCGCTCTGCAAAATATACTGTGTTTGATGAAACCAAGGAAATTGCCTTTATTCCGCTCCCAAAAGATGAGCAGCGTAAAGGAAAAGCAGTGGTCGATGGGATTGCTTCCCGTTTTGGAAAATCGGGTGGTTCGATGCTCATCCAACTGTTATTAATTACTTGCGGAGATCTGCTGTTCACCATTCCTTATATTGCCGTCATCTTTTTGGTGGTGATTTCTCTGTGGTTATTGGCCGTTACTCGCTTGGGTAAATTGGTCACTCAAGCTATTGATACAGAACCGACCCCTCCTGCACCTATTCAAGAGAAATTAAAGCTCTCAACCGTTTAGTCTCACCCTATTTCCGTGTAATGCCACGTAATAATTAGATCCTATACTTATTTTATTAAGATTTTTCTTTTTAAAATAATCAGGATCTTTTTATGCTCAGTCTAAAAGAAAAGCGAAAAAAGGCATTAAAACATCGTTCCTTGTTTTTATATCAACAATTTTTAGAAGAGTTAGCCCTAAAATCAGCACAAGAAAACGCTGATCAAAATCTTAAAAAAGAACATTCAAAAGTTTCTCATGGGATCCATTTTCATTTTAAAATAACCACTCAGCGTGAGAGGAGCTGTCATGTCCTACAATCCAACAAACCCTGGAGCTGTCATTCAAGACCTTGAAAGTCTAGGGAGAGACTTGTCACCACAAAATGTACCACTACATGGGGTGATTACTCTCAATGCAGGATCGCGTTTTAATGGGCCTTTTAATGCGGTGGCAAATATGGCGACAGGACAAAAAAATCGGGTGGATACAGTAAAATTTGGTGGACCAACCATGTATATTGATCTCTTGAAATTCTTGAGTAATTACCAGAAGCAAAATGGGAATTTTAACTCTTTAACAATGGGCGTCACTCGCCCCAGGCCGAACTCGAAGCCGGGCTCTAATCCGAACGAAGACAAGAAAGACGAGAAAGAACAGCAGCGTTTGAAAAGAATAAAGGCAATAGCAACTGAAGCATATCTTGATTTTTATCGACAAGAAGAAGAAAAAAAGCAGAAGATGCTGAATGGTCCAGATGCGGAGAAAGCAACGGCAACGCTGGCAAAACAGATAGCGGGTGGAGGTGGTTTTACTCCTTTTGATATAGTGAGGGGGGCAGCGGAAAGCGCTTCTAAAAATACGAAGACAGCTCCGGGGAGTCAAACGAATACAGCTTCAGGGGTAAGAAGAGTATTGTCAGCTGCTCTTGATCCTAGAGCGGCGCTTCGTCCATCAGGTTTTGAAGAGAAAAAATAGTAAAGGGGAAAGCTGGGGTCAAAGCTGGAGTCAAAGCTGGATTATGGACAAGCCTCTTGATTAGCGACAATAATAATTACCAACCATCCATGCTGCTAATTGCCGCTTGTGTGCGTGCTTGTTCTATTTGGGCTGCTGTCAGGGTTGGTTGAGCAGGCGCCACAGGAACCAGCGAAGGTAGGGCCGTTTGGCGAGCTATACTGCCTTCTATTCGAGCTCTTTTTACACGTTCTGTTTCAGCTTTTTCTTCAGCCTGTTTTCTTTTTTTAAGTTCTTCTTCTACGCGTTGATTGGCTTTTACTGCTGCCTCTTCTGCTAATTCTTTAGCCTTTTTTTCTGCTGCCAACTGTTCTTGTAATGCTTGAATATGTTTTGTGGGTCCAGGTGTCTTTGGGGGCTCCATAGCGGGTCTTTTGGAAGGGGTGTTTGCTTGCCCCGTTTCTTCAAAAGCATCAGGGTGAGATCTTTTAGTTGCCCGACTAGGCGTCGTGGGAATGTCACTATTCTTCTGAGGTAACTGCACTTTGGCTTCAGCCTGTCTTCTTTTTTCTTCGGCAATTCTCTCTGCCTCTCTGTCTTTTTTTCTTTGTTCTGCGGCTATTTTTTCTGCTTCTCTTGCTAAACGTCTTTTGTCGTCTTCTTCCTGTTTTTTAAAACGTTCTCTTCTTTCATGCTCTTCTACTACATCAATCCCTAAATACTCATGTAATGTTTTTCTAGGCGTGGGTCCAAGAAGTGTGTCATTTAATCCCATTTGGAGTGCTAATTTTAATATATTTTCAAGCTCTTTATCAGGTGAATGATGCAGATCACGGCTATTTTTCAATAAACCCAGTTTTATTTTAAGCTTAAAAATTTGCTCTGGGGTATAAAAAACATTTCTTGCTTTTTCGCCTTTATGATCAACATAAATAAATAATCCATCCTTAGCCATCGTGCAAAGTTTAGCTTCGTACGCATCGCGCGTGTGTTTTATTTTGAAAGTTTTTATTGTGTGGCTGGATTCAGATGAGTCGCTTTTAACGAGAGCAGCTAAAATATTTTCAACGGCACTAATTTTTTTGTTTAGTGTTAATTTTTCTGTTGCTTTAAGATTTAAGTCAGCGTCAATTCTCTTATTTTTTTCGGCCAAAGCTTTTTTTTGCTGTTGAGCTTCCTCTAATTCTTCTGCTAGGAATTGCCGCTTCTGAGTGAGAGATTCTTTTGCTTCCTCAAGCTCTTCAGGCTTAAAACCTTGATTGTTCTCAGTCTGAATCGCATTAAGAAGCATTAACTCAGCGTCAGTAGAAATTTGTGCTGCACTAATATCCCGGGTAGAAACATCAAGTGTTTTATCCGTATTTTCATTGAAGCACTTTCTTTCATTTAATGTGTCTGTTTCTCTATTGAGAACAATTCTTTCTTCTTTTAGAGCTTTAATAAAATGCTTTAAGGCTTCTGTGCGTGCTCCCTCTTCACTATTGTTTTTTAATATTTTTTGAATGTCTGGGTCCTGATCAGCGAAAGTTTTCATCGCATTTTGGCGAGCATTAGAGGCATGATAAGGCATTATTCCCGGAGCAGGTGGGGGTGCTGGCATGAATGTGGGTGGTGGAGGAGGTGGTGGAATAGAAGAAGGTCCAGGGGGGGATAGTTCTGTGCTGTCTGTTAACATATCATTATCTCCACGTTTTATTTTTTATTTAATTTAAAAGGAATAGTTAAGGCCAAGATTACTGATGGTATTATTCTTTAAGCTCATTCTTAAAGGACCAAGTTCTTTAGGGGCAATATTTTTAAAGCGGGACGTTGTTTCGTATCCGATCAAAAAGCGTATCCCTACTTGTTCCGTTATTTGATAACCCATGCCACCCATGATCCGATTGACTAATTTTTTGCTAGAAAAATGGCGGGTTAACTTTTCAGTAGCAGCGGGTGTAAAAGCAATACTTGCTTGATTCCCAATGGGTTTAAATTGAGCTTTGAGCGCTAACATTGCAAATCCAATACTTGCTATTCCATAGAAAGGGCTAGTCCCAATCGGAAGGTAAGCATTGATGCTTAAATGAGGCCCAAATAAACGAATGCTATTTTCTGCAGCTAAAAATCGATCAGGTAGAAGATTAGGTGGGATGAGATTTCCCAATACTCGATCTCCTGCAGTAGAATAAGCCGTTCGTGTGGCCGATTGGCTAAAGGAATAACCAGCTTCTATGCCAATATAATCATTGAGCTTTAGACCTACCAAGAGGTTCCCTTGCGGTAATCTTTTGACAAACAGCCCTTTCCCATAGCCTTCGGCCATATTCAGGGAGCGTTGAGAATATTCCAGGCCTATGTAAGGGTTGTATGCAAAGGAAAGTGTAGGTAGCATGAATGCCAGAAAGGAAAAGACATAAACAGATAGAATAGTTTTTTTCGAATACATTTTTCACCGTTGTTTTTAACAAAACTAAAAAAACCGTATTCATCCCGGAATTTAGTAACCCAGCTTTGGGTTGCTATGAACATCCTATCTACACCGCTGTTCGCTTAAGGCCGACTTTATCACAGACCGAATGATAAAGTAAGTATTAAAGGCTATTAGCTTATTATTTTACTTTGAGTAAAGGTTTTAAAAATTGACCCGTATAGGATTTTTTAACTTTAATAATATCTTCAGGGGTACCGACTGCAATAATTTCCCCACCCCCATCGCCACCTTCTGGGCCTAGATCAATGATCCAATCGGCTGTTTTAACCACATCCAAATTATGTTCGATAATAATAATCGTATTACCGCGTTCGACCAGTCTTTCTAAGATTTCTAGCAAATGTTTGACATCATGAAAATGTAAGCCAGTGGTTGGCTCATCCAAAATATACAGTGTTTTACCCGTATCACGCTTAGAAAGCTCTTTGGAAAGTTTAATGCGCTGCGCTTCTCCACCCGAAAGTGTTGTCGCACTTTGACCAATTTTAATATAGGCTAAACCCACATCGATCAAGGTTTCTAATTTGCGAGCAATCGGGGGAATGGCTTTAAAAAAGACTAAAGCTTCTTCGGCAGTCATTTCTAAGACTTCATGAATATTCTTGCCTTTATATAATACTTCTAGGGTTTCTCGATTATAACGTTTGCCCTGACAAATATCGCAAGGGACATAAATATCCGGTAAGAAATGCATTTCGACTTTAATTAAACCATCACCTTGGCACGCTTCACAACGGCCGCCTTTCACATTAAAACTAAAGCGCCCTGCTTTATAGCCTCGACTGCGGGCTTCGGCAGTTTGCGTAAATAAATCACGCATGTCTGTGAATAAACCAGTGTACGTGGCTGCATTAGAGCGAGGGGTACGGCCAATAGGACTTTGATCAATATCAATGACTTTATCTAAGTGTTCTAGTCCTTTGATCTCACGATAGGGTTTTTCTTCCACTTTCTCGGCATCATTCAGCGCTTTTGCAGCCAGTGGGTATAATGTATCGTTAATGAGCGTTGATTTACCTGAACCTGAAACGCCAGTCACACAGGTCATCAACCCAATCGGGAAAACAGCATCGACATCTTTAAGATTATTGCCGGTGGCACCTTTCAAGGTTAAAGTATTTTTAGCATTAAAAGGCCTTCGTTTTTTAGGCACGGCAATTGATTTTTTACCGGATAAATATTGACCAGTGAGAGACGCTTTAGACTTCATGATTGCTGCAGGGGTTCCTTCGGCCACCACTCGACCACCATGTACGCCAGCTCCAGGGCCAATGTCGATGACATAATCGGCACTTAAAATTGCTTCTTCATCGTGTTCGACCACAATCACGGTATTGCCGAGATCTCTTAAATGCACCAGCGTTTTTAATAAGCGACCATTGTCTCGTTGATGCAAACCAATAGAAGGTTCATCTAACACATACATAACACCGACTAGACCTGCTCCAATTTGGCTCGCTAATCGAATCCGTTGTGTTTCTCCGCCGGATAAAGTATCGGCACTGCGATTCAATGAAAGATATTCTAAGCCGACATTCACCAAAAATTCTAAACGGCTGATAATTTCTTTTAAAATTTTATTCGCAATTTGTCCTTTCGCGCCTGGGAGTGTTAGTTTTTCAAACAAATGGAGGGCTGCCGAAATCGAAAGACTGGTGACTTGCGGCAGGGTATTTTTTTCGATAAAAACATTGCGTGCAGTTTCTTTTAAGCGTGTTCCATGGCAATCGATACACGCTTTTTGCGTTAAGTATTTAGCCAGCTCTTCTCGAACATAGCTCGATTCTGTTTCACGATACCGCCGTTCCATGTTGGGAATAACCCCTTCAAAGCCGTGTTTTCGGGTAACAGCCTGGCCATTATCCTGTAGATATTTAAATTGAATTTCCACCCCATCGTTTCCATACAATAAAATATCTTGAACTTTTTTAGAGAGCTTTTTAAACGGTGTGTCTAAATCAAATTTATAATGCTTTGCGAGAGAGGTTAGCATACTGTAGTAATAAAAATGATTGCGATCCCAGTGTCGAATGGCGCCACTAGAGAGACTTAAATTGTCACTGACGATGACTTTGTCGAGATCCATAAATTGTTTGACTCCGAGGCCATCACAGGTAGGGCAGGCGCCAGAGGGATTATTAAAAGAAAATAAACGGGGTTCTAATTCGACCAAACTATAACCACAACTAGTGCAGGCATATTTTGAAGAAAAAGTGAGCTCTTTTTGGGATTTCCCATCCACGTCAGTCACATGGATATAAACTAAACCTTGAGAAAGATTTAAAGCAGTTTCTAAAGAATCGGCCAGTCTTCCTTGGATATCGGGTTTTATTTTTAGTCGATCGATGACAACTTCAATCGAATGTTTTTTTCTTAAATCTAATTTTGGCGCATCTTCTAATTCATAGAGAACGCCATCAATCCGTGCACGGATAAACCCTTGACTACGCAATGCTTCGAGTTGTTGTAGATGTTCGCCTTTACGGTCTTGAACAACGGGAGATAGCAGCATAATCTTAGAATCTTCGGGCAGGCTTAAAATATGATCGACCATTTGACTAACCGTTTTAGCGGCGAGTGGGGTGTGATGTGTCGGACAATGAGGCGTCCCTACTCTGGCAAATAATAAGCGTAAATAATCGTAGATTTCGGTGATCGTTCCAACGGTAGAACGTGGGTTATGGGAAACGGATTTTTGTTCAATAGAAATAGCGGGTGATAAACCTTCGATATGATCGACATCAGGTTTTTCCATGAGAGACAAAAATTGTCTGGCATAAGCCGACAGTGATTCGACGTAACGGCGTTGTCCTTCGGCATATAAAGTATCAAACGCGAGAGAAGATTTACCAGAACCTGATAAACCAGTCACGACAATTAATTGATCTCTTGGAATAACCAGATCAATATTTTTAAGATTATGAGTACGAGCACCGCGGATCGTGATATTTTGCATGATCGCTCTCTTTTTTGAGTAGATTTTATTTACGGGGGTAAAGAGGGTACTATACGATAATTAGCTGACATTGTGAAGGTGTAACGTAAAATGAGTGTCGCAGCCATAACTTCGATTGAACGACGTGCGATCAGTACTGTCGTGGGTATTTTTTCTTTGCGGATGTTGGGACTTTTTATGATCCTACCAGTCTTCTCAATTTATGCTAATCAACTAAATAATGTAACACCGCTACTGATTGGAGTAGCCTTAGGTATTTATGGTTTAACCCAGGCGCTGCTACAAATTCCTTTTGGATTCTTGTCCGATCGGGTGGGCCGAAAGCCAGTCATTATTTTGGGGTTATTGCTCTTTGCGGGTGGCAGTGTCATTGCAGCCTTATCCGACTCTATCTATGGGGTGATTCTGGGGCGAAGCTTACAGGGGGCCAGTGCGATTGGTTGTGTGATGATGGCGCTGATAAGCGATCTCACCCGAGAAAAAATACGAGTCTGGGCTATGGCTGTGTTAGGGCTGTCTATTGGTATTTCTTTTATGTTAGCCATGGTATTAGGCCCAATGTTGAGTAATTTCGCTGGCGTGCGCAGCATTTTTTGGATAACAGCTGGGCTGTCATTGCTAGCCATCGCGGTTTTAATCAGATATGTTCCTGATCCCGTTCAGGGCGCAGGGGGGCATGGGGTTATCCCGCAGATCAAACATTTACCGAGCGTCTTAGCAGATAAAGCTTTAATGCCGCTCAATTTCGGGGTTTTTGCCTTGCATGCAAGCCTCGTTGCTTTATTTTTAAAGCTGCCAGAAGTGCTAGCAAACGTTGGAATTTTACCGGAAAAGACAGGACAATTTTATTTTTTAGTTTTTTTAGGATCGCTTTTTTCGACCGCCTTAGGACTTTTTTGGATGGAAAAACAGCAAAAAACACGAGTCGGCATTACTATTTCTATTGCGATCTTAGGAGTATCAATTTTTAGTATTTTAGGATTGGCCAACCAATGGCTGGGGTTAGCCGTCGGGTTATGGGCTTTTTTTACAGCCTTTAATATTTTAGAAGCCAGTTTACCTTCGTTAGTTTCTAAACTTGCTTTAGAGTCTTGGAAAGGAACGGCACTGGGGATCTACTCTTCACTGCAGTTTTTCGGGATATTTGTCGGAGGGATTATCGGTGGTTGGTTGGATATGACTTATGGTATGGTAGGGATAGTCTTGTTTTGTATAACGTTAACTTTAACGTGGTTTTTGTGGATATTTACAGGTAATTTGAGAGGGGCTTAAAGATGGCAAGAGGGTTAAATAAAGTCATGGTTATGGGGAATCTTGGGGCAGATCCAGAGGTTCGATACATGCCGAGCGGATCGGCCATTACCAACATTCGAGTCGCCACCAGCGATGTCTGGAAAGACAAGCAATCTGGCGAGAAGCAAGAAAGAACAGAGTGGCATCGCATTGTGTTATTTAATCGCTTAGGTGAAATTGCCGCACAATATTTACGTAAGGGTTCACGCGTGTTTGTTGAAGGGGCTCTTAGAACCAATAAATGGCAAGATCAAAGTGGTAATGAACGCTATACAACCGAAATTATTGCCAGCAGCATGCAGTTAATGGATACAAAAGGCGGAGCAGGTGGCGCCTCTTTTGATAGCGATATGCCGCAAGAACAAGGTGAATCAGCGCCTCGTTCAACTGCAAAAGCTATGCCAGCAACGGCAGGGGCTGATGAAGCGTTTGACGACGACATTCCATTTTAATTGTTCGCCTGAAATCCCCGCTTTCGCGGGGATGACAGTCCCGCCATCAATTCTTCGATTCATGACTTCAGTGCATATTCAAAAGAAATTCAACTAGCTTCTCTTTAGTTTATATGATACTATTTTTACTCTGCAAGATGGGAGAGAAGCTACATGTTCACGATTGCTGAAAATACCTTTGAAAAACAACAAGCGGTTTTGCGCGAGGTTAATGAGATTGCAGCGGCTCGTATTGATTATAATTTAAAAATGGCGCGTTTCTTTTCACAAGCCTCTCCCAAAGTGCTTAAAGAATTCTTTATTGGTATGAAATTTCTTTCAGAGGAAGCAACAAAATGGCTGAGAATTCTTCCAGAAGGACCACAGCTTGAGGATCTGAGAAATAAGTTCGTGAATAGCACAAAGGACGATGCAAGGTTTTATTTCAATGTACAAAAAATAATGCGTGATAATGATGATGTTCATTTTACGATTGATGCATTGCATGCTTGGTTTTCGACGCAATATATCGTGGAATCTAAGAACACAACAGTAGAGGCGAGAAATAACCAGTTATTAGCCCAATTTCATGAGATTCATTTTTTTAAAAGCTGCATGATTTCTTTAGAAAGTTTTATTAGCGATGTAGAAAGACGTTTTGCTGACGAATGTAATTTTTCTAGGGGCTTTAATTCCGAGAAGAATGCGATTGATTTTTTAGCCAGCATAAAACCAAATTCCATTGTAGAAAAAGTTGAAAAATTAATAAACGATTTTTATATTTATTATAGGCAGTATAATAAAGCGTTTGGAGGGGAATGGCATTTAGAAGAAATGATTGATATGGAAAAATTCGCCAAAAATAGGCATTTATTCTTTTCTATTCAGAGTTATCTGAAGACCTCAAAGGAAATGGGCCTTTTTTGGCAAGCTTACCGTGAGCTTGATGAAGTATATGCTTATCTACAAGAAGAACGAAAAATTTTTGATGGATATGTGGAAAATGTGAGGCAAGATAAAAATAGGCTAGTGACAGATCTTGCAGAAAACAAAGCAGAGAAACCTGCTTTAGGGGTGGCAGAAATAAGGCAACAAACAGCAGAAAAAATAGAAGAATCCGTGCGTCCAGTCGCAACAGAAGAAAAACAGGATGATTCTTTTTCGCTGAAAATACAAGCATATAAGGCGAAGGTGGAAAGAGAAAGATCAGAAAAAAAATGTCTAAAACAAGCAGCCAAACAAGAGGAATTGCGGTTATTAGAAAAACAAAAAGCTTCTGAAGTCTCATTGTTAGCCAGAAAAGAAGAACGAGACAGAGAAAATGCATTTCAATTACTCTCTGGATTAAATGCCCATAACTTTACTTTAATCAAATTGATATTGTCGAAACCAACCCCACATCATGCGATTCGCTATAGTGAAATTGAAGGTTTATTTGGGACTGGAACCGATGGAAAATTACCGGGTTCTATTACAAGCGTTTCCGGTTCTCATCGAAAAATATCGATTCAACAAGTGGTGGGATTTTTTGATGAATATGAATCGGTCCCAGAAGAAAAATCCAAGACACAGCCAGCTGAAATTGTTGGCGGCACCTTTCAAGCGCATAAAAAAGGGCATAGCGCTAAGCTTCCTAGTATCGCGATTGAGATGATCTGTTCACCTTTGGAAAGATCGGGCATCACTGCTAAAAACATTGATCTTTTTATTGAAGAAAAAGAGAGAAAAGATTTAAGACTTAAAGGTTCTATGTGATTTTAAGGCTGAGGGTTTACATACATCAAACTATTTAAACATTTACGGGTCCAAGCTTTAAATCGGCTTGAGGACGAGTATGTTTACTGTCTCCCATTCGACAGTCAAAGACGAAAAAATTGCTAGAAAAGATAGCTTGAGGGAAAAGCTACGTCCCATGCCACCACGTAAAAGCGTGGCGATACACCTACCAGGCATTATTTTAAACGATATTATCAGCCTCGGCGATAAACCAGGGGGCATAGAGCCAGGGCTCTTATTCTATATTCGCGATCAAAATTATTATGCTTTATTACAATCGGTATTAGACGACAATCTTAACGATAAGATCATTTTAGCAGGACATGAACACGCACTGGATAAGCTGTATCAGCAGTATCTAGAAAAATGTGAACATGAAAGAGAAAAACCTTTGAAAGTTTTAAGCAAAGAAGCGTATTTAAATCAAGGGCTTATTGCTGGTAAGACAGCGCTAATTAATGTTAAGAATGTAGTAGATTTAGAAAAATTATTTCCATCTCATCCAGTCTTATTTACGATAACAGTCGATCTCATCGAAGAAAAAAATAAAGCTAAAGCGCTTGATGAGAAAATATCAGCCTGGATGATAAAGCTAGACTTTAAAGATCCATCACATTTTACGCGAAAAATCTTTGGGATTAAACGAGTCGCTCCTTCTCGTCGGCGTGCTGAAAAAACAACGACTTCGAAGAAAAAAGGGGAAGCGGCAAAAAACAAAGCATTAAAGAAAGGCTTAACACTTGCAGAAGCCGAAAGAGCCCAAAAGATGGCGATTAAAAAATATGCAAGAATTTATAATGCAGCACGTTGGATAGCGCAAGGAAGCAGAGTGTCACAATCCATCGAAGCCGTTCGCGAAGTCGTGGCAACCAATCACGCAAGGTTAACGGGATTAGATTGCCAGATGATCCAATGTGTGGATGGACAATGGCAAATAGAAGATGGTATCCCCAAAGTCTTGATAGCAGCTGTGTGGGAGAAAGGATTTTCTACCTTTGATGAGCTTAAAAAAGCGAAAAGAACTTTACCGGGATTAGAATTTAGAGGTGGGGAAAATTTATCGGAATCTAATTATTTAGCGTATGAAAAAACGCCTGGACAGTGGGTTTCTGCGAGTCATTTTATCCCGCATTTAGGACAGCATTTAGCACTCTTCCTGCGGCATGGCGATCGAGACGCCCTGGGTAAAATTGGGCAAAATAAAGGGATTAGCTTCGATGAAGCTGGAAACCCTAAATTATTTGGCATTGATTTTGGAAAATCATTTAAGCTCCCGAAATTACTAGATTCTCTGCAAGATGATTTTAGTTTCTTACAACCGTCACAGGATGATGGGACTAATCTCGTCAATTACGCGCTTTTTTACGATACCCCTTATGTGGATAGAATGGCGGGCATTCATATTTTGGCAAAGCAGCATGGTTTGAAATTGACGTTACCAGATCATGTGAGACAATCATTTGCAGATATTTGGGATGACACAGCAATTCAAGCTGGATCACACCTGCAAGCTTTTGATACTGAAATAGATCATTTTCGAAGTTTGCTACAGGAGAAAAAGCGCCAGTTGAGAATCAATAAAATGGCCCTTAAAGAAAAAATTATTTTAAAAAATCAGGTAAAAAGCTACCAGAAAATAATCAAAGCCATTGAAAAAATGAAAGCGGTGTCCATTCGAAACGATGAGAAGATCTTAGCGGTATTTTCAGCTCGATTATTACTAACTGATAAAGAACTTTCTTTAATAGACAATTTAGAAAAATTGATTGCTATTAAAGCTTCTCAAGTTTCAAAGAATGGGGAGGTTTCTTTAAATCATCTGCAGGTCGATAGAAAAGATAGGATCTCTCTTCAATTTCAAGCTGATCCCAGCACGAGTGGTATCCCCCCAGAACAGCGAGAACGGATCACTTTAGTCGTCAGTGAAAATGATGCTAACCCATCTCTGGCGTTAGGTAAAATGCAAGCATTGCTTAAAGCGGGGGGCGTCAGAGGAGTTTTGGTGGATATTAAAGAAAGAACGTTATCTTTTCCTGGGAGTGAATTTTTGGCTGTGTGTGCATTGTGTTCTGAAGAGAATATTAGAAAGAAAAGAGGAGTCAAAGATAGCCCTGTTCGTTTTTTACAACCTTATTTCGATTCGCAAAAAACGGGTCACAGAACGTCGGATTATTTTTCAGAACCATTAGCGATTTCGATGAGATCTTCCTTAGAACAAGCTAAAATAAAACTGGAGAGAACTATTGACGACTATAATGTTCAACATCCAGCAGAAGAGGCATTAGGATGTGCACATTTTACAGAAGAAAAAAAATTAGTGATCTATCAAACAGCACATCATCGGGCAGTTTTTCAGTTCCAGGAGCAGGTAGCAGGTGAGACAGAATGTTCTTTTCAAAAAGGAGTAGTGTTAACTGAGGCGATTGCTACTCTAGCTGTAGAAGCTGCGGGATCACCCATAGAATTAATGAGTGGTTCGTTACAAGACATGGATCTCGTCTGCCAAGTGGCCAAGACATTTGGCGATAAGAAAGTAGTATTGTCAGCCAGTATTTTTTCGTCTTTAAAAGATAAAGAAACTGAACTTGCTCATTTCTCATATTTAAAAGAAGTCTTCGAAACAGGAGCTAGAAAAACCCATTCTTTGTAAGGATCACTCTGTTTTAGCCCTTTTTTTCCTTTAACTCCAATGTTTCTTGGTTGACACTCACTCGAGTATCAAAGATAAAACAATCGCCTTCCCATAGCGATTCATCGCTATTAACTTCTGCTAAATATTTTAAAATACCGCCTTGTAGTTGATAGACGTTTTCAAAGCCGGACTCCAATAAATAGCTAGACGCTTTTTCACATCGAATGCCGCCAGTACAATACATTGCGATCTTTTTATGTTTAGTCACATCCAGTGTTTTGTGTGCAAAATCGATAAAGTCACTAAATTTTTCTGTTTGTGGGTTAATGGCTTTCTTGAAAGCACCCAGCGCGACTTCATAATCGTTACGGGTATCAATGACTAAGACTTCTGGATCGGCAATGAGATGATGCCACTCGTGCGGTGAAACAGGCGTACCTGTTTTTTCATGCGGTTTAAGGTGTGGCATGCCTAAAGTCACAATCTCTTTTTTGATCAAAATTTTTATTTTCCTAAAAGGAATTGTATCGGCATTGGAGTATTTAATATCGAGATCCGAGAACCGTGCATCATCAAGCAGATGAGAGATGACTATTTGCAGATCATCCGGCTTTGCGGCAATAGTGCTGTTAATGCCCTCGCTAGCCAGTAAAATAGTGCCGCGCACATTGTGCTCTTCACAAAGCTTTTGTAGTTGAATCTGAAGAGACTGAGCGTCAGCTAGTTCTATGAATTTGTAAAATGCGGCGACACGATATTGAAGCATATAAAGCCTTTCTACAATTTAAGTTATCAAGGAGCCTGATTTTCCCTGATTTACCGAGGGCTGTCAAACTAGCAGGCTTTAGCTGTATAAAAAATAGTGCTAGCTTAGTTACTAAATATATCATCTGCAAATAACCCAATATCAAAATTTTAATGAATAGTGGTGGCCTGTCGAATAAAGCTATTTTAGCGCTGATAAAAGAAAAAATAATATTAAAATCAAATTGTTAGCATGGTTGGCATCCTGATTTTGCTACGATATGTTGATGGAAAAAAAATGGCACATCTCAAAAATTTATTGAAAACCATAATATATTTATGGAAACACTTGTATTTTTGTTTTTGTTCAGGGATACTACAGGTGTTGGTAAGGTAAAGGAGTGAAGACGTGAATACACTCGAGTTTGTCGCTTTGTCTATGGCTAACACTAAGCGAACTGCTAACGTTCGTACCGGGAGCCACTCGTGGGAGAAGAGTGGGGTGTACCGACTTCCTGATAACATATTAAATAACTTTGGTCGCGTTGTTGCTCTTCTTCAAGCCCAGGTTGACATAGGATTATTTTGTAAAAAAGACGAGCATTTATTGATCTATAATTTTCAAATATTACAGGAAGAATCAGATGATTATTACTGTAGTTTAGATATTGTTATTAAACCTAATCTTGAGATTGATAACACGCACGTTATTAATGGATTACCTCTACACCTCGTTATTAATGGGACTAGTGGTGAAGTCATGAATACTATAAAAGGTTTGATAGCATTCGGGATAGAACCTGAAGATGGAGAGGTTCCTATTAGCTTTGGGAGTTATAATGAATATTCAGCACTAGACAAGAAAGAAAATGAAAAAAATAACAACGAGTCGAATGTTCAAGGACTTCTTTTAAATAAATTTATCGAGATGCAAGCAGCCTGGCAAGTATCAACATCAAATTCATTGAAGCAAATAGTTTCCAATCAACGCGTCGTCAAATCTTTTGAAGATTTTAGCACAACGATGTTAAGTGCTTATTCGAATCAGAAATTGCTAAAGAAAGCGGAAAATGAATTTATTTCCTGTAAAGGCAGACGATTCTCGTTACCACTTTTTGCCTGCAGCTAAAGTAATCGTCACATCATCGTGAAACGACTAGGGAAAACCCTATGCATCTTGACATTATTTGTACAGTGTGGCCAGAATTAACCAATCGTTGTTATTGTATCGTCGTTTAAGAAGTGCGATTAAGGAATAACAGGAAGGTTTTTATGGAAAAAAATCAACTTTCAAGCGAGACCAATACAGAGCTCTTAGTATCAGCATTAATGAGATTTAAAAATGGAGATTTTTCTGTTCGAATGCCAGAAGATTGGGCTGGTAATGCAGGGAAAATTGCTCGTACTTTTAACGAGACCGTCAAAATAGCAGAAGAAATATCAGAAGAATTTAAGCGCACTGTTAAAGCAGTCGGTAAAGAAGGAAAGATAGAAGAGCGAGCTACCATCTTACATTTAAGTGGTGGATGGAAAACCAAAGTTGAATATATGAACACGCTGGTTACTAATTTAGTGCAACCATTAGCCGAAATGTCCGGAGTTATTGCCGCAGTTGTAGGAGGAGATTTATCACAACGTATGCCTCTTAAGGTAGATGGACATCCCTTGAAAGGAGCATTTTTACACACAGCTCAAACAGTCAATATCATGGTGAAACAGCTTAATTCCTTTGCTTCAGAAGTGAGCCGCGTCGCGCGTGAAGTCGGTACTGAAGGAAAATTAGGTGGACAAGCGCAAGTTCATGGCATGGCTGGCGTTTGGAAAGATTTAACTGATAACGTCAATCAGATGGCGGCTAATTTGACTAACCAGGTGCGAAATATTGCGTTGGTGACGACAGCTGTTGCAAAAGGAGATTTAACTCGTAAGATTACGGTAGATGTTCGTGGCGAAATTTTAGAACTTAAAAACACCTTTAATACCATGGTTGATCAGTTAAATTCTTTTGCTTCAGAAGTTACCCGTGTGGCTCGTGAAGTAGGTACCCAAGGAAAGTTGGGTGGACAAGCAGACGTTAAAGGAGTTGCGGGTGTTTGGAAGGATCTAACGGATAATGTTAATCAAATGGCTGCTAATCTGACTAATCAGGTACGAAATATCGCAGCAGTTACAACCGCAGTAGCCAATGGGGATTTAACTAAAAAAATCACGGTGGATGTTCGCGGCGAAATTTTAGAATTAAAAAGCACGATCAATATCATGGTTGATCAGTTAAATTCCTTTGCATCAGAAGTTATTCGCGTTGCCAAAGAAGTCGGGGTTGAGGGTAGATTAGGAGGACAGGCGAATGTAAAAGGGGTCGCTGGCACATGGAAGGATTTGACCGAAAACGTTAATATGATGGGCAGTAACCTGACCAATCAAGTACGTAATATTGCCGATGTAACAACAGCGGTTGCTAACGGTGATCTCTCTAAGAAAATTACAGTGGATGTTAAGGGAGAAATTTTAGATTTAAAAAAGACCATCAACACCATGGTTGATCAGTTAAATTCCTTTGCTTCAGAAGTCACCCGTGTGGCCCGGGAAGTAGGTACCCAAGGAAAACTAGGTGGGCAAGCAGATGTGAAAGGAGTGGCTGGTGTCTGGAAGGATTTAACTGAAAACGTTAATATGATGGGCAGTAATTTGACCAATCAAGTTCGTAATATTGCCGAGGTAACAACTGCTGTTGCGAATGGTGATCTTTCCAAGAAAATCACAGTAGATGTTAAGGGCGAAATTTTAGATTTAAAAGAAACAATCAATACCATGGTGGATCAGTTAAATTCCTTTGCTTCTGAAGTAACGCGAGTAGCTAGAGAAGTGGGAACACATGGAAAACTAGGTGGACAAGCAGATGTGAAAGATGTCGCTGGTGTTTGGAAGGATTTAACTGAAAACGTTAATATGATGGGCAGTAACTTGACCAATCAAGTACGTAATATTGCCGATGTAACAACGGCTGTTGCTAACGGTGATCTCTCCAAGAAAATTACGGTAGATGTCAGAGGTGAATTCTTACAATTGAAAGATACCATCAATACCATGGTGGATCAATTGAGAGCTTTTGCCTCTGAAGTCACCCGAGTGGCTCGGGAAGTAGGGACCGAAGGTCGGTTAGGCGGTCAAGCTTACGTGCAAGGTGTCGGGGGAACTTGGAAAGATTTAACGGATAATGTTAATCAAATGGCCAGCAACTTAACGTCTCAGGTGCGAAATATTGCCGCTGTTACAACGGCGGTTGCTAATGGGGATTTATCTAAAACCATTACTGTGAATGCACAAGGTGAAATTTTAGAACTTAAAAGTACGATTAATACCATGGTGGAACAACTGAGTTCTTTTGCTGCTGAAGTAACCCGTGTGTCACGTGAAGTAGGGACCGAAGGTAAATTAGGTGGGCAAGCTGTTGTCAGAGGTGTGGGCGGAATTTGGAAAGATTTAACCGATAACGTTAATCAAATGGGGACTAATCTTACTGATCAAGTACGAGGTATTGCCAAGGTTGTGACTGCTGTAGCACAAGGCGATCTGAAGAAGAAACTGACTGTACAAGCAAAAGGTGAAATAGCTGAATTAGCCGAAACGATTAATAATATGATTGATACGCTTGCAACATTTGCAGAACAAGTAACTAGTGTGGCTCGAGAAGTAGGGGTTGAAGGGAGACTAGGCGGTCAAGCAAATGTACCGGGTGCTGCGGGAACTTGGAAAGATTTAACAGATAACGTTAATCAGCTAGCTGCTAACTTAACGACTCAAGTACGTGCTATTTCAGAAGTAGCAACAGCAGTGACGAAAGGCGATCTTTCACGATCGATCGGCGTTGAGGCACAGGGAGAAGTTGCATGGTTGAAAGATATTATTAATAAAATGATCTTGAATTTGAAAGAGACTACTCTTAAAAATTCAGAGCAGGACTGGTTAAAAACAAATTTAGCGAAGTTTACAAGAATCTTACAAGGACAAAAAGACTTGATATTGGTAGCACGCTTGATTCTTTCTGAATTAGCCCCGATGGTTTCCTCTCATCAAGGTCTTTTTTATATAATAGATACTTCCAAGAGTGAACCAATGCTGAAGATGTTGGCAACCTATGCCTTTAAAGAGCGAAAAAATGTCAGTACGGTGTTTAATATTGGTGAGGGCCTTGTTGGACAATGTGCTTATGAAAAAGAACGCATTTTATTAACAAGCGTTCCAGAAGACTATATAAGCATTACCTCTGGATTAGGGGAGAGTAGGCCTTTAAACATCGTCGTATTACCAGTCATATTTGAAGGGCAAGTAAAGGCAGTCATAGAACTTGCGTCTTTTGAGCACTTTACCAGTACCCGATTAGCCCTACTAGATCAGCTTGCTGAAATCTTTGGGATTGTCCTGAATACAATTGGTACTCATAGCCGTACCGAAGAATTATTAAAACAATCCCAAAATATGGCGCAAGAGCTACAGAGCCAACAAGAAGAATTACAACAAACTAACGAGCAATTAGAGGAAAAAGCAAAATTGTTGGCAAAACAAAATTCTGAAGTGGCAGAAAAAAATCGCCAAATTGAAATTGCTAGAGGAGCTTTAGAAGAAAAGGCAAAACAATTAACACTTACTTCTAAATATAAAACTGAATTCCTAGCAAACATGTCACACGAGTTGCGTACGCCTTTAAATAGCTTATTAATACTTTCCAAGCAGTTGTCAGATAACTCGGAAGGAAACTTAACGCCAAAACAAGTTGATTTCTCTAAAACCATCCATGCAGCAGGCAGTGATCTCTGTACTTTAATTAATGATATTCTAGATTTATCAAAAATTGAATCTGGCACAGTTAGCGTTGATATAAGCCCAATACAATTGCAAAAAATTAGCACTGATCTCGAGCGAATGTTTAGATATATGGCAGAAAGTAAAGGGATCGATTTTATTATCGATATAGCTGACAGTGTACCAAAAATTCTGGAAACGGACTTTAAACGACTTTTACAAATTTTTAAAAACCTCTTATCCAATGCTTTTAAGTTTACGGAAAAAGGAAAAATAGTCTTTAAGGTAGAGCTTGCGAAACGTGGATGGAATGTAGAGCACTCTATACTCTCTAGGGCAAAAACGGTCGTCAGCTTTTCAGTGATTGATACGGGTATTGGGATACCTTATGATAAACAAAAAGTTATTTTTGAGGCTTTCCAGCAAGTAGATGGTACTACCAGTCGCCGATATGGTGGTACTGGCCTAGGCTTATCTATTAGTCGTGAATTGGCACATCTCTTAGGAGGAGAAATTCGACTGAACAGTGAATTGGATAAAGGAAGCACTTTTACCCTTTATTTGCCACAAAAGTATTTACCCCCTAGTTCCAGTATAAAAAATAAAAATGAGGAAGACTCTTATCTGGCATCTTCCTTCCTATCTAACTTTACACAAAGCATGCCCCTAGACACGGAAAAACTACAGGAAGCAGAAGATGATCGTTACAGACTAGAGCCACAAGATAAAATTATATTAATTATTGAGGATGACGTTATTTTTTCAAAATTATTATTAGATTTGGTCCGAAAAGCAGGGCTTAAAGGATTAGTAACGAGCCAAGGTGAAACTGCTATTACGCTGGCAAATTTATATAAGCCGCATGCCATTACTTTAGATATTAATTTAAGCGATATGAGTGGTTGGAATGTATTAAAACGTTTAAAGAGCTCCCCTGATACTCATGCTATCCCTGTTCATGTCATTTCTGCGGAAGAACACAAGGAAAGAAGCGTAAAGTGGGGTGCCAGTTCTTTATTAGTTAAACCTATTAGCGAGGAATCAATTACTAAGCTATTAGAAGAGATAAAAAATCATCAAGCTAATAGTATAAAATGCCTTTTGATTGTTGATGACGACTTAGAATATCGTGAAAAAATAATGACATTATCAGGTGACAATATTGAAGTAACGCAGGCAAGCAATTCAGAAGAAGCAATCAATATTTTAAAGACGCATGGGGCAGGAGCTTTTGATTGTATTACCATGAACCTCAACCCTCCTGATGGATTTAAATTATTAAAATATCTCAATCAAAATCTCCAATATGCCAATTTTCCAGTCATTGTCTATACTAATCAAGAGCTAACAAAGGAAGAAGAAAAAAGACTTCTCAAAGTAACGGAAAATATCAATGAAAAAAATATTACCTCAAAAGAACAATTGTTGAAAAAAATATCCATCTTGTTCAATCAGGCAAAAACTCACATGACTCTTGCTAAGCAATCCATGAGGTATGAAGCTAAAGAAATATTGGTAACCTCATTTAAAGAGAAAGTGATATTGATGGTGGACGATGATCCTCGAAATATTTTTGCCGTCAGCAGTGCTTTAGAAACATATGGGTTGAAAGTTCTGACAGCTGAAAATGGTAAAGACGCGATAAATATTTTACATGCGACACCAAAAATTGATGCAATGCTGGTGGATATTATGATGCCAGAAATGGATGGATATGAGACGATGGCAGAAATTCGAAAGCACCCAAAATTTGAGGCGCTTCCCATCATTGCTCTGACAGCTAAAGCGATGAAGGGAGATCGTGAAAAATGCATGAAAGCAGGCGCTACTGATTATCTTTCCAAACCAATCAATATTGAACACTTAGTGTCTAAGTTGCACGAATATTTATGTGTAGAGGTAGCAGCTGCATAGTAATTAACCTTTTATATTTAATAAATGACAATGACAACTATTTTAATCGTAGATGACAGACCCCTAAATCGAGAAGTTTTATCTATGTTTCTTGACGAGCAAGGATATCAAATCTTAGAAGCTGGCAATGGGGTAGAAGCATTAAAGATTGCTAGAGCAAATAAAATAGATCTCATTATTACCGATATTGTTATGCCAGAAATGGATGGGATAATGTTGGCGCAAGCTTTACAGGAAGACCCAATTCTTGCGATAATCCCTATTATTTTTTATAGTGCGACCTATAAAGCAATCGAAAATTATCGATTAACCAACCTTTCTACTGCTAAGTATATTCTCACTAAACCGTGTGAGCCTCAAATAATATTAAATACCATTAAAGAAGCATTAAGCTACAATGAAAGCAATGCGATCGAAGAAAAAAAATACGAGAGCGTTGAGCGAGTAGGGAAAAGAGAGAAACTAGAAAATATCAACTTTCGTCTTACTAGCCTTATTGAAATTGGCTTAGATATGTCATTAGAACATGATATAGAGAGATTAAGCTATATAACGTGTAGGGGAGGAAGGCAACTTCTAGATGCTTGTTATTCAGGGATAATTGTGCAAAGCTTAACAAGCTCTAAACAATATAAAATCTTCAACGTAGGTAGGGATAACAGCGTTACTTCTAATTTGTTTGAATTAAAAAATCTTACTGGCATATTAAAAGAAGTTTTTTTAGAAGAGAAGCCAGTCTGTATACATTCACCTATTATCGATTTGGATAAAATTGGTTTGCATGGCGTTACTTTACCCATCTCAAGTTTTTTAGGTATTCCTTTGAAGACGCCTAGAAGATGTTATGGGCAAATGTATTTTATCCACAAAATTGATCATAAGTTTTTTAGTGCTAGTGACCAAAAATTCATGATAACCTTGGCAGATAAATTTGCAATTAATTACGAAAATTTAATTTTTCATGATGAAATAGAACAACAGACAAAAAAACTTAAAGAAGAAATTATTCAAAGAAAACAATCAGATAAGGCATTTAGACAAAGTGATAAAAAATTTAGACAACTTGCAGAAAATATTCAGGATTTCTTTTGGATTACAAACAATGATCTCACCCAATTTATTTATATTAGCCCCCTCTATGAGAAAATATGGGGGCGTTCAATAGAGATGCTTTATAGAAACTCTAACGAATGGATGGAAGCAGTCGTGCCAGAAGATCGTCAATTCGTATTGGATTCCTTCCAAAAATTTCAAGATGGTAAAAATAAGATTGATATTGAATATAAAATACTACGACCCGATGGTTCCATTCGTTGGATCCATAATCGTGGTTTTCAGGTGTTTGATGAAAATGGAAAGTTTTATCGAATTGCAGGAATAGCCGTTGATGTTACTGAAAGAAAAGAATTAAAAGAATTAGCTTTTCGCCATAAATACCACTTAGAATTGGCGGAGCTAAGTCGAGTCAACTCTATGGGGGAAATGGCTTCTACGCTGGCACATGAACTTAATCAACCTTTAACGGCTATTCTGACATATAGCCAAATTTGTATTCGAAAGCTGCAAGACCAAAAATCACCTAACACTGAAATACTAGAAGTGATGAATCTAGTCGTACAACAGACAGAGCGGGCAGGGGCTATTATTCATGGGATGAAAAATTTTGTTCGAAAGGGTAATTTATTCCTTGAAAATCTAGATATTAACGCTATTTTGTCAAATATTTTCCCTCTGATACAATATGAAGGAAGAAATACTGCTACTGTTATGGCTCTCCAGCTTGCAGAACCATTGCCCTTAGTATATGTTGATAAACTTCAAATTGAACAGGTAGTATTAAATTTGGCGAGAAATGCGATTGAAGCGATGGAAGAAGGCAATACTCTTAATCCTCAGTTAAAAATACAAACAAAGTTAGCACCTAATAATACCGTCACTGTTAGTATTTTTGATAATGGGCCAGGCTTTCCTAAAGAAATAGCTGAAAATTTATTTAGCCCCTATATAACAACTAAGCCGACAGGAACTGGTATGGGGCTTGCTATTAGTCGCACCATTATAGAAGCGCATGGGGGACAATTGTCTGCTAATCGCTATTCAAATACTACTTGTTTTAGTTTCACTCTCCCTGCAAAATCTTTTTGAGGAAAGTATCATGAAAAAATCTGATCCTACTGTATTTGTCGTAGAAGATGATTTAGCTATTGCTGAGGCAATTGGCTTACTTCTTAAAACGGTTGGCTTAAATGTTGAGTTATTTCAAAACGGACAAGCGTACTTAGAGGTATATGATCCAACAAGGCAAGGTTGCTTAGTGATCGATGTGCGTATGCCGAAAATGAGTGGATTAGAACTACAAGAGCAGCTTATTCAGAAGAAAAATCCAATTCCTATTATTTTCATTACTGGGCATGGAGATATTCCGATGGCAGTGCGTGCAATGCAAGCAGGTGCTTTAAATTTTATTACCAAACCATTTAATGACCAAATTTTACTAGATGAGATCCAAAGAGCAATTTCCTTCAATACAAAAAAAACGAATACAACAGATGCCTTGGAATACTTTGAGGACTATAAAAAACTTTCTCCTCGTGAGAAAACTATGATGAAATTAATCGTGGCTGGAAAACTAAATAAAGAAATAGCACAAGAATTAGACGTCGCTAATTCAACTGTTGAATTACATCGTTCTCAAATGATGCAAAAAATGAAAGCGGGATCTTTAGCACATCTTATTAAGGCTTACTTATCTTTAGAAGCAGCTCATCTTTTAGTAGAGTGAAAAGCTAGCTATCCATTGCTCAATTGCTAGGTAAGATTTTCTCTCGTCATCATGAGGAACCCAAATTCTAGCTGGATATTCCACTATAGCCTTATGTTGCTAATCATCCTGGCTACACAATTAAGTGGGTTGTTTTTTTCTTTTCTAAATTTTGAAAAAATAAGAAATGGACTGACAGGATGATGCTTTGATTCTCGTTCTTTATTAAACCTATTAAAAGTATCGTTCTGTAACAGTAAGATAATTTCTTTTTTTGCTTGAGAAAATGAATTGGCAGTCAATGGATTGCCCCAATGCTGATCTTCAAAATCCTTTCTTGTAGCCTGGTTAATATTTATCTCTTGGGGTGAGCCCAATCGAACATAGTTTTCGTAAATATATTCTGGACTATGATGTCCTTCTATACTGTTTTCTAATTTTTTTAAATCTACTAAAAAATTTATATGTTCCGATGAGAATTCTTTTGCTGCAAAAATTTGAAAGTCTTTAGTTTCTATCCAATCTTCTACTTTAGGAACATCATTCTTTTCCCATGAGGGACTTGCGGTGCGAACGTTAGCAATTCGCTCAGTGTTAGCCGTGGACAAAGCGATGAACTTGGGTGTATACGTCCCCATACCCTTACTCCTTTCTTTTACTCTGATTCTCTTTACTAAATGTGGTAGGGGCTTATACTGTTTCCTCCTACTTACATAGCTAGTATCCCTGAATAAAAATAAAAAAACAAGTGTTTCCATAAATATTTTATGGTTTTCAATAAATTTTTTAAGATATGCCATTTCCCTATATAAATATAGTTAAATAACTTTAATATTTATTGTTGTGTCTGTTTTTAAAGTAGCTTTCTTAAAGAGTTTGAAAAGATCTTTCGGTGCTGAATAAATCTTCAATTTTTTCACGTGGGCGGATAATTTGAAATGTCTCCCCTTGTACCATCACCTCGGCAGCTCGTGGTCGGGTATTGTAATTAGAACTCATACTAAAACCGTAAGCGCCGGCTGTTCGGATCATTAAATAATCGTTAGGCGCCAAAGCAAGCAGCCGATCTTTGCCCAAAAAATCGCCTGTTTCACAAACAGGTCCAACAATATCGTATTGTTTCGTTGGGATTGATTGGTTTTTTTGAACCTGCAAGGGCGTGATATCGTGCCAAGCATCATACAAAGCAGGCCGCATCAGATCATTCATGGCGGCATCGACAATCGCAAAATGTTTATTCGAGGTAGATTCGCTTTTTAAGTATTCAATTTTAGTTAATAAAACGCCAGCAGGGGCAACGAGTGCTCGACCTGGCTCAATCTGTAGTGTTAATTGAAAGGGTTTCACTAAGGATAGAACAGCCGAAATATATTCTTCAGGTGTTGGCGGAGATTCTTGATTGTAGCAGACCCCTAAACCACCACCGATATCTAAGTGCTTAAGTAAGATGTTGTGATTTTTTAGCTGTTCAATGAGCGATAATACTTTAGTGGTTGCTTCTAAAATAGGCGAAAGAGTGGTTATTTGCGAGCCAATATGAAAGGCTAAGCCCTGTAAGCGAAGATATTTTTCTTGCTTCAAGCTTAAACAAAGTGAGAGTACGTCTGCTAATGGAATGCCAAATTTATTTTCTTCCAGTCCAGTTGAAATATGTGGGTGGCTGAGTGGATCGACATTGGGGTTGATGCGAAGGGCAATAGAAACAGATTTTTTTAAAGCCGCGGCGATCTCGCTTAAGCGAGATAATTCGGCGCTGGATTCAACATTAATACAAGCAATGCCTAATTCAATCACTGTGCGTAATTCTTCGACTGTTTTTCCAACGCCTGAAAAAACAATTTTTTTAATATCGCCCCCTGCTTTTAGCACGCGTTTTAATTCGCCTAAAGAAACAATATCAAAACCAGAGCCTAAATTGGCCAATACACTTAAAACAGCAATAGAGCTGTTGGCTTTAACGGCGTAATTAATTTGATGGGGATAAAGATTAAAGGCCTCATCAAAAGTTTGCCAAGTGTCTTCCAATGCGGTTTTAGAATAAACGTAACAGGGGGTGCCAACCGTTTTGGCAATCACTGACAATGCAATACTCTCAACAAACCATTCATCTTGGTGGATGTTGAAATGTTCCATGTTAGGGTTACTCCAGATATTTTATTTGCCATTTTAAGTAGAGATCCTGCACATGCTGACACAGACTGGCTTGATTGGCAAATTGCGTTGGATGGATGGCATCAAATATATAATAATTGACTGTTTTATTTTGAGTTTTTAGAATAGTCCAAATTTTTTGCAGTAAAGATTCTTTCGCCCCCCATTCAAAATCTTCTTGGGCTTCATAATGTAAAAAAACAGGGATAATGGGGACATTAGCTTGGATGGCAATATCGAAACATCCATAATGAAAAGGGAGGAAAACACGTCGCCCTTTACAGCCGCCTTCAGGATAAAGTCCAATGTTATCCCCTTTTTTTAAAGCTTTAATGATAGCTTCACGTACGATCGCGCGAGACTCTTTAGATTCTCTTTTCACATAAAACGTATTGGCAGCGGTGCTGATTCGCCCTAAGATCCACCAATCTTTAATTTCTTCTTTCCCCAAAAAGCGCGCTTTAAAAAGAGCAGGTAGACCGATGTCTTCAAAGGCCGAAGGATGATTGCCAATCACCATAAAATGTTTGGGTAAAGTGTGTATATTTTTTTGATGGACTTTTAGATTAACCCCTAAAGCGCGAATAAAGAGTGCGCACCAGAGTCGAAAAAGTTTTGGGTACCAGCGGTGAGTGAAGCGAGAGGGCAAAAAAGAAAGCCCGTAGAGCAGGATGGTTCCGAGCAACATATCTAAAGTGGTGATTGCACGGATAAACCCTTTGCCCAGTAAATAAAACATCAGTAAACGCCTTATGTTTAGTTTGTTTAATAAATATCCTGTCTTATTCATCCATTTTATTGAGTTAGCCTATAAGTTACTCTAGGCAATAATAGGCTTCGGTGCCATACTATGCTCATATGAAACGCTTAAATTTAATCTTCATCAGCATGGGCTTTTTGTGGCTTAGCGGCTGCACTTTACCTTTAAAGCCGCCACCTTCTGTTGAAAAAGACGACACCTTTGCTCCTGTCTCAGACAAAGCGCCCTCAAACAATCGTGGCAATCATTGGCAAAGACAAAGTGTTGCCGACATCATGCGTTGTGCACGTTTGAATGATGTTCATGCGGCAGCGCGTTTAGGGGAAATGTATCTCAATGGTGAGGAAGGGGTAGACAGAAACCAGGAGCAAGCAGTTTATTGGTTTTCCAAAGCAGCACAAGGCGGTTTGGCTTATGCCGAAGTGCAGATGGGGCATTTTTATCGGGATGGGCAATTCGTTACCCGAGATGTTGCTGAGGCGGTTCGCTGGTATGAAACAGCGGCCGATCAAGGGGATACTTCGGCAATGTTAGCGCTGGGGGATTTGTATAAGCGGGGTTGGTATGGATTAAAAGCCGATAAGCAACGCTCTTTTGATTGGTATTATCGGGCCGCTTCCTTAGGATCATTTGAAGCAGAATACAGAATTGCTTGGTTGTTGGTGCGCGGCGCCAAAGGAAGAACAGGCGAAGAGCGAGGTTTAGCGATATTGTCGGATGCCGCCGAACAAGGAAATGTCGATGCATTATCTGAATTGGGTGATCTGTATTTAGAAGGGCGTTTAGTGCCCAAAGATATTAAACGAGCATTAGGGTATTACCAAGAGGCTGTTGACAAAGGTTCTGCAGAAGCGGCTTTTAAATTAGGAATGCTTTACGATGCAGGAGATGGTGTTGAACGCGATCATCAGACAGCAGCGAATTGGTTTTTAAAAGCGGCGGATAAAGGCTATCCTGCTGCGGCAATGTTTGTCGGCAATCTTTATCGAGACGGATGGGGATTTAAAAGAGATTATCACAAGGCAGCCGAATGGTATTCAAAAGCATCACAACAAGGTGTGATTGCGGCCGAAAGTGAATTAGGCGATTTGTATCTCTCTGGAAAAGGGGTGCCGCGTGATTTTCAAGAAGCGGCGCGTCGTTATCAAAAGGCCGCGGCTTTTGGCGAACAACCTTATGCGCAGCTCATGTTAAGTATTTTGTATCAAACCGGAAAAGGGGTGCCTGCCGATATTACAAAGAGTGTGCGGTGGTATCAATCGGCCAGCAACGATAGTGGTTTTGCTTTAGCGCAATATAAAGTAGGCGAACGCTATCGAAAAGGATTTGGTTTACCAAAAGATTATCGAGAAGCCTATCGCTGGTATGTGTTTGCAGCAGAAAGTGGATTAGCGGTGGCACAAATTGAACTTGGGGAATTGTTTTACTATGGTCGAGGGGTTCAGCAGAGCTATTCAGATGCGTTTAAATGGTATTATAAAGCGGCTAAGCAATTGCAATCTTATGCGCAAAATATGGTTGGTTTAATGTTATTGCAAGGGGAGGGCGTCCCGCAAAATCCCTTAGTTGCGGCGTTATGGATCCGAAAGGCCGCTTATCAAGGGGCAAAACAAGCACAATACCAATTAGGATTATTGTATCTAGATGGCATTGGGATCCAACAAGATGATGTTTATGCCTATGGGTGGCTAAAAATTGCTCTCGAAGATCAAACAGATGTCACGCCGAGTGTATTGGTCAATCTAGTTGATGGTATGACCCCAGAATCTAGAGAAAATACAGCAGATCTAGTCGAGCAATTAAAATTAAAATACCCGAGTGTTATGACTTAAAATTGCCTCTGTTATTTTTTAAAAAATCCTGTTGTTGTTTGTATTCATCCTGGGAAGATAAGGGCGCTTAAACGTACCAAACTTATCCTCGTCATCTTGCAGTACTTCTATGGAAGAAGAAAAGGAAAAAAGTAAGGCCTTGCTGCCCCCTGCGTATTGTTTTCTCAAATCATCTAGGTAACGATTAATTTCTTGGTAACCTGGTTTACTTGCCTGACAACTAGGTATATGGCCTTTGGCTGTAGCATTCAAAATGTTGATCATTTCATTAGGAGTAAAGCATTCTTGCAGAATGGCGACAAAACTTTGAACTACTGCGAGCGTTCCGCAATTAGCAGCTTGATGCATTGGAGTAAAGCCTGCATTATTGGCGCTTATTAATAATTGTTTGTATTCATCTTTGGGAATAATGTTGTCTTTGTAGGCTTGCTGTACTACTGCAAAATAAGCCTGCATATTTTCAGGCTGAGCGGATATAATCACTTGATGCAGTGGGGTAAAGCCTGCATTATTGGCGCCTATTAATAATTGTTTGTATTCATCTTTGGGAATAATGTTGTCTTTGTAGGCTTGCTGTACTGCTACAAAATAAGCCCGCATATTTTGAGGCTGACCGGATTTAAGCACGTCGTGCAGTGGGGTAAAGCCTGCCTTATTGGTGCCTATTAATAATTGTTTGTATTCATCTTTGGGAATAATGTTGTCTTTGTAGGCTTGCTGTACTGCTACAAAATAAGCCTGCATGCTTTGAGGCTGACCGGATTTAAGCACGTCGTGCAGTGGGGTAAAGCCTGTCTTATTGGCGCCTACCAACAATTGTTTGTATTCGTTTGCTGTAATAATGCTTGCTGCGCGGGCATTTTGTACTTCAGCAAAATAAGCCTGCATGTTTTGAGGCTGAGCGGATATAAGCGCTTGATGAAGTGGGGTAAAGCCTGCAGCATTAGCTCCAATCAGCAATTGTTTGTATTCGGTTGCTGTAATAATGTTTGTTGTGCGGGCATTTTGGACTGCTGCAAAATAAGCCTGCATATTTTGAG
>Ga0302315_10000476_pt1 | contig 45441 bp, 54 predicted proteins | sample III_Palsa_N3_1_FD_200532 | JGI IMG/M metagenome (GOLD analysis project Ga0302315, IMG submission 200532) | Peat permafrost microbial communities from Stordalen Mire near Abisko, Sweden - III_Palsa_N3_1 | ecosystem: Environmental > Terrestrial > Soil > Palsa > Peat permafrost | place: Sweden...
GCCGTCCGGACGGCGCATCGAGCCGGTGCAAACGCGGCCATCGTCGGAGAGGTTCCAGAACGGCGCAATGGCCATCTTCGTCTTCGCATCCGGCCGCTTGTTTTCGCTGAGAGCCCGAATGGTGAGATTGCCTCTCGACACACGCCACACCAAAGGTGGCTGCGGAAAGATCCTCCCGTTGAGATGGGTGGCCTTGTCTTCAGAGTTCTCGTAAAACATCTGCCTGAGCTGGGCTGGCGTCCACCACGCAATCATCTGATCGCCCTTGGCGAGGATGTTTTCAGGCAGGACCTCGGCTGCGGAGCTTCCGCTCAAGGAACGTACCAGCGACTCGATGAAGGCGACGGTGAGGGGCTGCGCAGGGCCGAGCGTCGGCGGGCCATTTTCGGAAGCTGCAACCTGATGCCGGGTGACAAAACTCGTTTGCCGGTCACCGTAAACAAGCAGCGCCTCACGCAGCTCGAAGCGATGGTTCTGTCCGATCGAGACGTGTATCTGCATCGCGTTTCTCTCCCTCCTGCAACTCCTCGACCAGTTGAAAGAGCTCCTGGTTGAGGGCGACAAAGCGCCCCACAATCCGTAGCGCGTGCCGCACCTCCTCGGGCTTCTGGGGGCAGAAGACGACGGCGACCGCCGGCTCTGAGCTTCCCTCCAACATGTACTGACCCTCTTCATCGAAGCACGCGATAATCGCGTCGTTGTCCTTGAACGCTATGAGCAGACAAGGCAGCGGCGGGCTGTCATAGTTGCCCTCTTCGAGAACATCGCGGGACTGCCGAAGGCGTAAACGCGAGAGCTGCTGGATCTTTCTCAGACGCTCGATCCACACACGATGTTTGCCATTCCTGTATCTGGAGAGAAGGAGATGGGCCTCTGATCCCTGCCGTTTGTCCGTCTGCTCCAAGCTCTTTTGAACACACTCGGGAAGAGCCTTCCCGATCTCTGGAAACTCGTATTGCTGGCGGTTTTCTTCCTCGTCGTCCTCCGCGTACTCCCTCATCCGCTCTTCGTACTGCATGGCGTCGTCGTGGTTGTAGATCCGCATGACGCGATAGAGCGCATACGTCAGCGCCCAGTAGAACGCCGCTCCCAGTCCTTCTGCCTCTTGTTCGAGAGCTTCGAGCGCGGGACCGATCTTGAGATAGCCGGAGCTGCCGCACTCGATAGTGACAAGCAGGTTTCCATTCTCGAGCGGCTTGTCGTAGCCTTCCACCTCGGTCACATCGCTCACCTGCAGGTGATACTCGACGTTGCGCCGCAGCAGGTTCCAACGGTCTTCACCGATCGCACTCATGATGGCGTGCTCCGCGAAGGTCTTGGCGTTCTCGCTGCATTTCTTCCAGGTCTCCGGCGTCCCCAATCCTTCCCGCACCAGAGCCGAACACAGATCGTAGACCAGCTCGGCATGGAGTTCATGCGTGTATTCGGTCACGATGCCGTCGAGCGAGGGCATCGCCTGAGCAAAAGCGGGGGCCAGCGTGACTATCCCAGTGGTGGCAGCAATTCCGTTGGCACCGGAAGCGATGGGTTGTCGTTCCCCGAGTGCCGGTCGATGGCCTCGGACACGATGCGGGCGACTGCGATCGATTCTTTGCATTGAAGGTGCCTCACCAGCAGCTGATTGGCCTCCGTGGGTGGCGCGGCTGCTTTTGCGGAAAACAAGGCGATCAGTTCTTCCGGCGTCCGGACGCGCGCAGGCATCTCTCAGCCCTTCGTGCCGATGGCCCGGCTGAAGTTGTAACGCAGCACCGAGCCGGTATCCTCCGGCCCGGAGACCGTCGCCGTCGCGATCTCGGGATACGCCGGAGTAAGCAGGTCGCGGACCTGGTCCACGGTCAGCTCCGGGCCAGGGTCGGGGATGCGAATGCCGTTGTACTGAAACTCTCGCAGAAGCACTTCGGTCTTGAGGCTGCTCATCGCTTTTCTCCTTCATGAACGTCGTTGGGGTGGGGTTTGGCAAGATAGAGTCGATTCCAGAGGCGATCGGCGGTGATGTGGTCCATACTCCTGCGCAGGAGCTCCAATGTCTCCGTCTCCGGTAGCAGGTAGGCCAAGAACTCCGTACGATCACGTACGGCGCGCGCCGCACGATGATTGCCATCGATCAAGGGACGTCCGCAACCGCCCGGAAGCGTCACCATGATTCCCGGGCCGAGGTTGGAGGGGAGATGGTCGATGTGCTCTTGGTCGATATGAACGTGGTCGAGCCAGCGTGCAAGCCCAACGCCATCCAGACGGTGCAGCATGAAGTCTCGGCAGAGCTTTCGCGCAATCTGCAGGTTGAAACGCAATGCTCGCAGCTCGAAGTATTCGTCTCCAGGAATGTCTTCGGCTCCGATGACCGGACAGCGAGAACAACGATTGTGATGGCGGAAGCGTAAATCGGCCATGAGACACCTCTTGCAGGCGGGTGGAGAAGACACGAAAATGCCCGGCTTTCGGGCCGGGCATTTGGAGGGCTTTGGATGACATCAAGAGTGCGAGTGCGAAGAACTCACAGCATCGGCAGTAGGCATCGCAGGGCATCGAGCGATGCCGCCGCCACAACTGTTAGATCGTTCGAGCAACCTTCACTGTCGGACGTGTCCACCAGGCTTTGAATCTTCTGTTTCAGGTCGGGGTCCGCGTCATGGTCGGGAGACCAGCTTGGGCCGGCGTTGACGATCAGATCATCGACAGCTTCGAGTTGGTTCTCCTTGACGAAGATCCATCCTCGGTCGTCGGGTTCGTCACCGCCCCAGGAGATCTCACCATTGAGAACGTATCCGGACGGTTTGAAGAAATGCTCGATCAGTTGCAGAAGGCAGAGCCTGAGCCCGTGGCGGCTCTCGTCTTCCTCGGGAAGAATCAACGCTCTGTCATCCGAGAGAGCGAACAGTCCCCCATATCCCGGCAAGTCCGACTCACGACTTGCGGCGATGGCTTCAAATATCGCGCTCGTCTCCTCTCTCTCTTCCTGGTTAGAGACGGCAAGCACGATCGCCGCATGATCTTCTGAAAGCGGCGGAGTGATATTGATCTCACCGTGGTAATAAACGGAGTAACCCATGCTGGCTCCTTCTGGTGAATGTCTAAAAGAGGCTTGCTTGAACTGGGGCGACTGCTAGAGGCTGCCCGGAATCGTCGGGCGAAGGAGGCATTGTCTCCTGCGTTGCGTCTGTGCTGTCTGGCGTCAGAGGCGTTCGGTACTTCGCTTCGAGACGCTCAAGTTCCCGCACTTCGGCGGAGCGCAGCGCCTCGGAAGCCCGCAGCTCGTATTGCGCGAGATAGTTGCGCTGGCGCACGACGCGCTGGATCGCATGTTCCACGTCGCAGAACGTAAATTTCGGGTCGCCGTGACAGGGCCAGCGAAGCGTCCTCTGGACAAACGCCGCCTTATGCCGGTCGGCGGTCAACCACGTTCCGTAGAAGCCGTGGATGTCGTAATGGGCGATGTGCCCAAAGGTCATCGACAGACGGTTGTAGAACTTCTTCGTAAAGAGGTTTCGTTCGCAGTCGGCATCGAGGAAATGAAGAAATGTGTTGCCGAAGTCGGCTTTGTCCGCCGCTGTCGAAAACTCTGTGGGAACAAACTCGCAGGGAGAGAATGGACCTTTTGCCATGGGATGCTCCGTGCAAAGCAAAAGGCCAGCCGAAGCTGACCTCTTGCCTTGCCTTGGTTGAGACCGCGAGGCCTCGATGGAACCGCTCTCCCAATTTCTCTACGCTATCACCGCTGTTTGTCGGTGGGTAGAGAAACGAAGAGTTCGATAGTGTTGCACGGTGCTCATCCGAAGAGCGAGAGCTGGCCGTCGTCTCGATCCGCAGTTGGCCAGAGCGCAGGCTTTCTGCGCTTCTTTGCAGTTACGTCCGGCTCCATCAGGTGAATTCCACTCTTTGCGGGAGCCGGTACTGACAGCAACACGGTCGGCAAATTGAGGACGGGCGTTTCTTCCGGCTCCGGTTCAGGTTCGACGGCGTCGGGACGAGGCTGGACCTTTTCGCGCTCATGATCGAGTTCGCGCCAGATGGCATCGGCGGACTCCCCCACACCGGCTTTTTCGACCAGTTCGCGCGCCATCGCGCTCATCAGGTCGTCGTCGGTGTCGAGCGATTGCAGGCCTTCGCCGGAGAACTTCCCCTCCATCATGAGGGCCACCAGCATCTTCTTGCCCATCAGACGCAGGCACGTCTCCTGCATAGTGCCGGAGTAAGTAACGAACTTCACCCGCACCGGAAATCTCTGGCCGATGCGCCACGATCTTCGACTGGCCTGCCGGAGCGTGTGCAGGGAGTAACCGGTCTCATAGAAGTAGAGCGTCGGAAAAGCCAACAGGTCGAGTCCGGTCTCCACCAGTTTGGGGTGACAGATAACGACCTCGACCCCGGCTTTGAGCTGCCGCTCATACCAGTCTTCCCGCTTGTCCGTGGGCACCGAGGAACGGAGGACGGCGACACGCATCCCTTCACGCCGCAACACCGTTTCAAGCCGCTCGGTAACGTCTTTCTCGCCGGTATAGGTGGCGTAGATCTGACACCTTCTACCTTGTCGCAATTCCTCCCGGACATCAGCGATGAGAGCGCGCTCTTTGGCGTAGAGAGTTTCCCGCGAGAGGTTCTCTGGCTCAGTCACCACGAACTTCACAAACTCTTTCGTATCCGGGTCCAGCGCTCGCGCCCAAATCTGGCCGAAATCGTAAGGGTGGTCGGGATAGAGCAGGAGCGTATTGAGCAGAATGCTCATCAGGCTTTTGTTGCCGCGATGCGCTCGAATGGCGGAGCGTATGTCCTCCTCCAGCCGCTCGTAAGCCGTTTGGAGAGCTTCGTCCATATCGACCGAGATCACGCTCTCGTCGTAGCGCGGCAGGTTGTCCGAGATGTCCTCCAGCGACAGGAACGCCGTCGTGTTCATCAGGAACTTGCCGAACAGCAGCGGAGAGGCTCCCGGCTTTCTGAGAACCTGAATCGTCTTCTTGGTCGCCCTCGAACAGGCGTTGTCCGTCGCCTTCACCTTCTCGACGGTTTCGAGGACGCCGTACTGCTCCTGGAAGTCGCGCCGGCCTTGCCCTCCGTAGGCGAAGCCTTCGCGCACCATCGTGCGCGGCTCCATCCGGTAGAAGATGTTGAAGAGGTCATCGGCGTAGCCGCCCATCAGTGTTCCTGTGAGAGCGATCAGTCTCTGGGCGGCACGTCCGAGCACGCCGAGACTGTTGCCCTGCGCCGTATCGCCGGCCAGTTGATGCAGTTCGTCCGCTATGGCGAAGTCGAACCACCCACGCATATAGCGACCAATGTATTCGATCGGAGCCATGCGCTGGATGCGCGACCGGTCGGCCTGCCATAGAGCGGAGAATCGCGTGGTGCCTCCCCGAGGCGTGACCAGTTGCTCGGAGACCTTCGCTTTGTCCGCAAAGTCGATTGCGGTCAGTTTCTGCTTCTCAGAGTCAAGGATTGCATGTCCCGAGTCTGGGTTGATGACGCCGCCGCAGTTAGGCCCGGATTGCGCCTTGAGACAAACGTGGTCCCAGAAGTATCCCAGCTTGCCCTTGTCTTTGCCGGTGATGAAGAAGGTCGGGCCTGGAAAGCGTGTCCGCCATTCTTTGCGTCCCATGCGCCTCATCTCGACGAGAGTGAGGCGTTTGCCCTCATAGATCGTCCGGCCCTTGCTGAGCTTCACCTCGCAGATACCGTGCGGTTTCTTGGGATCGCCGCCGTTGCGCATGTCTTCGATCAGAAAGGCGCGGGCGCGCGGGATGGTCAGCAGGATCTCTCTTGCCCACTTGTGCGTGATGTGCGACGGGCACATCACGATCGTTGTGCTCGGCCGCCCCTCGGCAAGCACATGAATAGTGCCTAGAGCCATAAAGGTTTTACCCGCGCCGCACTCGGCCACGATCCGAGCGGCTTTTGCGCGGCGCAGATACTTCGCGGTCCCGGTAATGGCGAGCGCCTGTGCCGCCAGAGGCTTACGCAGAAGCGTCGTAAGGGTCGGTGCGACAGGGTCTTTGGTGCTTTGAAGCGGCGGGTATGTCTCGAGGATGCGAGAGCCTAACTCGACTGCGTGGGCGCGCAGGTAGTCGAAGGTAGTCTCCATGAGATACCTCGTGAGGTCTGGATTGTTGGTAGTTGCAGGCAGGGATTACGAAAGAAGAAGGGCGCTCCAAAGAGCGCCCACTGAGAGAAAGGATGGATTGAGCTTAGAGGTTAGGTCTTGCGAGCGATTGCAACAACCCTCGCAACGGAAACTGGGGCCATTGGATTGGACCGTTGGCATCTGGAAAAATCAGGTTCTGCTTGCGCAGGCCCTTGTTCATCCATTCCAAGATCTCTTCGGTCGTAGCCGAAATGAGCACTGGGTGGCAACCGATGCCGTCGATCTCCGTGACCCGATCCTCCGCTTCGACGGTACTTAGTACGTCGTCTGCCCAAGCCGGGTCCCCCGGAAGCCCGAGGAAACTCACCAGCGTCGCCCACGCTTCATCGCGCTGGTAACGCAGAAGAATCGTCCTGCCAACCCCACCGTTCGCATGAAGCGCCTGCGAGACGGCGAGAAGGTGCCGCACGGGGTATTTCCGGTCCGTCAACGTCACCGAGCCCTTGTAGCAGGAAGGGTGTTCGCCAAGAGAAACGTCCTTCGTCGTCCCGTCCGGGAAGGTCAGATTGAACGTCGCCTTCTCATGCACTGCTGCCGTAATCGCGCCGACATCGGAGTCATTGCCGAAGACACTGAGGAGATGCGCCTGCCGGTCTTCTCCGACATAACGCTCCACACGGACACGAATCCGCGTTGTCGTTTTCTCCGTCATTCGCTGATACTCAAGCAGCCCGAGCCTCAGATGTGCATTCTCCATCGGTTTCCTCCTCCTGCTCCTTCTTAGCCGGGGTCTCGCCCAGCTTGAGGGTTCGCCCGTCCGCGTAAATCAGTCGCAGCTCAATCGTCCAGCGCTCGCGGTGGTGAATGATCTCGGTATCGCCGTCTTCCTCCGTGAAGGTCGTCACATGCTTGACCGGTCGCCAACGAGCGATGTGTCGAGCTTCGCCTTGACCGAAAACGCCGTTCAACAAGCCGGCGGTGCATAGCAGCCCAACATGGCCGCCATGCAAAGGAGTGATTGGGCGTCCGGTCGCAACGTCCTCATGCGGGGTGAGGAACGGCGCCATCTGTTTCCATGCACTTGAAAACGGGAGCAGATCCTCAAGGAGATCGTATGGAAGACCGCGATAGCTCAGAGCCACCTCGCCGGATGGTGGCACCGCATAGGGTGGACAGACACCGGGCTGCAACTCCGGCAGTGCCTGGAAGCTACCGTAGGGACTGATTTTCTGGAGCTGGCGCTTGTTGTTTTCAACGGTCGCGCCCCTGACGTCACACCGGACGCCGAGCACCGCAATCTGCCGATATTGCACCGATGCTTCGTCCGTCATGCGAAAGACGTTCAATTGCCCGAAGTGAGAACTCAGAAGACCGGCGCAGTCGTGCAAACGCTCGAACGGAATAACCAGCACAAGCACCCCGCCCATCACCAGCCAGCGGTAGGTATGTTCCAGAAACACCACTTCCATGCGACGGTTGGCAATGGACCCTATCTCGGAGTCGTAAGGCGGATTCAGGTACAGGAGCGAAAAGGATTCCGACCGTGCGACGGCGTCGAAGGTATTGCCCTGGATGGTCTCGATGTCCCGTGAACTTGCGATACGCGCTCGTTCGGCATCAAGCTCCACGCCATAACGACGCACCTGTGCGTCGCTCGTGACAAGATGCAGCGCGGTCCCTTGTCCAACACAGGGATCGATGACAGAGGCCGGTTGAGAGAATGACAGGAGAGCGCGAAGTTTTACTCCTTCGCTCTCAGGCAATGGGTAATAGCCCATTTTGAGGCGCGCGACATTGCGCATCGGTTCACCTCGACACTTTGGAATAAATTCAGCTCAGGCTATAGCAGGGTACGCAAGACGGCCACGGTCCGTGACAGGCCTTGTGCTTCGAGCATGACGAGATACTGATCCATCGTCTTCGGAGGATTCTTCAAGCTCTGGCGGTGAGTCTCGGCGGCAGCACAAACATCCTCGGGGGCGAATTCAAGCAAATGCAAAATGAATTCGTCTGGATGTTGCGCCTCAATTCCAAACTCTTGGACCGCCGACAGAGGAAAGTCTTTCAGATTCTTCGTAACGATTATGTTGGCACCTGCATGAACTGCTGCCGCCAGGACGTGACGATCGTTTTGATCCGGCAGGACCAGGTCAGGAATAAGACTCTCGTATCCCGTTACTAGAGCATCGAAAGCAGTCCTGTCCATCAGGTCGCGGGTGCGTTCAAGCTGCTGCCTCGTCAAATCAGGCCGCTTCAGAAGGAGATTCGATATCCACTCCTCATGAACATCATGGGACCACTTCGCGCGAAATACGCCAATGAGAGCCAGATACATCAGGAAGCTACGAAGCTCGGCAGGATAGAGGACATTTGCGTCGAAAAATGCAACCAAGATAGCCATCGGATCAGAGGCCGAGTTCCTGGTCATACGCCGAGAGTTCGTCGAGCGCAGCCTTGCGATCCGCGTCTAGCCGCCGCTTGTAGGACGCTACGTTTTCGAGCCGGATACGCCGGTGAGTTCCAACCTTACGAAATTCGATCTTGCCTTCGTTCAACAATTGAATCAGACTCGGCCGTGAGATGTTCAGCATGTCGGCGGCTTCCTGCGTGGTCAACTCGGCATGTACCGGAATCATCTTCACGGCGTTGCCACGGCTCATCTCGTCCAAAATCTGCATGAGCAGCCGCGCCGCCGACGCGGGAATTCTGATGGTCGGCTGCTTGGCATAGTTCATAGCCCGGAGATCGAGTGGCAGGGTCAAGCTAAGACCCTGTGCCAGGATTTGCTTTGTCTCTTTGGCGAGCGTGGTTTCGGCTTCCGACGGAATTACGGGTGCGAGATAAGCATTGGCAGGCATGGCGTGAACCTCTTTCTCCACTATAGCAATCGCAGCAAACGAAATCAACCGAAGCAATCGCAAAGAAATGAATGCCGTTATTATGCCGATAACGCGCCGTTATTGAGGTATTCCCTCATTGCCGCCTTCATCCGATTGCGGTTCGGAGGCGTTGAGAAGTCGTTGCCATCCTTCAGCCATTGCGCTCCATTTGCAATCAGCCGCACGCAGGTTGTATTCATACTCCCCGTTGGGACCGTGGAACTCGAACGACCGGTAACCTCTCGTCCTTCCATCACCCCACGCCCAAGCGCGGCGAATCTCTTCCGACGAAAAGACCTTGCGAACGTCAACCATGGTCAGCTTCAGCAATTCACGACAATACAGATGATTGTCCATAGCGACCTCATGCGACCAACGCCAGTGCGGGTGGGGCGCCGGGGTCCCACGGCCCCCCGACGAGCGGGGCCAACTCAACAATCGATTCCGATCCACATAGCCCGCAGCGTTTGCCGGACGACGTGGACACGGTCTCGCAGTTCTCGCAGTAAACGGCTTTCTCGACCGGGATAACAACCAATCCCGGCTCCTGACGGATCATCAGTACATTGCGCATAACGCCTCCTGCGCATAAGAAATGGGTCGTGCATGGAATCAGGCGGCGGGTCGAGCTGCCTCCCGCTCGAGTTCCGCCACCAAAGCTTTGAGCCCTTCGAGTCTCGGGATGGTCGTCATGGAGTCAATCTGCAGCCTGTCCAGCACCGCAATGAAGGGCGATTCTCCAATCTGCTCGGCCAGGGAGTTCGCTTTGCGAATGCCGCGTGCCGCCCGCTCCACAGCCCCGGCGACTTCCTGCTGGATTTGGGCGTTCGGTATCCCATCCGCCCTCTCGGTATGAGCGATCCTCCGGAGAATCTCTCGATAGATCGGTTCTCCCAGAATGCGCCGAAAGCCTTCGATCTTCGCGGTGGCCTTCTGGTCGATTGGTCCGCGCTGTAGAGCTGTGGACGGACGCGAGTTGCTCTGTTTTTGGCCTCTGAGTGCCGTTGGAAGTGCCCACTGCGGAAGCGCGGGCAGGTTCAGAGGCTGTCGGTATTCGTTGAGCGGAACCCACATTTCGGCGAAGTTGTAGAGATAGCGGCCGAGTCCGAAGCAGACACAGGCCCGCTTGAATGCCTGCGCTAGTGCGCTCGTCATCGCGTTCTCTTCGTCAGCCCACTCTTCTCCGCTGTCGGCGTGGGTGCCAAGTCCAGCGATAGTCACTGTGCAGGTCACCAGAACCTTGCCCGTCTGGATGAGTTTGTCCTTCTTCATCCGGGTGACCGACGAGACCGCGGAGACCTCGTAGGTCCTGGTCCAACCGCTGGGAGTGAAGATCTGGTTGAGCCGGTCGCTGTAGGCGCGGGGGTCAGCGAAAGCGATGACGGCTCCGCGACTGCCGTCCCGGGTTGCGTGCGTAACACGCCACTTGATTTCGGAAGGATCAAATGGATCCTCCAATTGCGCGAACCGGGCATCCACGTCCGGATTGATCTTGGTTTCTTCGATCGTCATCGCTCTATCTCCTCAAAAGAAATAGGCGCTCCGAAGAGCGCCCGTATCGTGTTGCTGACGATGTCCGCTCAGAAGGGGATGTCGTCGTCGGTGATGCCCTGGTCGGCATAGGCATACTCTTCGTTGGCTGCGGCTCGCGACCCACCCGTGTTGCTACGCGAGTAGCTCCCATTGCTGCGGTGGCCGGAGCCTCCGTTTTCTGCACCCGAGCCGCCGCCCAGCAAGGTCAATTCGTTAACCAGAATCTCCGTGCGGTACTTCTTCTGCCCGGATTCCTTGTCGTCCCATGAGCGGGTTTGGATCTTGCCTTCGATGAAGAGTTGGGTGCCCTTCTTCACGTAGTCGCGAACGATCTCGGCCGTGCGCTGGAAGGCAACGAGGTTGTGCCACTCCGTCTTGTCTTGCCAGTTGCCCTGGCTGTCCTTCTGCCGGTCAGCGGTGGCGGGAGAGAAGCTGGCGACGGTCATGCCACCCGCGGTGGATCGAATCTCGGGGTCCTTGCCGACGTGCCCGAGCAGGAGTGCCTTATTAGTGCCCTTTGCCATGATGATGCTCCTTTGTAAGAGTTAGTCAGTGGTGTACGTGCTGAAGCGCTACGGCTCGTGTTACCTCGAGATACCGCCCCTCGCGATAGAGATAGAAGCGGCTGCCGTCCGCGCTGATGTTGAGGTATCGCCGCGTCTCGTGATGCTTGTAGAGTTCAAGGTTCCCCGCACGGCCCATGTACATATAAGCGGCACACTCTTGTCGCGTAAGCACGGATTCGAGCGGTGCCCAGTTCGGTTCTCCAACCGTCATCGAGAGGTCGCCTGCATCTGTCATGCGCTTATTGCCTCCGCAACTGGCGGCACGCCGACATGCGTGTGCCGGCAGCCGACGCAGCAGACGAATCCTGTCATTTTCCTGATCGCCTCTTCAAAACGTGTTGGAAGCCCGACTAACTCGCCGGCACGGTTATAGAAGCTGGGGGCGAGTTGTCCGCGCAACCTCTTGTGCTCGTCTTTCCAAAGGTCGAGCGGGAGAATGCCGTCCCGCCCCCGAAATAGCAATTTCGAATTGATCTCCGGGCGGGCTCGCCCCGACGACAGCGACAAAGTATGGAGCGAGATCACCAGCTCATAGGTCCGTAGCGTGCGCAACATCTCGATGCGGACCAGGCTCTCCGCGATAAAGATGGCGTGGCGTCCGTTGACCGCAATGGAATCGATGGACTGCAACCAGGGCAATGGTTGTCCATCCGACGACAGGTAAGCGCATGCGCGTCCCATGTCGACCACCGCGCCACCGGACTCGACACCTCGCAGCACATAACGCTTTGCCAGGTGCTGATGCTCGGCTGAAACCCCAGGCATGCAATAAATGCCCCGCTTCTTAAGAGCCTTGAGCGTACTGGCCGGGAGCGAGAGACCATGGAGAGCGAGACGAGAGGACGGCGAGGATGATTTCTGATTCCTAGGATGAACTGCCATTCTCCCCTCCTAAGCTATCGCCACTTTGCGAATGGGCTGACCAAGCGCTTCCCGAATGTCCTCTTTCGAACAGCCTGCCCGGCACACGTAATACCGAGGGTCGGCGATCTTGATTCCAAGATTGTTCCGCGACCGGTCCTTTCCGGCCTTGACACAGGATGGGCAGGGCGCCTTCCAGTTGCGGCTGTCCTGTTTTCCCGTGGGCTGCACATAGTCGAGAATGCGAAACTCGCGGCGACCGGGGATCGGGTAACGCGGAACGAACGGGACCGGCTCCGGTGGTCTGTACGCCTTCGGCAAAGTCATCCCTTGTGTGAGCGTTTCGAGCTCGGCGGTGGTCAGCTTCTTCAGGCCTTGCAGGTAGGCCAGTTGAGCTTCCGGAGTTACATCCGCTTCGTAGAACCAGTAACGTTGGTTCGTCTTGCGGTGAACTCCCAGAGGGGCCCGGATGGCGTTGCCGAACTCCCCGTCTTTTACCCGGTCCTGCCGTGGGAAGACTTCAATACCCTCTTTGAGTCCGCCACCTTTCACCGGGACACCCAACCGCAGTGCAAGGTTATAGATATAGATACGGCAGAGAGACGCGAGCAGGGGTGTTTCGGCGAATATCCAAAGGTGGCCACCGCGCCGGGACTGTTCGAGAGCAGCGTCTACGCTATTCTGCTTCAACTCCCATTGAAGCTTGAAAAGCGCGTCCAGCGAGCCGTCGAAATCGGCGTCGATCGCCACCCACTTGCAGCTCTGGGTTTGCGGATTGATGGCGTACAGGTTGATGGTCACGTCACCGTTCAGGTGCATTCTCACCACGTCGGACTGCAGACGCTTCGGTTCCTTGCTAGGCCAGTACCGCGCCTGATAGTACGGCACCGAGCCATCCGGCAACGGGCGCGCAACCTGAACTCCGTAGGCAAGACGGTTGACGAACAGCCTCATGAACTCCTCGGCGGTTTGGCGGGTTACGCAAAAGTGATTGGGCATGGGCGGGTCTCCCTTCTCAGTGCGGTGGTTGTACCCCGGCTCCCAAACTCGGTCAAATCTGCGCGAAGCCAGTGAGAAATCGCAGTTTGGCGGTTTCTCGCCGGCTCGCGACCGGCATTAGGAAATTGCTGACCTCGGAACAGCGACAACCTTGACGACGGACGCCATGTCCATGAACACCAGCGTCTTCGGGTTTGGTGCCTGCGGTCGAAAGGTTTTATCCGGGGCTCCACAGACGATCCCGTTGGACCTGGCGATACTGCGGTTGATCTTGCGAATACGATCGGCGGATAGACGCATAACGGCTCCTCCAGAAGCTGAAGTAGGGTTGGAAGTGAGTTGTTGAATGAGTAGGACGGAATGAGCTAGGCGCTGGCCAGACTCATTTGAGCCAGCAAAAGTCCCGGCTGCTCGACGTAGCGGAACAGATGGTACTCCGAGAAAACGCGATCGAACTGCTCGGAGGTAAACTGGTCTTCGCACCCTTCGAACGAGAGCATGTACCAGTCACCATGCTTCCGATCGAAGACGTAGATCGCTCCGGATGCGGGGTTTTCAGGCGCCAGCTGCAGGAGCAGAACGCCGTTCTGGGTCTCGATCCATCGCGTAGCAACGGCGTCCCCCAGGTAAAGGAAAGCTTCCACGATCTGCTGGATCGTATGAGCGACGTAATCGTCCCAATGAATTATCTTGCGTGCAGACATAGTTCCCTGACTGAGTTCCATGGCGAATCTCCCTTCATCGTTGCTTTCATTGTTGTGAGTTAATCGCTCGTTACCGGCAGCGCATTACCGTGATCCACACCCGCAGGAGCGAAATCAGCAGCAGCGTAAGCAGCACCGTCGCACCCAGGGAGAACAGCACACGCTTGCCCATGACCTCGTAGACCACCGAGGCAAAGAAGAGAACGACCGCTGCGTTGAAGAGCGTGAGAAAGATACTAATGAGTGCAGCGTGCGCAGTGCGGAAGCTGGGCGCTGTGGTTACTGGCGTGGTCTCTTGCGACGAAGCGGAGAGGATCGAGATGGATTTGGGCATGGGACTTCCTTTCAGGCGAGCTTCACAAGCCGCCATTTCGGTTGGGGTGTATGGATGAGTGGGGACACAACGCAGGACAGTTCGCCCTCTTGCAGAGGGCTGGACCGCGGAGTTGTTGCGGGGGACTCTGATTCAACGGAGAGATTGCTGCCGTCAGAAACAGAACGTCTGCTGGCGCTCTTCCTGAGTCCGTTGCGGGCTGCCGGCTTGCACAATCTGCACCAGGCTTTCGCCCGGACGCATTGTGAAGCTCAATTTGTTCTCAAGACCACTGACCAGGTCGAATGCCTGCCGGTCACTCTCGTAGATCGCCCGGACGTCTGCGTTCGTCGCGAAGATACACACCCGGCAGGAAAATCGCCGGAGATATCCACCGGTCGTTCCATCCTTGTGGTACTCCGGCACATACACCGGATGAAGAGGTATGGCGTTCGCCCAATGCCAGGACAACACCTCAGAGAGCGGCCTATTGAAGATCGGGAGCCAGTTGTAGACCGTCCTTCGCCGTGTCGAGAGAGCCTTGTTCCGGCTCAACGGGACCAGCCGAGCGCGGGAAGTTGATTCTTCCGCCCGAATCCCAATGCAATTCAGAATTACTTTCTCCGGGAGGCTCCGGATAAATTTGTCGATCGGACCGCGCTTCAAATCCGAAGTGCATTGCCGGTATTGCGGCGACGGAAACATGCCGCGTTGCTCCACCATCTCCAGATAAGTCCGGTTTGGATTGCGGACCACAGTGAGATCCACACCAAAGTCGGCACAACGTTGACGCGCCCAATCTGCAGCGGAGACCGGCGATTTGTGTTCAAAACCAGTGTCCGCCATAACCCCATAGGTTCGGACATTCGGGAACTTCTTCCGCACCAACCCAAGCGTTCTTGTGGAGTCCTTACCGCCAGAGTGGTTCACCACGATCGCAAGATCGTCTTTGTGTTCCCGCACTAACGCGCACACCTGTTCCATTTCTCCGGACATTTGTGACCTCCTTTCGGCAGCAGTCCGCACCCGATTCCACGTCTTCCAGCTCATCTACCCGCACCCACTCCTCAACCACGTACACAGGGGGATAGTCAGATCGCAACTGCCTCAACGCGTGAGGCTTACTAAGGGGCAATTCTGTTCAATGGGAAGGATTGTCACGCCAATAGGACGTCAAAGGGGGCACACACCGGAAATGTCTCGAAGGAAAAATTGAAAGACGGAAGCGGACCAATCAGGAAGAGATCGTGCCTTCAAAGAGTGTTCGAAAAGGAATCACTTCTGACCCGCCCGTGGCGACGAGCGTGTTCGCATCCAGCAAATCACGGCGGAAGGACTCGCTCAGTGCGAGCCCAATTCGTTTCGCCACGCCGCGCATCTCGAGGGCCAACAGGTACAGAACGTCATGGTCGGAGGTGAGATAAAGGACCACATCGACGGTGCGGTCCCGCGCGAGTGTGTCCCGGATCTCCCGGTAGCGTGCAGACGCTTTGGCAGTCCGCTCGTACTCGATTGCAAACGTCCGCGGCCTCTGGCCCACAAGAATTTCAGCAACCGCGTCGAAATCCTTTGCGGTTCCACCCTCCAACACGAGGTTGCGGGACGCGATCTCAAGCTCACACTGCCAGGACCGGAGGATGCCAGACTTCGCCAGCGCCAACCGAACGCTCACCAGTTCGATGGCATGAGGAACCTGAGTAGGGTGGATAATTCGCCCGGTCGTGGACGGCAGGGAGAGTAGATATTGTCCTCTCGATTCGAGAACCCGCAATCCGGAGGGAGTAATTGCGAAGACCGGTTGTCCGCGAAAGCGTTCATGCTCGAATCGTCGAATGAGACCGTGACGCTCAAGCCGCGACACCCTCCAGTGGATTACTTTGCGCACCTTCTCGGTTCTTTCAAGCAAGAGAAGCTCACACAGTTGGTGGAAGGAGATGGCTCGCGCATTTCGAACATGCAACAAGACCGGGACATCGCGCTCATCCGAGATCGACACATACCCCTTGAAATACCTCACTCGAAGATCTCCTCGCCACAATCCGAGAGCGCAAGACGAGTTCCGGTCGCGTCGATCTGCCAGCGTCCGAACTCACTTCGGACCCAATCTTCAGTCCCCATCAGCAACATCGCCTCGTACCTTTGCTGCCGCAAGCTGATGGAGATAGGCTGGACGCCGGACGATCTCCACCCCGCCTCTTTGAATCGAACGGAGCCATGATCCGCTGAATTTATGGTGACAAGATAGGCGTCTGCAACTGCTTTTCCCGCCTTGCGTTCCAACAGAAGATGAACTCTTCCACCGAATTGCATCGGCCCTGGGGAGAAGAATGTCATTCCTACAGCGCGTGACCGGAACTCGGGATTGAATCCGCTCTTCGCGTTGAAGCGAACTTGTCCCGGAAAAATTGCGCTGTGGTGGAGACGTCTGCCCGACTTCAGAGCGGCCGCATTGAAATGGGCCGCCCTGCGTACAAAGCAGTAGGGATCGCTGGTGTCGCCGGAATGCATCGACCACCAGTTCGTTCCGAAGTTGATTATGCGGATGCGCACGGCTTGATCTCCGCGGCCAGTGTGTTCAGGAGCACGCGAGTGTGGAGCATCCTCTCCGAGCCCATGAGGTAATGCAGAAACCAGCAGCGGTCGTAGAAATGCTCCGGCAACGGCAGCCTGTTGCTAAGGAAGTACTGCAGAAGCCGGTCGAGTTCCACCATCGCATGGGTGAATGCGATGTCCTCTCTGCTTTCCGGTCCGATCTCGTTGGAGAGATACTCCTCCCAACCCTGCGCGTCAAAGTCCCCCTGGGCCCTGTTTTTATAGGCGGCCCAGAGTGAAAAATAGGGATTCTTCTCGGTCAGATGATTCAACAATCTCCGCACATCGTTCGCCGGATTTTCCTCAGCGATTCCGCCAACTCCAGTCGCATTGGGCTGCGCTTCAATGCGCAGGAGACCGCCGAGACGTTCCAGTATCTGTTGATTCAGTGAATCCAACGCATCACTTCGCTCGGGCTCGGCAAGCGCGTGGATGCGCTCCAACTCCACGCTGAATTCGGACGGGAATGCCCTGTTGCGCACTGCATAGAAGCTCTTGAAAAGCTCCGTGCGGCCGCAAGCGAGGGCATACGATCGCTCTGGGACAGGGATGCTCTCGCATACGTAGGAGAGCCATTCGTCATTGTGGGCAAAGTCAGACCGGGTCTTCTTGTGCATTTCTCCTCCTCTACGCGCCCTTGAGAGACGCGTTGCGCCGCCGCTCCTGATCGAGCAAACCGGTTGTTTGGTTGAGTCGCTGTTTGAGATTCTGCTCGCTGTTCTGCAGCGCTTCGACACGGCGCTGCAACAATAGATTGCTCTGTTGGAGATCGATTGGTTCGCCGTCCTTCTCCTCCACAGTCTTTGGCATATCAAGACTGAGTTGTGTCGCACCTCTTTCGGTCACCTTGCGAACGTTTCGGCTCAAGCTTCCGTTGCCATCTTTCCCCTTTTCCGAAGGCTGAGATTTCAACGCCAGCGCACGCTCTACGTCCGAGTTGTGGGCTTCGACAAGCCGGTTGAACTTATCCGTGCGGTTCTGCAGTTCGATCCTGTCACTCACGCGACCGTTCCATAACTCCGCGATGAGCGATGCCGCGATCACCTCTTTCTTGTCAGCAGAACGCCACTGCAAAAAAATCATCGCAGCGGTACCGGTCAGCAGTAGGAGCGTCACGATGTTCGACCAAAAATACAAATCGTCGACTGTGTGCTGCACCATTGCGTCTCGCCCGGCTTCTACCGACGCGCCATAGTCGTTCTCGTTCGGGTTGACCTTCCCGAGTACGTAGTCGAAGTAGCCCTGCCGCTCGTGCGGCGAGGCAGCGGGAGCGGCGGCTACTTGGTTCGTCATTTGACCGACTGCGACCGCACCGGAGATACCGAGGATCGAGAGAACGACCAAGCGCCGGAGAAGGGATGGATAGCGCATGTTCACTCTCCGGGCGGAGGGTCAAGCGATACGCCCGCTGTCCTTCTACGCCGTTGTTTCCGGTTCTCCGCCTCTTTGAAGCGGAGATTGACCCCGATCTCAGGATCGAGATAACTGTGCATCTTCGGATAAAGACGTGGGGAGAAACCTTTCAGTCGGAAGCTCGGAGCGCGGCGAACGTGCAGATGGGAGTAGCGCGTACCCTCACGGCTGTCGACCATCAAGACCTCCATCTGGCCCACTGGGAGGTTTTTGATGTGCTCTTCGCGTGCCCGAGTCTCCTTCATTTCACTTTCGCTGCCCGTGCCCGTCTCGACGTACTTCGTGGAGAAAATGCCGGTCCGGCGCACCGATAAATTTCTCCGTTTGGTCGCAACCTTGGCCGAGGCCTTCAGGAACCACTGCGCTGTGTTCTCCTCGGAGACGTTCATGATCATCTTCGTGCCCGGTGCGGATGAGACCTCATCCGAGAATGCCTGACTGACTCGCTGCAACTGAGGCAGACTCTGGAAGGAGAAGAGGAACGAAACTCTGGCACCACGCGCGGTCTGTAGCACCTGGGTAAACCCCGGATGAGCGAAGGGGGCGAACTCATCAAGGATGACGGAGAGAATAGGCTCGTTGGCGTCCCGCGTGCCGGTTGCCTGAGAGTATCGCTTGCCCACCATCAGTTGAATGTTCTGGAGCAGTATCTTCCCCAGCGCTTCTACGGCGCGCTGATTGCGGTTGGTGTTGAGGGACACAAACAGAATCAGGTCCTTCTCCAAGACGTCATCGAGCGTAAGCAGGTCGTCGTAGGAGCCGGTCACGACCGACAACTCATCTTCCAGGAAGCTCAATAGCTCGTTGAGAAGGCCCTGGATCTTCTCGACACGCTCGCGGTCCGAGAACGAGCGTTGCAACATTTTCGCGGACATCTCGAAGTTCAATCTCTTCTGCAGGGAGATGCCGGCCAGGGTCGAGAGGCGAGCCTTAGCAATACCTATCTGTTCGGCAAGCACCTCTTCATCGAGAGCCATCACGAGAACGTCGTGCACGTTAAACCGCTTGCCCGTGTACTGCAGGATGCGCACCAGGTCGGAGAGATAGGCCTCCTGATGTCCCTTGAAAAAGTCCTCGCGCAAACCGAAAGAGCGGAAGATGAAGTTCACATGCTCCTGATACGCATCGTCCAGAGCATAAAACATGTTGTATCGGACCGATTCGGAAGGTTCGGTTGGATTGAGCACGCGCAGGTCCTGTAGCCGCCCGGCGGCCTCGATATGCGGCAGGAGGTGGTCCAGGAACTCACGTTCTCCCTTGCCGTCGAAAATAATCATCGGCATTTTCCGGTCGCCGAACCGGCGCGCCAGGTCCTGCGAGATGATGTTTTCAAGAAAAGTGGACTTCCCGGCACCGGTCCCGCCGACGATGACGCCGTGCTTCATTCGTACGGCATCGGGCCAAAGCCATGGTTCGTTGTGTACGTTATATCCGAGCAGGGTGGCACCCTTTTGGTTGGCGTCGTGTGCGATGGACGCGTCCTTTACCCCCGGAACGATCAGAGGCGGATGCGGCCAATTCGTCTCCTGTTTCGCCCGCCGTCCAATAAGCTGCGCGGCCGCAAAACTCCCTGCGCCAATGAGGATCGCGCAGTACAGGAAGATTTCGAGACATTGCCTGTTGTGAAGATGCAACCGCGAGACTGCGACGTACCAAAAAAATGCGGCGACCGCGCAAGCGAGCAACACGACGACGCCAACAAGGTCTTCGTGGCCGGCCTGATATCGGCGTGGCGGATCGTAGGACGGGCTCATGACTACCCTCCGAGAGTGAAGTAGAAAAACACGCCAATCAGACCGCATACGAACAGCGATGCGAGAACAACGAGCGGGTTAGGCTTCCACCGCCCCTTGTCGTCGAGTGGCTTGAGATCGTCTGCGAGAGAGCGAAGGAGGGCCTTTCGTAAATTCGATTCGGGATCGTCGTGATAGATCGACCGAAGCGCGACCCGCACTTCCTCGGACGTGACGTGACCCTGCGCGTCCATGACTACAACACAGCCTCGACCTTGAGAGGCATGTCCTTGTCGGCTCCGAAGTCAAACTGGTAAAGCTGCGGAGGGTTGTCCTGGGGGCTTCCGATGCTGATGACTCCGGTCGTCTTCTGTCCCGGCGCAACGTCACGGGTTTTGGACTCGGCCTCCAGCACGGTGAGGCTGGAGCCCGGCTTCGCCTTAAGGGCCTCGAAGGTCTGAGGCGAGAGTTGGAAGTTGCGCAGACCCGACACATAGATAGGTTGCTGAGTGGGAATGAGCGCGGAAATATTGGGGGTAGTAATGCGGAACGGAGCGTCCGTCTGATTGTCCACCGTATAGAGGACATACAACTGGTTTTTCGTGCGGTAGACCTGTTCGATGTCAATCTGTACTCGGTCCGGAACGGTCTTTACAGGTTCATGGGAAACGTTCTGTCGACCTTCTATCGTCTGCGCCAGCACAAGCACCGCGGTCTTGTGGATCTCTGCATCCCTGGTCTCCTCGGAGGCCCGCGCGGCCGCGTGAGGGTCTGGCGGAGGTTCATTCTGGATCAGTACATCCATCGTCGCAAGTGCACCAGCAGGATCCAGCTCATAGCTGATCTGTCGGGACGCGGTCCAGACAAAGAGGTTCGTGGAGACCTTCTCCCGAAGAGGCATAACAAAGACCTTGTCCTCGTGATGCTCTACTTTGAAACTATCGGGATCGGCGACCGCGAGGGTGGTGACAGGCTCGTCGAATTCGAGGACGGTGAGATGGTTCATCGACGTTTCGACGTGGCGTATCTGGTTTTGATTGGTCGTTTGAGCACCCGCCACAGCCAGTGTGAGGGCCAAAGGAATCATCATAAGTATCTTCATAACGGCCTCCTGGGCGCGTTGTGCGAAATGGAAAGGAGAAGCCAAGCCAGAGGCTTGAACTTCTCCTTTGCCGGCTAGGAGTTCTCCGGTGATACCGGAATGCTCGTGTTTTCGAAGATCAGGCTGCGATTGCCTTGGTATTGAAAGAGAAAGATCTTCTTTTCTCCATCTGGACCTTGGGGATTGACGATAGGCTCCACGAGGAACGCTCGCTTCTGATCGTCAAACCAGACGTGCCCGTCGACGGTTTTGGGAAGACGCACGGGCAGCCGATCGCCGCCGGTCATTTCGGCAAATGCCTCGACGATCTCCTGCGGGAACGACTGAAAGAGGACGCCGCCGGTGCCTGTGCCATTGCTGACAACAGTGTTCATCGCCTGCGCCCATGCCCGCCGGTTGTCCTGCTTTCCCTGCGCCCAGTAACGGATAAACAGATGCAAAGAAGTGAATCGCTTCTTTGCATCCTCCTCATATTCCCAGAAGGCTGACTGGGCCTTGTTGCGTGCATCCCAGGCATCTCTGCGGAGTTCCTTGTCTTCGCTCTTGCGCAGCTCTTCCGCTTGCGCCTGAGCGACCTCAAGGTCCCTTCTGAGTTGCTCGTCCCGCTCGGTGATTTGGTGAACGATATCGCCATAGATCGAATTCACAAGTTGGCATTCCTCGAACATCTCCTTCGTGACCGTTTCGCCAGTAAAGAGACCACGGAAGTCCTCGATGCTTCTTTTCTCTGCGAACCTGTCTCCAATCTCCTTGCGCAGATGGTTGTAGAGCCTGCCGATCTTGTCAGTACCGGCAACCTCCAGGTGATACGGAAGATCGGACACTCGGCGCGCTCGCTTGAATTTCAGCCAGGGCGCCGGATCGATCTCGTCACGTATCTCGCTCACAAGCTTCTCGTCGACCTTAACTTCCCACTTCAAGGCGTCGAGAGCATTTTGTAACTGGCCGACAAGATCATGGGCTTTATCCACACGGCCTGCCGCAATGCACGAGGTCTTAAGGTCGGTGATCGAACCGATCCTGTTCCCCCGGGCTTTCATGGCAACCCGTTCCAGATTCCACCACAGCGCTTTGGCCTTCTTCGTCTTGTTCTTCTTCTGGTCCCCTTGATATCGCTGACCGTAGGCGACCCTGCCCTGGAAGAATCTTGGAAACTCGTCCGAGGGCACAGCGCAAACGCTATCGAAATCAAAGTCACCGCCGTTCAGCGCGGCTGTCTCGGAATGAAGGACGTAGGTGCCCTCCATGCGAAGCTGCCGTTCGAGAACATGATTGACCAGGGGCTCAGGAAGCTCCGCTCCCAACGCCTGTTTGAGCGCGGGAACCAGTTCAGCATCCCTGATATGGCGGACGGGAAGGAGGTCTTCTTGCATGCGTATCGGATAACGAACGCAAAGACTCTTCTCGGCCGTCAGTGAAGTAATGGCGACGTCCTTTGAAATCCAGTCTGACGCACAAAGGATCTTCCCTTCGTGCTCAATCAGGATTCCATCATCAACCAGAGCAAACGACGGCAGCCTGAAGCCAGCGCTCGTGCAGACACGATACGCCCAGCGTGCACACCTTCTATCGAGATGGTTCAGGACATAGGGGAACTTGATCGCGCTCCCGCTTTTGTCCGCTAACAGCACCGCCTCGACTGGATCCCACACATCGGGAGCGGCAACATCTCCGGCCTCGATGACATCGGTATCAAAGGTGGTATCGAACGAAGGAACGTCGTGCTTTCCCAAGATCTCGAGCAGGCCCTGGTAGTCCCCTTCGTCGCACGCCCTCATCACTGCACGCACATTTTCTAATCCACGGGGTTTGATCTCCAGTTGAAATGCCTCTTCCGAAGCATTCTCCACCAGAGAAGAACTTGCCATGAACTCCGATTCTCGCGACCATTGTTTGACCCCGAGAATGACGGGTCCTTTGAACAAGTGTCCCGAAGTTTTGAGTTGAGGTAGAAATCGAACCGATCCTTTGAGTCCCGGCTTGCAGGAACTCTCTGGAAGGATCAGGTCGACTCCGAGGATGTCGGCTACTTTGTCATGGATTGTCTTCAATCCACCCTTCGCCTGTTTCGGGTCGTCTGCGTCGAATGCAAGACGGAATTGACAGAACCAATTCGGCCCAAGACGCAGCTTGCGGTAGATCGATTTCCGAATCCAACCACGACAATCGTTGGTGCCGAGGACATGGTCCTTGACCACAACAATCGTGAGATTGGGTTCTTCAATCACCGCCCGGCAATCGGAGATCAGTATCGAAAAATACGTGATCGCCGCCTGCGGCCAAAACTGAAAGCGTTTTGCGATTGCTTGTGCGTGAGCCTGATCGACAAAGTAAAACTTGCCATCCTTTGCCGAACCACTCGCGCCCGCGAGCTTGTATACGATGTCATCGAAGACGAGGCTTTTCATGCGCTCCTCGATCACCGACTCTTCGTACGCAGATAACACGGGTGGCACGCTGATGCGCGCTACTCGGATACCCGGATAGATACGCCCGATGAGCTTGTCTTCGAGCGTGTCCTTCCGGCCCGGTCTGTTGTCTTTGCGGGTCACTTGTCCGTTTTCGTCGATGTTCAACTCAACGATCAGCTTCCAATCGTCGACCGTAGTTTGTGTCGTCGTCGCAATCATGTTCTCTCCTCAGTCATCTGGCAGCAGAAGATTGAGAGACTAAGCTGTCCCAGCTTGTCTCCTTTTCCGGGCGCCCATGTTAGGGGTGGGTGTGAACCGAACCAGGTTTCAGGATCCAAAACCGGGCCAGCGGAATTCCTCATCGCAATTGCGATAAGGCGTCAAAGGAAGGACATGAGCCGTATTTCAGGTATGTCTCTTCTTTGAATCCCGTGCTGACCTTGCAGCCCTATTTGCGTAGTGGCCGTTTTACCAATGTCGGAACGCCTCCTTGCATCTCCGCCTCCGCCGTATAGGCAAGGACGGCATAGACCACTCCGCTTTTAGACTTAAACGCTTTGACCAGAGCCTCACCCTCGCTGGGCACCTCCGTTCCCAGCGAGGGCTTCTCCACGGTCGATGCTTCCCCAGCGAGGAAGTACCGAACGATCTCTTCCGCCTGTTGGCGCCCTCTTTTGCCGCGCCTCGATTCAGTGACCGGCTGGTTCGGCGCATGAGTCTCCGCAATCTTTGCTGCAGACGTTTCCATCACTGACCTCCTCCGTTGCCCGCTCCATCCCCGCTCTGCGTAGTCGAAGTCTGATCCGTGCGTCCGGCATCGATCGGACGCTCGCTGTACTCCGCGATCCAGAGCCCGTCCGGATTAACCTCTGACCTGTCGTCGGGTATGAGGCGCACGCGATACTCATTGACGAAGTGATCCGTCGTCTCATTGCCATTGACGAGATGGTGGACGTCCTTCACGCCGTACACCAGATAGGTGTGTTGCGCTCCGGGGACTGGACTGATATCGCGCAGATGAAACTCCGACTCGATGTGCTCGCTGTCGATCTTGCCGCGCGTGTTGTCGTCCTTCATTTTTTTGAGCGTGGAGTCGCGCAGGTTGCGCGTCATCATGTTGAGGCTTCTGTACCAACGGTCATCCACGTCCGCAGCCGAGTAGTTAAGGTATTCATCGAGAAAGCGCTTGACGAACGCCTCATTAAGAAACTCGTCCGTACCCGTAGCGGCGAGAGCGGTGGCAGCATTGGAACCTTTGGCCGGCTTGCCGAGCACGAAGGGATCGCCGTTTTGTCTGATGCCGATGAAAGTCGGTGGCTGTATTCGAACCAGAATGGCGAAGATGATCGCCACCACCGCGATCGCACTGCTAGCCAACGCCAAGAGCCAGGCCCTGTTTGCATTTGCCAATAAAGCACCGTTTTCTTCGTAATACTTCGGTCTCTCTGCGATGGCCTTGTCTGCTGGAACTACGCCGCTCTTCATGACTGCCTCCTACTCCTGGTCCGACTTTCCTCTCGCCGCACCCGTCAGGCTGCGGGCTGCGAGCCGGGCGGCATGATAGGTGCTCCATGTGCCGATGTTGTAACGGTGTACACTTGGCCCTCTTCTTACCGGCCCCTTGGACTTCGCAGCCCCGCCCGCTTCGGCCCCGCCGCTGGCCACAGATCCGCCACCAGAACTCGGCTGTTCATCACTCTCTCCGCCCATCACTTCACCGAAGGCGCCTCGAATCTGCTCAGCATGCCTTTCTCCGGTAGGCTCGCTGTCACACGATCCAGTCGTTGCAGAGGTGGCCGGTCTCGGTGACTGCTGGGCTGGTGTCGGTTGATTCCCACCCGCAGTCGCCGTTGCGGATCGAGCGGAACTCGTAGCCGCAGCCGAACCGCTCGACTGAGTCCCGATCGTCGCTCCATTTCCCCCGGCAGCCACTCCCGCAGCTGCTCCCTCATAAGCTGCTGCGCCAGTAGTCAGCGCCGTGACCGCCGCTCCCACCATTGCCGCCGCAGTGCTTCCGACATCGCCGCTGACGATTCGCTTGGCGATGAAAGGAATCACGGCGATTGCCAGGGAAAAGACGATGCTTGCGATGCCAATGAGGAAGGAGCCCTCAATATTTCCCAATCCACCAAGAAAATTATTCTGGCCAAGCATCTGTCCCACTTGTCCCATTTGCACAGCGCCGAGCAGAGCGCCGAAGCCGCCATATAATATCGGCCAAGCATTCCATATGAAGACGTTTTCGACATACGTCTTCGCGATACGGTTTGTTGCCCCAAGCGGCATCAACGCAATCACGATCGGTCCAAAGATATAGAGAATGCTGCCGTAGAAGATATAAAAAAATCCGAAGATCACGATGACGATCGGGTAGAGAAGGTAGGCTACGATGATCAGGAGAGCATCTATCAAGCCGGCGATCGAACCGGTGACAAGGCCCCACATGTGTTGCGTGGCATCTTGGGTGAACTGAGTACTGATGTCGCTCTTCCAATTGTCGAGAAGGTTGCCGCTGCCGGAAGCATTGCCGATCCAGTTGCCCGAGTTCACGAAACCCTGGTTGATCGTCGTGAAGATCGTGCTATAGTTCATGACGATCACCGCAGTGACAACGTACTTGATCAGGTTTGTTCCCAATCCACGCACGTCGCCGCCGTGCAATGCCGATTGATACACCTGCCAAAGAAAGCCGGCGAGCAGTACGACATAGGCGGTGTTCTGCATTCCAGACGTGATGCCGCTGGAATTGATGCCCGACACAGCCTGAGTGAGGAACCGCTCGAACAGACTGAGCTGCGTTCCTTGAAAGAACGCGAGCGCTGCCAAACTGGCATGCATACTCGTAATGGATGCGATCATGGCTGCCCTACCTGTTCGTCAATGTTCCTGTGACGAGATTGTTATGGTTCGTGGTATCTGAGGTTGCGAGTTTCGCAGCCTCGCTCTGGTTTGCCAGATCGATGCCGCGCGTTCGCATCAGTTCGGCAAGCGCCGCTTGTGTATAGGCGTTGGCCCGGACCACCCAGATGTCGGCCTCTGCCTCCAGAATCGGCGCGCTCCCTGGCGCGGCTTGAGAGATCTGCCGGCCCATCTGGTTGGCCTCATTCAGCTCTGAGTCGGCAAGCGCATCAATGGCGATGGCGCGCTTCATCGCGTCCTGCGCCTGTGCATCTGTCATGTCGGTCATCGTCCGGACTTGTGATGGCGCCGTGTTCTGCGCCATCACGACGCCGTATACCGCTTGATATTGGGAAGACACGGTCGGCACATTGCTCGCGTTCCGGGAAAGCAGCGTGGTCTCGAGGCTTTGCGATTGCGGCAACGTGGCGCTCGACACGTTCACATGAAACATGTTGTTGATATTGCTGAATTGGGTCTCGAACTGGACCACGGAGCTCTTGGCCTGGTTGATCGCCGTCAACGGATACATGACCTGTTGCTCGTACTTCGCCGTACTCTGCTCAGATTGATTGATGGTCTTGAGCGGCGCCGCCACATAGGTGTTCATAAGCGACTGCATCTTCGACAACGCCGCCATGATGGCCGCAGTGTCTATACCAAACTGCCCCTTCGCACGAGTCGGAAGGATGATCAGCACCGCAAGCGCGACCATTGCCGTTTTTAAAAGAGTTGGCCGATACCAAGGGCGCGGAAGTTGCGTGGCTCCTGCATGCGCTGGCGACTTCTCGGCTTCGGATTGGTCGCTGCGCCGCCAGAGCAATGGCCTGCGCACCTTGTTGAGAGTTCTCTTGAAGTCCGACATATGGATTCTCCTTATGGCGTCAGTGTCCCTGTAACCAGATTGTTGACTCCGCCTGTCTCTGCCGTACTGCGTTTCACAAGCGTGTTGCCGTGGGCGACCCGGCCGGCTTCCTGGCGCAGCTCGGCTGCGAGCATCTTTTGCATGTACGCCTGACAACGGAGATTCGCGACTTGCGCTTGCGCCGTCAGGTATGGATTGGAACCCGGTGTGCTCAGAGCGACCTGGTTCTCCATCTGATTGGCGGTCTGCAAGATGACGTCCGACGCCTGATCGGTGATGAGCGTTGTCTTAAGACTCTGCTGACCCAAGGCGTCGTCCATGTCCATCATCAGGCGGTCCTGCGACAGCGCCGCATTGCTCTGAGGCACTGCTCCGTAGTTCGAGGTGAAGCTCGTCTGCAGCGACGGGATCTGCGTCGACTGCCGGCTGTGCAGAAGGGTCTCGAACTGTTGGGGGCCCGCCAGCGTCGCGCTGCTGAACTTTGTCGTGAATATCTGGTTCATGGAGTTGCGATAGGTGTTGATCGAGTTCGAGACAAATCCGCGGGCCTGGTTGATCGCCGCCAGCGGCCACAGCGTCGTCTGATAGAGCTGGCTCACCTGTTGCTTGATCTGGTTGATCGCCTTGAGCGAGCCACCCATGTCGCTTTGGATAGAGCTGAAAATCGAGTCGAAGACGCCGAGGAACTGGCCGTGAACCAGCCTCGGCGCGGCGAGGCATGCCTCTACAACGAGAACGGCGAGGGTCAGCCGCCTCTTCCACCGGAACCATCTGGGGGCATTGCTCGCACTGCCTGGCCCACCAGCACACGCTGGCTTATCGAGGGTCGATTCGGTCGTGGTCGTAGGTTCGCTATTCATTGGACTAGTGCCTCCAGTACTTCACCGGAACGCTCTTCGGGAAGAGGAGCGAGTTCCGCCAAACCGCGAGGGTAGGATTGGGCTAGGGCTTCGTATGCAGACAGCAATGGCATATCGTCATGCTTCCTCATCCACCATTTTCGATAGGTGCGTTCCCGCGGATAGGTAGTGGTGATCCAGTAGTCCACGGGAGTCGGTGCAATCCGAATGACATGCGTGGACTCGGCCTTTTCTCCGATGGCAATCAGGAACTCAGCGCTGTGGCCCTTCTTTGGCTGCGCAAATCCTTTGATTTGATTGATAGCCGTCTCGTTCAAATGCATGTGCTCGCGATGAGCGGTCATGTCGCCAGGCTGTTTGCCTATGATCTTCGTGCTGGCGTTCTTGGCAATGCCGATACCATAGGGATTGGGCTTAGCTGGCGTGCCAACAATCTGTTCGGGGGTCTGGCCGATCGCCCAGACGCTTGCGTATCGTTTGCGCGCCGTAAGAAAGTCACGTTCAACGGTCGCAGCCAGGATGGGTGTGTCGAAGACGACCTTGCACTCATCAATCATGCTGATGCTCGGACGGCCGGTCATGCCAGAAGTTCGATGGATGGAAGTATGAGCAATCTGGAGGCTCATTGCGCCTTCGAGCCTGGGATCGTTCTTTAGTTTGTCGATGTTGAAGTAAAGCCACTGACTGTCGAAAGGAACTGTAGTCGGCCGATCAAAGAGCTTCGCGTAGGGTCCCTCGTCCACCCAGACTCGAAGTTTCGTCGCCGCCAAACGTGCCATTTCGTTGATCTTTTGGTTGCGGTCCCGGTCTTGCCAATGAGCAAGCTCCGCGGCGAGGTCGCCAAAAAGTGGGATGGGGTTGGAGGACTTTGAACTGCAGCGCTTGTACGTCGACGCAATCGCATCGATCAACACACTGTCCAGGAGATCGATGTCGAGGTCGGGAGGGGTGTTCTCTCCCAGCATGTGCCGGGTCAGGTTCTTCAAGTAGGAGATCTGGTCATTAGAGGGCCTCAGTTCTCCCTTCGGAAGGTCCCAAGAGTTAATGGTTGCATTGCTATCCAGGGACACCTCGATCATTTGGCTGCCCATCAACTCGATCAACGGACGGTAGGAATCTCCGCTCTCAATAATGGAGATCAACGCATTGCTCCGGGCTGCCATCAAAAGTAGTTGCTGGGCTAAAAGGGTCTTGCCCCCTCCCGTTGTAGCCATGAGCAATCCGTTCGCATCTGACAAACTGGGATCGAACATCGAATACGGAATGAGCTGACGATAGGGCGTTTCGAACAGGATGAGCGGACTGCGACGTGTTCCTGTCCATGGCATTTCCACCGGCACGAGATCGGCGACATTTGACGTGAGCATGTCCTGATCGCGCTTATCTGGGTCACCCATTCCAGGCAACGTTCCAAGAAAAATGCGCCGCTTGGCGATCGTCTCGGTGACAGCTTTCGCTCCGTTCATATGTGTAAAGCCGTTCAGCACCTCCTGGGTCCGATTGGCCAGCTCGCGTTCCGCCTGCTCAAGTTCTCCGAATGTCGCCGCATGCCGCGACGTCCGGACGATTACCGACAGACTTAGCTTTGCCGTTTTGAGGGAGCTGGAAATGATGTCGCGCTGAACCTGGAGAAGTTGCGCCTGCGCGACTTCGGCCTCGGGATTTACCTTGAAGTTGCCATTCGCGTCCTTCTGTGCGGCGGTCATCTTCTGCAGCCGCTTCTTGTATCCCTTCAGAACCTTCACCTGATCGGGAATGACGACCTGTGCACTGACGATGACTGGGAAGCCAAGCGTGGAGAATTTTTGCAACATTCCCGGGAAGGTAGCGTCTGGGAGTTCTTTCAGGCTGATAACGGTGTAGAGATAACCGTCGATATTGAGATAAGTTTCGGTCTCATTGAGAATGCTCGACTGCGTTACTTGTTCCCGAGCGCTGCGATAGACCAGCATCTCTTCGCCAGGAACATAACGGCGATGGTCACGGCGGGTGGGATGTTGCGAATGCTTCAACTCCTCGAACAGCTCTTGCGTCAAGAGCCGGCGGGGGCCCAGGGCCGCGACCTCCATCGAGGCTTCGACACCTCGGAGAATCGACTCGAACTCCGCTAGGTAGGTTTCGTGCTCTTTGCGGGTGCGCTGAATCTCCTTCTTCTGGCTGACCGTGAAACCGCCGAGCTTTCTGTTCTGTTGCGCAGAGTGGTACAGCTTTGCGTGAATCCGCGGGTCCCAGATGAAGTAGATATGAAGCCGCGGCTCGAAGTAGTACCCGTCCTGCTCCTTTTGCCTCCACATCCGAAGTCGATGCGCATCGAGGGCCATGACGTCCGCCTGCTCCATCCGTTGTTGGTCCACGTAACTGTCCAACAACTCTCCCAGGTGCTCGGAGATCTCATATCGAAACTGAACGCGCATGCTCACGTCAGGCACGCCGCGAAATAAAGCTTCGAGCTTCGTCTTGGATTCGTTTCGGTCGCTGTCCGTGGCGAAGTAGGAAAGGACTCCGGTCAGTTCATATCCGGCGACAAACGCTCCATTCGTGCGCACCATCACGTTATCGCCGGCGGGAAGGTCGCGCAGTGGCAGCAACTCGCACACGGCGGGTACCTTCAGATTTTTCTCGTGCTGGGCATAGGTCACTGGCATGGCACTAACCCTTTCCGCGCCGGCATACATTCGGCGCTTCGTAAGCCTTCTTCCGCGATCTAAGCCAGTGAAGCGACGCCTTCGTGGAAGCGGGACGCGAACAGAATGCTGGCAAACACAGCCCGACCCGCTTCGTGGTCGAGATACACATCGACTGATCCGTTTGGTCGTGTCTCTATCCAAGCCTGCATGGGATTACTCCTCCTCGTCGACGGTGTAACTATGGGTCAACTGCGAATCTCGCTCAAGTGCGCACCACGCTTTCGGAGAAAAGAACGAGCGAACCAGGTCGGTGAGATATCCTCGCGGGCGCCCATACTTGAACAGGATCAAAAACGGCACAGCCAAAGCCGGAACGACGAACTCCATAAAGACATTGAGCGGCATCCCGAAGACATGTGCGGTATCGCTCGCGAAGTGCGCGAGGAGATTCATCCCTGCAGCAATTGCCAGCACCAAGATGAGGTCCTCGAACTCAAGGCCGAGAAACGAAACCTTCGTATTGAGATTGCGATGAACTGGTGTCAAATCGAGACCCATAAACTTACCCTCCAACTCCGTGAGCTTGGGTCACCATCGATTCCGCCAGTCGAACCATGCCCGAAACCATGAGAGCGGCGACCGCAGCAACGAACTTCCTGATCCAAGTCGACCCAGGATAAATTTCAGCAACGACCCCGCCCATGTGCAGCGCCATAGCCCCCAACTGAGTCAGTGCGAACATCGGGAGAATCACGTTCGCGGTCCAGTTCACGAGGCTCATCGTCGCCTTCCAGTACGCATCCGCACTGGTCGGGCCTGCGTTCTGGACGAAGCCTTCGAGAGCACGGAGCATCCCCGAACACATGAGCGATGCGAAGCCGCCATAAAGCAGATGCTCGAAAGGACCACTCTTGCTATAGCGGTAGACCGCTGCCGCAAAGAACATCCCGGCCATCGTTGGCATCATGGTGTTCCCGGCCCAGGAAGCGAGATTTGTGATTGCTCCGTCGAGACTCATCGCATACTCCTTACGTCGCCATGGCTTGAAAGAGGGTGAGGAGGCCGCTCACACTCAGGAAAGAGATCGCGGCAAAGACCATTCGGGTCCAAGGTCTATGCCTAACAAAGTTGATGACCGCTCCTACACAGGCCAGACCCGCTGCGGCAGGCATGATCTGCCCGACGATGTAGTTCCAAAGGGAGGTCAGCATGTCGGTGGTCGCATACTGTCCACCGTCGTTCCATCCCTGCATAAGCTGCATGGTGGCCGACAGCGACATCAAGAAGAGCGCGGCGACGATCGAAGCGAGCGGGTTCTCGCCGGCAGCTCCATCGAGGCAGGCCTTGAGAACGAAGTACGCCGCGAGAACCGGCACAAACTTCGCAACGACTACCTGATTGACGAAGTTCGTGAAGATGGTTTGCATACTGGCGAGCCAGCTCGTGCCGATCGATCCGCTGCCCGATGGGACCGTGATGCCTTGTGCCGCAATCCATGACAGAAGCTGTGGAAGCGTCAAGAACACGACAGTCCACAACACCCACTTCCCAACGCGTCCATTGACGTGAAAGTTGGTGCCTCCTTCATGCCGCAGACTCACTCCCGCAGCCGCCAGCGTGCAGAACGCAGCCGGCACTGCGAGACCGAGCAGTAACTGAAGGAGATCGGAAAGGAATTGCGGCACAGGCATCGCGGTCAGGCCTCACTGGATCCCTTGCGCCTGGGTGATAAAGCCTTCGGCCATACGTCCGAGACCAGAGATCACCATGAGGGCTACGCCGGTGACGCCCCATCCCATATAGCCGCGCCCGGATTTGAAATGCCACCCGGCGATGCCAAGACAGGCGACCGCGATCACCGGAGCGATGACGTTGCAGCCCCAGTTCACAATGTTGAGGACGGTGCCTTCCACGGTCGTTGCCTGCTGGCCCTGGACCGCTTGTCCGAACTGCGGAGAGGTTCCCAGGTTCTGAGCGGCTGCCGCGAGAGGCACCGCAAGGCTTCCTAAGAAGATGAGACTCAACGCAAACATCAGCGCGGCGCGGATCCAGTTCTGCTCGTCTGGACGGTGAACAACAGTTGTTGATGGTGTAGCGGACCCTTGGGAGCGCCGCCAGAAGGCTGATGCGGTTCTCATATGTTTCTCTCCTGGACTCGGCTGCTCTGGGCATCCGTGTCGAGGTAGAGAATGGATTTGAATCGAAACTCGGTCAAATGTTAAAAAGAGATTGGAAAGACAAATCGCATATCTCCAATCGTTCGTATAACCTGCGGACCGGATCGATCTGTGCCTGGTTCCGGCCCTATCGGCCACAGTGGATCAAATGAAACCGAAGAGCTAAAATCTGTCTCTGTCGGGAGTTTTCGAGCCTGTCGTCATAAGATGCCGCCAGGTTCAGAGACAATGAGATGGCGGCTTTCCTTCAGCACGTTCAGCACAATCCCTATCGGTGCGATCAATGCGGTGCCCCGAATATCGTGGCTGTCCCTTTGCTATATCAACAGGAAACGCGCACGTATTCAGGGACGTTCCATCATGGAATTAGCCAAACCTATTCCGCGCAAGCGGTGGCCCCTCCGCTTCCTCGGGGTTACGGCCGGCCTCTTTTCCTTTGGGGATTCGCAATCTACTTTGACTGTTTCTGGGCCTACGCTGGGTTTAGTGCAATTCATAAGCACCTTGGCCCTGCAACAAGTTTCATCACGCCAATTGTCTTTTTTCTACTCCTGGCGCTGGCCTGTATCGGAGGGTTAATGCTCAACCTTCGTAGGATTTCCCGCTACAATCGCGAGGTCTATTCACGGCTCCTATGGGATTGGCAGCATACCTATATGTGTCGGCGTTGTGGGACCTTTAGCCTCATCGCCTCATGAGCAGCCCGAGAAACCGACACGCCTGCCGCCTTTGAGAGAAACCGGCGATTCCCTGTAATGGTTTCGGTCAACTCCACAGTGATGCATCCTGATCGATTTCGCAGCAAGCGCACACAGACTCATCGGAACCGATCTTGCAACAAGCGCCTAGTGATTGATGTGGACCGTGTTTTGGTCAAACGCATACTGACAAATCGGAGCCTATCGTTGGTCAGTCGCGGATTGACCCATGCGGACCGAACTTTGGCTAAACGATTTTTTAGTCCCATTGCAGGGCGTACGCGCACAATCGCATAGGTGCGCATATATGCCTATAAGTTGCTCATTACCAATCAACTGCGCTCACACGATCATGAGCACTGTATTGCATAGCCGCGCACAAAATTACACAACAAACAGTCATCAAAACAGCCACCAGATGAATGGGCCGGAGATCTCTTCTTTTTTTCAACCTCGCGGCATACCCTATCGAACGGCGGTTTTTTCGCCACCAAGCTGAGCGACAAAAGCCCGAAAGCGGACTTCGATCTCTGCGGCAGAGGTCGTAGGATAGCCCAACTCTTTCGCCAGAGCCTCAAGCTCAGGCCGCCACCCAACGGGAATGAGAATCGCTGGCGGAAAGTAGTGTGTCCCTCGTGCTGCGAATACTCTTTCGGCTGCCTCGCGCACTGCCAGCAGATCCAGCTTCCCCAGCAAGTCGATCAAGAGAATATCCAGAACATCACGCGCCCGGCCTTGCGAGTAAGGTCCAGTGCAAGCGTGCAGCTTTTGGGCAACCTGCTCGCTCAGGTTCATACAGCGGACGGGAGATGGCACAAGCAATCCCATTGCGGCAACTCCCCGAATCGTTGGCACGACAAACTCCACTGCACTTGATCCCGATAAGCCGAGATCAACGTCGATGGTCTGCCACGCACGAGTGCGATAGCGGATAGCAAGCTCCAAACGAACTGCGTCCACTTTGTCCATGTTCAGGGGCTTACCCTTCACCTGAAACGTGAAGTCATCAAACCCCAAGGCGACGGCGTTCTGAAATGCCAACAGCCGCTTTTCGCGCTGTCCGGGAACGCCAATGTCGATGTCCTTCGTTGTGCGGGCACGTTCCGCAAAGCGCAACTCCAGGGCAACGCCGCCTTTCAGGTCGTAGTTCTCCAGAATGCCTTCTGTGACGGCCCGTTCCAATACTCCACAGAGTGCCAGAAAGGACACCCAGCGCCGGAGACGCTCTTGCGCCAAGCCTTGCTCTTTGGCGATTCGCGCCAACGTCTTTTCCAGACGTTCAACTGGTCGCGGATTCATGCGCCTGTCACCTTACTTCCGTTTATGGATAGTGAAAGAGATTCTGCGGTGCTGCTGATGATGATCCTCCGAAGCCCCGTCGCCTGGGCGCTACTCAACAGGCCATCGCGGAGAGCTTCCGTGATGGCCTGTCGAACAATGTCCGTTCGATGGGTTGTCGAGAAGACATCCATGATGGAGCGGCTTACCGTCGTGACTGGCATCCCCTCATGTTGACCGACTTCCTTCTCTGTAAGATCGGCCTGATGAACCGTGATCCATTCCGGGCGTTCACGGCGGAGCCGTGCCGATTTGGGTACGGTGAGATGCACCCGCGACGGGTTCAGGTCTGAGATGCCATAGATGAGTAATGCCGTCTCATGGGACAGAGCAATACGCTCCGGCCCATGATGGCTTGCTTGTGCCCACAGCACCGCTTCGCGGTACTGGGCAAGCCGATCCGTCGGATAGTGAGCTATGCGATAGACCCCGCGGCTCATTCGCTCCAAGCGGCCACGCTGCGCCAACCGGACCAGCACGGAGTCTTGAATCCCCAGCGAGCGCGCCTCTTTCGACGTGAGCAGTCCCTCATGCTCTTCGGCAAGTGCGTGCAGTTCGTCCATGCGGGTTCTTGGCATACATATAGAGTGTGCGATGCCAAACTTGAAATGTCAATATAGTTCCATTATGGAATGATATTGACACTACACCCTCTTTGGCTGAAACCATTCAAATTGCGGAAATTCCGGGTCGGCCATATCGAATAATCGTCCTGTCTGATCCGGATTCAATTTTCGTCCAATTCGGATTTTGGCAACGACTGATTCGGATCGTGAACGCATCCGATTCGGGTAGGGGCAGATTCATCTCTGCCGTGTTCCCTGTCATCGCTCCTGCATAGATCTCTGAACAGTCCCGTCAACTCCACAGTGATATAACCGGAACGACCAATGGTCATATGCATCTCGATTCAATCATCGCCGCCCGTCCCTGCACTGAGGTGAATTCAACGGATGCCCAGCGCAACAAAAGCCCCGGCTCGCAAGCCAGGACTCAGAAAAGGAACGTGCCCTTGGATCTACTGCGTCGCAGATGCCACCTTGTGAAGCTGGGGGGAACTCTCTTCGTGTTTGGTGAACACAATGTAGATCTCCCTACCAGCTGGTACAGAGACGACCACTCGGCTGTTGGCATTCAAATTCATGACTTCTGAATCACCGGCCGTTCCGATATTCTCGGCCAACCGCTCGCGCAGCATGTCGTCTTCGGAGAAGGCCGCGCTGCTGTTATTGCCGGCTACTTCAGCGAGTACCGAACCCAGCCCTGAGGCGGCCCGCACCAGGAAGTTCTTCCCTGTGTTCTTTCCATAGACGTCCCCTTTGATCGGGCCGAGATCAAGACCAAGGCCGACAGCATCGATCTTCTCTCTGGCTCCATCCAGGAATTGGACCTCATCGAACTTCACGTTCACCAGGCCGCTCCGGTCGGCTTGGACAAGCTGTCCGTATAGGCGCGCACCTGCTGGGATGATGACCTTGTCCCCGATCGCATACGTGTATTCCACCTCCGCTACCACAGGGTCCTGCACCGCGCTCGATATTTGGCTCTGCAGCTTCGCCAGAATGCGGGTTCCCGGTGTCATTTCCAGTAGCGGCGCGGCGTCTGAATCAGATGCGGACCTAATCCCAGCAGTCTGATTTTGTGCCTGGCTATGAACGAATATGAGCGATGGCTCCTTCAGGACATTTTGCTCCTGCTGAGTCTGCGGCGTTGATGCCGGTTCAGAACCGGTTTCACCGTAAGGTTGCGGCTCCTCCCACTTCTGCTGCGTGTCGGCAAACGATGGAACATTCCCAAGAGAGCCGACCGCTGCTGGCTTGGCTGGCGACGGCTTTGCAATAAGCTCAGAGCTCGCTCCGTCGGTTGCCGCACCATCTAGCGAACGGGTACGCCGGATGTCGGCAGGGCCAAGCTGTCCGCTGGCATTGTCCGGTGCAGCGGTGCGGACGGTATCCATGACAGGCGTCACGCTGCCTTTGGATCGCGTCGCAGACCCTTGCTTCGCCTGCTGCGTGGTCTGTTTTCCATCTCCCTGTTTTTTCGAGGACTTTCCGACCAGAGCGGTGAAGACGAAAAAGAGCACCGCGACCGCCAATCCTCCGCCGAGCAGAACGAGTTTGTTCTTGCCAATGCCATCAGCGCCCTTGATGCCGCCACGCGTCGCAAAGCCGGCGAGGCCATTCGCTGGACCGTCTTTAACCGTCTCCCATGGCTCCGCGGGCGACGGCGCCGAGACGCCGGATTCGGGCACATCGTCAAACTGAATAGGTAAACCTCGCTTGCCGCTTCTGCTGTTGTCATTGACGCTCATAGTCATTGCGCTCCTTTCTCCTGGTGCTCTGCGGAGATGGGTGGGGTGAAGGGTAGGCGGATCAAGATGGGTTGATCGATCTCGTCCGCCTGTGCCAGTTGGAGAAATAGCTTTTCTGTCGATTGTTTGAAGTTGGGCCGATCGAAGACGACAACTCCGTCGGCGCGACCGCCAGGCTCCAACCTGGTCGTGCTCAGTTTGTAGTTCCGGATCTCGAGTTGATCGGAGATGATCCCTTTGCCCTCCTTCTTTTTCTTCTTCCCAGCCTTGCGCCCGGTGATTTGTATCTGCGGGGGAACGATCTCGACGGCGTGATCGGAACCGTTCAAGATGGAGTAAGAAACGACCGTTTCGTTGCTCCATTGCCGAATATCCCCGAGGGATGTCTCGACTTGCTTGCCCTCCCATTTCGTCCAGTTGGGTACGTTGATACGCACCTGCTGCTCGAATTCGACATCGAGAGCTGACAGGGGGGCGCGTGCGCTTGCATTGTCCGCCCCGAGCGCAGGCCCCTTCTCAACTGACCTTGGGATAACCGGTGCGGCCGCATCGGATGAGACCAGGAAACTCCGCGAGGCCCGGTATTCAATCAAGAAATCGATCGGCTGGGTATCGCCATTCGTGCTCGCGCCATCACTGATCAACTCGAGCGTCACATGCTGGCCAGACTTCATTGCAATCAGAAGATTCGACTGGGCAGGCCGTTTGGTGATCGGTTTGACGTAAACGTAGTTCGGTTCACCCTCGTTATGTTCCGCCTTGAATGTGCCGGGGCTTCCCAGAACGACGGACGTTATTTCTTCCGGCATGCGAATGGTGGACTCGAACTCCGGTCGCAGATGCAGGGGCGTGACCTGATTGGGGTTGATGCTGATGGTGGCGACGTGTGCGCCGACGATGGGGTCCGACGCGTGCAGCCACAGTGGAAGGAACAACGCGATAGGAATAAACCAGCGAAGTTTCATTGCGTTTCATCTCCTTGGCGGCCTCACGGCCGCATATTTCCGCATCATGTATTGCCGTCGAATGGCCAGGACATAGGCCACAACATCGGGGTTGCGATAGTTGAGTTGCTTCTTGCCGACCCATAGATCGCCGGCATAGTAGGCTGCGGCAACTAGCCGCAAGTCACCGTGAAACTCCCACATCAGGGTCGTCACGTAGCGGGTTCCAGCCGCGATATTCTGCTCGACATCGAAGGGCTGCGTGGCGCCAAACCTGCGGGCGGTCGCGGGCATGAGTTGCATCAGTCCCATCGCTCCTTTGTTGGAGAGAGCGTGGGGATTCCATCGCGATTCCACGTCGATGAATGCAGCAATCAACTCGGGCGGCACCCGATACTGTGTCGCATAGTGCTGCACGTATTGCTCCGCAATCGAGGGAGTGACTGCAGCGTGAGCGGTGCCGGACAAGATAACGAGCACGAGAGCGAGAAGCCATTTCATGACTCTGGCCCTCCAGAGAGCGCCATCTTCTGCGCGAAGCGTGCACCGTCGTCGAGCAAGCTCTTAAATCCTTCGCGTAAAAGCAGATGACGGCGGTCCTTCTCCGTCTTTGCCAGAAAGGGCAGCAGGACATCGCGATGCTCTTCGGTCACATGATCGGCCCCGAGCAGTTGAAGAGCATTCGCGAAGTCGATCATCTCGGAGACGGACGGTGGCTTTTCGAGCGAATAGTTGCGAAACGATAAAGCGATACCTGCCATCTCGCGGTGAAAGTCGGCATTGGCTTTAGGCGTGCGACTAGCGATGATGTCCGCTTCGAGTTGCGGCGTCGGGTGTTCGACACGGACATACAAGCTGCGCCTGCGAATCGGGTCGCCAAGACGGCGCTCTTCATTGCTGGTCAGGACAACGAAAGGAATGCTCCTGGCTTCAACCGTTCCGAATTCGGGGATGGAAAGCTGCCAGGCGGAAAGTATCTCCAACAGCATCGCCTCAAAACCGTCGTCTACCTTGTCGAGTTCGTCGATCAACAGGACGCACGGCTCTTCACATTCGAGCGCACGCATCAGCGGTCCAGGACGAAAGAAATCGCGTCCCTTGAGGCTTGCTTGTACGGTTTGCCAGTTCTCATGCTGGCTTTTCGAGAACTCCATGTAGAGCCGTTGCAAACCCTCGTCGAACCGCCCGATGGCCTGGTCCTCCGTCACACCCCGATAGCATTGCAGGCGCTCGACGTGCGTGTTGGCGGCGGCAGCGACTGAAAGCGCGAGCTGGGTCTTGCCGCTGCCGGCTGGCCCTTCCAGCAAGATGGGCTTTTGCAGCTTGGCGGCAAGGAAAACAACCTGGATCATGACGGGATCGATGAAGTAGCCCGTCGCCGCCAGTTTGCCGGAGAGATCTGCGAGCGAATCAAACATCGCCTTCCCTCCGCAGATCGATTGAAGGAATTGCGGCACCCGGCGTAATATCTAAGTTCCGCCTGCGTGACCTCTGCCGCAGACTATAGATAGCGCGCGCCCAGATTCTTGCCAGAGACAGGACCCACAGGGCAGTCAGCAGCAAGATCAGGATTCGGTTCCAGACAATCGGGGACAGCGCCTGCCAGATCACACCGCCATACCAGACCACGACGGCTACGTCTGCGATCGTCATCAAGACCGCAATGGTTAGATTTTTGGCCGCTTCGCTCACATGCACCTCCGTCAACTGCGGAGCCAGCATGGGGCCATTCCAAAACTCGGTCAAATTTCCAAACGGCAATCGAAAAACTGGCAAAACTCAGGCACGTCGCGAAGCGACGATGAAAAGACCCGGCCTCGCGCTGGAGGGGCGCTCAAGCTTCTTCCGAGCCTCCGCTCTCGTTTCCGCCCTTTTATCCTCTAGCTTCTCAAGAGCTTCCTCGCAGTCTGAGTGTGAAACGATGGCATAACGCTCGAACACACTCCGCGTCTTCCACCCACCGATCTTCATGATCACGCCCTCTGCGACGCCAGCGTTCCGGAAGTTTCTGGCAGCTGTCCGACGAAGATCGTGGAAAAGAAGATCTGGAACGCCGGCTGCTTTGGTGGCGTTCTCCCAAGTGCCGCGGAAATCCTTGACTCTTTTCCCATCCGGTCGGGTAAAGACGTAGTCGTCGAGCTCTTTGCCGTCGATGCAGAGCTCGAGCAGCTTGTAGACCATTTCTGTCATCTTGACCTCACGACCCTCTTTGTTCTTCGTCGTGCCCGGGTGAAGTCGGATCGTCCAGTTGTCAAGATTAATTTGGTTGACTCGGAGCTTCAGAAGTTCACCGACTCGCCATCCGTAGGTCGCCCCCACTTCGACGATTGCTTGGAACCAGATCTCCATGCATGATTCCAGAAGCTTCTGGTACTGAACATCTTCAAGGAATCCTTGACGGACGTTGTCCTCGACGAGCATCGGGAAATGCGGAACATAGAAAACCTTTGGCGGAGTCGCTTCGCGCCCAAGGTTGAACATCCTTTTGAGTGCAGCCAACTCGCGATTGATGGTTGCGTTGGCTGCGCCCTCTCCTAGACGTCTGTCGACATACTTGTTGATCAGATCGCTGGTCACCTGTGGGGCTTTCAACTTCCCAAAGAATGGCTCGATGTGAAGTCTCCACCGGCTTTCCGCGTCATCAATCGAGGTCCTGCCGTTGATCTTGTAGTCGCGGAGGAAGTCGGCGGCGAGGTCCGTGATTGGTGTCTTCCTTGGAGCAAGACCAGTAACCGCACCGGTCGTCACTTCGGCGAGGCGGACCCTCAGTTGCTCCAAAGCCTCCTTGCGGTCTGTCGTCTCTGAGGATTCCCGTTGCTTGACGCCATTCTGGTAGTAGCGCAGCCACCAGACAGAGCTCCCCTTGGGCAGAAAGATGCTTCCGGTTCCACGTGGACGTCTGCTCACTTCGCCCCCCTTAGTTGCGGAACGGCTTGACGAGTTGCCACTGAAACGGGATGTGGTTCCCAGGCAAGGGAGTCACCGATGTTGTGTTTATTGCTTTCGATGTAGGCGTCCAGGTCGCGCACGTCGACCAGGAACGGTCCGCCGCGCTGGTCCTGAACGAATGGGATGATTTCGTTCTGGATCAGGCGTCTCAGCTTCCACTCGCTCATGGACAGATACGTAGCGGCCTGCTTGGTGCGTAATAACCGTCTCGTCAGCATCGGGACAACAGTCATAACGAGATCCCCTTGCGCGAGGGCGTGTCGGCACGCCCACGCCATCCTCGACCAACGAGCCAGTCGAGTCAGGATCATGGGGCCGATCCAAATCTCGGTCAAATTCTGTGCAACGGACTTCACGTGCCTAAGGAACGGAAGTCCACGATGCGAGGCCGCCAATTGAAAGCGACGCCAACAGTCGCCGATGCTCAATGAGTCAGCGAACCGTCCTCGCGAAAGAAGATGAAGTGATGGATTTGGAGGGTCTTCGACTGGGGTGATCGCCTTAAGCGTGGGAGTCGGAGGAGGGGAGCATTTGAAGGTGGCGAGCGAGAGAACGCCGCTTAGACTCCACCGGCTGCGAGGTGCATTTTTAGAGTTTGGGCAAAGAATGGGCAAAGTCGGCTCCGGGTTCGGAACCGCCGCTGTTGTAAGTTACTGAAACTATGGTGCCGGGAGGGGGGGTCGAACCCCCACGAGGTTGCCCTCGGCGGATTTTGAGTCCGCTGCGTCTGCCAGTTCCGCCATCCCGGCTTGGGGATCAAGTGCTGTTTGCGGCTACTTGCTTGCGGATATCAGTATCGCACAGCACTGGATTGGCTTGCAAAAACGGGTTTTTGACGATGAACCGCACGGTACCGTGCGGTCGCTTTTACGGTGCTACGGACGGTGATTTACGGTGACTTTCACCGTCACGGTGAGACGGACAGGGCTCTAAGCAGCGACCAACTCGTTTGCGCAGGCGATTGTAATCTGTGCCGATAGTTTGAGATTGTCGACTGCCATCCATAGCCAGAAGCCGCGGACGCCTTCGGTCTCCGGCCGGATGCTTATCAGAAGTTGTCCTTGCTCGGTTGCGCTCAGGTTGCTGGGTTGGGGATCGTCAGAGGTTGCTATGCTGACGATTCCGCCTTCGAGTGCGGTCTCAAGTTCTCCGAAGAAGGCTTCGCTGTCTAGTTCTACAAAGACTGAGGCGGTGTAGCCGTTGAAGACTGGGGCCTGGAGTAATTGCATGGCCAGTGCGTCTGTTACTTCCCTGCCGGCAATTGCGCGAAGGTCGCTTCGGACTCGGGTGCTGATTGCTTGCAGATCGACCTTTGACTCTGGGCCAAGAGTGGCGCTGAGGTTGAAGGCTACCTGCGTGTCGTAGATGTCTTTGGGGACTGACTGGAACGATAGCAGTGCGACAGTCTGCTGGTGCATCTCGTCCAGGCCTGCGCTGCCGTGCTGTGAGGCTGGCTCCATTACTGTGGCGATGGCACGGGCGTTTTGCCACTTTGTTCGCAACCGGGTGAGCACCAGAGCCAGCATCGTTGCTGCTGGATGCGATGGGATTACGATCCGTGCGCTGCCAGCTCCAGATGTCTGGATTACGGGGCATCGCACGACGGCTTCGGCTTCGAGGGCCGCGGTGGCGTCAACGATGGCCGCGCCTGCGGCTTTGGCTTCTTTCCAGTGCTTGAGAGTGGTTGCGGCATCGCCGGCAAAGAAGACTACATCCATGCCGTCGAAGGCGCCTGGTTCGATGGTTTGAATCAGGATGGCTTCGTCGCCGGCTGAGGTGATCTGGCCGGTGGCCAATCCCACATCGGGCAGTGCTGCGTCCAGTAGTTTCAAGTCCCAGACGGTTGAGGCCGATGCGTTGAGCTCGTTAGCCAGTTCTTTTCCAAGCAGTGTCGATGCTCCGACGATTGCCGCTCGCACAATTTTTGCTGCCACAATTCCCTCACAACTCTTTGCTACTGCTAACCAGCGATTTCTGTCCGGCCGCCACGTCTTCCCCACGAGTATGCCAGGCGTGCCAGCACTCCAGAGAGCAGGTAGACCATCGCAATGATGATGAGCGCCCACTGAGACAGCCAGATGACCAGCGCCAGCGATACCAGCAGCAACAACACGCCACGCACCGGTTGCGCTTCGGTAAAGTTTAGTTCCTTGCCGCTCCAGAAGCGCCAGTTGCTGACCATGAGGAATGCGGTGAAGCCGATCAGTAGAAGCCAGACGGCTGAAAGCCACAGGTCGTGGATCGGCGATCCAAGCTCATAGTGCACAACCGCCGCGACGACACCTGCTCCGGCCGGAATTGGCATTCCGACGAAGTACTTCCGTCCCGGTCTTCCGGGATTGCCCGGTTGGGGGTTCACGCTGATATTGAACCGCGCAAGCCGGCATGCGCCACAGATGAGGAAGAGGAAGCAGATGACACTTCCAAGATCGTGTAGACGTTCCTGCAGCAATGGATACGCTGACGGCGCTACGGCCTGCACGCCCCATAGGAATGCCAGCAAGCTTGGGGCTACGCCGAAGGTGATCACATCGGCGAGTGAGTCGAACTCTCTTCCGAAGTCGCTCGACGTATCGGTCATGCGGGCGACGCGGCCATCGATGCCATCGAAGATGACGGCGAAGCCGATTGCAATCGAAGCCCGGTTGAAGGCGTTTGGGTCGCCGGCTGCGCCGCGGATGCTCTCTGCAATGGCGTAGTATCCCGCAGCGATATTGCCGGCGGTAAACAGCGATGGCAGGATGTACATGCCGCGCCTTGGATTCTTACGCTTCGCTGCCGCAATCCCACCCTGGGCACCCATTAGACTTGACCGCCCTGGCTGGGAGCAGCGTCCGGCATTACTCCCAGAACCGTTTTTCCGCCGACCACGTGCTGGCCTTTTTTCACCCGCAAGTGCACTTCAGCAGGCATAAGGACGTCGGTGCGCGAACCAAATTTGATCAAGCCCATACGCTGTCCCCGCTCTACGCGGTCTCCTACTTTGAGGTTACAGACGATACGCCGCGCCAGCAGGCCGGCGATCTGCTTGAAGCTGACTGAGTAATCGCCGGTATTGATGGTAATCAGCGTCTGCTCATTGTGGACGGCTGAGTCTGGCCGCATGGCGTTCAGGAATTGGCCTTGGCGAAACTCCACTACTTCCACAGTGCCACCTACAGGAACGCGGTTCACGTGCACGTTGAAGACGTTGAGGAAGATGGTTACACGCAAACGGCTGCCTTCTGCCGTTTCTACCCACTCCGCTACGTCTACTTTGCCGTCAGCCGGGGAGACGATGAGGCCGGGACCATCCGGAACCTGGCGGGAGGGATCCCGGAAAAACCAGAGGAAGAACAGCGCCAGGATTACCGGCACAGCCGTTAAAGAGAGAAAACCAGTGAAGTGCCAGACAATCGCCGCGACTACAAGCAGGCCGAGTCCATAGAAGATGCCGTCACGAACCATATCGAGCGATTATAAAGCCCGGGCGTTGCGAGGCGGCATGTTCTTTGTGGCTGCGTCTCGGAACAAGGCCACCGATTGGGTTCCAAGACGTCAGCGTTCAGAGTTTAAACAGTGGCAACGACATCATTACGGCGTCTTCAACTGGGTTCGAGTAATACCCGCTTCTCATGCCACTCTGTACGAATCCGAGCTTGCGATAGAGGTGCTGTGCTGCTTCATTTCCGGCTCGCACTTCGAGACGCATTAGCTCAGCGCCGCGTTCGAGAGACCACGCTATCGCCGATTCCATCAATGCCTTCCCTGCCCCGGATCGTCGACGCGCTGCGTCTACTGCGATGTTCTCCAGCTCAGCTTCTTCCAGCAGCACGGATGCCACCATGAATCCCACGATTCGGTTTTCAGTGACAGCCACCAGCAAGATTCGACGGTCGTGCTCCTGCAAGATCGTTCGATATTGGGACTCGTTCCAGTGCGGAGCTTCGATTGCTCCGCGCTCCACGCGAAGTATGGCTTCGATGTCGTCAGCCATTGCGCACCGCACTGATGGTGCGGCGTTCAAATAGTTTCTCCAGCGACGACGGCGCTTGACTTGCCGTAGATGTCCCGCTCGCCGCGCACGTAGTTTGCGTCGACCAATGCGACGTCACCGGCTCCGGCTCGCAGCTCGCGCAGCACGATGGGGAGTGCAAGCTCGGCGCGTATAGCGATGATCTGTACTTGTGTGTCTGCAAATGCTTCGAGAATCTTTTCCTCTGCGACGACGACATGGGCGCCCGCTGCTAACGTGCGAGTTTCATCCAGTCCGCTGAGCATCTCTTTTCCTGTTGCGATTGTGCGAACGTAGACTTCACCACGGCCGGCATCGAGCACCGCGTAACCATCTTGCAACGCTGCGGCGCTTGCCAACACTTCAAGCCGCGAAACGGCTACCAGCGGAAGACTTGTCGGCTCACACAATCCCTTTGCTGCGGCCAATCCAACGCGGACGCCGGTGAACGAGCCTGGTCCGCTTACGATGCCTACGCCATCGAGCTCGGCCAGCTTCCAACCCTGCTCTGCAAGCAATCGCGCTATGGTTGGCAGCAATGCGGACGAAGAGCTTCTTGCCGCTAGCGTTTCTGTAGCGACTACGAGTTCGTCCTTGCACA
>Ga0302315_10000477_pt1 | contig 45367 bp, 33 predicted proteins | sample III_Palsa_N3_1_FD_200532 | JGI IMG/M metagenome (GOLD analysis project Ga0302315, IMG submission 200532) | Peat permafrost microbial communities from Stordalen Mire near Abisko, Sweden - III_Palsa_N3_1 | ecosystem: Environmental > Terrestrial > Soil > Palsa > Peat permafrost | place: Sweden...
CACCGGCCGATGTTTCCAAATTCACGCTGGTCTTTGTTGACCAAGGTGCGGAGAACTATCGAGTCGCAGTCTATCGCCAGAGTTTCGAGACGGCGGTGCGTGACAATGATCATGAGGTGGCCTTGTCCTCCATCGTCCTGAAGGAGCCGGGCAGTGGTTTTGGCGGCGCCGAGTACATCGACGATACAAGATTCCCGAAGTTGTCCTGGGACATGGGGCCGGCGGTGCGCCAGAGTATTGGCGGACCCAACACCTTTTACGCAGGGCAGTTGTACTGGAAGCTTGCCGGTGCTGTTGCGCTGACCGACCACATCAACATTACCGGTGCCGCCGGCTTCAATATCATCAACAACTTCAACCAGATCACACTGCAGTCCAACAGCGTGCTGCCCCATGTGCGCAGTGATATCGTTCAGTACCTGCAGCAGGGTTCGGACGGCCTGATCAACCTGGAGGCGGATTACACCTGGTCGCCCTATGCGGATTGGTACCACCGCCTTTCGCTCGGTATTTTCGAGGAAATGTACGGGGGCGTGGCCACCGAGTTGCTCTACCGTCCCTATGGCCGCAGCTGGGCGGTAGCCTTCGACATCAACCGCGTGAAACAGCGCGGATTTGATGAGATGTTTGATTTTCTGCCCTATACAGTGACTACGGGGCATGTAACCATTTACTGCAAGCCTGACATCTATAATCTGTTGGTCAAACTCAGCGTTGGCCAATATCTTGCACGTGATCGTGGCGCCACCCTTGATGTATCACGGCAATTCGACAGCGGTGTCCGCATCGGCCTGTTCGCCACAAAGACCAATGTTTCTGCTGCTGAGTTCGGGGAAGGCTCCTTCGACAAGGGCGCATACATAACCATTCCTCTTGATCTGTTTTTTGCGAGTTCCACACGCCGGGAAGCCGGGTTTACATTTAGGCCATTGACGCGTGATGGCGGGCAGATGGTGTACGACGGACCGGAGTTGTATTCCACGGTCAACAATGGGCAGCCGTCTGATTTTGCGAGGGGAGCTTCCGAGGTTTTGCAGTAGCTGGATAATTGTCGGCATCAATCCACGTTAGGCTGCCGCTGGATAACCTGTCAGGATCGGTCAGGGCGCGAGGGCTGTTCTTATCGATCCGGATCGCTTGGAGGCTATGTGTTGCAAGCTGATTTGTATGAAAATATCGATAATTTTTGATGCCGGCCCGTATGCTTTTGGAAATTAATGTAATGAAAATAGCGCGGAATTCGACCTATTCTCAACATGATTTGACGGTAAAACGCCAGTAACTTCAGGGAAATACGAGCTTGAAAGCCGGCCTGCAAGGTGCCTGCCTAAAGTTGAACGAAGGAGTGTTTGTGTTGAAATCGATTTTTGGGCGTCAGGCTCTTCTGGCAGCGTGCTGTCTGGTCTCTGCTTGCACGATCCTGCCCGGCTTGAACATCTCCGAAGATAATCTTCCCAAGGGGCACCAGTATCGAATTGAAAAAGATCCTCAGGGTAATGGTTTCAAGGTGGTCAACGGGGGCAAGGAAACCAATCTGGAGGTGGTGGACATTACTCCTGAAGTGATTGTCCAGGAGCGTGCGCTGGCGCACCCAGCCAATCTGCAGCCGGTTCTCACGGTAATCAATCCGGCGGCGGTGCCGCCCGAATACCGCATTGGCCCGGGTGATGCGCTGTCAGTCACTGTTTGGGACCATCCAGAGCTTACCAACCCCATAGGCTTGACCCAGGAGGGGTCTGGTGGATCGTCCGCGTCCGGTCTTGGGCACCTGGTGGCTGCCGACGGAACATTTTTCTATCCGTACATCGGCGTCATCAAGGTTTCCGGGCTGACCGTGGCCGATCTTCGATCGATGATCGCGGATGGTCTGAAAAAGGTCATCGCGTCGCCGCAGGTCGATGTCAAGGTGCTTGCATTCCGCGCCAAGCGCATCCAGGTTTTCGGCGAGGTGGTGGATCCGGGTACGGTAACCTTGGACGATACCCCAAAAGGCGTCATCGAGGCGATCAGCGAGCGGCATGGGCTCACCCTGACTGCGAGTCGCCGCCGAATTTTCCTGTTCCGCGACGGCCAGACCTATCTGGTCGACTTCGCGAGCCTGTTGTCGGGTAATCATCCGGGCGCCAATCCGGCCCTGCAGCCGGGGGACATCTTGCAGGTCCCCGACAAGTCGGGCGATCAAGTGTTCATGCTGGGCGAAGTAGCAAAGTCCGCGCCGGTCATCATGATGCAGGACGACATGACCTTGACCGAGGCCCTGACCGACGCCGGTGGCTTGGCGCCGCTCAGCGCCGCCGACTCCGGCGTTCTTGTGTTCCGCCGGCCTCTTGCCCCAGGCCAGCCTCCAAGGATTTTCAAACTCGACATGTCCAATCCCATTGGCCTGTTGCTCGCCGGTGAGTTCGAGCTGCAGCCGCGGGATGTGGTATACGTGAAGAGGACCGATTTCGCGAAATTTGGCACCGTGGTCGCGCAGGTACTCCCCACCGTTACCGCCATCTATGAAATCACGGATATTGAGTACTATCTCAGGCACCCTTGAGATCAAGGGCGATTTGATGGAAAAAGCAGCAAAGTAATCAGCTTTTGATATGGCCAAGGAGAATTTCGCCGTCTCGTGTGCGCCATATCGAGAGAGCTTTGAGTCCGCCGAGTCCAAGCCGATATATAACATCCGACGATCGATTGTGCGGTCCTTGCGGGGGGAGGCAAATGTCGGTATTGCAGCGGCGGATTGCACTGTGCGCAGGTTTTTTATGCGCAAGTTTCCAATTGAGGGCGTAGAGCGCTTTACCCGTCCGGTACTACGTGATCTGAGGTTCATGGATAGTGATTAAAGAAGTCGAAGAACAGAACGAGCAGGGAGCGCCCGGCAACGGGTTCCAGGTGGCGCCGCCCGCCGCGGAAGACGAGGTCAGCATCCGGCAAATTTTCGAACTGCTGCGTTCGGCGAAATGGACGATTATTGGAATCACCGTGGCGGCTTTGGCGCTTGGCGCCATCTACCTGCTGCGGACTGCGCCGACCTACCAGGCGGATGGCCTGATCCAGGTCGAGGACGAGTCGAAGGGAGGGGCCGCTTCCACCCTTACCGACCTGAGTTCACTGCTGATGGGGGGGACCGTACAGACCGAGGCCGAGATCCAGATTCTGCAGAGCCGCATGGTGCTGGACGAAGTGGTCGACAAGATGAACATGCTGGTTTCGGTATCAGCGCGGCGATTCCCCGTCATCGGCAGCGCGGTTGCCCGTCTGAACCAGAATCGGCTAGCACCGCTGTCCGCACCCCTCGGCCTGAAATCTTTCGCCTGGGGCGGGGAGAGGATAACTGTTGCCACGTTTGAGGTTCCGGAGAGCGAGCTAAACCAGCAATTCACGATCACCGCTACCGCCCAGGGGTTTGAGCTTTTCGATGTTGACGACACCAAGATCCTCGCCGGAAAGGTCGGTGAGACCGCGACAGCACACACCTCCGACGGAGATGTAACAATTTTCATCCGGGAACTGAGCGCCAGACCCGGCACGCAGTTCTACGTTCTGCGCCGCTCTCCGCTCGATGCCTGGAAGGGCCTGCTCTCGGCCATCACCATAACCGAGAAAGGCAAGCAGTCCGGAGTGGTCCAGGTGACCTTCCGCGGCGGTTCGCCGCGGATGGTGGCTGATGTCATCAACAATCTTGAAGATTCCTACCTGCGTCAAAACGTCGAGCGCCGTTCAGCCGAAGCCGAGCAGTCCCTCGAATTCCTGCAAAAGCAATTGCCGGACATGAAGGCCAAGGTGGAAGCTGCACAGGCCAATTTGAACGAGTATCAAGCCCGGCATGGCACCGTCGACGTAACCCAGGAAACCGAGCAGATCCTGCAACAAGGAGTGGCCCTGGAATCGAGGCGCATGGAGCTCCTTGAAAACCGTCAGGAAGCTTTGCAGCGGTTTACACCAGAGCATCCGGTTATCCGCGCGATCGATCAGCAATTGCAACTGATTCAGGAAGCTGACGATAAAATTAAGAAGGATTCCCAAAAACTGCCAGCGACGCAGCAGGACGTCTTTAGTCTGATGCGCGATCTCGGCGTGCAAACCGAGTTGTACACCTCGATGCTCGACACGATCCAGCAATTGCACGTGGCCAAGGCTGGCACGATCGGCAATGTGCGGATTGTCGACCGCGCGGTTCGGCCGACCCGGCCGGCAAGCCCGGATTCGAAGATCGTCATGTTCGTGGCGCTCGTGGCCGGGTTGTTCGTAGGCTGTGTGGTGGTCGTCCTGCAGCGCGCCTTGCTGCGCGGTGTCGACGATCCCATGGAGCTCGAGCGCATCTTCGGCCTTATGACGTTCGGCGCCATTCCCTATTCCAATGCCCAGAAGAGGCTGGGGCGGCTGCTCGCCGGCGGCTCGACCAAGGGAAACTTCGTGCTCGCCACTTCCCAGGAGGATGAAACCGTTACCGAGGCGCTGCGCAGCCTGCGAACCTCGCTGCATTTTGCACTGATCGATGCGCCGAACAATGTAGTCATGGTGACTGGCCCCACGCCCGGATTGGGAAAGACCTTTATTTCCGTCAATCTTTCGGCGCTGTTGGCGCTTTCCGGAAAAAGGGTTGTGATCGTCGATGCCGATGTCCGGCGCGGCTACCTTCATCGATACTTCGCGGCGGAGCCCTCGCCGGGCATAACGGATTTCCTGGCAGGCGACGTCGATGCGGCATCGATCGTCAGGCCCACCGGGGTGGAGCGGTTTGACTTCGTATCCAGAGGCACTATTCCTCCCAACCCGGCTGAATTGCTGTTGAGCGAGCGCTTCAGCGCTTTCATTCAACAGCTCTCTGGAAAATACGACTTCGTGTTGATTGATTCGCCCCCCGTTCTTCCGGTTACCGATGCGGCGATTGTCGGGCGTCTGGCGGGTTCCACCCTGCTGGTTCTCAAAGCCGCCGAGCACCCGCTCAGGGAAATCGAAGAGACGCTGAAGCGGCTATCAAATGCCAGGGTTTCGGTCAGGGGCGTCGTGTTCAACCAGATGGGAAGCAAGGTGGGCAGCTACGGCTACGGCAACTACGGCTACACTTACTATAAATATGATCGCCACTGAAGACGTACGCAGGTTTGTGTGGTGCGGCGAGAATCCATCGTGCCCGGGAATCGCGATCCGGGCTGGCGGCGTGTCTTTGCCGGGCAGCTGAAATACTCCGGCCGCTTCAGGCAGTCTGTTTGCGCGAAAGCGGCCGTCCGCCGGAGTGGAATTGGAAAGATGCTTAAAGAGGAAGCCGTCCTTCAGCCGCTCGATGTTCTGTACCTGGGTAGCAGCAGCGGAACGTCCCTGGACCGTGCCTCTGCGCTCCGAAGATTGGGCCATGCGGTCGATATCATCGACCTCCGGTCCTTTTTGCCCAGGCGCTTCAAACTCCGCACCTTGTTCGAAAAAGCGGTACACGAGTTGGGAGCGCGGTTTTACCAGCCCTATCTGACCAGCCATCTGCGCCGGGCCGTCGGCGGACGGCGCTACGACGTCGTTTGGGTCGATAGCGGCGAACTTGTATCGCGCAAGCTCGTGGCTGAACTGAGGGCTGCCGTCGCGCCGGTCATTGTGAACTATAACGTCGACGATCCATTCGGGCTGCGCGACCGTAATCGCTGGCGCTGCTACCGGGACAGTGTTGCGGAATACGATCTGCTCGCCGTGGTCCGGGAGGAAAATGTCTGTGAGGCGCGCGCGCTCGGCGCCAGGCAGGTGATTCGCGTTTACCGCAGCGCGGATGAAGTGTCTCATGCCCCGGTAGTCATGAATGAGCAGGAACACACCAAGTGGGCAAGCGAAGTCTTGTTCGTGGGCACCTGGATGCCCGGCCGCGGGCAGTTCATGGCCCAATTGCTCGCCCTGGGGGTGCCGCTGACAATTTACGGTGACCGTTGGGACAGATCGCCGGAATGGGCGATCCTGAAGCAGGCCTGCCGTGGCCCGGCGATCTATCAGCTCCAGTACGCCATGGCGATACAGGCGGCGAAAATCAATTTGGGTTTGCTGTCGAAGGGCAATCGGGATTTGCATACCACGCGATCTCTCGAAATCCCCGCCCTCGGAGGGCTGTTCTGTGCGGAGAGAAGCACCGAACATCAGGCGCTCTACAAGGAGAATGAAGAGGCGGTATTCTGGTCTTCGGCCGAGGAATGCGCCGAGCGCTGCAAATGGCTGCTGCGGGATGACGCCGCCCGCGCACGAATCAGGCGGGCCGGACAGATACGCTGTATCGAGAACAGGAATTTCAATCAGTCGACCATGCAAGGAATCCTGCATGCCGCGCTTTTCCAGGGGATAGACCGCGATGGCAAGGGCGTGCGGCCAGCAATGGCGGGGTTCTTGAAATGAGGTCGAGTCGCATGGCGTTTGGCGCAATTGAACGAGTCAGAAGAAGCCGCTGGGCAATGCTGTTCGCGATCGTGCTGGTGATATTGATCGTCGGCCATCTGCTCATAGGAACCGACCCCTTTGTGCTGGCTACCTCCCTTGCGGTCATGGGGGTGTCGCTCCTGCCGATGTGGCGCTTCGGGGCCTTGAATCTTGCGTCCATGCTTGTGGTCATTACCGCGTTTCGTTACGTCGGCGGTCCATTGCTCGCCAAACTTCTTCTGGGTCAGCCGCTGCAGTCCAATCTGCACCAGCCGCTGCCTTCATTCATTGTCGTCCTGGTCGGTATTGCCGGATACGCGATGGCGGCATTTATTGCAAATTCCATCACCATTCGCCGATCCTGGCTGCCGCGGATTGAAAGCGTGGCTCACCTCAGACGGTTCGCGGCGGTCGGCGCGGTATTGGGATTTGCCGCGGTGGCAATTGCCGGGAGAAGCCTGGGGGACAGCGCTGCTGCTGACAGCAGTGGTGGCGCTCTGATTAGTTTCTTTGGCGGGTTCATCAATCTGGCGCTGGTCGCCGCTACGGCGGCTGCTATGCGTCGGAGCGGGGGGCGCAGAGGGTGGGATGCCTGGGTGGTGGTGATCGGAGGGACGTTCGCCATGCTTTCGATGGCATTTAACAGTCGCAGCGCCTTGATGGGCGCGTTCATTGCCTACGTGGTGTCAATTTTCGGATATCGGGGCTATCTGCGCTTTTCGCAGACCGCGATTATTGTAGGTGCGGTCCTGCTCATGATTCTGGTCGTCACTCCTCTCACCTTGTACGTTCGTGGTCAGGTGTATGGAGCGAGTCTGTCGCAGCGCGCTGCCATCGTAGTAGACGCGATCAAGAATTGGGACAAGGTCACCGCCGCTTACGATGCATTCAACAGCGGTCACGACACGCCGCAGCTTTACCTCAATTACTATGGCGGGCCGCAAAACACCCTGGAGCGGATGAGCCACATCAATCACACCGATGTCATCAAGGATGCCGCCGACAAGGGCCAGATGCTGGGGTGGCAGGATTTAAAGGAATCGCTGGATCGTACCTTGCCCACCGCCATTGCATCGGACAAGCATAGCGATTACAGCTCCGGGGATTTGTTCTATTGCAAGTTGCACGTAGCCTGCGGCTACGGCAACCGTGCCAGCTTGCCGCTCATTGCAGCCGGATATGGCGCGTTTGGCTGGTCTGGAGCGTTTTTCTATCCGCTGCTTCTGGCGACTCCGTTTTTCCTTTTGCTGAACAAGCTGGGCGGTCCGTCCATTCGAGAGAACATGTGGGCCTTGTATTTCTTTGTGGACGCGCAGTGGGGCTTTGCAGAGGGCGGCAGCGACTATTACATGCTTGCCCTGCTGAGATACATTCCCGAATATATGATTGTTTTCGGGATTCTCACCATCATCACGGGTACCGGCAGAGTCAAGCTGTTCCGGGCGCGCAGCTCTCACCGGCTGATATCCCGTCCGCCGGTTGGTCAGGAACTTGCTGCTAAATTCCAAGGTTCCAGTGAACCTTCCTAGGGCGTCAAGTCCGGCATCCTGGAATCTCGTCAATTGATCATGCCGCCATCACCACCAGAGCGTATTCTGATTTATCGGCTGGGAAGCCTCGGCGACACCGTCGTTGCATTGCCGTCCCTTAAACTTGTCGCCAGAAGCTTTCCGAAAGCCGAACGCTGGATGTTGACCAACAAGCCGGTCGCTGCCAGGGCCGCGCCTCTGCGTCAGGTGATCGAGGGCTTGGACCTGGTACACGGCTATCTCGATTATCCGGTGGGGACCAGGAACCCTGCAGCGTTGCTCAACCTTGGCCGACAAATCAGGGCCCTGCGGCCGACTGCGCTGGTTTATATGGTGCCTGCACGAGGCAGGGTGCGGCTGCTGCGTGACTATCTTTTCTTTCGCGCCTGCGGGATCACGCGCATCGTCGGCATCCCGTTCAAGTCTGAAGTCGCGCAATCCCGGCGCTATGACAATGCGGGTGTCGAGACCTGGGAGCCCGAAGCCGAGAGGCTGGCACGGTCTCTTGCGGGTTTGGGCGATGCTGCGTTAAACGACCCCGGCAGCTGGGATCTTCGTCTCACTGAACAGGACATAGCCACGGCAGCGGGGCTGCTGGATGCGTGGAGCGGACGACATGCGTACGTGACGGTGTCGCTTGGAACGAAGTGCTCGGTCAAGGACTGGGGCAAGGCCAACTGGAGCGAACTGTTGAGCCGCATCACTCAAGCGCATCCGGAGCTGGGGCTGGTGCTGCTTGGAGCTGCTGACGAAAGTCAGATGTCCGAAGAAGCTGCCTCGGCATGGAAAGGGCCGCGGCTCAATCTCTGCGGAAAAAGTGCGCCGCGCGTTAGCGCCGCGGTCATTTCCTGGAGCAAGGCTTTCCTGGGTCACGACAGCGGTCCCATGCATCTTGCCGCGGCAGCCGGCGTTCCCTGTATCGCAATCTTCAGCGCCCGCAACCTGCCCGGAGAATGGTTTCCCTATGGGCATGGCCATCAGGTTCTTTATCACCGCACCGAATGTTTCGGATGCAGGCTCGATATCTGTGTCGAACACGCCAAGAAATGCATCGCCTCCATCTCTGTTGTGGAAGCATTCACCGCCTTCTCGCGGGTCATGAAGCAGCGCGCCGCAGGCGCTCCGAATCCCGGCGTGCTCCAATGAAGATCCTGCAAGTGATCGGCACGCTCGATCCGGCCTTTGGCGGCCCCGTGGAGGCGCTGCAGCAGAGAACACGAGCCTTGTTTGATCTGGGGCATAGCTCGGATGCAGTGACTCTGGATGACCCCACCGCTCCTTGGCTGCACGATTTGCCTGGCGCTGTTCACGCGCTTGGTCCCAGCCGCCTGGGCTATCGATATAACCCAAGACTGGTGTCCTGGCTGCGTGCGAGAGGGCGCGAATACGACGCGATCATCGCTTGCGGAATCTGGCAGTACCAGAGCTTCGCGGTGCGCCGGGCCGCTCTGAGCATCGGCGTGCCGTATTTCGTGTTCACTCACGGCGCTCTCGATCCTTGGTTCAAGAAGTCCTATCCGCTCAAGCACCTCAAGAAATGGCTGTATTGGCCCTGGGGAGAATATCGTGTGCTGCGCGACGCGGCGGGCGTGCTTTTTACCTGCGAAGAAGAAAAAATACTTGCACGGGAATCTTTCTCCCTGTATCGCGCCAATGAAACGGTAGTCGACTACGGCATCAACGATCCGCTTACCCCGCCAAAAGCGAAAGCTGCCGCGGCCGTCGTCCAGGCTTACCCGCAGCTGGCTGGACGCCGTTTTATAGTGTTCATGAGCCGCATTCACGCCAAGAAGGGCTGTGACCTGCTGATCCGTGCATTCGCCCAATTGGCGGAGGCGCATCAGAGTCTTGCGCTGGTCATGGCCGGGCCGGACCAGATGGGCTTGCAGGCCGAGCTTGATCTGTTGGCGCGGGAGTTGGGTGTTGCGGATCGGGTGGTGTGGACGGGCATGTTGACCGGCGCGCACAAGTGGAATGTGCTCAATGCAGCCGAACTATTCGCATTGCCATCACATTCCGAGAATTTCGGCGTGGTGGTGGCGGAAGCCCTGGCATGCGGTATTCCAGTGGCGATCAGCGACAAGGTGAACATCTGGCGGGAGATTGATTCCTGCGGAGCCGGCATCGTCGGAGCCGACACCTTCGAGGGCACCTTGGCATCGCTCAGTAAATGGCTAAGTTCCACGCCGGTGCAGCAGGACCAAATGCGTGAAAGAGCGCGCGAATGTTTCGAGCGCAATTTCGAGATACATGCCGCTGCGAGAAAACTGGTGGAGGCCCTCAATGGCCGCACCAATTCCGCCAGCCGCGTCAATATTGCCGCCATATCATGAATCGCCCGGATGTCGTGCAGGATCTCAGCAGCTTTCGTCTGCCGCCCGGATGGCGCGGCCGCTCGCCCTGGGTTGTACAGCTGTGGTGGATCGTGCAGTCCACCCTGTTCAGGTGTTCCCCGCAATTCATGTATGGCTGGCGTCGATTTCTGCTGCGAGCGTTCGGCGCCAAGATCGGCAAGCGCGTTTTGCTGCGTCCCACGGCATCGGTGACCTTTCCATGGAAACTGTCGATCGGCGACTATTCCTGGATTGGCGACGAGGTCGTGCTATACAGCCTTGGCGAAATTCGCATCGGCGACAATGCCGTGGTATCGCAGCGTTCTTACCTGTGTACCGGCAGTCACGATTTCCGCGAGCTCGGCTTCGATATCTGGGCCAAGCCGATCGTCGTCGAAGCACAGGCCTGGATTGCCAGTGATGTATTCGTGACCCCGGGAGTGCGCATCGGCGAGGGGGCCGTGATCGGCGCGCGCAGCACGGTCTTTTCTGATATTCCTGCATTTCAAGTTTGCGCGGGCTCGCCGGCGAAACCATTGTTCGATCGCCGCAAGGGCCGCGCCGGAACTGATCCAGATGAGCAGGCTGAATCTGCTCCGGGCTGAAACGGCTGACAGCAGGATGCATTGCTTGCGGTACGGGCAAAGGAACGCCCCCCCGCCGGTCCGCCGCATGCACGCGCCATTTCATTTCCCTGACGGAGCCAGACCTGGGATGAGTGTAAAGTGAAGGTTATCCAGGTTTGTATCGGCAAATTCCACCACTTCGATCTTGCCCGCCAACTCTCCAGGCGGGACATGCTGCAGGTCATATTTACCGGGTATCCCGGATGGAAACTCAGGAACGAAGGACTGCGCCCAGGGCAGATCTCCACTTTCCCATGGGTGCAAGCGCCGTACATGGGTTTGGCCAGGTGGGGGGGGCTGGGCAGTTCCTGGCGCAAAAACCTGTCCTGGCTGGCTCAGGAAACGCTCGACCATCACGCTGCCCGTAATCTGCCTGAGGCCGACTGGCTGATGGCGATTTCCGCTTCCGGACTGCATTGCGGCAAGGCGGCGAAGTCGCGCGGCATGCGCGTAATATGCGATCGTGGATCGTCGCATATCCGCTTCCAGCAACGGATTCTGAGTGAAGAATACCGCTCCTACGGAGAGGTATTCGATGGCGTGGATCCGCGCATCCTTGACAAGGAGGAAGCGGAATACGCAAACGCAGACTTGATCACCATCCCATCGGAATTCGCACTGGATTCATTCATCGAGATGGGAGTGCCGCGGGAAAAATTGCGCAAGGTGCCCTATGGCGTGGACCTGACCCGGTTTGCCAAGACAGGCGAGCCGGACCGGGAGAGCTTTGACGTGCTCTATGTCGGCCAGGTCAACCTGCGCAAGGGTATCCGCTATCTTCTCGATGCATTTGCCCGATTGAAGCACCCGCGCAAGCGACTTACCGTGGTCGGCCAGATTGCACCGGAGGTCTCGCGCTACCTTGCTCGAAACCCGCCGGCCGATGAATGCCGCTTTCTCGGTCACATGCCGCAAGAGCAACTGAAGGACATCATGAGCCGCTCTCATGTGATGGTCTTGCCCAGCGTCGAGGAGGGATTGGCATTGGTTCAGGCTCAGGCCCTGGCTTGTGGCTGCCCGGTTATTGCCACGCGCAATACGGGAGCTTCCGATCTTTTTGAAGATGGCGATTGTGGCTTCATCGTTGAGCCGCGGAACGAAACGACTATAGCGGAACGGTTACAGCAACTGGCGGACGACGAGTCTCTGCGAACGAAAATGAGTGCCGCGGCCCTTACACAGGTTGGCAGGTTTGGCGGCTGGGACCAATATGGCAATCTGATGGCCGATATCTTCTCGTCGCGATAAGAGCAATTCGCGGCGGTTATCGTAGGTCCGCGAGCGTGTTTGTGAAATCCGTTCTTTCCTTGAACTGGCGCACAATTCATCCAGCCTGTGCAGGGTAGATTGTATTAGGCACAAAGCGTGCATAAAGTTATCTGAGTCCAATTTTCGTATTGTTCGCCGTGATATATGTGCGGCAGAAACAATAGCTTATGAATGATCGGCAGCAGTTGATGCGGGGTTGGCACATGCCTTGTGCCCGCTGGGTCGTTTAGCGGGATTGCCGGCGATATTGATCCATCAAGTGCTTTTTCGTACTTTTTCGATAAATACCGCTTCCATTTCATCAAGTACAAGCAATGATCTTGGGTAACTTCGCCGCGCGGCTTGGTAGGGGATTATGTCTGCGCAAACGCAAAAATACAGACGGCATGGAATTTGAACATGGGCAATAAGGCCTGCCTTGCGGAAAATATCATCTTCTATACAATCATTTACACAGCGGAGAGTGAAAGTGTAGCCGAGTGGCACGGTGTGCATCCTTGCGCGAGAACGCGCCGAAGCCAGAACTTTCCACTCATTGCCAAGCCGATCTAGTCGGCATTCGACGTGCATCTGCGCAGTAGCCTTTAGCAGTTACCAAGTTAGGCTGGGGAGCGGGAACAATTCATGTTGCGCGTGCAGTGGCATTTGACAGCATTGAGCATCGGCCATTTATGTCGGAAGCCCCTTCCGGCTGGTCAGAGGTCGCCGGGTACAAGCGGAGTGAATAGCGTGCATTTTATTGTCGATAAATTTCGACGGTTTCAAGCCAAATCGTTTGAAGAGAAAACTGCATCACTGCAATGGCACGTACGGGCTTTCGTGCGCAGGCAAGTCGTGCGGGTATTGTTTGGCTTGGTCTCGTGGGGTCCCAGGGGGCCTGCTCCGTTCTACGTAGCCGTCTATCCCTCTTCACTGCCGTCGTTTGCCAAGAAGGCAAAGCCCTTGTACCCGCGGTGGATACGCGGCAACAAGCTGAACAACAATGGGGATGGATCCCGATTTATTGCATTGGCCCTGAATGTCAGGCACCTGATGAGCGAAAACATCCCTGGCGATTTTGCCGAGTTAGGGGTGTGGAAAGGTAACTCGGCTGCATTGCTGGCTGATTTTGCCGCAGAGCATGGCCGAAAATTATATCTTTTTGATACTTTCGAGGGCTTCGACGCACGTGATTTTACGGGCTATGACGCCAAGACATCGAAATGCTTCGAAGATACATCAATCGATTATGTCCGCGAGACGATTGGACCTGCCGATTCGGTTACTTTCGTAAAGGGGTTCTTCCCGGAGTCGATCACTCCGGAAGCTGCCCAGTCCAGGTTTGCCTTGGTTCACCTTGACTGCGACCTGTATGCTCCCATGAAGGCAGCATTGGAGTTTTTCTATCCCTTGATGCCCAAGGGGGGCATGCTGATCCTCCATGACTACTCATCGGGTTCGTGGCCAGGCGCAACGCAAGCGATAAACGAATTTACGCGCGCGACGGGCGAGCACCTCGTCTTGTGGCCGGATAAATCTGGGACCGCGGTCGTCCGAAAGAGTCAGTAGCCGAACGCTTTTGTTTCCGTGTCCGGCAGGAATCCATTAAACGTAGCGCCTATCGCTACAGCTGGGGTGGAATTGTGATCGTCCTGGAATTACAAGGAGCAGTTGACGGTTGAGGATTGCGATACCGGCTAAACGACCAGCCAAGCCGTCTTGCTTCGCAGCCTTGAAGGATTTCGCGCGCTCGATCGATGGCGGTGGCCCGCCGCAGCTGCGCCCTGGTCTTGGCCCGCCGCAGGATTCTTGAAGAAACTTTGATCCCGGTAGATGGAGTAACGTTTGTGCTCAGGCAGCCTGCTCTTCCGGGGCCCAGTCGGGCGGCTTGCCAGCTTGAGGCATGGGATATTCGAAGTACTTTTTGAGGGACAAAACTCGCCGCTCGATCAGTTCATAGCTCAAGGCCGCGACAAGGAACGCAGCAGTGAATACGGTTGCGACATGCAGCAAGCCGCCCAAAGCGAAGGAATGCGTTATTTTTTGGAACCAGGGCAGCATTGGAATCGTATATTGACGAGGCAGGATATGAAAAACATACATGCCGTAACTGTATCGTCCAATTCTCCGCAGCGGTTTGAACGACAGCGCTGCCTTGGTCCGGCTCCCATCTGAAACGGCCAGTCCTACGAACATTGCCGAGGTAATGTCGACCACGGTCGTATAAATCGTCTCCGCAATGATCGGCGTGTAATGATGCCCTCCCCAATAAGACAGGATCACCGTTGCCAGGAGGAAATAAGGAAAGAAAGTTCGGATCTTTTGCATCCACAGTGCTGCGTTTTCGCCGCGCAGCAACAAGGCTACGGCAGCGCCGGACAGCAGGGCATCGACCTGAAAGATCAGCAGGCGGCGGACATAGGCTGCCGTTGCTTCGGTAGGAGAAATCCATAGCACCGCCATCCGCGCAACCAGGCAGACGAGCAGGGCGATGGCGCAAAGCCGTATCAGCTTGACCCGGCTGCCGATGGCGAAAACCAGGAACGGCCAGATCAGATAAAACTGTTCCTCGACGGCGAGGGACCAGAAATGTCCGAATTCTACACAGGGGTGCCCATCGCTGCTGCTGATGCACCAAAATTCGGCGCCGAGAAAGTTGCTCAGATACAGTGGATAAGCGAGTTGTTGCCAGTGCCATACCAGGCCCAATACAGGGGTCAAGCCCAACACGATCAGAAGGGCAAGGTAATACACTGGAGCGATCCGCAGCCATCGGCGCACGTAGAAGTTGCGGAAATAATGCTGGTCGGCACGGGTATCCCAGAGAATGCCCGTAATCAGGAATCCGGAGAGTGCAAAAAATACATTGACACCGATCCACCCCGCTTCCCGGACGGCGTTGATCAACTGGACCAGCGATGAGCCGTGACTTCCACCGCCGTAGTGGCGCATGAATACAAGGATTATTGCGATGCCGCGAAGGCCTTCCAGGCCTGGCTGAAAGCTTCGAAAATTGAAGCTGCTGATGCCGGATTGGGTCTCGGTATTCAATGATCGCCGCAATCCCAAGTTTGGGCGTATTTCGCTGGTGCGCTGTTGGGTTGATGAATATGCTAAAAAGATGCCGAACTGCCCAAAATGGCGGATGCATTGCTAAAATTTAGATATTCACAGTTAATCATGACCGGACGGTTTGCTGCAATTAAATTCGGGTCCATCGGGCTGTTCTGCTTATTCCGGAATTAACTGCAAATTGACTTCCTGGTGCCGGTAGTTCCATGCGTGCTAAAAGAGGCAAGTCTGCACGTCTTTTGCATATTATCTCATTGGCAATTCCGAACTGATGCAGCAGCTCGAAAATGTCGCACGGGGTGCTGCAATATGAGGCGTCAGGACGTCTGTTACTCGACTATAAGCGGTGATCTTCTGATTTTCAGGGGGATTGCGCAAATTCCGCAGCAATCTATATGCAAAGCCGGCGGAGATTCCTGGATAAGCTCCTTGAGCCAAGTGCTTGAGGCGTTGGGGTGTCACGCGGTTCAAGTCCGGGCACTGAGTAAGATATTCGGAAGTGATGCAGTATTGGCAAACGGGGATCAACGCCGGCAATCGATCCCTCAGCGCATATTTCCCGATCATGGAATGCTGGCAGTCACGACAAGAGCATATGAATAAGCAGCAGCCCGGGTTCACCCGCTACATGCCTGCACTTGATGGTGTTCGGGGAGTTGCGATCCTGCTGGTGATGATGATTCACTTCTTTCCCAGCGCCTACGAGGGATCAATATTCCTGGTTATTGCCGGAAAATTTGTGCAAACCGGTTGGCTCGGTGTTGATCTGTTCTTCGTGCTTTCCGGCTTCCTGATCACCGGAATACTGCTCGACACCATTGGAGAGCCGAATTATTTCAGGAATTTCTACGCCCGACGCACACTGCGGATTTTTCCGCTCTACTATGGAGTGATTTTTGTTTTGCTGGCACTAACCGTACCCCTGCATTTCGACTGGAAGGGCAAGGCGGTTTACTTCCTGCTGTACGTAGAGAATTTTCTGCATTGGGACGGGGCCCGGGTTCTCCACATCGCTCCGTACCTTGAGATTGGCCATTTCTGGACGCTGGCGGTGGAAGAGCAGTTCTATCTGATCTGGCCTGCCCTTATATTGCTGTGCCGGACTCCAAGGTCGGCAGCTGCACTCTCTGTCGCGGTCATTGTCGCGGTATTCGTCGCCAGAGGACTTGCCTTGGATATGGGGGTCGAGCCCTCGACTGTGTACCACACCACCTTTTTCAGAATCGATACCCTTGCGTTTGGAGCCTTGCTGGCTGCCCTTGTCCGATTCGTACCGTTTGAAGCAATAACGCGCATCTCCAGGATTGGAGTCTACGTGGGGCTTGGAGGAACGATTGCCTTGCTGTGCTCGCTGAACGGTTCATGGAAAGACCTGCAGTGGTTCTCTTTCGTCGGGTATACGTTTTTCGGGGTGTTTTTTACCTGCCTGATTGCGATGTCACTGGTGCAGGGTTCGTTCGCAAGCCGCGCCTTTCTGCTCCCTCCTTTGCGATTTCTGGGAAAATACAGTTATGGGCTTTACGTCTGGCACCTTCTATTTTTCCCTTATTTCTCACTCCGATTGCATCCGTATTTGAACGGCGTACTGGGCTCAAAGGTTTTGGGAGGGATACTCACCGGGCTGTTGGCGAGTGCCCTGGCCATTATTTTGGCGCTCCTGAGCTACCACTTGTACGAGCTGCCGTTTTTAAAGCTGAAACGCTACTTTGAATCCCGTCGGCCGAATCCGGCACACGGGAGTCATTCCCCGGCTCCGGATACGAAACCGCTTCCCGGCTGAGGTTATCCGGCAAAAAACTCGGTGAGTGAAGCTGTGTTCAGGCAAGCGACAGTCAACCCGGGTTTACTCCAGGGCGTCTTTCAAAATCACGGCAAGCCTTGGGGCGATCAAAGGCCTAGCAGATTTTTGAAATAAGCCACGGTCGGTTTTAGCCCTTCCTCCAACGAGGTGGTGGGGTTCCAGCCCAACAGTTCGCGCGCCTTGCTGATGTTCGGCTGCCTTTGCTTGGGATCGTCGCTTGGCAGCGGGCGGAATGCGATCTTCGATTTGCTGCCGGTGAGTTTCAGCACCATTTCCGCCAGTTGCAGCATGGTGAATTCATCCGGATTGCCGATATTGATGGGGCCGGTGACGCCATCAGGCGAATTCATCAGCCGCACCATGCCGTCAATGAGGTCGTCCACATAGCAGAAGCTGCGTGTCTGCGTACCATCGCCGAATATGGTGATGGGGTCTCCCTTGAGCGCTTGCACGATGAAGTTCGATACCACACGGCCGTCGTTCGGGTGCATTCTCGGCCCGTAGGTGTTGAAGATCCGCATGACCTTGATATCGACCCGATGCTGCCGGTAATAATCGAAAAACAGGGTTTCCGCGCAACGTTTGCCTTCGTCGTAGCAGGCGCGGATTCCAATCGGATTGACGTTCCCCCAATACTCTTCCGTCTGCGGATGTATGGAAGGATCCCCGTAGACTTCGCTGGTTGACGCCTGCAGAATCCGCGCGCGAACCCGCTTGGCCAATCCCAGCATATTGATAGCGCCATGCACGCTGGTTTTAGTGGTCTGAACCGGGTCGTGCTGGTAGTGCACCGGCGAGGCCGGGCAGGCCAGATTGAAAATCCGCTTGACCTCGATATAAAGCGGAAACGTAACATCGTGGCGCAGAAATTCGAAATGGTCACTGCCAATCAAATGCCTGATATTGTCTTTGCTCCCGGTGAACAGGTTGTCCAGGCACACCACATCATATCCTTCCCGGACCAGCCGGTCGCACAGGTGTGAGCCGAGAAATCCGGCGCCGCCGGTTACCAATACGCTTTCATTCATCTGCTTTCTCTTCAGTTTGTGCCGCAGGCGTGAAATTCCGTCCCGAAAATATCGGTGGTCGCTCGTCGATTATTATCAGGTTCGCCTCGGTGCGAATAAAACTGACACCGGACTGCTGGCGGACTTGATGACCGATTCCTTGCGATATTGGCCATTAGCGCATTTCTTCAGAACGCTGTCCAATATGTGATGGACTTCCCAGAACTCATCTAAAATCGACTTTACCGTGAACCGTCATACCGGATGAGGATCGAACCATGCGGGCATTTTCGGAATCGCCACGTCTCCGTCGGGAGCGGTGATCACCGGGTTCGCGTTGCTTTCGAGATGTGCAGTGTCGGATTCGGGATATCTTTGTCCAGGCAGATGTGAAGTTGCTGTTTTGGTTCAATATTTGTGCCAATCTTTGAACGGCTGCGAATCTGCCGGGGTGTTCGCTCGACAGGTCGCATAATGATGACGCCATGGCACGGTTTTTTCTTCTAAGCTGCGATGTGAGCCGCGGATGCCTTCGTGCCGTAATTTCCAATCTTTGAGTGGCCGCGGATCTGCGTAAAAGGACCAAGTTTGAAAATTATCAGACACCTCGTTCTCGACTGGCTGGGCCAGCGAAAAGACAATCTGGGCTGGCGTGCGGTAGCACCCGTGCCAAAATGGGCGCCGGTCACCAGAATTCTGTTGCTTCAATTGGATGGCAAGCTGGGTGATTCGGTGCATCTTTCAGCGATGCTCAAGCCTATACGCGAGAGGTTTCCGGCCGGCACCATCTCCGTGGCCACAACCCCGGACTTCGGACGCTACTGGTCCAGCAATCCCCTGGTGCATCGAGTAATCATTATACCTCGCAGAAGCGAGGCGAGATTTCGCTTGTGGCGACTGTGGCGGACCTTGCACCGTGAGCGGGGCCAGTTTGATGTATGTGTTTTGTTCGAGCCCTTTCTCACTTTCGACAGCCTCTTGGGAGTGCGGGCCGTGGATGCTGGCGTGAACATTGGCTTTGCCAAGCAGCACTATCAGCTATTTGACATTTCCCTGCACGATCATACTTTTCACTGGCGTAAACGGTTGATAGACAGCCGCGTCAGGGAGTTGCTTGGAGTTTTCGGTGCGGCGGAGGATGTCGAACTCCAGGGCTATACAGGGATTGGAGACGAGGGGGGAGCCGCGGCGGAAAGAATTTTGAGCCCCCGCAGCGAACTGCGCGTTTTCCTGAACGCATTTGGCACGGCAAGCGAGAGTTGTTTTGATCAGTCCCATCTCCTGGAAATCATTCGAGGCCTGTTCGCGGGCGATTTTGGCCAGGATATTGCTGTATTCCTGAACCTTCCAACGTCCTATCCGCCGCATTTGGTGGCAGAGCTTGGATCGCTGGCGAATGTTTCAAAACGAGTGGTCAGGCTACCTTCCCCGCTGGAAATGTCGGTATTATTCGCAGTTATCGCAAGGATGCAGCTTGTGATTTCCCCCGATACCGGCATTGTCCACGTGGCTGCCGCGATGGATATTCCGCAAGTTGCCCTATACCCTGAAAGGGCATTCAAAGGAACGGTTTGGCGGGCGCAATCGGCGCGAGCCTGCGTGCTGGTTCCGGAGTCTGAAGTCAGCGTCAATGATGTTTCGGTCGCTACCATTTTGGCTGGGGCGAGGGAAAAGCTTGCCGTTTCGGGTATTGTGGCCATGCAACGTTGACGGGCGATGGGAAACTGTCCGGGCCACCTGAACGTGCCTCCCTGCCTCGAGCCGCTACGGCGAATGTGAATAAGCAGGGGGGGCAGCGGGTGCTAGAATCCGAGGATGCTGATGGAGTGTTTTTCCGGAGATCCGGTGGGAGCGATACGAGAAAAGCATCAAGAAACGCACAAATGCGTTGGCTTGAACTGCAATTTTATAGATTAGTCCCACTTTGCCCATACACCTAAGCGCATGCCTAGAAAAAAAAGCGATTCAAGGAATCAGCCCCTCCGGGTGGCTCATCTGATCAGCCATCCAATTCAATATTTCGCGCCGCTTTATCGCGCATTGGCGCGCAGGCCTGAAATCGACCTGACCGTTTACTTCTATAGCGATGCGACCCTGCGTGAGCATGTAGACAAGGGCTTCGGGCGCAGCATCAAGTGGGATGTCCCGCTCACCGAGGGTTACAAGAGCCGGATTCTGCAAAGCGCGAAGACCAAGGATGTGCACGCACGCGGTCCGAATCTGGATTTGCTCTCGGACTTGATGCATGAGCGCTACGATGCAATGTGGGTGCACGGCTACATGAGCGCCAATGCCTGGGGGGCGCGGGCGATCGCGGCTATGACGGGAGCCGCGTATCTGGTACGTGAAGAGCAAAATCTGCTGGATCATCGGCCTCTTGCCAAGCGCATCGCCAAGCAGCTTGTCTTGCGGCCTCTGTTCTGGCGCAGCTGGGGGCTGTCGATCGGAAAAAATAACTGGGACTATTTTTGCAACTACGGTATAGCGCCGGAGCGCATTTTCCCGGCACGTTACAGCGTAAACAATGATTTTTTCCGCCGGGGAGCACAGCAGCTTGCTCCGAAGCGTGAAGAAATCCGCGCATCCCTAGGTATCACCGATGATCGCCCGGTCATACTGTTTTGCGCCAAGTTCATCGATAAAAAGCAGCCATTGCTGTTGCTGCAGGCATTTGAACGGCTGAGCCGCGAGGCCGGGTGCTGGTTGCTTATGGTCGGCGACGGCGAGCTGCGCCAGGAAGCTGAACAATTCGTCCGCTCCCGAAATATCCCACGTGTGCTGTTCGCCGGCTTCATGAACCAAACGGAACTGCCGAGGGCCTACACCGCCGCGGACATTTTCGTCCTGCCGTCCGCTTACCAGGAGACCTGGGGGCTGGTGGTCAACGAAGCGATGAACTACGGTCTGCCGGTCGTTGTATCCGACAAGGTCGGTTGCGGACGCGACCTGGTGGAAGTGGGACGCAATGGCTTCATTTTCCCGCACGATGATCCTGCAGCGCTGGCAGAAGCGCTGAAGCCGCTGGTGGCGAGCCGCGAAATGCGCGAAGAGTTCGGCGGACGCAGTCTTGGCCGCATCGCCGAGTACAGCATCGACGCCTGTGCTGATGCGATCGTGACGGCTTGTCTTGCCGCCACAGGACAGGGAAACGGCCGGTCTACCTGAAACTCCGGCAGATGCGAACAATCAAGGCTGCAACACTGAAATATGAGGCGATGATGAGTTGGAAAACGCGAGTCGATCACTTGCTTAGGGCCGTCGCTCCGAAGATCTGGCTTTCCTTCAACATTGCCCGCCACAACCGGCATTTCGAACCTGAGTATTGGTTGCTGCCCCAGCTGTGCGATCGCAATGCAGTATCGATCGACGTAGGGGGGAACACGGGCGTATTCGCTTACTATCTCGCCCGGCTGTCCCGAGAAGTGCAGGTGTTCGAGCCCAATCCGATCTGCCTGGCGCAGCTATCGCGTGTACGCACCCGCAACATGATCGTTCACAGTGTTGGCCTGTCCGACAGGCGTGGCGAAGCGGTGATACGCTTCGATCCGCGCAATACGGGGGTTGGCACAGTTGAAGCCAAGAATCCGCTGACCGACAACCTGGGTATCACGAGCATCGCCGAGCACAAGATCGGGATTGCAACGCTGGATGACTTTGATCTGCACGAAGTCGCGTTCATGAAAGTGGACGTTGAAGGGCACGAGCCGTCGGTTCTCAGAGGGGCATCCCGCTTGCTCGAGCGGGAGCAGCCCAATTTGTTGATCGAATGCGAACTCCGCCACAACCCCACCGCTTTCAGCGAAATTCATTCGCTTTTGGCGGCCGTGGGCTATACCTGCTGGCGGCTTCACCAAGGGCGGTTGATCCCGGTGGCGGAATCGGACATCGAGCATTTGCAGCAGGGACTTCCAGAGTCGAATCCGGATTACGTAAACAATTTCATTTTCCTGTCGCGGCGTCGCGGGGCTGGCGTGGCAACTTCGACATGAAGGCGCCGGGGCCGACGAGCCTCTTGGGCACCGAAACGACGGAAAAGCGCCTTAAGCGCTTCAAGGCCTTAGATGCCTGGCGCGGCGTTTGCGCAACTCTTGTGGCTCTTGCTCATCTCGAAGCATTCAGTCACTTCTATGCTTGGCCTTTCGTGCGAGGCAGTTATTTATTTGTAGACTTCTTCTTCGTCCTAAGCGGCTTTGTGATTACGCATAGCACCGTGATCGCGAATGCAAACGGCGCCGGCGAGTTTATCGTAAGACGATTCGGCCGCTTGTGGCCCTTGCATATTGCCGTCCTGATTGCCTTTGTCGCGTTAGAGCTCGTTCGAAGTGGAGCAAGCCATTTCGGCTATCCCGCGGAGTCCGCACCCTTCTCCAATCCCGCGTGGTCCCCATCGGCGATAGTGAGAAATGTTTTGCTGGCGCAGGGCATTGGAGCCGACAGGAGCGAAACCTGGAATCTTCCGAGCTGGTCGATCAGCGCGGAATTTTATACGTATCTTGTTTTCGCATGGATTTGTTGTTTGAGCGCGAAGTGGCGGACATTGACATGTTCGGTGCTCTTGCTGGGCGGTGCGAGCGCGCTGTTTGTATTGTCGCCGACGTATATCGCAACAGAATTCGACTACGGCATTTTTCGCTGTTTTTATGGATTTTTTACAGGGCATTTTGTTTATCGCCTCTACAGAGCGTCACCTCAATCGCTAGCCTGGTTTGCGAACCACTCCACTTTGTCGGAGCTGCTATGCGTTGCTGGCGTGCTCTTGTTTGTTTCCCTCGCAGGTATCGGGCCCTGGTCAATGTTGGCTCCCCCGGTCTTCGGCTTGGCAGTATTTGTATTCGCCAACGAGGCCGGGGCGGTATCCGGCATGCTTAGATTGAAATATTTCCAGTCACTGGGTGATTGGTCCTATTCAATTTACATGGTGCACATGCTTCTTCTGACTGTCTTGACATACGCGGTGCGGGCGGCGGTCAAGATGCTTGACCTTCAACTCGGTGCGGGTAATCTGGTTATTGACGGTCAGACCAAGAGTCTGCTCCTGATCGGCAACCAGTGGTGGATGGACTTGCTCGCGCTTGGGTTCCTCTTATCGTTGGCAATCACCGCGTCCATCTCTTATCGAGTGATTGAAACGCCGGCCAGAATCTACTTCAACGGGCTTGCCAAGAGAATTTTTCGAGTTTCGGCAATTGGTTGATGCCGTTCTGGAAATTCGAATATTTCAGCAGCTGCTGAAGGCTGAGGTCGAAGCAGCTCCCATGACGCCTGCGTAAATCTCTTGATTGGATGAGCGATACTGTGAATATCTATTGGCGCCCTGCAAGTATTTTGTAAGCTGCCCGGAGGCAGTATCGTTTTGAGTCGAGAGTTCGCGCATGGCCGGCAGCAACAACTGATTTGCTTCGCGAATTCTCAGGTGCAGGGAGTTCGATCCGTAGCCGAATCCGTTGGCACATTTCCGGAGGGATTTATGAGCAAGACCATGCTGCAGACGATCACAGGACCATTCTGGAAACGTGGTGCACGGTATCTTTCATGTGCGCTGCCTCTGCTTTTGGGCGCGTCGCATGTGCCGGCGCAGGCGGACGCGCCGGTCAATTTTCAGTACAGGCAATGTGTTGCCCCCGAGGAATTCGGGGCCAGACACGATGGCAACAATGACGATACCGCTGCGATTCAGGCGGCTATTGATGCCTCTCGAGCGGGGGATCCGGCGCGGGGAATATCGCGCGGCACGCCGGTGTGCTTTTCCGCCGGCAGTTACAAGATCACAAAAGGACTGGACTTCACCGAAGGGCCGGATGGCTGGAAAATCTACGGCGCCGGCATGGGGACTGCCACGGTCATTGATGCCCACGGTGACGAACAGCTTCCCATCATGGACTTTACGGGAACGACGCGCCTGCGAATCTCCGATTTGACGGTAAACGGCGGTAGCGGAGGCTGGACCGCCGGAATTCTGGTGGGGCGCTCCGCGGATGGGCGAGGGGACGAGCCTTATCTGGATAATGTTGAAGTCACCATGGTGAATGCCAATCTTGGCAATACCATTGCCGCCCTGATCAACAGCTGCGCCGACCTGATGGTAGTTGAGCGCTCCAAGTTTTACGGGCCTACCGGCATAATTGTGAGCGGGCGGAATATTAGAAACGTCAGAACCAGGAATAAATCGGGGTTCTATTCGGGCGGTGGTAACAGCTGCAATACCCTGCAGCGGGTGCGCGACAGCACCATCACTTCATATCGTGGAGAGGGCCTCCTCTATTCTGGTGGTGACTCTCTTACGGTTGACGCCACTTATTTCTCCGTCAACGGCACCTCGACGGCGGCGGTGCGGATTGTTCCCGAAGGGGGCGGGGGCGGCAACAATGTCTACCTCTCCAACATCAGGACAGAGGTCCAGTCGTCGGCCGGTACCACTTACGTGCTGGATGCTCTGGCCGGTAGTAACGGCGGAAGAATTGATGGCGTGTTCGACGCAAAAAATGGCCCGTATATTCACGTTGCGCCTGGCATCAATTTAGCGCAGTACCTCATCCAGATGTCGTTGATTTACCCGAAGACTCCATTGGCCGGAGGTGGTGGCAACATCTCCAACAGCATCATCAGCAGCGTCCAGGGCGCGCCGACCGATCTTGGGCCAAACGGAGTCACCGACCTCATTCTCAGGTCTACTCCCTATGGGGATCTCACCATGAATTGGAATGGTCCTCATCTGCTGCTCGGGCCGGATACAAAACAGGCTTCATCGGGAAGGGCAAACATCGGCACTCTGAAAACCGGCCCGGCTCGATAGCGCAGGCCGGGCCAGGATCGGGACCCTAAAGGAAAGGGGACGGGCTGAATTAGCCGAGGCTAGTGGCCCGGTCCCCGAAAGCCCAGCTTGGGACCTAGAGTATGCAGGCGCGCACCAATTTGCCGCGCTGCATCGCGCAGGTCATAGAGGAAGTAGGAAACCGCCGACAGCGCAATCACAAAGATGCTTGTGAATGCAATTTGCATCATTGGCGATGCTCCGGAAAACTGGCTTAGGCCCACGAGACAAACCGGCAGTCCAATTCCTACATTGGCGATCAGCTTGAAAATGGGTTTGATGCTCACTGCCGGCTCGTGATCGAACAGCTTTCGATTTTCGGAGTAGATGAGAAACATCTGGGCAATTTCTGCGATCAGCCATAACACCTCAAATCCGGTCAGTCCATAAAGCTTGGTAACCGGAATTCCGACGACTACGAGCAGAACATTGCCGCTAAAAATAATCACCGACAGCAATTGGTGGCGATTCGTGGAAAATTGAAAATTCTGCTTGTGTTCCTTCATACTCATTGCCGCCGAGATTGCCGCCATCAGGCAAAAAACCGGCAGGTCAAACAATTCCGGTTTGTGCATCCAGAGACTGAGCAGCAGCGGCGACAGCAGCAGGGTCCCAAGATTCACGACAGGTATCACGGCGAATACGATTTTCTCCGTGTATAGAAAGATATTGAGCAGTTTCTGCTTGTTGCCGGCGCCGTAGCTGTAGGTGATTTCAGGCTGGACCATCATCGTCAGAATGGTGATGAATTGGCGGGCCAGGCCAAAAATCGTGCGGGTGATGGTGAAGGTGACCACGGCGACCGGCCCTAGCAGGCGCTGAAAAATGATGACGGGGGCCTGAAACAAGAGAATGTTTTGCAAGTAGATCAGGCCGAACATTGCGCTCGGCTTGAGTATCGAGACAATGACGGATCGCTTCGCTGCTTTAAGGCCCATCGGCAGGTTCGGGGCGTCCCGACGTAATGCGTAAATCGCCCAGACGCTGCTCAACAAGGTGGCGAAGAATCCGGCGAACGCCAACAGGACCATGGATGCATGGAGGAAAAGCAGTGGCACGCAGGCGAAGCTTCCGGAAAAGCGCCGCAAGTTGCCCATGGCAAGCGCACGGTGATTTTGTTCGATTACGGTATATAGCGTGTTGTAGTAGCCGAAGACCAGGTTGATGATCACCTGTAACGCAAGAAAGAATGCCGTGCCGGAGGCTTCCAGGCTGGGCATTGTGAGATGGAGAAGCCGCGGCAAAGGAACGAGGAAGAAACAGGCTGAGAGGGCTAGCGCAATAAGGAGGACGAACAGGAGCATCATCTGCGTGCTGGCCTGCAATTCATCGAACGACTGCCAATCGGCTTTTTGCCGATAGATGCTCAGTTGATTGGTGGAGTAGGTGGTCAGGCCGAAATTCAGGGTACTCAGATAGCTCGCTGTCGCCGTCAGCGCAAGATATTCGCCATAGAGCGGTATGCCGTAGAAATGGATGAACAAGGGCGGCACGATCAACTGTGAGGCAACGTTGATCAATTGGCTCGCGCCCATGCCAAGCACGTTTCTTAGTACGCTTTTTAAAAACATTAATTCTTACTGGCAGTGAATGGCGATGCGTGGGGCTTCTTCCGTCGAGCCGGACAATTCATTGTCGTAGGCGGATCGGGGGATTTATGTCGGGCTGGTATCGATTGTTCTGGTGCGCATGAAAAACTGGGCGGCAGCGTATGCGGCGTAGCAAAATAGAAAGGGATCGACGTTCATGCGATATCGCGCGTGCACGGCATAGGAAGCCATAACCAGCGTTTCGGTCACGAACAGCGTCATGATGGTCCGGTGATCCGGGTTGCGGAGCAGCAGCCCCTGCGTTCCGCACAGAACGATTCCTGTTGTGGACAGCAGGAAAACCAGCCAGAAGCTGATCTGGTACATGAGGCTGTGCGTGACCGGATCATGGTAATCGAAGAACCAGAACAACAGAATCTTCTTGACAGGAAGTATGACGAACGCCTGCCATGGATGCGTTGCGATGAAATCTTTCGCCGCACTGTGCATCATGTCATCGACGTCGCTCTCATAGTTTCTGGTATAGGGTATGGCGGCGAGTTTCGCGTCCAGGAATTTTTTGCGGACGTCGTGAGTATCGACCCAGTGGCCTGAGCCGTTTGCTTCTGGATTGAACCCCTTGAACATGTTGTAACCGGCGGAGTTGGCCACCGGAATGAAGCGCTCCATGACGATGTAGTTGCGTATCGTCCACGGCAGTATGATGGCCGCCGCCACCACCAGGCTGGCCAGGGTTGTCCAGGGGAGGCGATGCCGCCACAGGGCGCCGAGCAGGACGGCGCCGCCAAGCACCAAGTATTCGGTTCGGGTCAAAGCGGCCACCCCAAGCAGCACGCCGATCAATATTGCTCGCATGAACGTTGCTTGATAACGGGTGGAGGAAAGATCGACTATGAACAGGAGCAACAGGATGTAGAAATTGAGGGCGTGATAAGTGGCCACCGAAAATACGAACACCGGGTGCAGCCCCGCAATAGCGGCTGCCGCAAGCGCAACGGTTTCCGTGCGGAACAGTGTTTTTGCGATACGGTAAACGTAGTACGCAATCGCGGTCCCGCAGGCGACGTTGAAAGCAATCATCGCCGCCAAGGCCGCTTTGGTAACACCCAGTAGCCAGAATACCCCCATCCAGATAAAGCTCAGAAATGGCGGCATGTATGCCGTGGGGTAAATCAGTTCGGCGCCGCTTGCGTTATGAACCTCACGGACCAGTGCGTGATACTTCATCGCATTGGCTGCAATCTCGCCGTATTCCCAAGTGTTTGCGGTGCCGGGGTTAATGTCGGAAAAGGCGAACGCTGCAGCCAGGCGGACCAGCAGGGCAACAGCAACAATTGCCATCAGTATCTTGCCGGAGTGCCGAACGGCAACACGCTCTATGGATGGAAGCGCCGTTTCGCAGGACTGGTTTTCGGGGCGGGGCGTCTTAGTTTGGGCTGGCACGCTGGCTGCAGTCGGTTGATTGAGTTTCGATGAATTCATTGCTCGCCTCCTTGAACGCAGCTGCGCCGCTTCAAAGGTGAAGCCTGCACTGCGGCCAACGGTTTCAAACGCCGACCCGTTGGGCGAAGCTGAAGTGCTTGTGGCCGAAGTAGCTGGTAAATACCGGAAGAATCACGCCGATGACATGGGCCGTGAACTCGGGATGGAAGTTGTAGCCTAGGTGCGGAAAGACCCATTCGGCCAATCCGACTGAAGTGATCCATACCTGAATGGCCGCCACGATGTTGACCAGACCAAATCGGGTGAATTCGCTGCTCCAGTGACGACCGGAGGGTTCGAATACCATGAGCCGGGCGAGGATCCAAGCCGCGGTCATACCAATCAAATAGGCGATAACTACGGCCCAGCGAAAGGACATCGTTTGGGAGAGATAGTGCCGGCTGACGATGTTGGCCGTTGCCGCCAGCCCGCCGGTAAACAGGAAGCGCGCGAAGCGGCTGCCGGCCAGTTTATGCAGTTGGCTGGTCACTGGACCTGGGCGGCCATTTCTTTGGCGAGCCTTACGCCTTCGGAAATACCGCGATCTTCCGGATAGTAAGATGAGGTGTCCGCGATCTGCAGGCCCCTGATGCGGGTTGCCACCGGCGGCACGCTTTCCAGGTATCGCGGCGGGCAAATCGGCTGCGCATAGCGCAGGCGGCTGATGTGGGTGGCCAGCCGGTCGCCATCCGTTAAATCCACGTTGAGCAATTTCAGGTAGCTGTAGGATTCCTGTACGAAGAATTCATCCGATTGCGAGAACTTTGGATGGGTCGTCGGCATGTAGTAGGGGAGAAATACGATGTGGTCGTTTCCGAAGTCACGCAGCCTGGAGAATTCCACAATGCCCGGCACTTCGATGCGATCATCATTGACGTTCAACCAGAAGTGCTGGGTCACGGGCTTGCGCAGCTTGTGCACGACGCAGACCACGCCGATGTTTTTGAGTGCCTCATATTGGGCCCTCATGTCATGCGGCAAACCGGGGATCAGGCGCGGAACGAAGGGCAGCGGAACGGTGGAAATCACCGAATCATATGCCTTGCGTTCGCCTGCCGCGGTGAGGCCGGTCACGGCGCCCTGATCGATATGGATCTCGGACACCGGCGTTGCGAGGTGGACCTTACCGCCGATTTCCTCTATGCGCTCCACTAGCCGCCGGATCAGCACCTCCGACCCGCCTTCGATATAGCCCATTTCTTCTTGCATCAGGCTGCGGCGGGAAGTGCCTACACGCTTGATGCGTGTCCAGATCCAGGCCGCCGAAAGATCCCCGGCGAACTCGAAGAATTTGAGCGAAAAAAGCTTTTCCCACAGCACCTTCCAAGCACGTTCGCCGCACCATGCCTTGATCCATACATCGGCACGCAGCTTGTCCAGTTTCGACCAATCGCTGCGTTTGGTGGAAATGAACATCATCAGCCCGTAACGGATCTTTGAAATCAGGTCGAGATGGGGGAAACGCAGCAGCGCGAACGGGTTTCCCCAAATGTAGTGTCGGCCTTGGTAAAAATAGCCCATGGATGTATCGCGCCAGCGCAGAGCCTTGCTGAGGCCCAACTCCGCCAACAGTTCGAACGTGGGCTGGTCCGCCTTGCAGATGAAGTGATAGTAGCGCTCCAGGGATATACCTTCGAAATCGAAGTGCGCCGCCATGCCGCCCGCGACCTTATCGGCTTCGAACACTTCCACTTGATGGCCGGCTTTCTGTAGATGGTAGGCAGTGGCCAGTCCCATCGCACCTGCGCCGATGACTGCGACTTTGCTCATCGATATTCAGTTCCGCCGGTCAGAATTCAAGAACGACATTGGAATAGACCGGATCACAGAAAGTCTCCTGCACCGCTCTTTCGAACGGGGTGGCCGGCACGTCGAAAATGTCCCACCAGGGAATCAGTACGAACTCGTCCGGAGTGACCAGCGCCGCCAGTTGCTTGGTGGTGAACGGAGGGTTGCGGCTGAACACCGAAAACACCTTCAGCAGCAGCCAGAACAGGCCATAAGGAATTCTCAGAATCATTGCCCTTGCGCCAGTGACCTGCTTGATGCGGCGAATGATATCAATATAGTCGACTTTTTCGCGGCCGGTGACGTCGTAGACCTCACCTGCGGGCTGCTTGAGCATGCAGCTGAGGATGATGTTGCAAAAATCCCTCACATAAAGCGGTTGGCGCATGTAGCGCCCGCTTCCAGGAATGGGGAATACGGGCATACGTTGCATGAACCGCGATAACCAGCCCAGGTGCTTGCGGTCGAACCAGCCGAACATCAGCGTCGGGCGCAATACACAATGTGGCATGCCAGACTCGGCCACGACTTTTTCCTGGGCCTTCTTGCTCTCGGTATACCAGTCCCGTGCCATCGACTGGACCACGGAAGAACTGATGTGTACGAGAAATTTCAATTCGTGACGCTGGCAGGCTTCGAGCGCATGTCGCGTGGCCTCTACGTTATTGCGCGTGAATTCCCCTTCTACTTCACCGCCGATTTGCGCCTGCAGCATGACCGCTACATCCGCACCTGCGGCAGCGTGCTGCCAGTCGCCGGGGATGGATAAGTCAGCTTCGATTGACGTGACCTCCGGATGGAGGCGTCTGAGCACGGCAAGGTTTGCGGGGTGCTTGTCAATGACAACCAGTCGGTGGTAGCCGCGCTGTTTCAGCAGTACTACAAGGTTTTGGCCGACTAAGCCGGCGCCGCCGAACAGGACGATCTTGCTTTCTGGTGTGAGTGGGGTAGTCATCGGATAGAACGGCCGTGCCGCGATCAGAGTTTGGTGCGGCGGAAAATGAAATCGGGAACCGAGCGGATTACGGCCATAATCACGCGCCAGAACCAAGGTGTATACAAGACTGCCTGGCCGGCTTCGAGCGCCCGCACAATATCGCCGGCCACCTTGTCGGGCGTGGCCCAAAGCGGGCCGCCCTTGGGAAAGCTTGCGGTCATCGGCGTGTCCACGAAGCCGGGTTTGATCAGCACCACCTTGACGCCGAGCGGCCACAGGCGGTGCCGCAGTCCCTGTACAAATACGGCCAGGCCGCCTTTTGCACTACCGTAGACGTAGTTGCTTTGACGCCCCCGATCGCCGGCGACGGAGCCGATAACGCCGATCGTCCCGCGAGCCTGGTGCGACATTAGATTGGCAAGATGAGTGAGCAGCGATACCGGACTCAGAAAGTTCACGCCGATCTGCATCAGCGTGGTTGGCGCATCACCCTCGCAGGCTTTTTGATCGGGCAAAGTTCCGTGGGCGATCAGGGCGTAGTCGATCTCTTGCAGAGAGTCGCGGGCGCGTTCGATGATTGCCTCATGCAGGGTGCAGTCCGCGAGATCGCTGGCCAGCACTTTCACGGAGTCCGCACCGCGGGTACGCAAGTCCGCTGCCACGGCATCGAGGCGCTCCTGGTTGCGCGCCACGAGAAGGAACCGGGCATGATCGGCGGCGAAGCGTCTTGCCACGGCCTGCGCGATGGATGAAGTGGCTCCGAAAATAACGACTCGTTTCATTGGATGGTTCTGGCGGGATGGGTACTAGGCTGCAACTGATGAGCCCTGGCTGACGCGTCGCCAGAAGCTGGATGAGAATTTGGGGTCGATATGCTGGGAAAATTCACGCCAGCGTGGATACCCTAGCTGGAAGTTTGCAGCCGACACCCTTCCGTCCTTCGCCGGGTAGATTCTGCCCCCGGCGGCTGCAGTGATGAGGTCCAGTTCGTTGAGAAGGGCCAGGGTGCGTGTGCCGCGATTGGAAAAATCCAGGGCCAGAGTGGCACCTGGCATGGGAAACGACAGCATGCCCGGTGAGCCGATGTCGCCGAAAGTCTTGAGCACGGCGAGGAACGAGCCCTCGCCGGAGCGCGAAATTGCCGAGAGCAAGGCACGGATGGCGTTTTTCGCGTTGCCGCTCGGGACCACACATTGATATTGATAGAAGCCCCTGCGCCCATACATGCGATTCCATTGGCCGATCGTATCCAGGGGATAAAATACCGGATCGTAGTGCTTAACATGACGTCGCGGTACATCGCTCGCCTTGTGCCACAGCAGCTTGTTGAAGACTCCGATCGAATACCGGTTTAGTAAAAAGCCTGGGAAGTCCAGCGGCATCGACAGCTGCGTTTGTCGCCTGGTCCTCATTTGCATCCCTGGGGACAAGGCAATGTGTCGGGCGCGCGAGAACACACCCCGTCCAAGATTGGCTCCACTGGAAAGGCAGTCGAGCCAAGCGACGCCATACTCCCAGTCGGCGAGTGAATCGTCGCTGAGCTGGAAAAAATCATCCAGACTCCCATACCGCAGGTCTTCCGCCTCCAGCGCAAACCCCGGAACGGGCTGCAAAGCAATGCGTGCGGACAAAATCAAGCCGGTCAACCCCAGTCCGCCGATCGTCGCCTCGAACAAGGCAACATTCTCCTGCCTCGAACAAGTCAATCGTTCCCCATTCGAACGTTGCAGATGCAGTGAAAGCACGTGATTACCGAAGCATCCGGCCCGGTGATGATTTTTGCCGTGCACGTCATTGGCGATCGCTCCGCCAATCGTCACGAATTTCGTCCCCGGCGTGACTGGCAAAAACCAGGGCTGCCCGGAAGTTCTGTGCTCCAGCAAGTGCAGGATTGCAGCAAGAGTCACGCCCGCTTCGCATTCGAGCACCCCTGATTGCGGATCGAAGCTGATAAATCTGTCGAGCCCGGTTATATCCAGCAGAATCTGGTCGGCGTTCAGCGCGCTGTCGCCGTAGGACCTTCCCATGCCCCGTGCAAGAAGGCGATCGGCTGAGCCTGCGGCCGCGATGGCGGCCGCTGCCTGGTCAACGAAATGCACTTTCTCCAAACGGTGTTTGAAGCGATGAGCACGTCCCCAGGCTACTACGTCGTCGCGCTCCGACTCGGACAATTCCATTGTGTTCAACCTGGATTAGAAAACGGCGAGACAGACACTGAGCGCCACGATCACGCCCAGAATCAAAGACACTCGGTCCCTCAGCGCGAAGGCAATCGGGTCTTCGCGCATTTCGCCGCGCGAAGCAAGTAGCCATACTCGCCCCAGCCAATACGCCAAGATCGGGCAGATCGACCATAGCCATGCCGGCTGATGAAACTGGCGCACCAGGGTTACCGCGTCGACCAGATAGATGAAAAACACCAGAATCGAAGCAAAGCCGCACGCTGCGCCCATGGTCATGAGCCAGGCCGCGTCCTCGGGACGATAGCCGCGGCCCGGTATACTATGACGACCCTCCTTCAGCAGGGTATCGCATTCCGTGTAGCGCTTGATGGTGGCCAGGCTGCCGAAGAAAAACATCGAGAACGCCAGCAGCCAAGGCGACAGCAGCGTGCCGACCGCCACGATTCCGGCGAGCAGGCGAAACGTAAAAAGCCCGGCAAGAACCAGCACATCGAGGATAGGCTGACGCTTAAATATTATCGAGTAGGCCAAGGTGACTACTGCGTAGAGCACGGCCACACCAGCGAACTTGTGCGGAAGCAGGCTCATGACGGCCGACGCGGCGAGGAGCAGCAGCGGGATTGCGGCAACACCGCGCTGCAACGGCAGCTCTCCCGATGCCAGCGGGCGATTGCGCTTGACGCGGTGGCGCCGGTCGTTGGGAAGGTCAAATAAATCGTTGACCAGATAGGTTGCCGAGGCGAGCAGCCCGAATGCGATGAATGCCGTGAATGCAAGGAGCACGCTGCGCGCATCGGTAAACATGCCGGACAGCAGCAGCGGGATGAAGATGAGGGCGTTCTTGGCCCATTGATGCAGGCGCAATGCCCTGCGCCAAGTTGCCAATTTGGCTTCCGCACAGGGAAATTCGGCAACCACTTCGACATCTTCGTTCAGGCGGGATCGCAAGTGCTCGCCACGACCTGCAAGTACCGCCGACCGGCAGCGCGACCAAATTTCCAGATCCGATCGGCTGTCTCCGATATAGGTGAATTGCCCGGCATGTCTTTGGGCGATCGCGTCGTATTTGGCCTTTCCCGACAGATTGGTAAAGCCATCGCTGCCATGTGCCTCGTCGAACAGACCGAAACGTCGGGCGACTCCCTCAACGAGAAGCTGGTCCGATGCGGAATACAGGACGATGCGGTGTCCTTCAGCCCGCCTTTCCCGAAGCCATGCCAGAAGCGCTTCGTTGCACGGCAAGCTGTCCAGATCGGGGGAAACCTGAAGGACAAGCGCACGCTTGAATGCAGCCTTGCCTTTGAGTAAATGTGGTATCAGCCCTGGCAGCCTCCAGGGACGGCTGCAAGCAAGCGCGACTAGAGACTCATACAACAGGTCGGTGCGCAGAATGGTTCCGTCCAAATCTGCAACCAGGAGTTTCGCATCGATGCCGCCCTTTGCCGCTGAAATAGCACCCACTTGTTCAAGTTTTCCCATATGGGTTGTCAGATGAACGCCAGACAGATATTCGTGGTCAAACCGACGATTCAGGACGGATCACGCCCTGGATATGGGATTTGCAAGCGATAACCATGCCTGAGTCTCATTTCCGGTAGCCATCCTTGCCCAACCACAGTCAACATACAATAGCAGTGTATCAAGTCAGCATTTCAGTTTTGGCAGCCAGGATGCCGTTCAAGTTGCACCACGTCACAAAAGCTCATGAATTTTCTCAACCTTGTAGAGTCGTGGTGTGCGATCCTCTGTGTTTTCTGGGCCTTGTCGAGACAAAGGCATGGACCTTGCGCATCTACATCATCGAGAGTGCTGGGGAAATGAGCTCGAACCCTGCACGGTGTGAAACATTCTCTGCCACTTCAATTGCCGGTTAAATATGCGAATTGTGATCCATGATTACTGTGGACATCCCTTTCAGGTCGAACTCAGTCGCGAACTCGCGAGCAGGGGTCACCAGATTATGCATTTATATTGCGATTCCAACCCCACTACCCCGAAGGGGCGCCTGACAAGATCCCCTGCAGATCCGGCCAGTCTGGAGATCCTGCCCGTCAAACTGCCCAGGGAAATCGAAAAAGGTCGATTTTTCGATCGGTGGAGCCTGGAGCGATTGTACGGATTGAGGCTGACCGAAGCGGTTATCAAGGCCAGCCCGGACTTGGTGATCTCCGCCAACACGCCTCTAGATGCCCAGGCACGGCTGCAGGCCCAATGTCACGGCCTTCGCATCCCGTTTATCTTCTGGGCCCAAGACCTGATCGGAGAAGCCACCACCCGCATCCTGCAAAAAAAGCTTCCACTCGGCGGTAGTGTGATAGGGGCATACTACCAGATTAAGGAGAAGACAATTTTACGGAAAAGTGATAGGGTTATCGGCATTACTGAAGATTTTGCCCCATACTTTAAGAAAGCTGGTATTCTGGACTCGCGTGTTTTCACCATTCCGAACTGGTCGCCGCTTGCGGAAGTAGTGCCTAGAAGCAAACAGAATGATTGGGCTAAACGTTTCGGTCTGGACGATAAGTTCGTATTTCTGTACTCCGGCACACTTGGATTCAAGCACAATCCGTCGCTGTTCCTGGCTCTCGCCGAAAAATTCCGGGCCGGGCCATCGGTACGCATCGTGGTGAATTCCCAAGGTGATGCTGCCGATTGGTTGCGCCGGGAATCTGAACGGCTAGGATGCGATAACTTGCAGGTCAATCCATTCCAGCCGTATGAGGAAATGTCGAATGTACTTGCCAGCGCGGATGTGCTGCTGGCAATTCTCGAGCCGGAGGCAGGGCGCTATTCGGTCCCGTCCAAGGTTCTGTCCTATCATTGCGCGGCACGGCCGATATTGCTGGCAGTGCCGCCGGAAAATCTGGCGGCGCGAATCGTGCTAGGAGAAAAAACCGGATGTGTTGCAGATCCGGGAGATGCAGAGGCATTCGGCCGCATTGCTCAAGACATGTATGACGATGCTGATGGACGCAGGGACATGGCGCTGCGCGCCCGGCGCTATGCCGAAGAGCACTTCAATGTGGCGAAGATTGCCGGCCGCTTTGAATCCATATTCCGCAATCTGCTTAACTGATTCAATCTACTTCTACGGGAACAGTAAATGAAAACGGCTTTGGTTTGCGGCGCCGGCGGCTTCATCGGAAGCCATCTTGTCAAACGTCTGAAGTCAGAGGGTTTCTGGGTCCGTGGCGTGGATCTCAAGTTTCCCGAGTTCGGCGCGACGGTCGCCGACGATTTCATCAAAGGGGATCTGCGAGACCCCTACGTGTGCCGGGCGGTGGTTGACCGCAAGTTTGACGAGGTATACCAGCTAGCGGCCGATATGGGCGGAGCCGGCTTTGTGTTCACCGGCGAGAACGATGCCGACATCATGCACAATTCGGCCACGATCAATCTCAATATGCTGGATGTCTGTCATCGTCGTAACATCAAGCGGGTGTTCTATTCATCATCCGCCTGCATGTACCCGGAATACAATCAATTGGATCCGGATAACCCAAAGTGTTCCGAGGAGTCTGCGTATCCCGCAGCGCCGGACAGCGAATATGGCTGGGAGAAGATGTTCAGCGAACGTCTTTACTTGGCCTATGCGCGCAACTATGGCCTAGAAGCCAGAGTGGCCCGGTACCATAACATTTTCGGGCCGGAAGGCACCTGGCGTGGTGGCCGCGAGAAGGCTCCGGCGGCTCTTTGCCGCAAGATCGCCGAAATGGCCGAGGGCGGAAGCATCGAGGTTTGGGGCGATGGCAAGCAGACCAGATCCTTCCTCTATGTGGATGAATGCGTTGAGGGAACCATCCGTCTGACGCGTTCGGATTTCCAGGGGCCCGTTAATATAGGCTCGGAAGAAATGATATCGATCAATGACTTTGCGCGGATGATCATCAAAATCTCCGGGAAAAATCTGCACATTCGGAATATTTCCGGTCCGGAAGGTGTTCGCGGCCGCAACTCCGACAACAAACTGATCCGGGAAAAACTGAGCTGGGCGCCGAGCCAGAGCCTGGAAGCAGGCATGATCAAGACCTATGCGTGGATTTCGGCGCAGGTCTTGAAGGGAAAGCAAGCTGCTTGATCTGCCTCGGACTTCGATCGGTCGCTTCATGCTGAACCGGGTTGTCATTATCTGCACCGGTAATATCTGCCGCAGTCCTATGGCGGAGATACTGTTTCGTCAGAAGCTTGCCGGAAGCAAGGTCGACTGCGTGTCGGCGGGCACCCATGCGATGGTTGGGCATCCGGCAGATGAAAATGTGCGCGAGGTCATGACTGCACACGGCCTCGATGCTTCCAGCCATCGTTCCCAACAGGCTACATCTCAGCTGCTGAACTGGGCCGATCTGATTCTGGCATTGGATCAAACACATGTTGACTGGCTGAACGGGGTTACGCTAAAGGCCCCGCATTTACGCGGCCGCGTGTTCAAGCTCGGCAAGTGGAATGGCAATGCTGACGTAGAGGATCCTTACCGGAAGCCTCGTTCGGCATTTGAGCGAGCGTACCTGGAGATCGACAAATACGTCGACAAGTGGGTGGAAGCCATGGGCGGCGCCCCCACGGCGAAAAGCGGCCGAGGCTAAGCTCCGCCAAGTGCATTGAACATTACAGCGTCGGTTTGCTAATGCTCCGCAAATTGGCGACTGCTCAATGATCAGAGCTCGCGTTTACATTCTGGTGCAGAATCAGAACCAGCATTGCGGAAGCAAAATCCGCAGCCGCTGGGGCGATTGATCCATCGGTCGGATCGATGCATCGGGCATGTAGAGGCGCCTGGAAATCCGACGCCGCAGCTGTGACGTCTGTCTAAGAACGTCGCCTCAATAAGCGCCGCGGCGCCGCAGCACGACATCGACTGTTTTGATCAGGACCATCAGATCAGTACTCAACGAAGCGCATTTTGCATAGTGACGGTCCATGGCCACGCGGCGGCGATAGTCAGTATCGTTCCTGCCGCTAACCTGCCACAGCCCCGTAAGTCCTGGCTTAACCGCGAGATAGTAGCGTGAGGCTCGACCGTACTTGCGAAGTTCTTCGCGGATGACGGGCCTGGGACCGACCAGGCTCATCTCGCCCTTGAGAACGTTCCAGAGCTGTGGCAACTCATCGAGACTGCTGCGGCGCAGGAAATTGCCGACAGCGGTAACGCGGGGATCGTTTTTCAGCTTGTGATCCCGCAACCACTCCTCGCGCTGTTCCGCATTATTGGCCAGAAGATCCCTGAGGACCTTATCGGCATTGGGCACCATGGTGCGTAATTTGTAGACCTTGAACGCCTTGCCGCCCTTGCCGATGCGCGTGTGGCGAAACAGCAGGGTTCCGCCATCGCTATACAGGGCCAATGTCACGGCTAGAAGGATCGGCGAGAACACTACGGCAAGCACTACTGCCCCGGTGATATCAACAACCCGCTTGCCGAACACATAGGAGAAGGGCAGCAGGATCTGGTCTTTGGATCCCGCCGTAGTGGAACGTTCCCACGCAATCTTGATATCAGGATTGACCGGGAATGCGTTTGGCGAGTCGGTCGCCGCTAAACGCAAGCCTGATTGATCGTCCATGCCTTATCCCTAAACTCGAATCTTAGTTAACGGGCCGACTAACACGAAATTCGTGCCATTCTTGCCTTGGATTACAATCATCGCCCTAAAAGCCCGATACCATCACCCTAAAGCCCGATACTTGTATCAGGGTCAGCTATCCATGCTGCAATGCAGCATAGCGTGCGTTGTTGATTCGTACAAGTCTTGAAGATATTCATCTGGACCGCAATCAGCCCCTGACAATTTCAAGCATACCCCATGCCATTGTTAATGAATGTGACGCATCCCTCTAAATTGGCAATTTTAGCTTCAGTTCTTAGCAATTCTGCACCGCATCTAGGGGGGGGGCAGCCTAAAATGCTTCATTCCTCGCCCAGATGACTTTAATCGAGTGGAAACCGTCATATACCTCATGTGGTTCGCCCGTATACGTCATTGAACCTGACGATATCATCCTCGCCCAGGTAGCTGCCCGATTGAACTTCGATTAATTCCAGGGGGATAGCCCCCGGGTTTTCCAGGCGGTGTTGCGAACCTAGCGGAATATAGGTGGACTCGTTCTCGGCAAGAAGAAATTCGCGCTCCCCGCAGGTAACCCGGGCCGTGCCACAGACCACAATCCAGTGCTCGGCCCGATGATGGTGCATCTGCAGGCTTAACTTCTCCCGAGGCTTGACGATGATCCGCTTTACCTGGAAGCGCGGCCCAAGCGCGATCGTTTCATAGCTACCCCATGGGCGATGTACCACCGTGTGGCTCTCGACTTCGGATCTGCGCTGCTTTTTAAGCTTTGTAACAATGCGCTTGACGTCCTGGGTCCGATCGCGGCTCGCAATGAGTACCGCGTCCTTGGTTTCGACCACCAGCACATCGCGCAGGCCGAGCGCTGCAACCAGGCGGCCTTCGCTGTGCACCAGGGTATTGTCCGAATCCTCGAATAGCACGTCACCATGGGAATAGTTGCCGCGCGCGTCGCGCGGCAAGGTTTCGAGAAACGACCAGGTGCCTACGTCGTCCCAGCCCGCATCCATCGGAACCAGCGCGGCTTTGCTGGTTTTTTCCATGACGGCGTAGTCGATGGATTCGGAGCGCGCTGCTTTGAATGCTGCGGCATCCAGACGCACGAAATCGAGGTCGCGTTTGGCGCCGGCAACGGCCCGCGTGCAAGTCTCCAGCATGGCTGGCTCAAAGCGTTGCAGCTCGTCCAGGAAAGTCTGCGCCCGGAACAGGAACATGCCGCTATTCCAGAGATATTCGCCGCTTTCGACATAGGCTTTGGCGCGGGTTTGATCCGGCTTCTCGACAAAGGCTGAAACCGCAAAGCCGCCCTCGGCCTGCGGCAGCCCGCGCTTCAAATAGCCATAGCCGGTTTCGGCGCGGCTCGGCGTAATGCCGAACGTGGTGAGCTGACCGTTTTGCGCGAGTCTGGTCGCAACTTCGACGGCGGCTTCAAAAACGGCGAGATCGGAGATCAGATGATCGGCGGCCATGATGAACACGATGCAGTCGGGGCCGTGACGTTCAATTGCCGCCAGCGCGGCGATTGTGGCTGCCGGGGCGGTGTTGCGCCCTTCAGGCTCCAGCAGCACCTGGGCGCCTTCCACGCCAAGCTGGCGCAACTGCTCGGCGACCAGGAAGCGGTGGCCTTCATTGCAGATCAGGAGCGGGGCTGTTGCTCCGGCAAGTGCTACGGCGCGCTGCACAGTGTGCTGCAACAACGACCATTCGTCCGTCAGCTTGAGGAATTGCTTGGGGTATCCCTCGCGCGACAGCGGCCACAAGCGTGTACCGGAGCCGCCAGCAAGCAGGACGGGGACCACGAGGGGCTTGGTGTTAGACGGCATCGATCAGGTCAAGTAGTTCTTGGGTCTTGTGTTGCATCAGCGCGGCATCGTGACGTGACTCCACGTTCAGCCGTAGTACCGGCTCGGTGTTGGAGCCGCGCAGATTAAAGCGCCATTCGGGATATTCGATCGAAACGCCATCGACCTTCTCGATGAATGCCGCCTCCGGTGCATAGCGCTGTTCGACCTTCGACAGCACCGCCTCGATGCTGGAAACCTTGCGGTTGATTTCTCCCGACGCCGGAAATTTCCGTTGACGCTCGGCCAGCAGCCGGGATAGAGGCAGGCCGCTGGCGGACAGTAGCGCGGCAACCAGCAACCAGGGAATATTGCCGTTGTCGCAATAGGCGAAATCGCGGAAATAGTGGTGTGCGCTCATTTCGCCGCCATAGATGGCATTTTCGGCGCGCATGCGTTCCTTGATGAAGGCATGGCCAGTCTTGGACTGGACCGGAATGCCGCCGGCCTGGGTGACGGTGTCGATGGTGTTCCAGGTCAGGCGTGGATCGTGAATGATCTTGGCGCCGGGCTCCTTTTTCAGCAGGGCTTCGGCCAGCAGGCCGACGATGTAGTAGCCCTCGATGAACGCGCCGGTTTCGTCGAACAGGAAGCAGCGATCGAAGTCGCCATCCCAGGCGATGCCGAAATCCGCCTGATTCGCCACCACTGCTTCCGAAGTCGCTGCGCGGTTTTCCGGCAGCAGAGGATTGGGAATGCCGTGGGGAAACGAACCATCCGGCTGGTGATGAACCTTGACGAAACGGAATGGCAAGTGCGGTTCCAGTGCATCGATCACCAGCCCGGCCGAGCCATTGCCCGAGTTGACCACGATCTTCAGCGGCTTGAGCGCGCCCGCCTCGATATAGCCCAGCAGGTGCTCGACGTAAGCCTGGCGCAGGTTCAGCGGCGTGCGCCTGGCAGTGCCGGCCGGCGCCGTGGCCGTGGAAGCCGCCACTGCGGCCTCCAGTGCGCGCAAGCCCGAATCCCCGGAGACCGGTATGGCGCCGCCGCGGACCAGCTTCATGCCGTTGTAGTCCATTGGATTGTGGCTGGCGGTGACCATGATGCCACCGTCAATTCCGGGCTGAAATGCCGCGAAATACACTTCCTCGGTGCCGCACAGGCCGAGATCGAGCACTTCCACACCCTGCGCCGTCAATCCATGCACCAGGGCATTGAGCAGGTCGAGGCTCGAGTGCCTGACATCCCTGCCCAGCGCCACGCGCTTGGGTGAGAATCGCTGTGCATAGGCAACGCCGAGCCGAAAGGCGATATCGCCATTCAGCTCTTCAGGGACGCGGCCGCGAATATCGTAAGCCTTGAAACAGGGTAGGGAACTCATTGTTTTGAATCTTGAAAATGCTGGCTCTGGAGGAAGATGGTACAACATGCCAGGCGGGTGCTGGCAGCATGCGCTCGTTGGGGGAATCGCATTTTGAGACTTGGTCGTCAGTTCATCACGCCAAAGCGACCAAGGGCGTGATTCACGAATCGTTCCAGGGACCGGCGAACACAACATTCCGGTGCTTTTGCACAAATCGGACACAGTTCCGCCAGATGCGGCCGTGATAATAACAGTGTGAGCATGCCCATGGAGGGCATGCTGGGGGAGGAGATCCATGGGCGGCCTGAAAGCGTTGGTTGCTGGTTTGTCCGCGGTATTTGCGTTCATTCGCAAGATACTTGCCGGCCTGCTGGGTCTTCTGTTCGGCAGTGTGCATTGGACGCCGCCGAATTGGCTGGCCTGGCTGTGGCGCGGGGCGTCCACCGGCCTGAGCGCCGCAGCCGCCTGGCTGCGCGGCAATCCCTTGCGCGGCACCGGCATCGCCGTGCTCTTTGTGTCCCTGACCGCCGCCAGCCTGTACGGATGGCACTGGTACCAGCATCGCCCGAAGCCGGTGGAACTGACTTTTACCGTCGACGCGCCGCCGCCGACCTGCTACAACTGCGAAGCCCCCTATAACGGTCCCAAGCCGCTCTACGTGCGCTTTTCCGGCTCGGTGCCGCCACTGCGGGCCACGGGCAAGAACGTCGACCCCAAGAGCGCCGGCATCGATATTTCCCCGGCGATTGCCGGCGTGTGGACCTGGGAGGACGACAAGATCCTCAAATTCCTGCCCGGCGCCGACTGGCCCATCGGCCAGTCCTACGCCGTGTCCTTCGCCAAGCGGGGCTTCGCGGCGAGCCATGTGCATCTGAAGGATTATGGCCTCAAGTTCGCGACGGTGCCGTTCAGCGCCAAGATCGGCAGCACCGAGTTCTATCAGGACCCGGTCAACATCAGCGACAAGAAAGTGGTCGTGACGGTGAACTTCTCGCATCCGGCCGACACCGCCGACTTCGAGAGTCGCATCAAGCTAGACCTGTTCAACAAGATCACCGACGCCGACGAGGAAGAGGTCGGCAAGCCGGCCTTCACCGTGCAGTACGACAAGTACAAGCTGCAGGCCTTCATCCATTCCGAGCAGCTGGCCGTGCCGGCCAAGCAGGGCCGGCTGGCGGTGGAGATCGGCGCCGGCCTGCGCGCCGCGCGTGGCGGCAACAAGACCGCCGAAGCGCTCACCTCCAGCACCGTGGTGCCGGGGCAGTTCGCCCTGGAAGTGTCCGACCTGGCCCTGGACATCGCTCGCGACCAGCACGACGATCCGCGGCAGATCCTGCTGCTGCATACCAGCTATTCGGTGACCGAGAAGGAAATCACCTCCAAGGTCAGGGCCTGGCTGCTGCCGCTGAACAGTCCGGATCCGGAGCAGCAGAAGAAATGGGATCGCGAGCACAAGGACCAAAAGCCGCCCTTCGGCTGGGACAACCAGAACATCACCTCGCAACTGCTCAAGACCGCCGAGCCGCTGGCCCTGAGCTATACCCCCAACGAGCAGGAGCACGTCGAGCTGCACAGCTTCGGCTACCAGGCCGATCCCGGGCGCTATGTCTACGTTCAGGTCGACAAGGGCCTGCGCTCCTTCGGCGGCTACCTCCTCGGCAAGCAGCAGACCACCACCCTGCAGGTGCCGGAGTTCCCGCGGGAGCTGCGCATCGCCCACGAGGGTTCGCTGCTGGCCATGTCCGGCGCGAAGAAGGTCACCGTGTTCACCCGCGACGTGCCCGGCCTGAAAATCGACATCGCCCGCCTGTTGCCGGACCAGCTGCAGCACCTCGTCACCCAGACCAGCGGCGATTTCCGCGACCCGCAGTTCAAGGCCGGCTGGAGCTTCGACGAGAGCAACATCACCGAGCATTTCACCAAGATACTGCGCCTGCCGAAGCTGAAGCCGGGTACCGCGCATTACGAGCCGGTCGACCTGGGTGAGTACCTGAACAAGGACGGCGCCGACCGGCGCGGCGTGTTCCTGCTGCGCGTGCGCGCCTACGATCCGGATACGAAGAAAGTGCTCGGCGGCGACGCTTCCGCCGATGGCGACAACAGTGATGCCGCGTCTACGCCGGATCAGGGCGGGGACGATGCCGGCGGCGATGACGCCGCCCCCGCGCCGCAAACCTGGAGTCAGGCCAGCGACAACCGCCTGATCGTGGTCAGCGACCTCGGCATCCTAGTGAAGAAGGCCGTCGACGGCTCGCAGGACGTCTTCGTGCAATCCATCCATGGCGGCGACCCGGTCGGCGGCGTCAGCCTGTCGGTGCTGGGCAAGAACGGCGAGGCGGTGCAGACCCAGACCACCGATGCCGATGGCCACGCCCGCTTCGCCGATCTCAAGGGCTTCAAGCGCGAGCACGAGCCGGTGCTGTATCTGGCGCGCAAGAACGGCGACAGCAGCTTCCTGCCGATCGGTCGCAGCGACCGCGAGCTGGACCTGTCGCGTTTCGACATCGGCGGCGTCAGCAACTCCGCCGACAGCGGCCGTCTCAGCGCCTTCCTCTTTTCCGACCGCGGCATCTATCGCCCGGGCGACGAGATCCGCGTCGGCGCCATCGTCAAGGCGCAGGACTGGGGCAAGTCCCTGGTCGGCGTGCCACTGCGGGTGCAGGTCACCGACCCCCGTGGCACCGTGGTCAAGCGCGACGCCATTCGCCTCTCCGCCGCCGGCTTCGAGGACATCCGCTACAGCACGCGCGATACCGCGCCCACCGGCGACTACGCCATCTCGCTGGCCATCATCAAGAGCGAAGGGCGCGAGGACGCCATCGGCTCGATCACGGTCAAGGTGCAGGAATTCCTGCCGGACCGCTTGCGCATGACCGCCCACCTGTCGGCGGAGAGCGCCGAGGGCTGGGTCAGCCCCGACCAGCTCAAGGCCAGCGTCGACCTGCAAAACCTGTTCGGCACCCCGGCGCAGAACCGCAGAGTCACCGCGCAGATGATCCTGTCGCCGAGCTTCCCGGCATTTCCGGCCTACAGCGCCTACCAGTTCTACGATCCCCAGGCCGCCAAGGAAGGCTTCAACGACCAGCTCGCCGAGGCCAAGACCGACGACAAGGGTGCGGCTTCGTTCGATCTCAACCTGCAGCGCTTCACCCGCGCCACCTACCGCCTGCACCTGGTGGCCGAGGGCTTCGAGGCCGACGGCGGCCGCGGCGTCGCCGCCGAAACCGCCCAGCTGGTGTCGAACCTGCCTTACCTGGTGGGCTGGAAGGCGGACGGCGACCTGGGCTACGTCTCCCGCGACAGCGCGCGCGAGGTCGATCTGGTCGCCATCAACCCGCAGGCGAAGAAGACCGAGGTCAAGGATCTCAAGCTGCTGCGCATCGAGCGCCGCTATGTTTCGATCCTGACCAAGCTTGACAGCGGCACCTACAAGTACGTATCCAAGCTCAAGGAAGTTACGCTCGCCGAAGATGCGTATACGGTCCCCGCGGCCGGCGCCCAGCTGCCGCTGGACACGCACACGCCCGGCAGTTTCAGCTATGTCGTGCAGGATGCGGCCGGGCAGCAGTACGCGCGCATCGACTACAGCGTCGCCGGCGCCGCCAACCTGGCCGGCCGTCTCGACAAGAACGCCGAGTTGCAGCTGACCCTGGACCGCAAGGACTACGCACCGGGCGACGACATCGCCATGCAGGTGCAGGCGCCCTACACCGGCGCCGGACTTATCACCATCGAGCGCGACAAGGTCTACAGCTACAAGTGGTTCAAGGCCGATACCACCAGCTCGGTGCAGCACATCAAGCTGCCGGACGGCATTGACGGCATTGACGGCAATGCCTACGTCAGCGTCAGCTTCATCCGCGATCCGGGTTCGGACGAGATCTATACCAGCCCGCTGTCCTACG
>Ga0302315_10000480_pt1 | contig 45271 bp, 43 predicted proteins | sample III_Palsa_N3_1_FD_200532 | JGI IMG/M metagenome (GOLD analysis project Ga0302315, IMG submission 200532) | Peat permafrost microbial communities from Stordalen Mire near Abisko, Sweden - III_Palsa_N3_1 | ecosystem: Environmental > Terrestrial > Soil > Palsa > Peat permafrost | place: Sweden...
TTAGGTATTGCACCTACGGCGCAATATTTATTTTCTTCGTTAGCTATAGACATTTGGCACCTAACGGCGCCAGTAATACAACCAATTGAGTTGCCCCAGTGGGGCCAGTAATACAACCAATTGAACTGCCCCAGCGGGGCAAAATGTCTATAGAAAAAAAAATCGTATATTTATATGCCCCGTAGGTGGCATAACATACACCATTTATATAACAAGCCATGCCTAATACATTTACCCAGATATACATCCAATTTGTATTCGCCGTTAAGTTTCGTCAATCCGTTATTGATATAACATGGAAAGAACGGTTACACAAATACATTACAGGAATTGTTCAAAACCAGGGACATAAAATGATTGCCATAAATAGCATGCCCGATCACATTCATATTTTCATTGGATGTAAACCCCATCAATCTGTTTCCGATTTAATGCGAATTGTTAAAGGTGACTCCTCGGAATGGATCAATAATCAGAAATTAACGCCGGCACTGTTCAGATGGCAGGAAGGATATGGCGCTTTTTCCTATTCACTTTCGCAAATAAGTTCAGTTGCTAAATATATTGCCGACCAGGAAAAACATCACAGCAGGAAAACATTTTTAGAAGAATACAAGGAGTTCCTTGATCTTTTTGAAATTGACTATGATGAAAAATACATATTCAAACCATTGGAATAGCATCTTTATTAGGTATTGCCACCTACGGGGCAATATTTGTTTCGTTTGGTTTTTCTATAGACATTTGGCACCGATGGTGCCATCTTTGCGCGATAATTATATTGGCAAAACCTCACTGCTCCGCCTCAACCTTCCTCGTTTCCATATTAAAATTGCGGATGATCAAACGGTTATCGCTGTTTTTGGTGAAGTACTTTATCGCCCAACTTAAAAACACGGCCGTTTTGCTGCTGAACCCGGCCAGCGACATGATATGCACAAATCCCCATAAAAGCCAGGCGAAAAATCCTCCAAAATGAAACTTACCAATATCGGCAACCGCTTTATTGCGACCGATGGTAGCCAGCGTTCCCTTATCTTTATAAACAAATGGCTTGGTTGCTTCTTTGTTGATGATATGCACCAAATTTTTAGCCAGCCATTGCCCCTGTTGTATTGCCGCCGGGGCAACGCCGGGATGCCCGTTTGGATATTCCCCGGAAATTATTGCTGATACATCCCCTATCGCGAAAATATTCTCATATCCTTTTACACGGTTAATCTCATCGGTTTCTATACGTGAACCCCTATTAATTGTAGCTGCCGACATCCCCGTGGGCATCTCTCCCATTACACCAGCCGCCCAAAACACATTGCGGGTTTTTATGGTCATACCGTCATCTATTTTTAACGTTAACCCGTCATAGCTTTCCACATGGACGCTGTTGTATATCCTTACGTCGTTGGCCGACAGGTACTTTTTCGCTTTTTTGGAGGCGTTTTCAGACATAGCGCCCAATAACCTGTCCTTACCTTCAAAAATATAAACCCGCATGTCCTGTTTGCTTAAGCCATGATAATCTTTCATTAAAACAAGCTTCCGCATTTCGGCAAGCGCACCCGAAAGCTCTACGCCTGTCGGACCGCCGCCAACTACCGCAAAGGTCATTAATGCTTCCCTTTCCTGCTGATCCTGGGTTACGGTTGCCTTTTCTAAATGCTGAAGGATCAAACCGCGCAGGTTCAACGCTTCGGGCACATTTTTCATCGGCATGGCATAATGCGCGATCTCTTTGTTCCCGAAGAAATTTGTATTTGAACCGGTGGCAATCACCAAATAATCATAAGGGACTTCGCCTATGCTGGTTGTTACAGTATTGCTTTCGGGATTTACCTGCTGTACATTAGCCAGGCAAAAGCTAAAATTATCCTGTTTGGTAAATATCCGGCGGACAGGGAACGCGATAGAGTCAGCCGCTATAGCCCCCATTGCCACCTGATAAAGCAATGGCTGAAATGTGTGATAATTGTGCTTATCAAGCAGCAATATGTCGACGGGTGCTTTTTTGAGTTTGCTTGCTAAATTTATTCCCGCGAAACCACCGCCGATGATTACGATACGCGGCCTTATCCTGCTGTTTTGTTGTTGGTTGATGTACATAATATGCAATAAACTTAAGCTTTGCAGTTTAATTTAAAATACTAATTGCAAAACAAATTGCATGCACATTAATAATGCCAAGTTGAGATAAGGGCTTTAGTTGCCTTCGCTATGGTTTCTTCGCCAACGTGTATTCACCCCAAAAATCAGTAGCGTTAAAAGCATATCCATTATTCGGGCTTGGGTTTACGCTGGATATGGTATTAGGGTTAACAGACATGGACTGTACAGGTATCTCACTCAACTTAATATTATAGCTGAATTTTGCCTGGTCGTCAATAGATAACCCCAGATATTTTAACGGGATAGCTAACTCAATAACAGGCTGTACCTGTATAAATTGGGCCGCTGCCTTAATACCTTCCGTATTATATATAGATATAACAGAATCTGGTATTGCCTTTATACCAACAACACCTATTTCTTTCATCGCGTTATTTATTAGCCTGTTAGCCTTAGATATGATAGGATCTATTTGACCGCGGTTAGCGACGCTATCATCTAAATAATTGAATAGTTGATTTATTGTGCCCATTATATCTGCAGTGATTTTTGCGTCCTGCGGTACAGGAAATGTCACAGCTACATTTTCCCCCGCCTTTGCCAGGTTTTGTTTCCTGGTTGCATGACTTATGGTCAGCGTCATTCCTCCTGCCAGCATTTTTTTAGCTACCCCATTACCCAAACCGCGTACAGTTAAGTATAAGTTGCTATCATCGTTAGAGATGACATAATAAATGCGGTTAGTAGAATTATAGGCATTTAAAAATTTATTTGGCCACTCATTTAATTTCCCATCAATTTTTACATTGTCGGGCGCACGCATACTAATTTCCTGTATTTGCGGCTGTTTTTGCGCATTAGCGGTGTTTAATGCAATAAACATTAAAACACATATTGCTAATATTTGCTTATTGGACGGGGTTTTAATTTTCCTCATAATTGATTAAATTAATTTGGTACAGGAAAGATAACTAAGTTTTTAATAAGAAACCAAATTATTTTTCGTCAATATATAAATGCCAAAAAAAATATCGAGTGATCTTTCAGAGTATCGGTCAAAACAGGCTTCTTAGCTATTTTATTAAAATCACTCGCTTTTAACTAATCATTACTTATTTTAGCCCAAAATATAAATATCCACCCTATGCAGCCCCTCCATATCATTAAAATAGGCGGAAACGTAATTGATAATTCTGAAAACCTGCATCATTTTTTAGAAGATTTTACAGCGTTGGGTGGCTATAAAATATTGGTGCATGGCGGCGGTAAGGTAGCTACCCAACTCTCGGACACATTAGGTATTGAAACTAAACTGGTTGATGGTCGGCGAATTACGGATATTGAAACCCTGCGCGTAGTGACGATGGTTTATGGCGGACTCATCAACAAAAACATAGTGGCACAGCTACAGCGTTTTGGAAATAACGCTATCGGTCTTACAGGTGCAGATGGTAATTTTATCCGCACCAATAAACGCCCGGTAAAAACCATTGATTATGGTTTTGTTGGGGATATTGATGAAGGATCAGTCGATGCGGAAAGCATCAGTAAATTAATGGAAGCAGGCTTTACCCCTGTTTTTTGCGCGATTACACATGATGGCGAAGGGCAGTTATTAAATACCAATGCCGATACCATTGCATCGGCCCTGGCTGTGTCGCTGGCTGAACTATATGAAACTACGCTTATTTACTGCTTCGAGAAAAAAGGCGTATTGCAGGATATTAATGATGATGATTCCATCATCCGCGAGCTTGACCCAGTGCGTTACGAAGAATTAAAAAAGAAACAGATCATCCACAGCGGAATGTTGCCCAAATTGGATAATGCCTTTACCGCGATAGCTTGTGGTGTTAAGGCGGTAGTTATCGGGCGGAGTGACGAGTTGTGGCATTTGAAGGATAAAAAGCCATTTGGGACGAGGTTGAGTAAGTAAACCACTTATGATTTTATCCACTATTGCCATTATCACCCTCAAATCCTATTTTTACTTTCCATTATAAATTATGACCCCAATGATAAAAAACATTCCTGCCAAAACTTTGATAATAGCACTTACCGGCATCTGCCTGTTAAGCGCCTGCAATGACAAGGATAAAATTTATGCCGAAAATGATCCGGTCTTTAAAAACATAGATAACACGGAAAAACCCGGTGGTAATTTTTTCGCCTATGCCAATGGTGCCTGGTTAAAATTGAACCCCATCCCTGCGGAATATTCATCATGGGGCATTGGCCGGGTAGTGCAGGAGGAATTACGCGACCGCCTGAAAAAAATTAATGAGGAAGCGCTTAAAACCAACGCGGCACCGGGCAGCAGTTCGCAAAAAATAGGCGACTTTTATTATAGTGGCATGGATAGCGTAGATATTGAAAAGCAAGGCCTGTCACCGTTAAAGCCCGAATTAGATAAAATTGACCAAATAAAGGATGTAAATGGCCTGTTGGATGAATTTGCGCACCTGCAAACTATTGGTGTTACCACCCCGATAGGTGTTGATGTGGAACAGGATGCCAAAAACAGCTCGAAAATGATGTTGCAATTGGGGCAGTCGGGTATTGGGATGCCTAACCGCGATTATTATTTTAATGCCGACCAGCATAGTGTTGAAGTACGTACAGACTACCAGGACCTGCATTTACCCGCAGTATTTAAGCTGGCGGGTTTAAGTGCACGCGCCGCTAACGAAGCTACCGATAACGTATATAAACTGGAAGCCTTTTTGGCCGATAGTTCAAGAAAGCTGGAGGATCTGCGCGATCCTTACAAAAACTATAATAAATTGCCTTTATCGGGCTTGAGCAAGCTGGCACCAAATATTGACTGGAAGACGTTGTTTGATAAAATGGGCTATAAAAATGCGGATACGGTTATTGTAGGTCAGCCCGAATATTACAGAGCGGTAAGCAAAGCGCTAACAACATATACTATCAGCGACTGGAAATCATACCTGCGGAAAAACCTTATCTCAGAATTTAGCCCGTTTTTAAGCAAGAGTTTTAATGATGAAAACTTCCGTTTTTATGGTTCAGTGTTATCCGGTCGCAAAGCACAATTGCCGCGCTGGAAAAGGGTACTGGATGCCGAAAACAGTATGATGGGCGAAGTGCTGGGACAGCTATTTGTTAAGGAGTATTTCCCCGAAAAAGAAAAGAAACGTTATGTGGATTTGGTGGAAGCCATGCGTACCAGCTTTAAAGAGCATATTGAAAAGCTGGACTGGATGAGCGAACCCACCAAACAAAAGGCATATGCTAAATTAGCTAAGGTAATGCCGAAGGTGGGCTATCCTGATAAATGGAAGGATTTTTCAAGCTTAACTATTAGCCGCAGGCCGTATGTTTTGAATGCGATAAACGCTAATAACTTTTGGTACCGTTTTAACGCCAATAAATTAGGCAAGCCGGTTGACCGTACCGAATGGGATATGACACCACAAACCTATAATGCCTATTATAACCCGTCGAATAATGAAATTGTATTGCCTGCGGCGCAATTTATGATACCTGGGGTTAACGATGAGAATGTAGACGACGCTGTAGTTTATGGCTATGCCGCCGCTTCAACCATAGGGCACGAAATGACGCATGGCTTTGACGACGAAGGCCGCCAGTTTGATGCCAGCGGAAATTTAAAAGGATGGTGGACACCGCAGGATTCGGTTAAGTTTACGCAACGCGCGCAAATGCTGGTAAACCAGTTTAATACGTACAGCATTTATGACCTGCACGTAAACGGCAAAGCTACCTTAGGCGAAAACATTGCCGACCTGGGCGGCATCGTTATCGGCCTTGATGCGTTTAAAAAGACCGATCAGTATAAAGAGGGAAAATCAATTAATGGATTAACCCCGTTGCAACGCTTCTTCCTGGGCTATTCGTTAGGCTGGCTCGAACAAGATCGTAAGGAGGCTTTATCCAGCCAGATACTAACCAACGAACATGCCCCTGCCTTTTTGCGTGTGAACGGCCCATTTTCAGACGTACCTGAATTTTATGAAGCGTTCAAAATCAAAAAAGGTGATGCGATGTGGCTTGACCCGGGTAAAAGGGTGAAGATATGGTAGTTTCTTTTGAGGTAAAAGGGTAAAGGTTTAAAGGTAGAAGGTTATGAGAGATTATAAAAAGCTTGATGTTTGGAAAAAATCACATTCGCTGACAAAGCATATGTACAAGCATATTTTGCCTGTAATGCCTATAGAGAAACGCTTTGCTTTAACCAGTCAGCTATGACGCTCTACTTATTCAATTCCTTTAAATATTGTTGAAGGTTGTGGTAAACATACAAATAAAGATTTTGCAAATTATTTAGATAATGCTTTGGGTTCAACTCTTGAAGCTGAATACACTTGCCTGTTAATTTATGACCTTGAATATATTAATCAAGATCAATATGACCCAGTAAACCTATTAATTAACGAGGTAAAAGCAATGCTAATTTCTTTCATAAATTTTTTAAGAAATGAAAAATTACCTTTTACCTTTATCCTTTTACCCTTAACCTTTTTTCTTATTCCAGATAATAGTGCCTTATCCTGTTCAGCTCTTCGTCCAACTCATACACCCAGGGTACTGCGGTTGGGATTTCTAATTGGGTTACTTCTTCATCGGTAAGGTTATCCATATATTTAATTAATGCCCTTAAGCTGTTGCCATGGGCGCAGATAATTACCTTTTGGTTTTTGCGCATGGTTGGTACAATGGTTTCATTCCAGAATGGTAATACGCGGTCCATCGTTTCGCTTAGGTTTTCAGTTAGGGGCAGTTCGCGTTCGGTAAGGTCTTTATAACGCAGGTCGTGACCCGGATAGCGGTCATCCTCTTTTGTAATTTCCGGAGGATGAGCGTTTGGATCGCGCCGCCATAGCTGAACTTGTTCGTTGCCATATTTCTCTATTGTTTCCTCTTTGTTCAATCCCTGAAGCGCGCCATAAAAGCGTTCATTTAAACGCCATGATTTTTGAACAGGTATCCATAAGTGATCCAGTTCCTCAAGCACAATATGCAGCGTTTTGATAGATCGTTTTAATACAGAAGTGAAACCGGCATCAAAGTTATATTCGTTTTTTTTTAATATCTCCCCTGCCCTCTTTGCCTGTTTATAGCCTTCTTCCGAAAGATCAACGTCTGTCCAGCCGGTAAACCTGTTTTCCAGGTTCCATAAACTTTCGCCATGGCGAATTAATACGAGTTTTTGCATACCCTATCCTCCTCCTTTCCCTAAATTTAGGGAAAGGTATCACACTGTCCATTCATTTATTTAGAGGTAATTTAACAAATAATATTCAACTAAAAAAGGCCTCCCGATAAAAAATCAGGAGGCCTAAACATTATTTTATTTTCTGCTATTAAAATAATGTAAATTCAACACGACGGTTAATTTGACGGCCACTTGCAGTTTTGTTGCTGGCAATTGGATGTTCTTTGCCATAACCTTCGGCAGTAATTTTTGCAGCGCTTGCACCCTTGCCAACTAAGTAGTCTTTAACAGATTCGGCGCGGGCTTTAGACAGACCAAGGTTATAATCCTGCGAACCTACGTTATCAGTATAACCGGCTAATTTTAGGTTAAAACCTTTTTCAACTAATAATTGTGCAACCCTATCCAAACTTGGGAATGAATGCGGACGTATTGTAGCTTTATTAAAGTCAAATTCCAGGTTTCTAATTGCCTCTTTAACAATTGCCCTGTCCTGCTCGGTTATATATACTTTTTCAGTTGTGTTTGTATTCGTAGTTACAAGCGGGCACCCGGAGCCATCTACTTTAACACCTGCTGGTGTATTAGGGCACTTATCTAAAAAGTCAAGTACGCCATCGCCATCGCTGTCTATCATAAATTTAGCCAGGTTGGCATTGGTTTGATTCAGTGCGTTTTTGATAGCAGTTAAATCAATTCTTGTTGCATCCAGGTCCCTGCGTAATTGTTCATTACGCGCCCTTTCGGCATCTTCACGGGCTTGAAGCAATTGTTCTGCTGATAAATACTCGGTACGCATTGATGCTACCGGGTTATGCGTAGATAACTGTGGCTTTGACCGTGGGCCTAACGCAAATTCCAGCCCAATATGGCCGTAAGAGAATTTATCGTTGGTGGTTCCATAATCATAGCCGTCCAGGTTATCGCCATCAACAAAATTAACCGTATAACCCAAATCTAAATTTATTGCCGGGGTAAGGTTAACTTTAACGCCTACTCCAACCGGAATGTATGCGTTATTAATACTATGGTTAACCGTAGTAGTCACCCCGGTGCTGGCGTATGTAAAGGTAGGCGTGTATCCGGATAAACCAAACCCCGCCAGCAAATAGGGCTGGATCATACTCTGTTTATGCATCCAGCTAATATTAGCGACGGTAAATTCGCCGGTTAGATCGACAGCATAGTTTAACTTGGTGCTATAACTTGACCAAAGGCCTGACAATGAATTATTGGCCGCTATTGTACCGCCGGTATAACCTAATTGCAAACCAAAAGAAGGTAATATCTGGTCTTTAACATAAGCGCCATAACCTAACTGTACCCCCGGATTGATAAAATCATTTCCTTTAAACATGGTGTATGGCGATAATATACCTCCGCTTACACCGATAGACCATGTACGAAACGCATCGATACTTGAAAATGGTTTTACATAGTTTGAATCAGGAGCCTGGGCAAAGGCGCTGCCTGCCAGCATAACTCCGGTAAATAATAATGGGGCTTTCTTTAAAATTGATTTCATGGTAGTGAGTTTTTTATTTATTCCATGCCTTAAATAAGCATTATACTGGTGAGGCAACATTAATGCCATGAAATAAAAACGCCATTGTAACAAGTTGTATATTGACATTACAATAAGTTGCAGGGAATATAATAAAGTCACATAAACAGTTAATAATTAACGCTTTAATTAACTTAAATTATAAAATTTAACACTTGGGGGAAATGAATTATATTCCGACCAAAGAATTATTGTCGTAAATATTTAATGCGTTTAATAGTATACATTTAGTGTAAGGTTTATGATTAAAATCATAATATTGTATTTGTGAAAGATTTCAAAAAATACTACAGCGTTCCGGCTACCCCGGATGAAATATACCTGGCTTTAACCATACCGGCCACAATCCAATTATGGACAGGAGAGTCCGCCGAAATGTCGACTGAACCAGGTTCTGAATTTTCTATGTGGGAAGGAAGTATTGTAGGAAAAAACCTGGAGTTTGAACCCGGGAAAAAGATAGTACAACAATGGTATTTTGATGGCCAGCCTGAACCGTCAATAGTTACGATCAAGCTGCATCCCGATAAAGCAGGTACATCGGTAGAATTAAGGCATACCAATTTACCCGATGAGGAATATGATAGTTTTGCCGAAGGATGGGATAACTCCTATTTTGGTGCGTTAATAGACTTTTTTGAGGAATAAACACTAATTTTCAGGAATTAAAGCGAATTCATTGGCGCTGGCGAATTGGAGTTTTATAAGGATTTTAAAAGTCTTGGTACCTCATCCTAACAGCCACGCATGCAAAAATTCGTGAAATTCGCCTTAATTCGTGAAAATTTGTGTTCATTTTAAAACACAGTAAACTCTACACGCCGGTTAAGGATACGCCCCTGTAAAGTATTATTAGGTGCTACAGGGTTTTCCTTTCCAAAGCCATTAGCTTCTATTTTTGAAGCGTTGACCCCCTTGCTTACCAGGTATTTCTTTATAGCTTCGGCACGGTCAGTTGATATTCTTAAATTAACAGCATCAGGCCCCATATTATCGGTATACCCGGCTAATTTAAGGCTAAGGCCCCTGTCAATCATTAATTTTGCAAGCACATCTAATGTTTCAAACGAAACCGGACGGATCGTGGCCTTGCCAAAGTCAAACTGCAGGTTATCTACCGCGTCTTTAACAACTTTCTTATCTTGTTCAGTAACAACAGGTGCCGGCTGCCTCGTAAAAGTAGTAGTTTTTGTTGGTCCCGAAACCACAAGGGGGCAACCAGACCCATCTACTACGGTGCCCACTGGTGTATCTGGGCATTTGTCATAAAGGTCAGGTACGCCATCGCCATCGCTATCTGTTGTGAATTTGATCAGGCTGGCATTGGTAGCGTTAATTAAAGCAGTTTTAGCAGCTAAGTCGGTTTTTAACTGATCAATCTGCGCCTTTTGGATATTTATCTGTAATAACAACGTTTTTTCAATGGTCAGGTATTCCGTACGCATAGAGTTAACCGGGTTATGGGTAGCTAACTGCGGCTTTTTACTGCTGCCAATTGCAAACTCCAAGCCTGCGTGAATATAGGAAAACTCATCATTCCGTGTTCCGTAATTAAGCCCGTCAAAATTATCAGAGTTTACAAAGCTTACTGTGTAACCCAGGTCAATGTTAACGCCGCGTGTTATATTAATTTTTAAGCCCGCGCTAACCGGAACAAAAGTAGATTGTACAATGCCGTTTCCGGGTTGTTTAAATAAAAAGGTGGTTTGATTGGCTGCAGGGCCTGCGGTGGTAAGTGAAGGCTGATATCCCATGTAACCAAATCCGCCGGTGACGTAAGGTTGTATAACATTCCTATTATGCCGCCAGTTAATATTGGCTAAAATAATATTAACGCTTATGGCGGCCGATGCCACCTGGGTTTTATATTGCGCAAACGCGTTATCTCTTGAATTATAACCGATAGCTTGCCCTGCAAAGAAATCTGCCTGGATACCTATGGTAGATAATATTTGGTTTTTAACATACAAACCGACCCCGGGTTGTTTATAGTTTGCGGCTGAATAATCTTCATTATATGGAACTGTAATGCCGCCATTTATGCCAATTGACCATGTACGAAAAGAACTCATATTTGAAAAAGGCTGCACATAATTGGTTGTATCAATATTTTGGGCAAGTGCGCCCGTTGCAGCTAAAACTGTGATAACTAAAAAGGCAATCCTTTTTAAAACTAATTTCATAACCTGGTTTAAAAGCTGACTGTACATAGAATGAAATAAACAACCAAAATAAATAACTTATCACAATAAACTCACTTATGTGAATAACTAAATAATGTGAATAATTAATTGAAAAAAAACAAAACTTTTTAGAAGTCAGCATTCTGAAACGAATGCTGATAGGACTGTTTTTATTTGTATCGAATGCCGTTAAGAATGCACATAAACCTGCCATTTAATTTGGGCACCTGCTTTTTCTAACGTGGCCGAAACCGAGCAATATTTCTCAATTGATAATTCAACAGCCTTTACAGCTTTATCTTTATCAACATTGCCGTACAGGTGAAATTCAATATTAATGTCTTTCCATAAGGATGGCTCCTTACCTGCTTCCCGCTCACCATTGATGATCATTTTATAGTCCCTTACTTCCTGGCGTTGTTTTTTCAAAATATGAAGCACATCAATTGCCGAGCAGCCGCCCAGGCCCATTAACAACATTTGCATGGGGCGTACACCATAATTTTCGCCCCCGCTTTCGGCGCTGGTATCCATTTTTACGGCGTGTCCGTTTTCATCAGTGGCCTCAAAGCCAAAGTCGCCGTGTACGCGCGAAAGTTCTATTTTTGGCATATTAGTAAAGTATGTAACAATGCGGCTAAGTTAGCGGTTTTTGAAGTATGAAATTTGAGCGGATAGCAACAATTATGTAATTTTATTCACATCAAAAACTAAACCCATGAAAACGCTCGTGCTAAGTATCGCATTAATTGGTTTAACTCGATTATGTTTTGGACAGTCTAATTTGATATCCTACGAGGATATGAAATATATCCTGCATAATAACCTGCTGCATGCCGATACCTTTCTAATGTCTAAGGGCTATACACTTAAAGTAAAAGACGACAAAAAGAAAACCAGGGAATATACCTTAGCAATAAAAGGCGGCACTCATGTTGACCTTACCTTACGCGCAGATGGGAAAAGGTTATTTATTGATTTGGAAACAAATGAACTGGGGCAATACAATTTGATAAACAATTCCATTTCGCAATATATTAACAAAGCAGGGTCAACAGCCGATGTGCAAACCTATGTTATAAAAGACCTGTGCAGTATTTACATCACCGTAAATGATACCATGCCTTACGATCCTATGAAAAGAGATTACGACATGCAAATAGTTGCTGATAAGAGCGTTACAGCTATTAATTAAATAGTAATATACTTATTTGCTATCCCTTAAGCAATATGACAATTAATAATTACCAAATTATTCTTCTTGTATCACCATAAATAATTTAATTTCAGGCATTAATTACAGCAATGGCATTAAACTATATCTGGATATTCTTTTTTGTGATAGCCTTTGTTATCGGCCTGATAAAATTGATATTTTTTGGCGATACCGAAATATTCAGGCTGATGGTAGATGGTACATTTGATTCCACCAAATCGGCGGTTATGGATATTGCTCTTCCACTGGTTGGTATTATGGCCTTTTATTTGGGCATCATGAAAATTGGCGAAAAAGCCGGCGCGATAAATTTCCTGTCGCGTATTGTTGGCCCGTTTTTTAGCCGATTATTTCCTGAAGTACCTAAAAATCACCCTGCAGTTGGCCAAATGATGCTTAATTATTCGGCAAATTTATTAGGGCTTGATAATGCTGCCACACCTTTTGGTTTAAAAGCAATGGGCAGCCTGCAGGAATTAAACAAAGACAAAGATGTTGCCTCTAATGCGCAGATCATGTTTTTAGTGTTACATGCATCGGGGTTAACGCTGCTGCCTATCAGCATCATTGCCCAACGCGCTATATTTCACTCAAAAGATCCTACGGACGTTTTCATACCGTGCATTATAGCAACTTATGTGGCTACATTAGCCGGTTTACTGGTAGTTAGCATAAAACAAAAAATCAACCTGTTTGATAAAGTAGTTTTAACATGGCTTATTGGCTTAACCGCGTTTATAGCTGCTTTAATATGGTACTTAACCGTTTTTTTAAACAAAGCGCAAATAAGTGAATTTTCAAAGGTGTTTAGTAACCTGATGTTGTTTGGTATACCGGTAATTTTCATTTTAGGCGGTGCATGGAAAAAGATCAATGTATTTGAAGCATTTATTGAAGGGGCGAAAGAAAGCTTTGATATTTCGGTGAAGATAATTCCCTACCTGGTTGCCTTGCTTGCGGCGGTAAGCATATTCAGAATAAGTGGTGCCCTAACTTATATGGGCGACGGATTTACATGGATATTCAGCCATTTTAATATGGATACGCGTTTTACAGATGTGCTGCCCATTGCTTTTTTAAGGCCGTTAAGCGGTTCGGGGGCAAGGGCAATTATGCTTGATAACCTGAAAAACTTTGGGCCGGATAGTTTTAAGGGTCATTTATCAAGCGTACTATATGGCACCGCCGACACCACTTTTTATATTGTTGCCCTGTATTTTGGCGCTGTGAATGTTAAAAAAACACGATACGCGATACCCGCCATGCTCATTGCAGATTTTTTCGGTATAGTCACCGCTATTTTAGTTGCCTATTTATTTTTTGGATAGCACTTTTATTTAACTCACACACCTAATTACATAAATTTGTTTCTAATTTATTTATAATTTTACGGCTCAATTAATTGAATATGGCAAAAGATTACCTGGCACAGAAGGCTGAGAAGAGAAAATCCGGGCAAAAAGCGTTGTGGCTGCTAATAATATTATTAGTTATTGTGGTTTCGATGGTGATCAAGATAACGCTAACAGGCAGTTTAAAAGCTGATGTTTTTAACGGTATGCCAACAAGTGATGAAGCATATACCGTGGCCAAGGAATTTGTAAGGCCGACGCTCAAGTCATCAACAGCAGATTTTAATGAATCGCGTTATCAATTTGCCAAAGAAGTGGGAGCAGATTCGGTGTATATTATTAAGTCATCTGTTGATTATAAAAATGCCTCCGGTGAGAAGGTCAGCAGTGATTTTAAGATCATATTGAAATACAATGGCGGGGAAGCTACAAGAGAGAAAAATTGGTCTCTTGTTAGCCTTGATGTGCGTTAAATTCAATTAATACCCATTCCGCCTGGTTATGGAAACAGATAAACAAATCGTTGAAAGCGCGTACGCGCAAATTGGTGCCATTCAATATAAAACCATCATTACCAGTGCGGGGCATACGCTAATTGCCGATGAGCCCGAAGGCCTTATCGGCGGCGATACGGGAATGAACCCTTATAGCTTATTATTAGCCAGCCTGGGTAGTTGCACAGCAATTACCTTACGTATGTATATTGACCGTAAAATGTGGGTTGTAGAAAATGTTGGAGTAAAGCTTGATTTGTATAAAACCGATAAGGGCGTAATAATTGCAAGGCGGTTAAGCTTTAAGGGGGAACTTAATGATGAGCAAAAAAAACGTTTAGTGCAAATAGCTAACGCCTGCCCCATCCATAAAATATTAACCGGGAATATACAAATAGAAACCGGCCTGGAAATAATGTAGAGGCTTTTTTAATAGCGATGGGTATTGAAACCCATTACTATTAAAAAAAGCAGGCCAGCATCTTATTGCAGGCCTGCTTAATCACTCTAAAACAATCACCTCTTAACTTTAGAAGTATCTTAATAACTTATTTAGTTAAACTATATTATTGACTAATTAAATAAATTGGTCAAATATATGGATTAGGTCGCCGTTATTGGGGAAAGACTTTTTTTTGTGACTATAAACTGACGGTAACTTGAGCACTAATACATTAGGCCTTTTATAAAAATATCTATCAGGAGTAATTTCTTAGTGTGAATTTCGGCAAGGTGCTCCTTTTGAGGAAATCTTACTTTTTTATGGGATACCGACCTTACCCGTACACCATGCAGGGCATCTAATAACAGGTCGACAATTTCATCAGGATTATCAATAGGCCGGATATTGCCTTTATCCGCTTCTGTTTTAATAACATTACTTAAAAGTTTCATTTCGGCCTGGTGTATCTCGCTGATGATCTCCCAAATAGTATCCGGCAAGTTTTGTTCGTTAAGCCTGAAAAAATCAAAAAAGTTATAGTTGGTTACAATAAAATTATGCTGGGTGTTCACCTGGAATACAAATGCTTCCTTCAGGTTGTTAAATGTACCTATTTTTTCTTCCAGCGATTTTAAATAATCGTTGGTCAGTTTGCGCATAACCGCAATATATAGCTGGCCCTTATCAGGAAAATAATAATATAATAACGCTTTGGAAAGAGAAAGGTCGCCCGCTATCTCGTTCATGGTTGTTTTGGAATAGCCGTAATGCAAAAACCGCTGATAAGATGCCTCTAATATCTTTTCCCGTTTTACATCTTGTTGGTCGTTTACCGCGTTCATTTGAATTGCTGACTTTTTTAACAAAATTATCAAAAATTCTGCTTATTAAGTCAAATCAGTATTAAACAATGATTAAGATAAACAAAAGGGCCGCATGGTAATCCCGTGCGGCCCTTATCAATTGTCATACATTAATTTATGCAGCAGCTATTTTACCTTGTTGTCTTTTTTCTCTCCTTTTCCTTACACCTTCCTTAATATTATAACGTATCAGGTACATACATGGTACAATTATCAAAGTAATGATAGTGGCGAAACCAAGCCCGAATATCATTGTCCACGATAGTGGGCCCCAGAACGCTACGTTATCACCGCCAAAATAAATATGCGGTTTAAACGAGGTAAATAATGCGGCAAAATCAATATTAAAGCCCACCGCCAAAGGCAATAAACCCATAATAGCTGCTGACGCTGTTAATAATACCGGTGTCATACGGATACGTGCAGCCTCTACAACTGCATCGTGTATGTTGGCTCCTTGCTCCAGCAACATATCCATAAATTCAACCAATAATATACCGTTACGTACCACCACGCCTGCAAGGGCGATAATACCCACACCGCACATTACAATAGAAAACGTCATGTGGAAAATACTTAATCCCAGGAAAACGCCGATGATACTGAAGAATATTTCGCTCAATATAATGAGTGTTTTACCTATTGAATTAAATAGCGCCATCAAAATGATCAGTATCATCATAAATGAGATCATCAAAGCTGTTCCCAGGAATGTCGCGGTTTCTATCTGGTCGTCCTGCGCGCCACCCATCCTGATGGATACATTTGGCGGAAGTTTAAAGTTTTTGAGGGTCTGCGCTATCTGCGCATTAACATCAGCGCCGTTAAATGGCTTAATAACGTTCGAGCCTAAGGTAATTACCCGGCGTTGTTGCTTATGTTTAATATTAGCATAAGTGTTGGTGTACCTGATATCGGTAAAGGCCGATATAGGCACCTGCCGTATTGCGCCGCCTGTTGCAAGGTCGCGGTAAGTTATTTTTAAGTTTCGCAGAACGTCAATATTATAGCGCTGGTCTTCCTGCGCACGTACATCTATTTCGTAATTATCTTCGCTGGTATTCCTGAAATCAGAAGCCTTTGCGCCATATACCGAAACACCTAAAGCCTGGTTAATTTGAGCTGTGGTTACACCTTCACGGTTTGCGCGTTCACGGTCAACATCAAATACGATCTCGGGTTTATCAGCCTGCACATCCGGCACCAATTCTTCAATACCTGGTATGCCTTGCTGATTTATAAACTTTTTAAGCCGTGCTGTAGCTTCTACCAGGGTGTCAATATTATCGCCGGCCATTTCAATGCTGATATCCTTTTGTACGGGCGGCCCGCTGGCTTCCTGCGCAACCGCTATTTGTGCACCCGGAACGCCCTGCACTGAATTGCGTATTTTCTGTAATATCTTTTTAGTATCCTTACCGTTCCTCTTGGCAAATTCAACAAAGGCTACGGTTATCTTGCCCTTATTGTAATAAGTCCCCTGGTCTTCGTCCGAGGGATCGGTTACGCTTACTGAAACATTTGATATAATTGATGATACAATATCTTTATCAGGTTCCACCACTTGAGCGACACGCTTTTCCAGTTTTTGTACCACTTCATTGGTATAGCCCTGGTCGGTACCTATAGGCATGGTGACGTATACATATGCAAAATTAGGGTCGCCCGACGGGAATTGTTCTACCGGAAGGTGGCTGACTACAGCAAAAGCTATCGTAAAGAAGAATAAAACGATCAACCCGATCAATACTTTCCACGGATTTCTGACAGCCCGTTCCAGCCACCTCGCATACCACGCCTGGAAGCGCGGCCACGCGTTTTTCTGAAACCTGTCTATCACTCTTAATAAAACAAAGTGGTTAAACAGGTAGAGTACCATCAGCAACACAACAAAGTTACCCAAACCCTTGTTTATCAAATAACCTAATACTGCGGCTATTCCCATAATTATCATCGTACGGATGACTTTACGGTCGAATTTAGGATTATCATGTTCACCTTCATGGTGCGGCTTCATAAAATCAACCGCGAAAACCGGGTTCATGATATAAGCTACCACCAACGATGCTAATAAGGTTATGATAAGCGTGATAGGCAGGAAAAACATAAAGTGCCCTATCAAACTGTTCCAGAATGCCAACGGCACAAATGGCGCAAGGGTAGTCATGGTACCTGAAAATACAGGCATAAATACTTCGCCTGCGGCTATTTTTGCCGCCTTGGTAATGGGTACCGCGCCATTATTAAAAATACGGTGCGTGTTTTCTATTACCACAATGGCATCATCCACCACAATACCCAGCGCCAGCAGGAACGAGAACAATACGATCATATTGAGCGTAAAGCCTATTACCGGCATGAGCAGGAATGCTATAAAACAAGATAACGGTACCGACAGCGCCACAAATATGGCATTGGTAGTACCCATAAAAAACATCAGGATAATAGTTACCAGTATAAAACCAATGATGATGGTATTGATCAGGTCGGTTAATGTTGAGCGGGTTTTGTCAGACTGGTCGCCGGTAACTGTAATACTTAACCCTTTTGGGAAAACTGTACTTTGTTTTTGCTTTATCAGCGCATATATATCGTCAGAAGCCTCTATCAGGTTCTCGCCAGCCCTTTTACTTACGTTTAGGGTAATAACATTTTTAAAGTTGGGGTTATTGGGCGTTTTAAGGCGGGCATAACTTTCCTGGTCCTGGAAAGCATCTTTTATTTCGGCAATATCGCGCAGGTAAACCGCTCTGCCTTGCGGGTTTCTTATTACCATGGCGGCCACTTCATCCGCGTTTTTAAAATCCTCCTTTATATCAATGGTACGCTGTACCCCATCTGAAACCAAAGTACCTGCTGTAGAAATAACATTCTCATTACCGATAGCCTGTATAATATCACCGTAACTAACCTGGGCTGCTGCCATTTTATTAACATCAACGTTGATCTGGATATTCGGCTTTAACGCGCCCACCTCGTCAACTTTAGATATCTGCTTCATGGCTTCGATATCATCCTTCAGGTTATCGGCATATTCTTTTAGCTTCTTCAGATCATAATCGCCCGATAAGTTAACATTCAATATAGGCTGGTCAGCAACATCAATATCAGATACAACAGATTCCTTTAAATTATTATCGTTTTGCGGAAGGTCCTGCTGGGCTTTATCAACGGCATCCTTAACATCCTGCTTGGCATCCTTGATATTAACATCCGCGTTAAATTCGGCTGTAATTACAGATACATTTTGCTGTGTGTTTGAAGTAACCTTTTTTAATCCTTTAAGCGATTTGAATTGCTTTTCGAGCTGCCTGGTTACCAGCGTTTCGATATTTTGAGGCGACTGGCCCTGGTAAATGGTGGTGATATAAACTTTGGATATAGTGATATCCGGAAAGTTCTCTTTCGGCAACCTTGAATAGCTGATATAACCAAGCAATGTTATTAAAAATATTAATACATAAACCGCCCGCTTATTATCTATAGCCCAGCTTGAGGGCCCAAATTCTTTCTCCTGGTCTTTCATTTTAAAATCAGTTATAGTTTTTTAGTTACCAGTTGATGATAATACTTTTATTTGATCGCCGTCTTCCAATTCGCTTGCGCCATCGGTAATTACCTGGTCGCCGATGGAAAGGCCTGATTTTATTTCGTTCATCCCGTTTGAGGATGCGCCTTCTGTTATAATTTTCTTTTTAGCGATACCATTTACGTTTATAAATACGTAATCACCTGTTTCTGATTTTTGGATGGCTTTAACAGGTATAGCAATAGCATTGCTGTTTGAATAATTAGCAATCCTTAAAACCGTTGTCATATTTGGCCTTAGCGTACTGCGGTCGGGCAACCTTACTTCTATAGCAAAGCTCCTTGATGCAGGGTCAATAACTTTGGCAGCAAAGCTGATCCTGGCAGTCAACGAATCGTTAGCATCGGGGACTAAGATTTTTACGTTATCACCCAGGTGTACAGACCCTGAATAAGATTCCGGCACATCAGCCTTAACTTTTAATACATCTGCGTTAACTACCCTTATGCCTGTTGTACCGGGCGCGGCAATTTGTCCTAATTTCAAATCCATCTGGTCAATAGTGCCATTAATAGGCGATACAATGCGGTACATATCTGCCTGCTGACGTAAAGAGGAAACCTGTTTTTCAGTAGTCTGAACGTTGGTTTGGGCTTGCAAAAATTGCACTTCGGTACCGATTTTTTGATCCCAAAGGTTTTTTTGGCGTTGAAATAAGGTTTGGGCTAATGCAGCCTGCGCCTGTGCCTGATCAATGTTCTGGCGCAATACACTGTTATCCAATTGCACCAGGGTTTCGCCCTTGCTTACATGGTCGCCAGCCTTAACATTTATAGCTGTAATTACAGCAGATGCCTGCGGATAGGCGGTTACATTATCCTGGGCATCTATTTTACCCTGTATTTCAACATAATTGGTGAAAGCCATCGCTTTAACAGTTACAGCGCTTACATCAGTAGTTTTCACAGAGTCTTTTTTACCGATCTGGCTTTCTAATGTTGTAATTTTTGCAGCTATATCCGCCTGTTGCTTTTTAAGGTCGGCCAATTCGGTTACTTTATCTTTTGGCTTGTTGGTACATGCTGCCAAAAACAATATCGCTGTTATGTATATTAATTTTTTCATATCGTTATATTTCAATGGGTGTGGTTTAGTTTATTTAATTCGTCCGTAAGCTTTGTCCTGGTCAACTTTGCTTATTAATGCATTGTACAGCGCTTGTATATATTGATTATTGGTATTCTCCAGGTCGGTTTCGGCTTGTGTAACTTCAATACTTGAACCTACACCCTGCTGGTATTTTATTTTTGAAACGTTTAAAACCTCCTGTGCCAGGTCGCGGCTCTTTCTTTGGGTGTTCAACGATTGCAGACTGTTGTAAAAAGTGATATTCGCCGCCCTCGCTTCTAAATTTATCGCATTTTTAACATTGTCCAGGTCGTTCTGCGCCTTTTTTACATTGATCTCTGATTCACGCAACTGGTTGGTACGCTGGTTTCCATTAAAAATGGGGACATTTATACTTAAACCTACATAACTGTCCGGGTAAGCATGATCATATAAATACCTGAAATGGTTTTCCTGGAACACATCGCCATAACTTGCATTGAAAGATGCAGAAGGCAGGTAAGCGGCTTTTTTACTTTTAACATCCAGTTGATTAAGCATTATATTGGTTTCCAGTAAATTGTATTCAATGCGGTTATGATAAAAAGAAGTATCACCATTATTTAACATCACCTGCTGCTCTAAATTTATGTTTTCCAACTTATCAGTTAATGTTATCTCCTGCTGAATGGGCATCCCCATTTGGAATTTCAGCATTTCATAATTTAATATTAAACTGCGGCCAACATTTTCACGGTTAGTCACCAGGTTTTCATATTGAACAGTAATTCGGTCAACATCTATCTTTTCAACAAAACCCTGTTTGTTTTGCTGGATAGTTTGGTCTAACTGTTGCTTTAGCTCATTAATATTGGCATCCAGTAATTTTAGCTGTTCATCACTCACCAATACCTGGTAGTAGGCTTTAGTTACATTTACATTGGTCTGAATTTTTGTTCGCACCAAACTGCGCTGTGAAAGCTCTTTAAATGTTTTAACTGCCTGCAAACCCACCAAAAATGTACCGCTGAACAACAACTGGCTGGCTGACACGGCGTACGTATTATTGTATTGAACCGCCCCGAACGGAAATTTTACCAATGGCGCGTTCAAATCAAGCGGACCGCCTGTAAAAACACTCGTTAAATTTGGCCCTACAGTTGCGGGCGGTTGTAAAAAATCCTGGAAAGATACCGAACCGCTTACCTGCGGTAAGCCCTGCCCTATGGTTTCTTTTATTTTATATTCCGCGCTTTTTATGTCCAGACCAGCATTTAATACCGAGTCCTGGTGCTGATAGGCATAATTTATGCAGTCGGCCAGCGTAAAATTGTTACCTTGTTTATTGGGTGGTACAGCCTGCTGCGCGTAACTGTTTAAAGTTACTATGCAAAGCAATGCGCCTATAAAAAGTAATTGTTTCTTCATTATATGTATTGTGTTTGATCTGTTCATTTTTGTTTATTCAAAATAACCACCGGCATATGACAACCTTATGTCAGCAGTGTTAAAGACATTTCTAAAAACTCGTTTTTGTTAGCCGCACCTTTAATTCCTCTCCAGAGGAGAGGAGATGGTGGGTTTTTAGAAATGTCTTTAAATTATTCGTCGTGTATGTTTTTATACTGGTTTAATAGCTTATAACCTTTGAGCGTACAAATACCGTAGTTAAAATGCTCTAAAAACTGGTATTGCACTTTCCAGGTGCTAAATTCGGCAACCGGGAATATGGCAGCATTAAAACCTAATTCTACCTGGTTAACCCTCATCCTCGCGATGATCTTTACATCAATATCCGGCCTGATATAGCCTTGCTTTATACCTTTGATCAACAACTCTTCCAGCGTACGTATCAATACATCCGCTTTGAAGTTTTGAAAATGTTTCCAGGCATCGGGGTGATACTTCTGCATATCATGTATCACTATTGGGTTGATGCGTGAAAAAATCTCTTCCGAGCATTTCATCATATTGATCATCTCTTCTATCACATTGCCCGATTGGCTGATAATTTCCGCCATCTGGCATTCATCATCATGCAATTTTTTCTTCACCAGCCCTATTACCAGTTCATTTTTATCTTTAAAAAACTGGTAAATCGTCTTTTTCGACATGCCCAAATGCCGGGCTATGTCGTCCATAGTAACGCTTTTAATGCCCGCCTTTAAAAACAGTTCCTCGCCGCCTTCTATTATTCTTTCTCTTTGTTCCATTGTTTTAACCGCACAAAACTATGGAAACTTTTTTAATAAAAAATGTTTCCATAGTTTTTTACGTTTCCAGGACATTTCATTAGTAGCAGTTGCAAGTGGCAGTTTTATTTATTCTCCTTCAATACTGCTACTGCCATTTAAAACTGTTACTCGAAAAATATTATCTTTGCGTATGAATCTCACCCTCCTCACCGCAATATCACCCATTGATGGCCGCTACCGAAATACTGCCGCCCAACTGGCTGCCTACTTTTCGGAATTTGCCCTGATCAAATACCGGGTGTTTGTTGAAGTGGAATACTTTATAGCCTTATACAAACATCCGCTACCGCAACTGCATGATTTGGATGCAGGTGTATTAGAAAAGTTACGCGATATCTACAAAAACTTTTCGGAAATTGATGCCGAAAGCATTAAGCAGATAGAGAAAACTACCAATCATGATGTAAAAGCGGTAGAGTATTTTATCAAGCAAAAATTTGATAACCTTGGCTTACAGGCTTATAAAGAGTTTATCCATTTTGGCTTAACATCGCAGGATATAAACAATACAGCCGTACCGTATACTTTTAAATTAGCTTTAACCGAAGTTTACTACCCGGCGCTTAATGAAGTTCTAACAATACTAAAAAACTATGCCGCCGAATGGGCTGAATTACCTATGCTGGCCCATACACATGGGCAGGCGGCCTCACCTACCCGGTTAGGTAAGGAAATACAGGTCTTTGTTGAACGGTTGGAGAACCAGTTGCATTTGCTAAAGCAAATACCTTATTCCGCCAAATTTGGTGGTGCCACAGGCAATTTTAACGCGCATCATGTGGGTTACCCGGATATTGACTGGGCGGCGTTCGGGAATAATTTTGTGGACAATGTGCTCGGCTTAAAACGTTCACAATTTACCACGCAGATAGAGCATTATGACAACTTCGCCGCGCAATGCGACGCATTGAAACGGATCAATAATATCCTGATAGATCTGGACAGGGACATGTGGGCCTATATCTCCATGAACTATTTTAAGCAGAAAATTAAGGAGGGAGAAATAGGCTCATCCGCCATGCCGCATAAGGTAAACCCGATAGATTTTGAAAATTCGGAAGGTAATTTGGGAATTGCAAATGCCCTTTTTGAACATTTAGCCGCAAAGCTGCCCATCTCGCGCCTACAACGCGATCTGACTGATTCAACCGTATTAAGAAATATTGGCGTACCTGTTGCGCATACACTCATCGCGTTTAAATCAACCGTAAAAGGATTGAACAAGTTGCTATTAAACACCCCAGCCATCAATGCGCACCTGGAAGCTAACTGGGCTGTAGTTGCCGAAGCTATACAAACTATTTTACGGCGGGAAGGATATCCAAATCCTTATGAGGCGTTAAAGGAGTTGACACGTACCAATACCGAAGTTAATGCAAAGACAATTGCTGAGTTTGTTGAAACATTAAAGGTTAGTGATAGCGTTAAGGACGAGATTAAGAAGATAACGCCTTCAAATTATACCGGGATTTAGATGTACAGATAAAATTCCCCCTTCTCGAAAATCGACTTACGAAGTTTTGAAAACTTCGTAAGTCTAACGGAGGAAGTACTATATTTTGAGATACTTATTCAACTGCCGTTCATTTAAATTTATTTTATAATGGTCGATAAAAGCAATTAACCACCAAACCATTCCAAAACTTCTTGCCTGTTTAAGATAGATTCTTTGTTACCCCTGTTATAGAGGAGATAATAGGTATCTGAATCGATCTTCATCCTGTCAAACTTAGTTTTCAAAACTTCGTAAGTTGATTTCCGTACTTTAAATAAAAGGTTATGCGCACATTCGCACATCAAATTAATGTCATAACAATTTGGGATAGTGCATTAAATCAAAATCCTGCCTAAATTTGTTGACTGAATTTAATTAGAAGGATCATCATGAATATCAACGTATATACAGAATCTACCCCAAACCCGGCAACAATGAAGTTCATTGTGAACAAGTTGCTGATCAACGGCAGCGTGGATTTCGCGACTAAGGAAAGTGCAGAAAAATCACCTTTTGCTAAAGAGTTGTTTAAATTTTCATTTGTAAACGGCGTATTCTTCGCCAGCAATTTTGTTACCGTAACCAAGTTTGAAGGAGATAACTGGGATGACCTGTTACCTATACTAAAAGAGTTTGTAAAAGGCGCGGTTGAAGCAGAATTAGTGGTGCAAATGGAAGAACATGCCGTTGACCAGGAAAACTTTGAAGGCTCAGATATCGAAATTAAAATACAGCAAATATTAAATGATTACGTGCGTCCGGCTGTTGAGCAGGATGGCGGTGCTATTACCTATAAATCATTCGGTGAAGGCGTAGTAACTGTAGAGCTTCGCGGCTCATGCAGCGGCTGTCCGTCATCAACTGTAACCCTAAAAGCGGGTATCGAAAATTTATTGAAGCGTATGGTACCGGAAGTTACGGAAGTGGTATCGGAAGCCCTTTAAGTATGATTTCACCGATTATTTTATGATTACACCGATTATCAATCAAATCATAAAACAATCGGTGTAATCAATCTATAAAATCAGTGTAATCACAAAATAATCGGTGTAATCAAAAAAATCTTTGAATCGCTTCCAGCATCTCCCCTGTCATTTTCCCGTTAGTAGCCAATAATTCACGGCTTTCTAAAACCTCATTGCCACTCTTAAAGTTAACTACTTCGCCCCCGGCTTGCCGTACAATTACAATTCCGGCAGCACAATCCCAGGCGTTTAAATTGTATTCGTAATAACTGTCAAACCGTCCGCAGGCGGTATAAGCCAAATCAACTGCGGCAGAACCTAAACGGCGCAGGCCGTGGCAATTTTTCATCAGGTAAGTAAACAGTTCAATATATTGCGGCTGTTTTTCAAAATCATAATATGGGAAACCGGTAGCAATTAAGCTATTACTAATTGTGGGGCAGTTACTTACCTTAATTTCTTTACCGTTTAAATAAGCTGGTGCGCCTTTCCAGGCATAAAAGCATTCGTCCAAATTAATTTCATACACTACACCCGCTACCAGTTCGCCGTAGTCCTGTAACGCTATGCTTACCGAAAACACAGGCAGGCCATGTATAAAATTGGTGGTGCCGTCAAGCGGATCGATGATCCAGTTATAGCGGTCGGCTATTTTGTTTTTGGTTTTTTCTTCGGTAATAAACCCGGCTTCGGGTAATATCTTTTCCAGCCCGGCCACGATCATTTCCTCGGCGGTTTTGTCAACATAGGATACCATATCGTTTAAGCCCTTGTATTCTACTTTGTCCTGGTTGAACGTATTTCTTTCCTGTTTTATAAAGGCACCAGCTTCTTTTGAAAGTTCAATTACCTGGTTTACTATTTGTTGAAGGGGCATATTAATTGACATTAATGTTCACGAATTAATTCGAATTTCACGAATTTGACTGGCTTGTTACCGCTTTGCGATGATGATGCCTCAATGCAAGGCTGAATGAGAAAAACTTATGCACAAAAAAGCTGGCGAAAAACAAGCTCAGCATGGCTGCCGGGCGCGCCAACGGCGGGTACATATTAAAATAATGAATTAGAATATCTATTACACCCAAATTTGCAAAAAAACCAATGATGGCTACGCTTACAAAGCGAAAAAACTGTTTCCCTGATGATGAGGTCGATTCGGTAAATACAAGGTATTTGGTGATCAGGAAATTTACTACCACACCTAAACAATAAGATATAGCTAATGAAACGGTCGAGTTCCGAAATTCTAAACCGAAAATATGGTACCGTTTCTGCGTGAGTAAATTATGATACAATAAGTAAAATATGGATATGTCTACCAAAAAACCTACGCCTGCTGAAAGTACAAACCGGGCCAACTGGTTTTTTTCCAGCTTATACCATAATTTTTTACCCATGCTGGTTTGATGCTATTTTCTTCTCCCGGTTTAATCCCGAGACAATTAAAGTTATCCCTCCTATTACGCAGCAAATAGAAATTAGTTCGGCCTGGGTAAAGGGTATACCGGCTACAACATACTTCGTATTTACCCTTATCAACTCAATAAAAAAGCGTTCAACACCGTTTAATATCAAATAGATACCAAACATGATACCCGGTATTTTTATACGGTCGCGGATGCTCCATAAAAACAGGAACAGTAGTATACAAATAACCGATTCATAAAATGACGTAGGATACACCGGCAACTTTAATTCGTTACAAAACTTGCCGTAACAGGTCGGCAATACATTACCCGGATCCATATTACTTACGTTGTGCGGAAACTTGAACGCCCACATCCAATCGGGCATCCAACTTAGCCAATGCGGCTTCGGCGATAAATTGGCTATGCCCCAATCACCATCGCCCGACATCTGGCAGCCTATACGGCCAACACCGTAAGACAGCATCATACCCGGGCCGCCGATATCCAGCATATCCAATGGTTTAACACCATGCTTATTAGCTATGTATAAAACAGCAATGCCACCGCAAATTAAACCGCCATAAAAGGTTAGTCCGCTAAAGCCTACCAGCATACCTACAGGGTCAGTCATAAAATCACCCCAATTTTCCAGGGCGTTGAATAATTTAGCGCCGGCAAATCCCCAAACAGCCGACCATACCAATATACTGCCCATCAACTCATAAGGATGCACCTGTATTTTTTTGGTTACCGGCTCGGGTAACAGTTGTTTCTTATTTTCGTACCAGGCCCAATAAGCAAATATTGCTGCCAAAATTATCCCGCCGGGCCAGTTACCCCGGGTTGATAAGATGAATGTTTGCGGATCGTCTATCATCAAATGGTAATTGAATACCATATCAAATACCTTGTATCCTAATATAAACCCAAAAATGCCGTTCCCAGCAAGTTCGCTTGTTGAAATTTGCGCCCCAACAGTTACTTCTTTTTCAAATGAATGAATATAGCCAAGTTTTTCCTTGCGCTTAAACTCCTGTACAAAAGCCCAGTAGGCCGCCATAAACGCAATAGCTACAAAAAAACCAAATGTTTGTACAGGCAATAAAATGTTTAACCCGGTAAGATATTGAATAAGCGAAGTTATGGTTGGAAACATACGTGGTTATTTGCAGCGAATATAAAGTTAATGTATTAATATTTCTTCGCTTTCGGTTATTTCAACATCACCATCGGGTGAAATTTTGGTTAAATAAACATTTTTCAATTCGTTTACCAGCACCGGGTCGTATTTGGCTTTTACCTTTACATAGTTACGGGTAAAGCCGTGCATAAAGCCATCTTTAATATCGCCTTCAAACAAAACTTCGGCAGTTTTATCCAGTTGGGTATCATAAAAGGCGCGGCGTTTTTTATCAGATAGTATATGCAGCATCTTACTCCTTTCGGCGCGTGTTGAGCCGGGTACCGCGCCGCTCATTTCCGCAGCCAATGTATTTTCCCGTTCTGAATACGTAAATACATGCAGGTAAGATATATTCAGTTCGTTCAAAAAATTATAAGTATCAATAAAATCCTCCCTTGTCTCGCCGGGGAAACCAACAATTACATCCACTCCTATACAGCAATGGGGCATCAACTCTTTAATTTTAGCTACGCGATTGGCGTATAATTCTCTTTTATACCTGCGGCGCATCAGCCCCAATATTTTATCGGAACCCGATTGCAGCGGGATGTGAAAATGGGGTACAAACCTTTTTGAGGTGGCAACAAATTCAATGATTTCATCGGTCAGTAAATTTGGTTCAATGGACGAGATACGTATGCGGTCTATCCCATCAACTTCATCCAGTATTTTAACCAGGTCGAAGAATTTATTCTCCCGATGGCTGTCGATGATACCGAAGTCGCCCAGGTTTACGCCTGTCAATACAATTTCCTTAACACCCGAAGCGGCAATTTCTATAGCTTGTTTAACAACATTTTCAATAGTATCGCTGCGGCTATTACCACGGGCTAAGGGTATGGTACAAAAGGTGCAGGAATAATCACAACCATCCTGAACTTTTAAAAAAGTACGTGTACGGTCGCCAAACGACCAGGCCGATACAAACTCATTCGCTTCTGATACCGGCTGGTTATAAACCAGCGCTTTAGGGTTTTTAGTAAGGTCGGTTATATAATCTACTATTTGAAATTTCTCGGCAGCGCCCAAAACCATGTCTACACCGGGTATTCCGGCAATTTCTGCCGGTTTTAACTGCGCATAGCAGCCTACTATAGTAACATAGGCCTCGGGCGATATTTTAAGGGCTTCTTGTACTACCTTTTTACATTTCTTATCGGCATTTTCGGTTACCGAACAGGTGTTGATCACAAATACATCTGGCTTATCAGTAAAATCAACCGTATCAAAACCCGCTTTATTAAAAAGTCGACCGATAGTAGATGTTTCCGAATAATTCAGCTTACAACCCAGGGTATAAAAAGCGACTTTTTTGTTCATTTATGGGCGCAAAGGTAAGGTTTTTGTCTGAACCATGATTAAACAGATTTAAGGATTAACAAGATACCAGCGGAAATCGGGTAAATCAGTTAATCTGTTTAATCATGGTTCAGACGACCACCTATAACTCTCATTCTCCAACCCCATCAAGTCAATCACCCGGTTTACAACCGTTAAGGCAACCTCTTCAACAGTTTTGGGTTTGCTGTAATAAGACGGCACAGCCGGGCAGATAATGCCCCCTGCTTCGGTAACGGTTTGCATATTGCGGATATGAATAAGGTTTAAAGGCATATCCCTGGCCACCAGTATCAGTTTGCGGCGTTCCTTTAAAATAACGTCTGCGGCACGGGTTATCAGGTCATCGGACGTGCCTGCTGCAATACGCCCTAATGTACCCATTGAGCAGGGAACGATTACCATTGTATCAAACTTTGCCGAGCCGGATGCAAAGGGCGCCATAAAATCATTTTTCGCATAGAATTTATAGCTGTAGTTATTGTAATCCTTATTATCCAGTTCAAACTCCCATACCTGCTTCGCGTTGTCGGACATTACAATGGCTACTTCGGCAATTTGGCTATGGAGTTGCTGTAGTTTCTCCAGCAATAGCTTGGCGTATATTGCGCCGCTGGCGCCTGTTATTGCAATGATGATCTTTTTCTTCATATAACTCTTAGCCCCCTCTAAATCTCCCCCGGTAGGGGAGACTTTGCCCTGCGCATAGTCTGCATCTGTAGAAAGATTAAAACCAGTACTCCGATTGGCAGCTATAGGAGAAAGGGTTCTTTATGTTTACCAAAATCAAAAAGTCTCCCCTACCGGGGGAGATTTAGAGGGAGCCGCACAAAAAAGGGTCGAATACAAGTACCCGACCCTACATCTACCTATGAAAAACATGCCCTTTAACGGGCATCACAAATATAATAACACTTTTTTAATTATTAAACAATTTATTTAAATTAATTTAACTTGACTTTACGTAATTTTTCTCGATCAACCGTTGTATAATGCCGTCAACCATACCTACGCTGGGCACATAAATGGCTTTGATACCTGCCCATTTCATTACCGCCATATATATATCGCATGCGGGTATAATTACATCTGCCCTGTCCTGGTTTAAGCCTAAAACATTGATGCGGTCTTTTAACGAGAATGAGTTTAAGTAGTTATAAAGCGATTTTAGCTTGGTAAATGTTAAGGGTGCCTTATCTTTTTCTTCTGCTAATTTGTACAGCTTGTTGATGTTACCACCCGTGCCAATGCCCAATAATACCTTAAACTGCCGTGTATTTTCGCGGATAAAGTCGCGCATTTCGTCCCAGGTTTCATCCTTATCCTGGTTATCCAGAATGCGTATGGTGCCTATATTAAATGATTTGGACGCAATCAATTCCCCCGCCGAAAACAGGGACAATTCTGTGCTGCCGCCGCCAACATCAATATACAGATAGTTTTTGCCCTTATCTATATTATCTTCGGCGTGGCTGGCGTATATTATCTTGGCTTCTTTTTGCCCCTGGATTATCTGCAGGTCAATATTGGCTTCGTTTCTTACCATTTCAACCACTTCCTGGCCGTTTTTTGCCTCGCGCATGGCCGAGGTGGCGTAAGCCTTATAATTTGATACCTTATAAACATCCATCAGGCCGCGAAAGGCATGCATCGTTTTTACCAGGTCGGCGGCTTTTTTGTCAGAAATATACTGCTGTAAAAACGCGTCGTCGCCCAGGCGTAGGGGCACGCGTATCAGTGTATTCTTTTTAAAGGAAACCGATCCATTGTTTTCAATAATATCAGCAATAAGCAGTCTTACTGCGTTTGAACCTATATCTATCGCGGCGTATCTCAATTTATTTGTTATTTATTTTTCAGGTAGTTGTAAATGTCTATTTGTGCGCGCACCGGTATCTCTGAATTTGTTTTATGATACTTGTTATTGTTGTGGATGTTAATCTCTCGCGCTTTGGTATTATCGCTTAGCTGGATATTAATAATATCGCGTATCTCCCTTTTTAAATGTTCATCATATATTGGGAAGCCAACTTCAATACGGGTGTCAATATTGCGCGTCATAAAATCGGCAGAGGTTAAGTAGGTCAGTTCATCGCCCCCGTTGCAATAAATGTGTACCCGGGAGTGTTCCAGGTATTTATCTACAATGCTTATTATTTCTATATTTTCGCTAAATCCTTTAACGCCCGGAACAAGGCAACACATCCCGCGTATGATCATCTGTATCTTCACGCCCGCATTGCTGGCGTGGTATAATTTATTGATCAGTTGCTCATCAGCAAGGCTGTTCATTTTCAATATCATGTAGGCCTCTTTACCGGCTTTGGCATTTTTTATTTCATTATCAATTAACCTGTATATCTCCGGCCGCGAGTCAATTGGGGATACGATCAAGCTCTTTAAGCCTTTCGGCAGTACGTTTTTATTTAACGCCTTAAAAACATTTACCAGGTCGGCAGTGATTTTTTTATTAACGGTTAGCAGGGTATGGTCGGCGTATAAGCGGGCCGTTCTTTCATTATAATTGCCGGTAGATAAACAGGCGTAATAAACCAATTTTTCCTTTTCGGTACGGCTAACCAGGCATATTTTTGAGTGTACCTTATAGTTTTCTATTCCGTATAATACATTAACGCCTTCTTCTTCCAACCTGCGGCTCCAGGTTATGTTGTTTTGCTCGTCAAAGCGGGCGCGCAGTTCAACTAAGCAGGTCACTTTTTTACCGTTTTTTGCGGCATTGATCAATGCGTGTATTATCCTTGAGTTTTCGGCCAGGCGATAAACGGCTATGCTAATTTCTTTAACTTTCGGGTCAATAGCTGCTTCCCGTAAAAAGTGGATAACATAATCATACGACTGATAAGGTGTACTGATGAGGTAATCTTTCTTTGCGATCATCCCCATTAAGCTTTTGCCGAATGAAAGATCACCGACGGGTAAGGCCGTATACTTAGGATATTCCAGTTCAGGCCTGCCGATGTTTGGGAACGAAATAAAGTTTTTAAAATTATGATAGCGGTTGCCGGGTATCAGGCTTTCGCCATGCAGGCCCATTTTGCTCACCAGGTATTTCAGCATATCAAGCGGCATGTCCGAGTCGTACAGCAAACGCATGGGTTTACCCTTACGCCGCTTTAACAAACTTTTTGCCAGCGAGTCGATAAACTTCCCGCTTACCTCCTTATCCAGGTCGAGTTCGGCATCGCGCGTAAGCTGGATGGAGTAGGCTTCTATGGTATCGTGCTCAAAAATGAAGAAGATGTCCTCTAAATTATACCGCACTATGTCATCCATTAAAATAATGAACTTCAGGTTATTGGTATCAGGCAGAACAATAAAGCGGGAAATATTATCGGGTATTTCTATCAGCGCATACCGTACTTTTTTGTCTTTTGTCAGCTTAACAAAAAAGTAGATGGCACGGTCCCTTAATTCGGGTAATGGCATGCTGGCATCCAGCATAATGGGCACTAAAGTAGCCAGCAATTTTTCCCTGAAATAATCTTTAACAAACGCGCCGCGCGAAACATTTAACTGCTTATCATTCAGGATAAATATCTTCTCCTCTGCCAGCTGCCTGATAATAATATTCTCGTACAGGTTGTTAAACTTGCGTTCCTGCTTTACTACAACGGTTTTTATTTGATTTAATATCTTTTTAGGATTATAACCTAAAATCTCCTTCGCTTTTTCATTCAGGTTGGCCAGGCGGCTTAACGTGGCCACCCTAACCCTATAAAATTCGTCGAGGTTGGACGAAAAAATGGCTAAAAATTTTATCCTTTCTATCAGCGGGACAGTGGGATCGGCGGCTTCCTGCAAAACACGGTCGTTAAAATACAACCAGCTTATCTCCCTGTTAATTAAAGGTACTTGTTTTACGTCCATAATAAAGCGGCACTTACAGCCACAAGTGCAAAGCTGCTTATTTATTTGTTAACTTAATATTAAGTCATTGGTATATTTGAATGTTTTTAACAGCGCTGTGCAAAGCCCCCTCTAAATCTCCCCCGGGAGGGGAGACTTTTTAGAACTGGTCATAATAAACTTATTTTCAGACAATAACTTCAAACTTCATTTTCTACACTAAGCTCATTTACGAACGAAATTTAAAGTCTCCCCTACCGGGGGAGATTTAGAGGGGGCTTATTTATCGTTTTTATACTTTAACTTTGCAAACCAAATTAAAACGCACACTTATGCCAACATTTGATATAGTAAGTAAAATAGACGGGCAAACACTTGACAATGCCATCAATACCGCTAAAAAGGAGATATTGAACCGTTATGATTTTAATGATTCAAAAAGCACTATCGACCTGGATAAAAAAAGCAATACGCTAACCATTGTCACCGAAAATGATATGCGTCTTAAAGCCATTCAAGATTCTATCATCAGCCGTATGGTAAAACAGGGCCTTGATTCAGGGGCGCTTGATTTTGGCAAAGAGCAATACGCATCGGGCAATATGATCCGCAAGGAAATAAAGGTTAAAGAGGGCATTGATAAAGAAGCCGCAAAAAAAATTGTTGCAAAAATAAAAGCCAGCGGGTTAAAAGTGCAGCCATCTATTATGGACGATCAGGTGCGTGTGCAGGCTAAAAAGATTGATGACCTGCAGGCGGTTATCAGCTTATGCCGAAGCGATAATTTTGGGCAGCCGTTGCAATATATTAATATGAGGGACTGATACCGGATTTCGGATGTTCATTTCGGAGTTAAAGAACCGGTTAACCAAATCCGAAATCGAACATCCAAATTCCGAAATAAAAAAGGGCCACTTCCTTTCGGAAGCAGCCCTCTCATCAAACTAAACCAACTTTATTATGAAAACATTCTTTTTCGGTTTTCCGAAACCCGGCTAACATGCACTTATCGCTCTCACTCCGGGGCTTCGGTTTTGCCGATATTATTTTACAGCTATTTCTCTTGACTGAACTTTAGCTTCTTCTTTTTTTGTGATGGTCAATTTTAAGATACCATCGGTGTAATCAGCTTCTATTTTTGAATGATCGGCACTTTCAGGCAAGGTAAATGACCTGCTGAAAGATTGGTAACTGTATTCGCGTTTGGTGAATTTTTTGTTTTCATCTACAGTTTCAGTTTTTTTATCTGCCGAAACGCTTAATACATTCTTGTCCAAACTAATTTTAAAATCTTCTTTTTTCAAGCCCGGTACAGCCAGTTCTACCTCAAATTCGTTGGTAGTTTCGGCAATATTAACCGCTGGTGTTTTGCTTGCCAGTTTATCGCTCAAAAACGAGTCGTTAAGCAGGGAATACACATCATTAAAAAATGGGTTTGCTACGTGATTTTTGTGTCCGTTGTTGAATTTTACTAATGTCATTTTTATAATCCTCCTAAGTTTTGTTTTTATTAACTTCGCCGATAGTTGGTCAACTGTTATACCAACGGATTATTTTTGAATTTTAAAAGACAAATTGTCTGCTACATTTAAGTCTAACAGACATTATGACGCACCATGGCTGAAAAAACCTCAGATTATAAATATAAAACGCCTGTCCATATCCGGTTTTCTGATATAGACGCGGTAGGGCATGTAAACAATGCCATCTATTTAACCTATTTTGAAAATGCCCGCTTTGATTACTGGCGCGATGTGCTAAGCTGGAACTTTAGCGAAAACGGAATTATTGTAGCGCGTACTGAAGTGAATTACTTAAAACCCGTTTTACTGCATGACCAGATAATTTGCTATGTGCGCGTAGTGCGCATAGGCAACAGCAGTTTTGATGTAATGCAAGTATTGGTAAAAGTCACTGAAAAAGGCGAGGAGATATGCACCACCGGCAAAACCGTTTGCATCAGCTATGATTATACAGCTAATAAATCAGTTAAAATCCCATCTCATGCCCGTAATCGCATGATTGAGCATGATGAACCGAGGTTGATTTTGAATACTAATTAGTAATTAGTGGTTGGTGATTAGAGATTAGTTGCTTCAAATTCTATAAATCGCTAAATAGTGTCTAAAATGATTTCACATGCGGCATAACCAACAATTGTTCATCCAATTGGCCAATATATTTTCTATGCCCGGTTACTAATATGGCTGCTTGTAAACATCCATCGCGCTTAGTAATTTGCCTGCGGATGGATTTAAGGTGATGGCTTTCTATTGACTTTTCAAGCGAAAGTAAGTTATCATAGCTCTCATTGGTGAAAACCACCACATAAAGCTTATCGTGATGCACATTATCAATATAGCGTTCCAGTAACGAAAAAAGCACCAAAACAAGTAATGTAATTATAGTTGATACCAACGCGATCTCAAAATTACCCGCCCCTACCAGCATCCCGATAGCGGCCGCTACCCAAATAACCGACGCAGTAGTTAACCCGCTTACGCCGATATTATCCTTAAAAACAACACCGGCGCCTATAAAACCAATACCGGTAATTACATTGATGTTTACACCCAATCCCGCCTTTTGGGCAACCATTGTAAACAGCGCCGAACCAAGCGTAATTAATATTATAGTACGAAACCCTGCTGTTTTGTTTTTATACTGGCGTTCAATACCCAACAAGCCTCCGCATAACACCGACATGCCTATTTTGAGTAAATCTTCCGATGCGAGTATGAAGTGCATAGTTTTTAATTAAATAATTATTGTCTGAACCATGATTTATAGGATTAAAAGATTAACACGATGCAGAACGGACAATGATAGGAATCCTGGCCATCCTTTAATCCCAGAAATCATGGTTCAGACAAATATCTTTCCCGGGTTTAATATACCGTTTTTATCAAATACCTTTTTAATTCCCCGCCATAATTCAAAATGAACCTCCGAATATTTAATGGGCATAAACTCTTTTTGAACCAGGCCGATACCATGTTCGCCCGATAAAGTGCCGCCTAAAGATACGGTTAGTTCAAATATTTCGCGTATGCCATCTTTTAGCTTATATGTCCAATCCTCATCGCTCATGTTGGCTTTAATAATGTTTACATGCAGGTTACCATCCCCGGCATGGCCATAGCAAACCGACTCAAACCCATATTTAGCGCCGATTGTTTTTATGCCTTTTATTAATAGCGGCAATTCGGCACGGGGCACTACAGTATCTTCCTCTTTATAGATCGAATTTGATTTTACCGATACCGCCATCGTTTGCCGTATACGCCATAACTCCTCTTTTTGTGCCGATGTATCGGCAAATAATACCTCTTTGCAGTCAAACTGTTCTAAAACGGCATTTATCTTTTCACAATCGGCAAATATAACGTCAGCATTATTGCCATCTACCTCTATCAGTAAAAATGCTTCAATCCCGTCTTTTAAATCAAAAACTATCCCATCATTTTCAATTACCCATTGTACCCCCCGCCTTTCCATAAACTCCAAAGCCGATGGAACTATTCCTGCCCTGAATATGGCAGATACAGCCCCGCAAGCAGCTTCGTTTGAAGCAAATGATGCCATCATCAAGGCATTTTGCGTCGGCAATGGTATCAGCTTTACCACAATTTTTGTGATAATACCCAGCGTACCTTCCGACCCTATCATCAATTGCGTCAAATTATAGCCCGATGCATATTTTAGCGTATTTGCGCCCGTCCATATAATTTCGCCTGATGGCAAAACCACCTCCAGGTTCAAAACATATTCCCGTATGGTTCCGTATTTCACAACCCGGGGCCCGCCCGACCCATGCGATACATTGCCGCCGATAAAACAGCTACCCTTGCTGGCCGGGTCTATCGGGTATAATAACCCTTTAGCGGCAACCTGGTTCATAAATTCCTGCGTAATTACGCCGGGTTCAACAGTGGCCTGCAGGTTTTGTTCGTCAATATTCAAAACCTTATTAAAAAGCTCCATCGCTATCAGCAAGCCGCCCATAACGGGCAATGCGCCGCCGCTCAAGCCCGTCCCCGCCCCTCTTGGTGTTACGGGAATCACCTGCTCATTGCAAAGCTTCATTAAAGCGGAGATCTGTTCTGGAGTTTGCGGCTTGACAACTACCTCCGGATAATAAGTTAAATCTTCCGTTTCGTCGTGGCTATATTTCTCTAAATCGTGATGATTGGTAATAACCGCGTCATCGCCAACAATTAATTTAATAGCGGCCAGTATATCGCTGGTAATTTTATTGTAACCCATTATGCCTTGTTGTAATTAATGGTAACACTTGCATAATCAACTTTATGCCCAAGCGCCGGGTTTATTTTTTTGAGAGTTACCTGTATGTTTTCCACATCCGGGTAATGATTTTTAACCCCATCCAAAATTGCCTGCGCTACAGTTTCTATAAGTTTCCTTGTCTGCTTCATCTGCTCATTAGCAATAGCGTAAAGCTGTTCGTAATTAAGCGTATTGGCTATTTTATCTTCATTAATATCTCCGGCAGGTTTAAAACCAACCTCAATATCAACTATAAAACAGTTGCCTAATTCTTGCTCTTCCGGGTAAAATCCGTGATAGGCGAAAAACGTAGCGCCTTGTAAAGCTATTTTCATCATCTGTCAAAAATAGTGATTTTGTTGGTTGGTTTATTAGGTTGATTAAGTTGAATAGCTGGTGAAAAACTTAGAGATACTAACTTAATCAACCACGCACTTAATCAACCCAATCAACTATCCACTTAAACAATTATCTTTGTCCATCCAATTATAAAACCTATGTCTAAAACCGATCTTTTTGAATCGCCTGATTATTATTTATTAGATGAATTGCTCACGGATGAGCATAAGCTTATCCGCCAATCTGTGCGCGATTGGGTTAAAAAAGAGGTAAGTCCCATCATAGAAGATTACGCACAACGTGCTGAATTTCCAAAACAGCTTTTAAAAGGACTGGCTGAAATTGGCGCATTTGGCCCAACTATCCCGGTTGAATATGGCGGAGCGGGATTGGATTATATGGCCTACGGCATCATTATGCAGGAAATTGAGCGTGGCGATTCGGGTATCCGGTCTACAGCATCCGTACAGGGTTCATTGGTGATGTATCCTATTTATGCCTATGGTTCAGAGGAACAACGTAAAAAATACCTGCCCAAATTAGCATCGGGCGAAATGATGGGCTGTTTTGGCCTTACCGAACCCGATCATGGTTCTGATCCGGGCGGCATGACTACTAATTTTAAAGATGCAGGAGACCATTACGTGCTAAACGGCGCTAAAATGTGGATATCAAATTCACCTTTTGCAGATATAGCTATTGTTTGGGCTAAAAACGAGGCGGGTAAAATTCACGGTTTGATAGTTGAACGCGGTATGGAAGGTTTTTCCACGCCCGAAACACATAATAAATGGTCGTTACGTGCGTCCGCTACAGGCGAGTTAGTGTTTGATAATGTAAAAGTGCCCAAACAAAACCTGCTGCCAAATATATCCGGCTTAAAAGGTCCGCTGGGCTGCTTGAACCAGGCGCGCTACGGTATTGCCTGGGGCGCTATGGGCGCAGCTATGGATTGTTATGATACCGCCTTGCGTTATGCAAAAGAGCGCAAGCAGTTTAATAAACCTATTGCAGCTTTCCAGCTTCAGCAAAAAAAGCTGGCCGAGATGATAACCGAAATCACCAAAGGGCAGCTATTGGTTTGGCGTTTAGGCACATTAAAAAACGAGAACCGGGCTACAGCCGCGCAAATATCAATGGGAAAGCGCAATAGCGTTGAAATAGCTATCAATATTGCCCGCGAAGCCAGGCAAATATTAGGCGGTATGGGCATAACCGGCGAATACCCCATAATGCGCCATATGATGAACCTGGAATCGGTAATTACTTATGAAGGCACCCACGATATTCATTTACTGATAACCGGGCTGGACATTACCGGCGAAGAAGCTTTTAAGTAATAAATAAGAGCCAAGATTCAAGAACCAAAACGCGGAGTCAATTCCTGTCTTGACTCTTGGTTCTTGAATCTTGGTTCTCAACACCCGTTCTCAATTCGCATTTGGCAGGTATCAAGTAAAATATTATATTGTGCTGCATTTACAGTAGATGGAATTCCCTAAGTTTCAGCATAATTTTTTAAGGTATCTTTATTATATAAGGGTATTTATTTGCCTGCTACCTGTATTTTTTTTTAGTTCATGCGGGCAAAAAAATGGCGCGCGAACAGGGATTTCAACCACATTTAAACCTGTTTATGATACCGTAACCGTTCTTTTTGCGTCTAACCGGTTAGACCAGGGGATTTATTACCTTGATTCGGCTATGAAGCATATCAGTCATACAAACCTCAATGACTGGTATAAAGCATACGCATTTCATTATACGTTTGAGTACAAGCAAAAGCGCGACTTTAAAAAAGCGGTGCTATATGCTGACAGTATGCTGAATATTGTTAATCAAAACGTCAATGACCCACAATATGTAACCAATTATGTTGATGCCAGTTTTTTGATGGGCGATGCTTATTTCAGTATGCAGCAATACAACGATGCTTATCAGCATTTTTTCAAGGGGTATTCTATCGGTAAAAACAACTTAAATAAAGCCGCCCTGGCCGATTATAACTACCGGATGGGCATGATCATGTACAAAACGGAAAACTATAAGTTTGCCGCTAATTATTTTAAGGAAAGCTACCGCTACATAGATAAAACAAAGGGTAATTTTACAAGTTTTTTTGGAAGCCAGGAAGTGCTGGACAATATAGCTTTAAGCTACAAGCACAATGATCAAACCGATAGCGCTATTGTATATTTCAATAAAGCGTTAAAGTTTATTGATAAATACGGGCTGCAATTTCCCGACAGGATAAAAAGAATTGAAGTTGCCCGTGGTGTTATATACGGTAATGAAGCCGAAGTGCTGATTTTAAAGGGCAACTACACTGGGGCTACAGACCTGTTAAAGAAAAGCATAGCGATAAACCTGCAACCGCACCATGATTATAACGATGCCGAATTAACTGAAATAAAACTGGCCCAGCTTTATTATGATCATAATGAAGACAGCGCCCTTATTAATTTGTTAAATGCAATGCGGCCGCATGTAGATACCATCAAGAATGAAACTGCAACGGCAGACTGGAACCGGTTAATGAGCCGGTATTACCTCCGGAAAAAAGAACCTTTAAAAGCGTTAAATTACCTGGAAACCTATAATACAATTAATGATGCTAACCTTAAAAAGTTAAATTCATTAAAGCAAAGCGACGTAAACAAACAATTGGATGCCTTTGAAAAGCAACAACAAATTGATGACCTGAACAGTAAAAATAAGTTTCAAAAAACATACCTGCTGGTTATATCCCTGTTCTCTGTAATGACCCTGATCATCATTTTATTGATCTACCGCAACTGGAAAAGGTCAAAGAAAGATGTATTACAGGTAAATGTATTAAATGAGCAGATAAAAAAACAAAATATAGTACTGGAAGGCAATAGCCAGGAAAAAGACCGCATGTTGCGATCTGTAGCGCACGACTTGCGAAATCCATTAGGGGGTATTGCATCTTTAACAGCTATAATGGTTGATGAAGAATACAGGGATGAACAAAAAGAACAGCTAAATTTGATAAAGGAAACTTCATTTAACGCGCTTGAGCTGATAAATGAAATTTTAGAGGCCACCAATATGGCCTCAGTTCAGTTAAATTTAGAATGGATTGATATTAACCTGCTGGCAAGCAATAGTATTGAATTGCTGCGTTTTAAGGCTTCCGAAAAAGGTCAGCAAATATTTTTTTCGCCGCTCGACAAACAGCAGGAGTTATATATAAGCCGCGAAAAAATATGGCGGGTAATAAGTAACCTGATCAGCAACGCCATAAAATTCAGCCCATCGGGGGCATCAATTTTTGTAAAAGTAACCGAAGAGCAACAACAGATAGTTATAGCGGTCGAGGATAACGGCATAGGCATACCTGAAAAGTTAAGGGGTGAAGTTTTCAATATGTTTACCACCGCGCAAAGGTTGGGCACGTCAGGCGAAAAATCATTTGGACTTGGCTTATCTATTTGCAGGCAGATTATGGAGAAATTGAACGGTAAAATATGGTTTGAGAGTAAAAAAGAGGGCGGCACCATATTTTTTATAAGCCTGCCCATATCGCATACAAATGTTGAAGCCGCCTTATCTCAAAAAATCAGCGTACCACTTTCCTGAAGATTTGACGACGCGCTGCTGCGTTTTAAAATCAACATATATAATCCCAAAACGCGGGTTATAACCTTCAGCCCATTCAAAATTATCGGTCAGCGTCCATATAAAATAGCCGCTTACCTTGCAGCCTTCGTTTTTCGCTTTTAAAACCTCTTTTAAGTATTCCTGCAGGTATTCCAGTCGTCTATGGTCATCTACCTTGCCGTCAATAACTACATCAGGGAACGCCGCGCCATTTTCAGTGAGATAGATTTTCTTTACCTGCGGATATACGCCAAATTTTTTGAGCATATAGTATATTGATGGCGGGTAAACCTCCCAGCGCATAGACGTTAACGGGACATTGCGTTTTTCGGCTTTTACCAACGTGGCCTGTACGTATGGCGTAAAAAACGAATATTTGACAATCTCGCGGGTATAGTTTTGTACACCTATAAAATCAAAATCAAACTTTAAATTATCGGCATCACCCGGCTGCATGTACTTTTCCATCCCTTTTAAAACCGGAAGATCGGCCACCGGATACCCCATGCCTAATACAGGTTCGATAAATAAACGGTTAATTAATGCATCGGTACGTTTAGCGGCGCTAATATCTTTGGATTTGTCTGAATAGGGTTCAATATATGAACAAGAAAATGTAGTGCCAATTTCTGCGCCAGGTAATAAATTGCGTAATATCTTACCACCGGCAGCCATACATAAGGTAGCATGATGAACTGCCGGCAAAAAATTCTTTAAGCCTGTTTTGCCCGGCGCATGGATACCAAAAAAATACCCCGCACCCGTAAATACCGATGGCTCGTTCATTACCATCCAATGTTTTACCCTATCGCCAAAGCTTTTAGCGCATACGGTTACAAATTCAGAAAACCAGTCGACAATGCTTCGGTTTGTCCAACCGCCTTTTATTTCCAGCGCCTGTGGCAAATCCCAGTGATAAATGGTTACCCAGGGTACTATCCCTTGTTTTAAGCAATAGTCAATAACCTTATTATAGTGGTCAATACCAGCCTGGTTAACCGGTCCAACACCATCCGGAAAAATGCGCGACCAGGCTATTGAAAAGCGAAAATTGGGGATATTTAATTGTTTAATAAGGTCGATATCCTGTTCATAACAATTATAAAAATCGCAGGCTGTATAATGGTGATCTCCGTTTAATATTTTTCCTTTTTTAGCCGAAAAAACATCCCATATCGATTCACCCTTGCCGTCGGCATTGTGTGCGCCCTCAATTTGCGGGGCTGCTGTAGAAACTCCCCAGACAAAATCGTCACCGAAGAGTTGTTTATTGATAGGTGTATCCAGAATAGTAGGTTCAATTAAATGAGCTAACGCAAAAGCCCAAATTGTTTATTAAAATTGTTTACAAAAAACAAAATTAATGAATAAATGAAGACCTCATACTTTTTAAGATCATCCACTCGCGCAAACCGCTGAATAAATTTACAATGAACTTCATAACAATTGATTTACTGTATTGCTAAGGTACTACGCCAATATAAGCTTATGATGTTGTTTGTGTTATGTTATTGTTATTAACAGATGTTAATAAGGCATCGTATTTATATTGTTAATTAACTGTTTACAGTTGTTAATTGTTTGGCTTGTTGCTTATTTTTGCTTTATGAAAGCTTACTTCACCCAATTGTTTGATTACGACCGTTATGCCAACCAGCTTATTGCGGAAACAATTTTATCGGCTGAAAATCCGCAACAGCCAGTGCGGTTGATGGCGCATTTATTAGCTGCGCAGCAAGTTTGGCTTAGCCGTTGTACGGGAGGAGCGCCTTATAGCGGCGCTTTATGGCCCAACTTTCAAACATCAGAAACATTTAAACAGTGGATAGATGACAATCACCGGGCATGGGCCAATTACCTGGATACTTTAAATGCAGGTGATTTTGATAAGATAATATCTTACAAAAACTTACAGGGGGTGCCTTTTGAAACTAAGCTGGTTGATATATTAGCCCACGTGATAAATCATGGCACGCATCACAGGGCGCAGGCGGGGCAACAATTAAAACTTGCCGGCGTTGAACAATTGCCCGGTACGGATTATATTTTATACGCGCGAAGTTTATAATAATTTCTAACGGGTTATTTGCAATATTTGCAACTTAAATTACATATATGAAAAAATCAATTATAGCCGTAATAGCCTGCTTAACTCTTTTTGGATGTATCGACAATAAAAAGCAGGAGAAAGCATTGTTAGACAGTGTCATCGCCATACATGATAAAATGATGAGCAAGGATGACCAATTAATGCGCAACAAAATGAAGCTGGATACCTTGCTTAAAAGCAAACTAACCGGCGTTGCAGATACCGCTGCGGAAAAAGTACAGCTAATGGGCCTTAACGTACAGCTGACCAACGCAGAGGATGCTATGGAAAAGTGGATGCAAAAATTTGACCCTGATCAAAAAGGGAAAACACATCAGCAGTTTATGGATTACTTAACCATTCAAAAAGCCCAGGTGGCTGGTATTGATTCGTCTATAAACGATGCTGTAAACGCGTCAACAAATTATCTTAATGGTTTGAAAAAATAATGAAAAAGGTAATAGTAGTTGTTATGGCAGTTCTGTTGTATGCTGCCTGTAAATTTAATGATAAAAAAATATTGCCTATTTATGGTAACCGGCAGCCCGTTACCAAAACTGTTAACGGGCAAACTGTAACAGATACTACCTACCAAACCATACCTGCTTTTAAATTTATAAATCAATATGGCGATAGTATAAGTAATAAAAGTTTGGATGGCGATATTTATGTGGCCGACTTCTTTTTCACTACCTGCCCGTCTATTTGCCCTATAATGCACCGCAATATGCTACAGGTTTATAATACATTTAAAAATACACCCGGTTTTAAAATTATATCGCATACCATCGACCCAAAACACGATAGTGTGCCCGAATTAAAAAAATATGCTGATAAACTGGGTGTTGCCGGTAATACCTGGTGGTTTTTGCAGGGGAACAAAGAAGACACGTATAAGTTATCCGAAAGTTACCTGGTGCGCAAACCACAGGAAGATGCCAAACAAGTATTTATCCATGACGGCTCCTTTATACTGATAGATAAGCAAAAGCGGGTTCGTGGCGCCTATGATGGTACCGACCCCAAACAGGTTGGCCAGCTAATAGATGATATCAAAACCTTACAAGCCGAACCGGACGAGGTTGCCGTTAAATGAGATCAGGCATCGTTATCGGTTTATTATTATCGGGCATCGCGTTACTGGTTGCCTGCCAGAGCGAAGACCAGTTGGAATTTAACCGCTACTATTCTAATGGCCGTGTTGTTTATCAAAGCAAATGTCAAAACTGTCACGGTGCCAACGGCGAGGGTTTGCAATCGCTTATCCCCCCGCTTACTGATTCTGTCTACCTAAAAGCAAATAAAACAACATTAGCCTGTTACCTAAAGTATGGTTTAAAAGGTAAAATAAACGTATCCAAAAAACAATTTGACGGCGAAATGCCCGCTACCGGCATAGCTGACATTCACCTGGCCGAGGTACTGACTTACATAAACAATTCGTTTGGCAATAAATCCGGTGTGGTAACTACGCAAATGGTGAATGAGGATTTGAGCAGGTGTAATTAGTTCATTGCTGTTAGTTCATAGTTCATAGCCAAAAATTTCTATGAACCATCAACAATGAACTATATTTCTATGAACTATCATCTATGAACCATGAACTACTATGCCTATCTTTACACCGCAAAACGTTCTATCGCAGTCCGCCTTCCCGGTGGATTGAGGAAAGTCCGGGCAACACAGAGCATCCTGCTTCCTAACGGGAAGGCACCCGCAGCGGGTGACAGCAAGTGCCACAGAAAATAAACCGCCCGTACGGCATTTATGGCGAACGGGTAAGGGTGAAAACGTGAGGTAAGAGCTCACGGCTTTCCCGGGCGACCGGGATCGCGGTAAACCTCAGGAGTTGAAAAACCAAATAGGTCCCGGATTCGGAGCTGCTCGCTCCTGTCCCGATAACTATCGGGATGCCGGGATGGGTAGGTTGTTTAAGATTGCCGGCAACGGCAATATAAGATTAATGATAGAACCAGACAGAACCCGGCTTACAGGTTTGCAGCTGTACAAAATACCTCTTTCTGAAAAGGAAGGGGTATTTTTTTGTTAGTTGATTGAGTTGGTTAGGTGATCGGTTATTATGATAACCATTACAACTTTTTATAGCCATTCACTTTTTTATAACCATTCATTACAACTTTTCTAACCATTACAACTTTTACAACTAATCAACCACTCACCCCAAAAATAAACCAATCAGGAAAACAACTAATCACAAATTGTGTTTACTATTCTATACAAATCATATATTAGCACAATTAACTACCGTTAAACCTAAAAAATGGCAAGAATTTTAATTATTGACGACGAGCGGGCAATCCGTAACACCTTACGCGAGATTTTAGAATACGAAGATTATGAAGT
>Ga0302315_10000481_pt1 | contig 45153 bp, 38 predicted proteins | sample III_Palsa_N3_1_FD_200532 | JGI IMG/M metagenome (GOLD analysis project Ga0302315, IMG submission 200532) | Peat permafrost microbial communities from Stordalen Mire near Abisko, Sweden - III_Palsa_N3_1 | ecosystem: Environmental > Terrestrial > Soil > Palsa > Peat permafrost | place: Sweden...
TCGTCGCCATTCAGCCCGGCTTGGCTAAGCGTAGCAGCCAGTTCGTTCAGCTCGATGCGGGCTATGCGGATCTTTTGTTTATTTACAGTTAATACCCTGCCAGCTCCAGCTCATTATATTTACTTTTACCTTATTTCCATCCATGATAACTTCAACGTTACAAACGTGCACTTTTTAACACGGCCTATTTTAATGATTCTCTTCTTCTTACGCGTACACTAACGAATAATCCCACTAGTATGAGCAGTGCCGCCAGGTAAAACGGGCTTCGAAGTGAAATAGCTGTGGCGAGCCCGGCGATCGCAGGTCCCGCTGCCTGGCCGATAGAGGTATAGGATTGATTGATCCCCATTACTTGACCTTCTTCTTCGCCTTTGCTTTTATCGGCAATGATGGCGTTGAGCATTGGGTTGCGCAGGCCGTTGAACAGGCCGTACGCGCCGATGCCGATAGCAAATGGGACGATTTTACCTGCAAGGGCAGTAAAGACCATGGCGCCGGCACAACAGACTGTAGAAGCCATGAGGATTACGGAACGGGTGGGAACGACTCGGTTGATCAGTGGAACGGCCAGCTGCATCAAAATGCCTGTAATGCCGAAACCGGCATAAAATAAACCGATCTGCGTCGGCGATAATTTCAGCGCATCACTGCAATACGTTTGGAAGCCGATCAGGAGCACGAACTGCGCAGTAGTCAGCAGGAATCCGGTCAGCACGGCTGAACCGACCACCGGGCGTTTAAATATTGTAATGAGTGCCTTGTAGTGAAAAGGTGGTTGTTTAGGACCGTCTTTCTTTAGCGTTTCTCTCAGAAAGATGAGACTAAGCAGTGCCCCCACAAACGACAGACCAGCAGCAAAGAAAAAAGGCACCCGCATGCCGAAGCCGCTCAGCAGGCCGCCGATAGCCGGGCCGATCACATAGCCCAGGCCAAAGGCCGATCCCAGGATGCCGAAGTTTTTGGCCCGCGCCGCTGACGGCGATATGTCGGCAACCATCGCTTGGGCGACTGAAATATCTCCGCCGGTAAGACCGTCGAGAATTCTTGCAAGGAAAAGCATGAGGAGACTACCCGCCAGTCCGAATAATAAAAAAGATAGGCAGGTGCCGATCAGGCACACCACTAACAAAAGTTTGCGGCCGATCTTATCAGATAAGGCGCCAAGCACCGGCGTCGCGAAAAATTGGGCGACAGAAAAAGCAGCTGTCAATAAACCAAGCGTTTCTTTGTTAAGGCCGAATTTTTTACCATAACTGTAGATTAGCGGGATCATGATCCCGAAACCAATCGCATCGATGAGACAGATGAAAGCCAGGAGCCACAAGACCCTGCTAGCCTTAATGCTCATTCGGGGTATGCAGGATTTCGTGCTTGATCAGTTTTTCGCGATCGGTTTTGGGTGCTTTCGTTTGATGGTGGAGATAGTCTTGCGGATCAGGTTTAGGGGCTGGTTCCGGTTTCTTGCCAAATACGTTATCGATTAGTCCAGCAAATTCATCGCGAAAAAAATAAATGGCTGCTCCTGCTGCGGCCGCGCCGATAACGAGGCCAACGATCAGTTTTTTATGGTCGTTTTTTTCAAATGGGCTTTTCATGCTTTTATTATTAATAAGGAAGAAGTACTTTGTACACCATGTAAGGGCTGCTGCGTTTATTGACGCCTTCGTTATAATCGGGTTGTTTATTGATCTGCGAAGTGGTGATGTAAAGATAACCGTCTTTAGATATCGTATAAGTGTCCGGCCAAATCAGCCGACTATCTTTTATCCAGGTACGCGCTTTAAGATCCGGCGTGATCTCCACCATCGAATACGTTGTCGGATCTCCCAGGTAAAGATTACCCTTGCCGTCGAAGATCATGCCATCGGTATTGGAGAAACTGCCCAGGAATTCTACCTGCCCGGCCAGTTGCTGCCCGGTGAGGGTGGTGTCATTGAGCGCCTGCGTTTTAATACGGAAAAGATTCTTGTCCGAAATGGTTTTGTAATAAAGATATCGCCCGTCCGGGCTTAGGGCAATGCCGTCAGATTGAAATGCTACCGGCTGGCCCTGTTTTTTTAGCTCGTGCCCGTCAATGATAAATTTCGCATTGGAATCCGGGTGAACTGACCTATGCGCCTGCAACACCTGGCGCGATCTGCCATTGGTTAGGTCAAGCACGACGATGCCGCCAGTACCTGAATTGGTAAGGTAAGCCATTTGCGTTTTGGTGTCAATGCGGATGTCGTTTAAATAACTTTGATCGTCGATAGTGCCGGGGAAACGGTAGGTTTTGACAATTTGATTGGTTTTCAGGTCAAATTTGACCACTTTAGCGCTGGCATTATAGACCTTACCGAGCTTCGGCGCCGCAGGATCGACGATATACAAATAATCCTGATCATCGACATAAGCAGTCTGTACGCAAACCCATTTATCCATACCGCTTTGGCCCGGCTGCCAATTGTTTGTGGCTGCGTCCGGGAATGGTTTGGCTGTTCCGTCGGGCATCACTTCAACGACCCCATATTTATAGGTGTCAGACCAGCGGGGATAGGTAACAAATAACCGGCCTTTTGCCGAAATAGCCACGCCGGTAAACTGGTAAATATTATCGCTGTAAACCGTTTCCAGCTTCTGCGCCATAGCGGACTGGCCGGCAATGAGCAAGACCATTGCGAAAATTATCTTTTTCATCAACCTTATTTTTCTTCTTTACCAAACAATTCCCTAAGCTTGTCTTTTGCTTTTTCCAGCACGTCTTTTTCGTCGGCGCTCAGGTTCTTACCGGCGCGGTTCTCGTAAAAGGTCAGCATGGACATCGCGCTTTGAAACGGTGACGACTTTCTCCGTTCGCTGGTTTCAGCGGAATGCTTTACCGAAGCGGCGATCTTATCCGGGTCGCCTGATTTGAAGATATCTTTTTCAAGGTCCATCGCGTCGCTGTGTTCAGTTACATCTGCAGACCATTTCTTTTTTGTTGCCATATTTCCTGGATTATTTCATGCTGTCGTGGATCTTTTGGATCGCATCAAGGTGCATTTTGAGGGTTGGTAATGTTTTTACAGCAAATGCCTTCAGTTCGGGGTCCTTAACGTTTTTAGCAGCATCCTCAAATTCTTTGATGTCTTCCTTGTGGTCATCGATCATATTGCTCACATAAGCTTTATCGAAGTCTGCACCGGACTTAGCAGACAGGTCGCTCTTGACTTTTTTTTCCTTGCTATCGATGGAATCTGGTAAGGTGATGCCTTTGGATTTAGCCAGCGCTTTCATTTCATCATTAGCCTTGCTGTGATCTTTGACCATCATGCTGCCGAAATCCTTTACCTTTGCATTTACTGCTTTCTCCTGCGCGAGCGTGCCGAGTTCAACTTCGGCCATACCGCCATTGGCTGCCGCTACGGCGAATTTTGCATCGTCTTTATCTACAGCTGATGCTGAGGAATCTTTTTTGGCCGTATCGGCTTTGGCTGTGTTGGCGCTGTCCGCGCTTGCTTTGCTGTCCTTGTTACCGCCACAAGCCTGTACTAAACAGGCGACGCCTGCGATCAGGCCGATATACATTAGTTTTTTCATGGTGTGTGTTTTTTAGTTTTTTGATTATTAATCTATTTTTATGCCAAGTATTTCCAGCGTTCTTTCATCACGCCGCCCATTATAGAACTTATCAAGTACCTGCGCGAATACCGGGAAGGTTGCAGGCACCGCATCGAAAAGCGTCATGCATGATCTCAGTTTAAGGTCGTCCGGACTACCAAAAATGACGTGCGGATCATTGGTTTCCAACTCCAGTAACACCTTGCAGATCGTGGTCAGCCGCAGCCCGAGCTCTTGATCCAAAAGATATTCACCGGCCTCCTTTATATCGCTTATCGCGTAACGTCGAGAGGTTTCAGTCATTCCCAAACCTGCGATCTGCGGAAAAATATACCACATCCAGTGGCTGCGCTTGCGGCCAGCTTTAACCTCAGCCAGTGCCGTTGCATAATCTCGCTCCTGGCGGCCCTGAAACGCTCTAAATTCTGCATCATCTTATTTAACAAGCGCTTTTCCCCGGGTTATTCATATATCATATTCTTTTGTCAATTACCTTGCCATGATCCCAACAGCATTACTACCACCATTCCAGAGGAAATTCGATCTCATCAACAGAATTGACGATGAGGTGCGGCCGGTAGCCGTATTCGATCAATTGTTCCTTATCTGCGATGCCTGACAAAACCAATATGGTTTTGAAACCCATATAAATGCCACCACCAAAAACTCCGGGAAACGGGTTTGCCGTGTTAGAGCTTTTTACCTCGGAAGGCTGCTCAAGCTGCCCGGCAGCCGATGATCTGCTGGCAAAAATACAACAGGAAGAAGAGGGTAAGCCGGTTTACTTGCTGGTTTATCATGTCGACTACTGGGACAGGCAAGGCTGGAAAGACAGGTTTAGCAACCCGGATTATTCCAGGCGGCAAATGGAATATGGCCACCAGCTTAACGCACAAATCTACACGCCGCAGCTTATTTTAAACGGCGACGCTGAATTTGTGGGTTCTGACGAAGCGGCTATCCGTGAAGCAATCTACGGCGAACTGGCAACCCTTAAGACGGTGACCCTGGCTTTTCAGGCGCATCAGGATAAGGACCAGCTTACTGTGCACTACAAAACGGGACCGGTTATTAAAGGCAGTAACATCGTTTTGGCACTGGTACAAAAAAATGCCCAAACCAATGTAGCCGCCGGAGAAAACGCCGGTCATTTGCTTTCCCATGTACAGATCGTCCGGAAACTGAGAGCCGAGTCCATAAATGAATCGGGCAGCGGCGATGTTATCCTGGATTTGCCCAAAGGATTTGATAGCATTTCCTGGGAAGTGTTAGGACTAATTCAGGACAAGAGCAACGGAGCTATCAAAGCTGCTGCAAGGGCTGCTTTGTAGACGCTATTTAAATAAGTAAATCAATATTAAAAAAAAACAAAATGTCATCATTCACCCACCAAACCGCTCCTAATCAATTTATTGAAGCCGGCGGAACAAGATATACCTATCGTACATTAGGGAAAAAAGAGGGCCTGCCGCTGGTATTGTTACAACACTTCACCGGCACGCTTGATAACTGGGACCCAAAGATCACCGACGGGCTGGCCAAACATTTTCGTGTTATATTATTTGATAACAAGGGCGTCGGCGCTTCAGGCGGTGAAACGCCGGATACGATTAAGGCAATGGCCGAAGATGCGGTATGCTTTATCAACGCATTAGGGTTAAAAAAAGTCAACCTGTTAGGTTTTTCGATGGGCGGTTTTGTCGCCCAGCAAATTATCCTGAACGCGCCTGACCTGGTTAATAAGCTGATTTTAGCGGGAACGGGCCCGAAAGGCAGCAAAGACATCGCTGATATTGTTGAACCGTTAACTAAATCAGCTTCCATGAGCCCTGATGAACAAAAGCTTTTTTTGTTTTACGGATCAACATCAACCAGCAGGATTCTTGGACAAAAAGCGCTTGGGCGAATAAACAAGCGTACCGTCAATCGCGACCAGGACACCAGTCCTGAGGCGATCCAAGCACAGTTAAAATCAATTTTAGCCTGGGCGGAGCCTGACGCCGACTATTTAGGCCTGCTTAAACAAATTAAGCAGCAGGTATTCGTCGTTAACGGCAGTAATGATATTGTGGTTCCTACCATTAATTCTTACGTCCTGTTTCAAAACCTGCCGAATGCAAGGCTGAGCTTATATCCGGATTCCGGTCACGGCTCCATCTTTCAATTTCCGGCACTTTTTCTGTCAGAGGCTGTACCATTTTTAGCATCGAAGTGATAATGATCCATTAAACACAAAAATCATGAATCCACAACCCCTTTTTACGCCGTTTATTTATAAAAATCTAAGGTTGAAAAATAGATTAGTGATGCCTGCAATGACGCGTAAGCATTCGCCGGACGGCATACCTACAGACGAGGTAGCCGACTATTATTCAAGAAGAGCTGGCGACGCCGGCTTAATTATCTCAGAAGGAACGGTGATCAATCGTCCCGCTTCGAAAAACTATAGGGACATCCCTGATTTTTATGGAAATGCCCTGAACGGATGGGAAAATGTGATTGAGAAAGTTCACAGGCATAACGGGATCATGGGTCCCCAGCTCTGGCACGTTGGAGTTGTCGAACCGGACGCATCCGGTTGGCTGCCCAAAGCTCCATTTGAAGGGCCAAATACGATGACCCAGGGCGACATTGAAGCTGCCGTCAATGCGTTTGCAGATGCCGCCCTGAATGCAAAGAAGCTTGGCTTCGACTTTATCGAGCTTCATGGGGCCCACGGCTATCTGATCGACCAGTTTTTTTGGGCACGGACTAATCAGCGAAAAGATGAATATGGTGGTAAAACCCTTCGCGACCGCACCCGTTTCGCTGTGGAAGTGGTTGCTGCTGTCCGTAAAGCGGTCGGGCCCGACTTTGTTATCATCATGCGGCTATCCCAATGGAAGATACAGGATTACGAGGCCAGGCTGGCTGCAACAGCCTTAGAGATGGAATCCTGGCTGTGGCCTATGGCTATTGCAGGCGTGGATATATTTCATTGTTCGCAGCGAAGGTACTGGGAACCTGAATTTGAAGAGGAGGACCTGAATTTCGCCGGCTGGGCAAAACGAATCACCGGGACACCCACGATCACGGTCGGTTCAGTCGGCCTTTCCACCGAGTTCCTGCAAACGCTTTATCATCGCAGTGGATCTGCAAAAACAGATTTTAACGAACTGGTACGAAGGTTCAACCGGGGTGATTTTGACCTGGTAGCAGTGGGTCGTGCCTTTTTGCAGGACCCGCAATGGATAAGGAAAGTTAAAGAAGGAAGGCTGGATGAACTGCAGGATTTCAGGAAAGAGAGCCTGGACATTTTATATTAAACAGGGTAGATCCCATAATAGCGACAGCCCATTAACTAAACAACTATCTATTAAAATATTAATCCTATGAAAACGCTTATAAACATTCAGCATTTCGCCAGCAAAGCAATTGCGCTTGTAGCCTTATTGACGCTGTTGGTGTCCTGCAATACCGCCAGACTCACCTCATCCTGGTCATTGCCCGGCGCTTCGGCACACCAATATAAAAAGGTATTGGTCATTGGTATTACTGGTGCCAAGGACCGTGAAATAAGAGAAAATGTCGAAAACGCCGTAGCCAAAAAGCTTAACGAATACGGTATCAACGCCCAGACGGCCGGCAGTAAATATGGTCCGCGTACCTTTCAGGACATGAGCGATGAAGAAGCTACAAAACTGGTAAGGGATGACGGATTCGACGCGGTGCTCATCCTGGCATTACTGGATAAGAATAAGGAAGAATATTATACCTCCGGCACAATTACCCGGACGCCGTATGCCGTTGTCCGCAGCCACTGGACAAAAAATTACCGGGTATTATATTCCCGGATTTACACCCCCGGATATTATACAACCTCAACGAGTTATGAGTTGGAAGCTAATTTTTATAATGCGGGGCAGAATGAGCTGCAGTATTCCTCGCAGGTAAAATCTTTCGATCCTGGCTCTGCCGCAGCCTTATCAGCGGAATTCAGCCAGTCCGTCATTAAGGATATGGTCAAAAAGGGACTGATAATGAAATAATTAATGAAAAAACAGGTTTACGATAGGGAACCCGGATGAATGTTTAAGGTTTACTTTGGTTTAACCTAAATGTTCCTTCCGGATACCTAATCGTCTCATTTTGGAATGTAAAGTGCTGGTTGGAACGCCCAGCAGTTCGGCCGCACCCCCGTCACCGCCTATCCGGCCTTTAACCTGTTTCAATATGCTCAGGATGTAGTCCTTTTCGTTCTCATCAATGGTTTTTATGGTCATGTTTTTCAGCTCATAACTGCCATTGGAATGTTTTGGCTGATTAGGCAGATGAACTTCCCGGACAGTTTCCCCGGTAGTCAGCAAAATGCTGCGCTCTATCAGGTGTTCCAGCTCACGGATATTTCCAGGCCAGTCATAATCAATCAGTTCCTGTAAGGCCTTATTGCTGATCGTATTGATTTTCTTTCCGGCTTTTTTCGAATAGCGCGCAATGAAAAACGAGGTCAGGCCGGCAATATCCTCGCGACGGTTTCGAAGCGCCGGTAACGTGATCGGAAATATATTCAGCCGGTAATATAAATCGCTCCTGAACTTCCCTTCATTCATCAATTTGATGAGGTCACGGTTAGTTGCAGCGATGATGCGCGCATCGATATGAATCGTAGTTTTACCCCCAATGCGCTCTATTTCCTTTTCCTGTAATGCCCGCAGTAGTTTTGCCTGCAAATCCAACGACATTTCGCCAATTTCGTCAAGAAAAAGGGTCCCTTTATTGGCCAATTCAAATTTGCCGATCCTGCGTTCAAAAGCACCGGTAAAACTGCCTCGTTCATGACCAAACAATTCACTTTCTATCAAATGCGGGGGCAGTGCAGCGCAATTGATCTTTATCATCAGGTTGCTTTTTCGGGGTGATGAATTATGAATCGCCCTTGCGATCAGCTCTTTTCCGGTTCCCGTTTCGCCAAGCAGCAACACCGTGCTGTCCGTATAAGCGACCTGTTTGACCAGTTGAAACACTTTTTTGATGTTTGCCCCGTCGCCAATGATTTCCGCGTGGTTTTGGGAGGTTTCAATTTCCTCAATTAAATACGTTTTTTCCTCTTCCAGCTGCTGCTTGTAATTGTTGATTTCTGCCAGCTGATCAAGCACTTTTTCATTAGCCAAAATATTTGCAACTGCCACCGACAATTGGGCGCAAATACCCTTTAACAAATTAACTTTTAAATTATTCAATGCATTCGCATCCATGTTGAAAAACACGCAACCAATATCGTTTCCCGCAGCCCTGAGGGCCAGGCATAGCAATTGCTCAAAGCCGGCGTATTGCCAGAATTTTACATATTCCGGCGGATCAGGTTCTCCGGCAAGCTCGCTTATATTCAAAATGATAGGTTCATCAGATGCCATTACACTGCTGAAAGCCTGGTCATTAATATCAAACTTTAACTTGATGATTTCCTCAAAGTCGATCTGACCCATAACAGCCTCGCCAAGGTCCATCATAAAAGCGCTATGCGTTGTCCGGTCTTCATTGATCTTAACGATGCCGAATTGACTGATTGAAAATATCTCTTTTATCCTGTTATTTACGACCTGGAATAAATCGCTCCTGTTTTTTAAAGAGGCGATATCATTGCTTAATGAAAGCAGTATCGTTTTTTCTTCTTCCCTTTTTGCAATTTCCTCATCTGCCAGGATATTGGAAACAGCTACTGCTAACTGCGCACAAACTCCTTTAAGCAGATTGTTTTTTGAACGATCCAGCGTATTGGCATCTACATTAAAGAATATGCACCCGATACCTTTAGTACCCACTTTAAATGATAAACACAGGAATTGTTTAAATTCCCAATATTCGGTATAAACCGAAGCACCGGATTCTTCTACCAGTTCATCAATATCAAGGATAACCGGCTCGTCGGAAGCCATAACCTCAGTAATGGCTTTATCGGTTATCTTATATTTTAAACCGGATAATTTAAAACATTCGTCCGGATTGGAAATGGAAGGTCCCAGGTCGATCATAAAAACGCTATGGGTAAGCCCGTCCTCGTCTATAGTAGTAATACCAAACTGCTTAACTGAGAATAAATCCTTGATGCTATTATTCACCACCCGGAACAGGTCCTCCCTGTTATCAAGCGAGGCGATCTCATGACTTAATGAAAGCAGGATGGATTTTTCCGATTCCCTTTGTGCAATTTCTTCATTGGCCAAGACATTCACTACTTTCATGGCCAACTGGGCGCAGACGCCTTTTAACAAATTGTTTTTTAGGATAAATGGTTCGTTGTTGTCAATAAATATATAGATCAAAGCGATGTTCCTGCCGCCTGCCCGTAAGGCAATACCCAGGACATGACGGATACCCAGGTCTTTCCACCAACCTACGTAGGCCGGAGTCCCCGGCTGTTGTAGCCATTCGTTAACATCAATCAGCACCGGATCATTGGAATCCATGACACTGCGGAATAAACGGTCAGTAACCGGGTAGTGCGCACTCGTAATGGCAATAAAATCTTCATGGCTGGTCGTAACATCCTCGTAATCCAGCATAAATGCACCATAAGTAGCACCATTAGGATGGACATGGGCTATCCCGTACTCTTTAATGCCAAACAAGGTTTTAAACCGTTCATTGACGATGGCAAACAGATCCTTCCTGGTTCTGATGGAAGCAATTTCATCGCTTATGGAAAGTAATATGGATTTTTCTTCCTCTCTTTTTTCAATTTCTTCAGCAGCCAGGATATTGGAAATTGCTACGGCTAGTTGCGCGCAAACACCCTTCAATAAGGAACTTTCCACATCAATCGCCGGAATTTCTAAAAAATGAAAACTGGCCGCTCCGATCACCTTGCCGCCTACACGAAGCGGAACGGATAAAACCTGCTGGATACCCTTACTCCTGCAAAATTCAACGAGGGTGAGCATGCTGTTATCCCTGGCGAGTTCATTTATCCTGAGTAGAATAGCGCCCGGCGAATTAATAATCATGCTATAGACAGGATCAGTAACGCTTAACCTTTTTGACATCACGTTTTTATAGTCCGGGTTATTCTCTAAATCGTACTTGCTATCCACATTGAATACGCCATAGGTTTCCCGGTCCTCGTGTATGTAAGTAATTGCAAAGCCGTCGAAAGTAAATATCTTCTTTAACTGGGCAATTACTACTTCAAAGAAATCGTTCCTGTTTTTGAGGCCGGCAATTTTATTGCTTAAGTCGAGGAGGATCGCTTTTTCCTCTTCTCGTTTGGCAATGTTCTCATAGGCCAGCAAATTGGCAATTTTCATGGCAAGCTGCGCACAAACCCCTTTTAGTAAAGTACTTTTAATATGAGCGGTTTCATTAGTGTGCAAGTGCAAAAAAGCACAGCCAATTGGCGCTCCGCCTACCCGCAATCCCGCGCCTAACACCCATTTCAAACCTGCACTCTTCCAAAATTCGACAACCGCCGGAATTTCAGGTTGCAAGGCAAGCTCATCAACATTAAATAAAACCGGCTCATCTGAATTCATAATACGGCTAAAAACGCGGTCACTGACAAAATGCTGATCAGCAAGGAGTTTCTTATAGCCGGGAAGTTTTTTTGTGAGTTCCGTATGGTCCGAAATGAAAGAGCTGTAAGTGACCCGGTCGGCATTTATTTGCGCTATCCCAAAATATTTAACGGAAAACAACCCTTTGATCTTCGTATCGACAACGGCAAATAAGTCCTTCCTGTTTCTTATCGACGCGATGTCGTTGCTTAATCCAAGCAATATTGCTTTTTCCTCTTCCCTGCTGGTGATATCTTCATTGGCAATGATATTAGCGGTCGCTATTGATATTTGAAAGGATATTCTTTTGAGCAGTTCAAGATCTTCCTGCCTCAAAGAATTTTTCCGTTCTGAAAGCAGGATCAGAAAGCCTATTAACTGGTTTCCCTCAACTAATTTTATACTGACAAATTCCTTAATGCCGGTGTTGCCTATAAAAGAAACTTCATCCATTCCTGCTGCTAACATGGCTTCGACATTGTGAACCACGGGAAGCGCCGGGTCTTCTATGCTGTCATCATCAATTGGATATTCAAATGAGAAATGGTCCTTAAATGCAGTATCGGCTGACCGGGCTTCCTCGACATGAGCAATATAGGCTTTGGCCGTTTTTGTTTGCCTGTAATACCGCAGGATAAAACTATCGTCGAAATGAATATGCGCTTTAATAGTATGACGGATAAGATGCAACAAATCCTCTTTGCCACGAATCCTGGCAATTTCATTGCTTATAGAAAGCAGTATTTCATTTTGACGGTCTTTTTTGTTCAGCGCATCCATGGCTGAAATATTGACGACAACGATAGAGATATAATCAGCGATTTCAGCAATGAGTTTTTGATGTTGTTCATTAAAGAAATTCCCGGATTCTGCCCATAAGGTAATTATCCCGACAATTTTACCGGCATTGTAGAGCGAAAAAGAAAGTGTTTCAACCAGCCCGGTGGCTATGGAAAGTTCCATATACGCGGGAGGGTTTGGAAATCTGGTGATATCAACTGTTACCGGCAGCTTAGCGTTTAGTATCTTATCAATGAAGCCGTCATGTATCGGGAAACTTGAATTTACGATGCGATAATAGTCCGGGTGCTTAGTACGGTTCTCACCGCCAACCCGGAGTACCGGATCTAACAGCTCATTCTTTTCATCAAGAAAACATATAAAAATATCATCGGTTCCAAACAGTAATTTAAGCTTGGGGTGTATGAGTGTTAAGATGTCTTTTTTGTTTCTGACAGCGGCGATGTCCTTGCTCAGGGAAAGCAGGATCTCTTTTACAGCCGGGTCTTCCTTCGGGTGTGTAAAATCATTTTCCTGTTTGCCGGGATTTTCTTTTTCTTTTAATGTCTGCGGCTCATTTAACATTTCTTTCGATTCCTGATCTTGCAAATGGTAATTAATAAAGATACGGTTAAATTCAACTATTTAATTCAAATATCCGTGTCAAATTACTGAAAAACAAATAATTACCCTCTTTTAATTCACGGCCGGCTTACAATCGGACTCTCCGGAACCGTGAATATCTAATAGCACAGTTAGGCGATATATCGCCGCTTTATATCGCATATTTTTCTCATAATAATCTAATAATCAATGTTTTAATTAGTGGCACTATGTTTGAAATCAACAGGCGGCAAGAAGTGCATTTCAACTGATGATTTCACGAATTCCTGAATAATGTAAAACCAAATCTGTTTATCTAACAGCGCATTGGCATCAGAAAAATGATGGCCGCGAATGAGCTGTTACAAAAAAAGTAGAATGGAAAATCAAAACGATAAATTGGAAATACCAAATAACTATAAGCCGGTACAAAATGGCAACAGCGGAAATGCTGTTTTGCCGCAGTTCTTTTCAAGCGAGGATTTGGCCGCTGTGAATGAAACCTTAACGCAGTTCAAAAACTTTTTTAAGCAAAACGGCGTGTATACCTTAAACGACCTTATTTCAAAAATAGCAGCTCCTAAACGTAAAAGGAGCTTCCTGGTTTTCAAGCATCAGCGGTACGTCACCATACCCATTGAAAATATTGCATTTTTTTACCTCAGGAATGAGTGCGCTATTTTAACCTGCTTTAGCGGCGTAGAATATTCGGTGAACTATTCATTGGATCAAATCCAAAACCTTTTAGATGAAAAACATTTCTTCCGGTTAAACCGCCAGTATCTGATTAATTTTAATGCGATTAAAGAAGTTGAACACTATTTCAACCGGAAATTATTTGTACGCCTTACCATACCTGTGGAGGAAAAAATGCTGGTTTCCAAAGAAAAATCCAGCAATTTCCTACAATGGCTTGAAGAACGGTAAAGACAAATTACAAGCCAGACTTCAGCTTTTGGGATGGTTATCGTTCACCGCAAAGATTTCATCTCATCATTTGATCTGTTGGCTGAGCAAATTCAATTTCTTCAAAAAAATTTATGAATAACGAGATCATTACACTTTTGGCAAATCTTACCTTAGCACTGGTATTCCTGGTTGCCTTCATATTTGCTGTCATCGTATTTCGCGCTAATGTCCGTGACCGGCGCGATTACCTTACTTTAGCTATTTTACGACGTTTCCAAACGCGTGAATTTGCGGAATTGATGCATTACATTGCCAACACTAAGATTCCCGTGACCCTGGAAGAATTCCGGTTAGTGCCCGTTCAAGACCAGGTGTTCTTTAGTCATTTTGCACAGGAAATGGAATCACTTGGAATGCTTGTCGCGGAGCAGGTCATCGACATTGATCTCGTTAATAAATCGGTTGGTTCGCTTATCACAAGCTCCTGGGGAAAATGCAGCCAGTTATTTCTGGACACCCGTAAAAAAGATCCCGGTCCGTTTCCGGGTAAATATTTCCAGTGGCTCGCCGAACGGATCAATGCGCAAACGCAAATAAGCCCGCAACAGCCACTTCACCGTGTTCAGGCAGGATTTATCAGTGACTGTTAGCAGGTCTGTGCAACAGGCAAGTCTCAGATGGTTATTTTACGCCCGGTGAAATGGGTCCACTGGCCATATATCCGGTGATTGTGCACCGTCAGGCACGATTGATAAAGGTTACAGGTTCTTCCGATATGATAAGGTATACCGTATAAGACATCGCCTATCAGCAGATTATAGTCACTGTTGATCTTTATGAGCATATGTTCTTCACTTTGGCTGATGATTTCCACGCCGGGAACATTCAGAAAACAAACCCTTCGATTTAAAACATCTTCTGAAGATATTCCCTTGTAGCCCAGGTCAAGGCAAAAAGTATCCCCGCCGGGCTTTGAAATAACCCTGGTAATAATCAGCATGGCAGCATTGAACGGCAATTCAGCATATCGTTCCTGATAAGACTGATCCCAATAGATAAAAGTACCGGGGCTGCATTCCGCATCCAGATCGCCCGCATGTATTTTTAAGGTAGGCGTGCTCCCGGTATTGAGAGGAAGCCGTGTTAAGCCGTTCTTAACAATTTGATTGTTCAGCTGTTCAACCATTGCAGTACCCTGCATGCACTCTAAGTTCCGCGATTCATAATCTATTTCGGTTATATGCCCGTCATAGGCGTGCAGTCCAGCCAGTTTAATCCCGGCCATGCTTACTGTCGCCTTGTAAAGTTCAAAGGCACTCGACGGGGCAATACCTGTTCTGTTCATACCTACGTTCAGGTCGATGTAAACAGGAATAACTATATTTTTTTTCATGGCGGCAGCGGCGATTTCGCTGGCTGTTTCGTAGTTATCCACTAAACAGGAAAAATGTGTAACCGGATAATTCGTGACCAGATTTGCAAACCGCTCTATTTTCGGGCCAACCGGCTGATAGGCAAGCAGCACATCAGGCGCACCCGTCAACGCGAGCATTTCCGCTTCTGCAACGGTAGCGCACTTGAATTTAAAGATTCCTGCTTCAATCATTAATGACATAGCCTGCATACACTTATTGGTCTTCACATGCGGCCGCAGGCGGTCTAAATCCGGTATTATTTGTTTTAATGCACGAATATTAGCCTTCACCCGTTCCGGGTAAACAGCCAGGAACGGGGTATCTACGGCATCCACATTCTGTATGGCAAACCAATTATTTTTCATGATTGAAATTGCTTTTTCATCCATTTGAACCGTGTTAATTTATCCGGTAAGCACATTAAACCAAACAATTAGGTGTTTCAATCTCCGAGACGGTCAGCTTCCATAATAGCCTCAGCGAAGGCCCGCGGAGCTTCCTGGGGCAGGTTATGTCCGATGCCACCTTTAACTGTGTGATGCGCGTATTTGTTTTTAAATTTTGTGGCATAGGACGCCGGATCTGGATGTGGCGCACCGTTGGCGTCCCCTTCCAACGTGATCGTTGGAACCGTGATAAAAGGGCCGGCTGCCAGCTTTTTTTCGAAGCTATCATATTTCGATTCCCCTTTCGCCAGGCCCAGGCGCCACCTGTAATTATGGATTACGATGTCCACATGATCAGGGTTATCAAAAGCAACTGCAGAACGCTCAAAAGTGGAATCATCAAACTGCCATTCGGGAGAGGCTGTATGCCAGATGAGTTTTGCAAAATCGAGCCGGTTGGCATCGTAGCCGAAACGCCCGCGCGCAGTCGCAAAATAATATTGATACCACCAGGATTGCTCGGCTTTTGGCGGCAGCGGCGCTATATTCGCCTGCTGGCTGCCAATCAGGTAACCGCTTACCGAAACCAGTGCCTTGCAGCGTTCCGGCCACAGCGCTGCGATGATATTAGCAGCACGTGCGCCCCAGTCAAACCCGCCTATGATTGCCTTTTTTAAATTTAACGCATCCATCAGGTCGATAATATCTGCGGAGACTACCGATTGCTGGCCATTACGAAATGTTTTTTCTGAAAGAAATCGGGTCGTTCCAAAACCACGGAGATAAGGGATAATCACCCGGTATCCTTTGGCTGCCAATAAAGGAGCCGCGTCAGCAAAGCTGTGAATATCGTAGGGCCAACCGTGCAGTAAAATTACCGGGGAGCCGGCAGCAGGGCCAACTTCAGCATAGCCGACATTCAGCAATCCTGCTTTGACCTGTTTGATGGTGCCCAACGGCTCAGCATTTGCTTTAAATGGTATACGTCCGGTTGATCTTTTTCTTGCCGGTGCGGCGCTTGCTGGACCAATCATCGCAAATGGTCCCGCAGCCACCATGATCGCAGCTGCACTCAAAAAGTGGCGGCGGTCAATTGTGAATTTTTCTGACATTATAATTGGCATAAATTTTAAAAGCCTGCCCAAAATATGGGCAGGCCGGTTTGGTTAATGAAACTCTTAGACCAGGTTAATCTCTACATTGATATTTCCACGTGTAGCTTTGGAATACGGACAGGTCTGGTGACCTGCATTCGCCAATGCCTGGGCAACTTCGCGATCCAAACCCGGTAAGCTAATATTAAGCCGGGCCTGAAGCGTATAGGCATCGCCGGTTAAGCACAGGTCTACTTCAATGTCAATAGCCACTTCTTCCGGGAAGTTTATCTTCATCTTTCCGGCTGCAATTTTCATTGCCCCGATAAAACAGGCCGACCAGCCTGCACCAAACAATTGTTCCGGATTGGTTCCGCTGCCGGTTGTTCCGGGAACCGAAAGCTTTATATCCAGACGCCCATCGGAACTTTGGGAAGAACCGCCATCGCGGCCACCTGTAGTGTGATCTTTAGCTGTGTAAAGCACTTTTTTGATTTCGTTATTTTCCATTTTTTTAATTATTTAATTATTGCATCAAAAATACCTTCAGAAGAGGCCGCGATCCATGGCCAAACCCGCGAAGCGGACAATGATTACCTTGATGCGGTCTTTTATTAAACTCAAAATTTGCGATAAACTTTCGGTGTGCACTTATTGTCCGGATTAAAAATGATTCAAACCTGATTTTTCTTTAATAAAAGGATGACAATATCAATCAGACAAGCAATGGGATATTTTGGCCCACAAGCTGACAGCGGTATCGGACCTGAATATTTTCAAAGAGGTCATTAGTATCCCTTTGACATCATTTTCAATGGAGCTGATAGCGTAAATAATATGATTATCCCTCAATTTACGTTTGCCTGAAAAATGATAGGTTTCCATTACCTGCAGTTCCTCAAGGCTGATAAATTCGTTATGCTGAATGCACAGCATCCGTCCGTTCAGGATAATAAAATCCAGGCCATATCCCCGTTTATGCAGATCAATGATCGTTTCGGCTTTTGTCGCATAGTTTGCCATCGTCAAATGATTTAAGGAATTTGGATTTCAAACAACAGGAATCAGCAACCCGAAAAACCATATTGCGCCCCGGGCTGCTGAACTGTCTTATTTTAAAGAGAACGCGTAAGCTACCCGTAGCCCAAAACTATTCACCTTGCTGTTATCATTAAAGCTCGCTGAACCCTGGTAATTTACACCTGCATCAATCAATCCTTTGTCGCTCAACGGAAACTGGTAACCGATTTGAGGCGCGTAAATGAAAGCAGCGGTTTTGTCGTAAGACCCTGCTGTTTTATTCAGCACAAATGCAGCGCCTGCTTCTCCCTGGATATAAAGGCTACTCACGGGGAAAAATTTCAAGCCCGCTTTCAGAGGTATCAAATGGAGGTCAGCTGCGGAAAGGGTGGTGCCATTAATATTATCCTTCCCGAAGTAATTCTGGTATCCAGCATTGATCACCGCATAAACCTGGCTTGTTAAAGGGATATCTGCCTGTAAAGATCCGCCAAGATTCCATTTATAGGCGCTTTTAAAGCTGCCCGTAGTAATACCGGATTCTACACCAGCGCTATAGATTATCTTGTTAGAATTACCGGGAGAATTACTTTCTGTTGAGGTGGTTTGCGCATTTGCAGCGAACTTCGTGCCCAAAGCAATTGCTAAAAGGACTGCGATTTTGATGGAATTTTTCATTTGCTTTTATAAAATTAAATTTCTGTTAGTTATTTGTAGATAATGTAAAGGACCTGGAGGGCATAGATGTACACCGAAAACAGGCGGCCTTTCAGCCATGCTATTGTTGTCTCCTTAATTTTGATGCTAAAAATGCCCTTCCTGGTCATTGAGTGGTATTGAAAAACGAAACACTGCTCCTGATCCGGGCGAGCTTTCCACCCATACTTTTCCACGATGAAGCCGGACAATCTCTTTGACCAAATAGAGTCCGATGCCGGAGCCTTTCTTGCTTTTAACTTCATCGCTTTCAGCTCTGTAATACCTGCTGAATAATTTATGCTGATCATCCGGGCTGATACCCATTCCGCTATCCTGAACTGAAACCGTGATGTGGTTGATTTCCAGTTCGCTGCAGATGTTAATCGCGCTTTTTTCAGGGGAGTATTTAATTGCGTTGGATAGCAGATTATGAATCGCCTGCTTAATTTTCCCCCGGTCCGCATACACCAGCTGGACCTCTCCTTTTTTCACCTTAATGATATGCTTTTCGGCTCCAGTGCCAAATCCCGCAATAACCTCGCTGATCAAAGCCCCCATATCAAAGCATTTGGTCTGTAGCTTTTTCGCCCCTGCGGTAATTAACGACATATCCAGCATGTTATCAAGGATCAGGATCATCTCATTAACCTGCCTGTCCGCTTTCTTCAGCAGATCGGCCGCAGGCAGGTTATTGGATTTTTTAGCAATATTCTGGACCATCTGCACGTATAATTTGATCGTGGAAAGCGGCGTTTTTAATTCATGACTGACCATGGCCAGCAAATCATCATTTACCAGTGCTGTTTGTTTTACCGCTGTTATGTCCATTACGGAATGATTAAGAATACTTAATTAAGGGATAGTTGATGTTAAATTGAGGGCATACCAGTACACCCTCAATTGGGAAATGTTAACGCAATGATTTAAACGCAGCGCGCACCTCTTCCGCAAAAAGCTGTGGCTGTTCCCATTGCGCAAAATGACCACCATTGTTTACCTCATGGAAATAGATAAGGTGAGGATAGGCGCGCTCGGCCCAGCTTTTTGGTGCCTGGTAGATTTCCCCGGGGAATACAGTCACAGCAACCGGAATAGAAATCTCTCTGGTCTTTTGTTCCACCACATTGAAGTTATTTGTGTTGTTTTCCCAATAAAGCCTGGCAGATGATGCACCAGTATTGGTGAGCCAATAAAGGGTGATATCATCCAGCATCTCATCTTTCGTCAATACTTTTTCCGCGTTACCGCCGCTGTACGTCCAGTCATTAAATTTATCTAAGAAAAAGGAAGCAAGGCCTACCGGCGAATCTGCTAAGCCATAACCCACTGTTTGCGGGCGGGTTACCATGAACGCGGCATAACCTCCGCCTTTGGTATATAAATTATTAAGCGATTCATAGGCTGCTTTTTCCTTAACCGACAGTCCGGCTGGTGCCGGGTCACCATCCTTTAATGCCTTGGCAATATCAGCTGGTACGGTTGCAGGCATATTGATATGGATACCTACCAGGCCCGCAGGGTTCTGACGAGCCATCGCGTCGGTTATTACCGAACCCCAGTCGCCACCCTGGGCGACATAATGCGTGTAACCCAACCTTTTCATTAATACGGTAAAGGCACGGGCCATGCGGTCAGGACCCCAGCCGGTACCCTTTGGTTTTTCAGAAAATCCGTAGCCCGGCATGGAAGGGATCACGACGTCAAAAGCGTCTTCCGCACGGCCGCCATAAGCTTCAGGATTGGTAAGCGGGCCAATAGTCTTTATCAATTCGAAGATTGATCCCGGCCAGCCATGCGTGATAATCAGCGGTAGCGCTTTGGGGTTCTTCGACCGAACATGGATGAACTGGATATCCAGTCCGTCTATCTTGGTGATGAACATCGGCAGGGCGTTTAATTTTGCTTCGGTTTTACGCCAGCTATAGCCGTTTCCCCAGTACTTAACAAGCTTTTGTATTTGGGCTAGGTTTACGCCCTGGGAACGGTCAGTGACAGTTTCCTTATCAGGCCACCTGGTTGCCAATATACGGCGGCGTAAATCTGACAATGCCGCTTCGGGAACGTGGACATGGAAGGGGCGGATTTTTTCTGATCCTGAGATACTTTTTGCATGGGTTGTCTGTGCAGAACCGGGTGCTGCGAACAGGACAAGTGTTCCAAGAATGCCGGTAAAAATAGTACCGGTGCGCGTACGTTTGTTGTTAATCATTGCTTTTAATTTTAATATTACTTTTATTGATTACTCAAAAGTATCCGTGATGCCTGTTTAATATATCCATTAGCGCCTTCAAGCGGACTATCCCGCTGTGGAAGTAGTCATTTTGGGCCGGGAAATTTTAAATTAAAAAAGAGTTCAGGAATTAGGGAACCATCGCCGCCTGTGCTGTAGATAAATTTAATCCACGCAGCGCTATCTCCAGGACTACCGCTTGCATGATCAAGATATATATGTGTTATGAAATAAATGTGCGTATGCCTTTTCCTCGCCAAAATAGTTTAGCCCTGGATTGGAACAAGCACAAGCCACATCGCGCCGGTTCAGTTTGCACTCCGTTGTTGCAGTATATGCTTGAAAATCAATGTATCAGGCCTTTAAAAAATTCAAAGGCAATGATTTTCACCGGCACAGGCTTGGAGATCTTTTTGAAAATTTGGAATGAGAATTTGAATTAGAACTTTTTTTGATTCATAGATTAACCACCTATTATCATGTTGTTTGCATTTGTTTATGAATAAGCAAATGCTCACCTTCCTGCTATCATCACAGGCTCTATGCGTTCTAATTGGCCCGTTAATATTGGCGAACCCTTTACTTTCATCTAATAATAAGGACGGTCAAAACCGTTCAGGATAACGGTTAACTGATAGCAAAAAGTCTGCGTTAAGGAAACTAAACATTTTCTTCAGTACGGTAAGCTTATTCCAAAGTGGAAATCATTGCTTTATTGGAATTTAAACGGGGCATATTTACCTTTTATCTCCTCGGTTAGCCCAGTCCGATATGTTCCCTTCTTATGCCGAGCCTTTTCATTTTTGAACTTAGCGTACTGGGGGGCACTCCCAAAATTTGTGCTGCGTTCCCGTTCCCGTTGATCCGCCCGCCACATATTCTTAAGGTGTTCAGAATGTGTTCACGCTCATTTTCGTCGATTGTTTTATGGATAAATGACGGATCATCGTTCCCGGCCGGGGATGCGTCTGATCTTGATACCGGCAATACAATACTTTTCAGGGTATCGCCGGAAGTCATCAGGATACTGCGTTCAATTAGATGTTCAAGTTCGCGGATATTTCCTGGCCAGCTGTAAGCTCTAAGTTCCTGAAGGAGCTTATTACTGAGCCCGTTAATGTTTTTACCTGCCTTTTTAGAAAACCGGTGAATAAAATGGGAAGCCAGCAGCGGGATATCCTCTGGCCTGTTTCGCAGCGCCGGCAGCGATATCGGAAAAATATTCAGCCGGTAATAAAGGTCGCTTCTGAAGCGGCCTTCAGACATCTCCTTTTCAAGGTCACGATTTGTGGCTGCTATGATACGCACGTCTACCTTAATAGCTGCGTTTCCCCCGATCCGTTCAATCTCTTTCTCCTGAAGCGCCCTGAGTAGTTTTACCTGAAGCTCTAACGGCATCTCACCGATCTCATCCAGGAAAAGAGTACCGTTATTGGCCAGCTCAAATTTACCCAGGCGTCTTTCCGTTGCACCCGTAAAACTGCCTTTTTCATGCCCAAAAAGTTCCGACTCGATTAAATTGGCAGGCAAGGCCGCACAATTGACTTTAACCATTAACTTATTTTTACGGGGAGAATTGTTATGTATCGCCCGCGCGATAAGCTCTTTGCCGGTTCCTGTTTCTCCCAGGATCATTACCGTACTATTTGAAGCCGATACCTGGTTCACCAGCCGGAATATTTTTTTCATTTCCGAGCTCTCGCCAATAATTTCGGTGTAGTTATGTGTGGTGTCAAGTTCCTCCTGTAAATAGATTTTTTCTTCTTCCAGCCGGGCACGATAGCCGCTGATTTCTTCCAGCTGAAGTTTGATCTTTTCACTGGCTGAAATATTATCGATAACTATAGCGATCTGGGCACAGATTCCTTTGAAAAAATCCCGGTGCGCATAAATCTCCCTGTCTTGGTCTGTCCATATGGTCAGCAGGCCAACAAGCTGACGTCCTGAATAAACGGGGGTGAGCAAAAGTCTGCTCTGCACTGTACCATCGTAAAGTGCAAGCAATTTGGCCTCCGGCCAGTTATTATTGAGCTCCGCCATCGTAAAACTCAGCGGATCCTTCGCGAGCAATAGCTCCTTTAAGAGTGAATCGCCGACGGTCACTGGTTTGTTTATTAGTCCTTCGTCTGCTGCACGAGCGATCCAGGCGGCATCCGCATCAAATAAATAAGGGATGAAAGAGCCGTTTTCCGATCCGGACAACAATAGAATACAGTCGCTTATACTAAACAGATCTTTCAGCTGGGATTTAACGGCCCTTGCCAGACTGAGCTGGTCTCTAACCGTAATAATGGTATTACTAAAAGTAATCAGCCTGGATTTTTCTTCCCCTTTTTGCTCTGTGTCTTTATTAGCCATGACATTTTGAATGGCAACGGATAACTGACTGGCGATCCCGGAGATTAATCGCAACAGGGCCGGAGACGGCGATTCGTTATGGTCGAAGTAGATCATCCAGAAGCCATAAACATGGTCGTTTTTCTTTAACCGGACGACGATCGCCTGTTTTATACCGCATTCGAAATTGATCCGGATATAGAGCGGCAGTGTCTGCGTTGAGGCGCATCGCTCCAGGTCAAAGACCAGCGGACCGTCTGCGGCGATCGCCTTATCGAAAAAGCCGTCCTGAACGGCATGCGGATGAGTGGAGCAGTAACGAAATTCAGGGTGATCCCTGTTGATCGCATTAGGGTCCATCAGAAAACCGAAGACACTCTGACTATCTTCACTTAGCCTGGCGATCACGATGTGCCGGAATCCAATTACACTCTTCAGGTTGCTGCTGATCACATTTAACAATTCCTGGTTTGTCCTGATCCCCGCTATATGGCTGCTCAGGGAAATCAGCGTATCACGTTCAGCCTCCCTGCGGCTAATCTTCTCGTAAGATAAGATATTGGCTATTGCAGTGGACAATTGGTATGATATACCTTGTATGAGCTGTAATTCATGGTCTGAGTAATAGCCTTCCCGGGTGTTGTTAATAAACAATACCCCTATTCTGCGCTGGTCATCATGAAGAGCGATTCCTACCTTTTCCCGGATGCCGCGTGCCATTTCATTCTTTATATACCGGGGACAATTGTTTCTGCCGGCAAGCATATTCACATCCTGTTGTACAGTACCCGTACCCTCAATCACTTTACTAAAGCACTCATCTGTTACAGCAAAATATCCCTGATAAGGCTCAGGAATTTCCTCTGTCGACAGCTGATCCTCCATCGAATTCAAATAACAGTAATAATGGCTTTCGTCTTTCAGCAACATGATCGTTATCTCTTTGAAACGGAATATCTGGCTAAGGTGCTTGCTGACGGTCTGCAGTAAATCACGCTTGTGTTTTACCGAAGTAAGGGCATAACTTAGTTCCAGTAACAGCTTTTGTTCCTGGTCCCTGGCACCGATCAGATCATTGGCCCTGATGTTGGCTATCGCGATGGAGAACTGAACCGACAATGTCCGGATTAGCTCCAGTTGTCGTGCAGAAATTACATGATACTCAGTCTGACAGATCGCCCACACCCCAATGGTCTTTTCTCTGACTTTTAGCACGGTCATAATTACATTTCTTACGCCATGCTCATAATTGATCTGCAAGTATTCCGGCAGGTCTTTTTTTGCCCGGATGAGCGTAAGGTCGAAAACAACAGGACCTGTGGACAGAATGGCCTTGTTAAAAAAACCGTCTAATAGGGGGTATTTGGTGATATTAACCTGATTATATCGCGGATGGTTCCTGGAAAGAGATTCACTATCTCTTAAAAAGGATGTCATCGTTAAATCATCGTCGTTAAGAATTGCAACAAAATGGTGTCCGAAGTCGAAAAGGCTCTTTAATTTATTATGAATGATCTTCAGCAGATCCGTCCGTTCCTTTGTCGCGGAAAGATCGGCATTGATGGCCTGGATAATTTCATTTTCCTTCATGACTTTCAGCAATTGTTCATTTGCTGTAATGTGCAGTACTGCCGTATTGATGAGGTTGGCAACAAATTGTAGCAACGTAATTTCGGGCCTTGCACGTTCACTCTGGTTACTGTACGCGATGATCCAGCTCCCCACAGTTTCCGGCCCTTTCTTTATATTAAATAAGGCAACCTCGCGAAATTGAGAATCAGTGCCTGGTTTTAGGTAGGGCAATGTCTTGCGCGTTTCGGTCAATTCGTCGAAGTCCACTAGGAGAGGGGCCGAATCAAGAAGTTCTCCCCAAAGAACCCGGTCGTCAACTGGTATTTTGCCCAGCTTAATATCTTTAACAAATGAATTTTTGCCAGAATCCTGATTATTTCTGGTCAGAAAATCATGGATGTAGGTAAAATCGCTGTTCACCATGAAGATGGTTGACTCGCTGAATCCAAGGAAAGACTTCAGCCGGTTTTCCAGCAGGGCCACCAAATGTTTTTTTTCCTGCACCAGCGCAAACTCCTCGCTGATCGCCAGAAGTACGTCCCTTTGTCCCGTATTGTTTTCTGCAAATTCCGATTCCGGGTTTAATAGTGGCATTTCCTGATTGAGATTTCCTATAGTGTTTTTTAAAGCATTAGCAGGCTTAGACCTGTTATTGCCCTTTTACAATAGTAATGCCATCTCTTAACTGCTTGATAGATAATAAATTGCCGCCATGGTGCTCAATTTTACATCATGATATATGCTGATATCGACTTATTTCATCCGATATATCCTGATAATTCTATGACATTAGAGCGGGCTTTTAGTGGTCTGGCGCTAATAAAAAACGATTAGTCGCTATTTATATAAGCTTATAAAGCAAAAATTCAGGATATTCCCCGATATATCGCCACCTGATCTTTTCTTGCTGGCAGATGATTCAAAATTTCAGTCTCTTTAGCCAGAATCGCTGCGATCTGTTGGCCTTCCCGAAAATTGGGCCGCTTCAGCGGTAAAGGTCAAGGTCATTTACTTATCGGATAAACTGAGCGTAAACCGTTTCCCGATCCCCAATTTTTTCATGCGCGACTTTAGCGTGGAACCGTTAATATCAAGTATCTCCGCCGCTCCGCCCTGACCGTAAACTTTCCACTGGCATTTTTCAAGTGCCATCAGGATATGATCTCTTTCATTATCGGCAATCGTTTTGATGTTTTCGGGTGAAGCTTGCCGAACACTTTTAATAGCCGGCAAAGATAAATTGCTGATTTGTCGTCCATCAGCCAGAAGTACACTCCGCGATATCAGGTTCCTAAGCTCCCTTACATTCCCCGGCCATCCATAGTTGAGCAGGGACCTTTTAACGTCTTTTGAAAAGCTTGAAATATTCTTTTTTTCAAGTAGCGAAAAATGATTTAGGAAATATTCCGCCAGCAAGGTGATATCGCCGGCCCGTTCACGTAATGGAGGTACATTTACAGGAAATACATTCAGACGATAATAAAGATCTAAGCGGAATCTCCCGGCTGTTACTTCCTCTTCCAGGTTTCTGTTTGTAGCCGCAATGACCCTGACATTAATCTTTCTGCGCCTGCCGCCGATAGGACCGATTTCCATCTCCTGCAATACCCGTAAAAATTTTACTTGCATTTCCAGTGACAGTTCTCCAATTTCATCCAGGAAGATTGTGCCGCTGTCGGCCTGTTCAAATTTTCCAACCCGCTTTTCAGTTGCGCCTGTGAAACTGCCTTTTTCGTAGCCAAAGAGTTCTGCTTCTACCAAATTAGAAGGTAAAACAGCGCAATCAACGACAATCAAAGGTTTCTCGCGGCGGGCTGACAGGCGGTGCAGCGCCTGAGCGATAAGTTCTTTGCCGGTACCGCTTTCTCCACAGATTAATACAGGGATCTCAGATGGACCTGCGATCTTAATGTATCTGAAAACCTCCTGCATTTGCTCGCTTTCACCGATCATACCCGGAAGATGCCCGTCCGCCAAATCGGCATCGGGGGCGGGTTTTTCTAATTGATCGTTTTTTGAAAACAACAGGTATTGCTGGTGAAGGAAGTCGGAAATTTCAATCGAGGCCAAAACATCCTTTTGACGAAAAGGCTTAATTAAAAAACCATAGGGGCCAGTTCTTTTTGCTTTACCAAATGTTTCCGGGTCTGTATTTGCCGTGAGATAAATGAAAGCAATTCGTTTGGTTTTTAAGATCTGGGCCAGATCAATACCGGTCTGTCCGCCCTTTAGTGATATATCGATCATGACCAGATCAGGTATGCCGGATTCAATAATTTCCAGCGCTTCAGTAACGGATTTGGCGATTGGACAAACTTTGTAACCAGCACTTTTCAGGATCCGCCGCAGATTATTCGCCTCTATAAATTGATCCTCAACTATTAATATAATCTTATTCATGAACATGCAGCTTTAAAATACATAAACTCCTCCTGTTAATAAGCCCGAAAGCTGGGTTTAGGGTTATATCACTAACTGCATTTATAGTGTTTTCCTTTAAAATGACCCGTTTCTAAATTCTTTATTTTGGGGCAAAGCTAACATTTCTTAACTTTTCAGGGATTTATTTATCAAGCTGGTGCGGTCAAATCGATGCGAGTCCCTTTTAATTAACCCATAAATACACTCTTAATTTTTTTAATGATTTGGGTAAATATTAAATTTTTCAATAGCTTTCGTTCTGGTATATAACTTTATGCGATGTCTGATTTTAAACTATCTGTTCTCCATCCATTTTAAAAAGCTGCTTGTCTTTTCCTTGGAGATCAGCAGCGTTTCAGGGCTTGGAATCAGCAGCTTGACCAGTAGCTTTCTTGCGAAATAATGCTCAACTTCTTTAATTGCATCGAAATTGATCAGGTATTGCCTGTTTAACCTGAAGAATTGTTTGGCGCACACCTGACATTGCACCTGATCAAGGGAAGAAACGATGGGATATTCTTCCTGTTGAAGGGTCATAATCGTTGATGATTCGTTCCTTACGTAAACGAAGGCAATCTTTTCTGTTTGTACGTTGAGGTACTTGTTATTCTTGAAAACCAAAAAGCTCTTTTTATTTTCCTCCTGCATCTTGCCCCGCGGCTCCGGCTCATACAAGGGCCTATTGTTCCTTTCAATAAAAGGCGCCGATATTAATGCAGCCGCTACCTCATTGAGTAAATGGACGAATCTCCCTAAATTTAACATCGCGCCGTCAAAATTAACTGATGCGGCATTGCCGGGACCTTCATTGACATTTCGTTCCATCAAACCAGCGTCAGCTCCCAGATATTGCACGATTGTATCAATCATGATCGGACTTAATCGTTCCAGATCTGAATTAAGAACTTGTCCTATAAATTCAGCATCCGGCAATTGAGGCCGGCCACCTGGAATGATCCTAAACTTTCTTTCGGGAAAATTATTGGCAGCAGTGTCCTCATCGCCGCCTATAAATTTGTTATTGAAATTATTATCCATGACTTTAAAATTTAAAGTGTGATGTTAAAACCATTATATCCCGCTTCCTTCCGTATTACCGTGTACACTGGCCCCTTGTCGTTGGTAGCTGAGTTTATATAAATTATCATTATACAAAAGATCATCAACAGGTGAGTTATCAGATAAACTATGACTTCCATAATATTATATTTAAAGATTGACCAATTATATCGTGTAAATATTTCGTTTTTAGTTAATTAAATGCAATAACAGCCAGCTTCCGGCAGCAATGACTATTTATGGTTCGGGCAGTTTTTGAAGCAATAGCGGTTGCCTGTGAGAGAAAGCGTTCTTCCAGGTAACTGTGAATATTGCTCTGCGTGTCAGTTAAATTTCCCTTCATTGGTGATTGATTAAATGTGCTATTCTACAGACCTTTATTCAACTCTTATGCCAGTATATTAAATTACTGATTGTCAATACATTGACTGGGTTTTGAAATTCTTGAAAACCACGCTATTTCGGTTGAGAACGTTTAGCAGGCGAGATAACGAGTTTGGAAAAATGCACTGGAAATTTTGCATTAAAAGCTAGCAGTCCGTTAACCAAGCGGAAAAAATGGTGGTTGCGGTTAGTCAAATTCATTTTTTGCAGGAAATGCTGGCCTTGCTCAGCTTGTTGACTTTGGTTAGCCTGATGGATTCGGGCTTAGGTTATTTCAACACCTTCGAAACAGCAATTTTCAGGACCGAAACAGCGCTCAGATATTGCAGGACGGTAAGAAATTCAGCGCACGAAATTTCGGTACCCAATCGGTTTGGAACGATATATCGAAACCGGTTTTTTTGTATATCTTAGTTATCTATCTGATTTTCAATATTTTGTAGTATGGCATGATTTTTCTTTCCATGGGGTAAATATCACTTAACGCTAAAGCATGTACAGCATAAGATATGGAACAGTGGATGACGTTTCAAATATTGAGCAAATTATTGAAAGGGCTTGGTTAAAAAGCAATATATCAATTGACGAAAAACAAAACATTCTTCAATCGCTGATTAAATTATATCCAAAAGATCAAATCATTTTTGAAATACAAAATCAGGTACAGTTCTATCTGCTGTTGATGGAAGAGGATATGCCGATGGCTTTTGTTTCGTATTCAATATCCGATACCTGTCCTGCGGATTTTAGAATTCACAAGGTCTACAGCTTGCCGGAATCGCAGGGAAAAGGGTATGAAAAGATATTAATAGCAAAGGTTGAGGAAATTGCCATCGAACATGGTGGTGATCTCCTTTTTATTTATTTAAAAGGACGAAATAAGAAGACCGAATATTTCGAGGCCCTGGGTTTTTCTCCCTGGAATAAAAAAAAAACATCGGACGAAAGTGTGAGAGATGAAAACATCATGTATAAGAAGCTTGATTATTCAGACAGCAGCACCTGAGGGAATATCACGATTTGCATTGATTTAGCGAGCAAATAAAAGATCGTAAGGAAAAATGTCATGGTAGCCGGGTAAAGTTTCCACTGGATTAGCGGGAGTATTTCAGGCTAAAAAAGGCCGTGTTGAGGGACGACTTCGTCCACTTAAGGTAATTACATGTTGCAGACAGCTCAACGTCGGAATAAGTTTGGTTAACTAAAAAAATAAAGATGGAAAATAACAACACTGAAAAAACGCAGACGATCCCGCCTCCCGAGAAGATACTTTATACGGCAAAAGACCATACTACCGGTGGCCGCGACGGCGGGTCAGCCATCAGTTCCGATGGAAACCTGGATATTAAATTCTCGGTTCCGGGCAGTAAAGGAAGCGGGACGAATCCAGAGCAGCTCTTTGCTGCAGGCTGGTCTGCCTGTTTTATCGGCGCAATGAAAATCGCGGCCGGAAAAATGAAAATACGGTTTCCGGAACAGGCCGCTGTAGACGCGGAAGTCGACTTATGTTTAACCGGTGAAGCTTATTCCCTGCAGGCCCGGCTCAATATCAGTCTACCCGGCTTGGATACAGCAGTCTCTCAAAGCCTAGTGGAAGCCGCACATCGAACCTGTCCATATTCTAAAGCAACAAGGGGGAACATCAATGTAGTAATTAACGTGATATAACCTGAATTCCAGTCTAAAGCTGGACGGTATTTAAAAATCCATTTCAACTACTTATATAAACAAATATTAACTAATTTAAAAAACAACGTATTATGTCAGAAAATCAAAACTTTGATCGCCGCCGCTTTTTGGGAGCCGCCGCAATCACGATCGCAGCGGGACCGCTTGTAATGATAGGTGCAACAGATGCGAAGGCATCTCCGTCAAAACTGCTTAATTTCCTATCATCTAAGCGAAGCTCAAATGCGTCATTTGACACCATTAAACAGGTCAAAGCAGGGCTTTTAAATGTCGGATATGCTGAGGCGGGTCCGGCTGATGGGCCTCCTGTTATCCTGCTGCATGGCTGGCCATATGATATTCACAGCTTTGTTGATGTCGCGCCAATTTTGGCAGCTAAAGGCTATAGGGTTATCATTCCACACCTGCGCGGTTACGGTTCGACCACGTTCCTTTCCAGTAAGACATTCCGGAATGGCCAGCAATCGGTCGTTGCGCTAGATATTATCGCGCTGATGGACGCGCTCAAGATCCAGAAGGCGATCGTCGGAGGTTTTGACTGGGGAGCGCGTACCGCCGACATATTAGCCGCTCATTGGCCAGAACGTTGTAAGGGGCTCGTTTCCGTAAGCGGTTATTTAATCGGCAGCCAGGCTGCCGGCAAAACGCCGCTTCCCCCTCCGGCAGAATTGCAATGGTGGTATCAATTTTACTTCGCAACCGAACGCGGCGAAGCCGGTTATGCAAAATACACCCATGACTTTGCGAAACTTATCTGGAAACAGGCATCGCCAAAATGGAACTTCGATGATGCAACGTTCCTTCGCAGCGCGGTGTCTTTCGATAACCCTGACCATGTCGCCATTGTGATTCACAATTATCGCTGGAGACAAAACCTGGTTGCAGGCGAGTCCAAATATGACGCGCTGGAAAAAAAGCTGGCCACTGCGCCGGTTATCACTATTCCGGCTATTACCCTTGAGGGGGATGACAATGGCGCTCCACATGGACCTGGCAGTTCGTACGCCGGCAAATTCTCCGGAAAGTACGCGCACCGTGTGATCAATGGCGGAGTAGGACACAACCTGCCTCAGGAAGCTCCGCAGGACTTTGCTCAGGCTATCATTGATGTTGACGGCTTTTCCAGATAAGGAAAAACCATAAGTAAAATTCCCCGGACGCCTTTTCTGCCATCCGGGGAATTTATTACCTGCCGGTAATAAATAACTTCTGCCTGCGAATCGTAATCATAGCGGATAAGTATTAGGTATTCATGGTTAGTACTGGGGCATAACGTGCGCCCAAATAAATACCTGACCTAATTGGCACGATATACTTTTCTCGACTATTTCCACTGAATACATCGGCTTCTCCTGTTCCCGATAAGCCATTCTTTTATTTTTTTATATCCGAAAATTTATGTAAACTCGACTAACAATTCGTTAATTAATTTATCATGTTAAAAAAAACGCTTCCACCCTTAGTGATTTTTTTTACGCTCCTTTTTCCCTTTAAAGGATTGTCCCAAGACTATGCAAAGCCACCACCCATATCTTCCGGTGACATCGCGCCATCTCAATACCCCCAAGCCTGGCAGCGTTTGCTGCTAAAGCTTAGCTCTACTTATTATACTGTTGTTAGAGAAAACCAGGTCGATCTAAACGCCAGTCTCCTTTATACCAGCCGCTCCCTGGGGTTAAGCCGAATTGTTATCATAGGAGAAGGTATTCAGGACCCTGGATTACTTGCCCGCTCAAATTGGGTTGATAGCAGGGATGCCGGTAAAGGCATCGCCACACTTGCTCAAACAACCGGGAAGAATCACCTTGAATTACTGGTCCTATTGGGCGGCTATTATGCCTTCCAGCCTTTTGTTTATCCAAAATATAAGGACAGTGCCCGCTTATTTCTTAACATGGCGATGGCAGAAAGCAAAAAGCTGCGCGAAGACCGATTGGGCAGGGAAGCGCTTTGCCTGCTGGGTAAAGTCGCTGTCCAGGAAAGCGGCCAGACTTCGGGCGATATATTGTTTAATCAACTATTAAACCAATGTCAGCGCGCAGGCGACCTGGAAATGGAAGCCAAGGCTTTAAGCTATCGCGGCCTTTACACTGCTTTTTCACCAGCCTCAACGCCGAACAGGATTAATGACTTGCAAAATGCCGTCGCTATTTATACCAAGCTCGGCAATACGGAAGAGGTTATTAATAACTTGACGAATATAGGTTATTTAAAGGTGGCTATGTTTCAGCTGAAGGCCGCTGAAACTATATTTTCAAAAGCATTACAACTTGAAGAAGCGATTCATTTCCCATTTACCCACTATAGTTCTGAAAACATAGCAATGGTGACGACATTTGAGGGGGAGTTTGGCGAGCCCTTAAAATATGCGTTGGAAACAGTGGCTACTGCGGAGCATTGCCGTGACAGTATTGGGTGGGCTTATTTTTACAGCCGCCTGGGTTGGCTTTATTATGTTGAAGGCGGCAGGGATCAGGAAAGTTTAAAATGGGGCCTGAAAGCGATGGACCGTTTTCTAATCGCCGGAGACCCGGGCTTATATACGAACTTAACGGTTGTTATTGGCGTCATGTGTGAGCAGGGCCATAGTTCCAAGGCACTTGAAGTGCTAAAGAAAGCGTTCAATAAAGCGCCTCCGAAAAGTTCCACCGACGCGCTGTTTTATAATCTGGCGCTTTCCATGTGTTATACGAACCTGAAGCAATTTAAGCTTGCGGAACAGTATATCGTAAAAGCTGACTTGTTAGAGCAGCAATCTGCGCTCGCGGTAGGCCCGCTGAGGCGAGCTGCAATTAACTACCAGTTTGGCAATATTTATTTTGATGAGGGGCAGTATGCGAAAGCGAAAATATATTTTGAGCGGTATTTAGGAGATCCTTCCAACGCGATATCGGGTTTACAGGGGAAGCTTTACACCTATAAAAGTCTTATCGCTATAGATTCCGCAGTTCACGATTACGTGTCCGGCATGGCTCACTACCAGCAATATGTACAGTTGCTGGATTCTAATTTTAGGATTTCAAAGCTTAGGCAAGCGGAAGAACTGGAGGTTAAATATTCAACAGCGGAGAAAGAAACCCGGATCACCCTCCTAAACCAGAAGGCCACACTCGAACAGAACAGTTTGAGACGGGCCAACATGATCAGGGATATAACCATTGGCGGCATTATAGCAGTATCGATCATCGTTGGGCTTTTGTTCCGGCAAAACAGGCTCAAGCAAAAGAACAACAATGTCATCACACAAAAAAATGAGTTGCTACAACGTTTGGTGAAGGAAAAAGAGTGGCTGCTTAAAGAAGTGCACCATAGAGTAAAGAACAACTTGCACACAGTCATTTGCCTGCTGGAATCGCAGGCCGCCTATTTGGAAAACGACGCGCTAAAAGCTATTGAAAACAGCCAGCACCGTATCTATGCGATGTCGTTAATCCATCAAAAGCTTTACCAATCTGAGAATGTGAAAGCTATCGATATGGCGGTGTATATACCTGAACTGGTACAATACCTGGAGGATAGTTTCGGCACGGGCGAAAAAATTCACTTTTATCTGGATATTGAACAGATAAACCTGAATATCACGCATGCAATACCGCTCGGGCTGATCATCAACGAATCAGTAACCAATTCGATCAAATATGCTTTCCCAGACGGGCGGGATGGTAAAATAGTCATTTCCCTGAAAGACGACGGCAATCTAATTAGGCTCGAACTGGACGACAACGGCATAGGAATTCCTGAGCGAGATCTGGAAGAAAATGAGCCGGAGTCGCTTGGTCTCGAACTTATGAAGGGGCTAAGCAGCGATATTGATGCGGCCATCAGTTTTAAGGTTAACAATGGAACTAAAATTAGCGTTTCCTTCAATCGCGATACCTTGATTGATGACGAAAGTTCATTTAGCAAATTGCTGGAAAAGGAGATAATCGCATAGAGCTATATGAGAATATGGATATGATTAAGTTATGAAAAGACTTCTTATTTATTTGATGCTGCTATTTGCCTCTGGCACTGTACATGGACAGGCTTTGTTCAGATACAAAACAGATTCTTTGCTCAAAATGCTAAACAAAAAACCTGTCGATTCAACGCGTATCGATGTCCTCTTAAAACTTGCCCAATATTATATCCTGCGGGAGGGCGAAAATAAACCATACCTGATGGATAGTGCAGCCATCTTTATCAATGCTGCCAACAAACTAAGCGCTGGAATAAAACCGATGAAATATGATGGCTATGTTACCTTAATAGCATCATATCTAACTATAGAAAGAAGAGACACCACGAATGGGAAAATTCTGGTTAACAAGGCTATTCAGCGATTAAAAGCTGATCATGACGATTATCATCTAACTGTAGCCTATATAGAACTTTCCAAGTACTACAATTCAAAAGACCCGAAGCAATCCGCCGTAATCAATAGCCTCATCAATACTGCAATATCGCGTTTACCAACGCTAACAAGTCCGAAAAACAGGAATTATTGTGTACTCTCACTGGAGCGATTTTATCAAACAAATCTCAGCGGATGGGACGCTAAGGCGAAGCTAAATTATCTGGATCGTATTCTTCATACATGCCGTCAGTTAGGTGATCAAACAAATGCAATCTGGGTACAACGGGAGATTGTTAATATTCACCTTCAACAAGGTGAAACAGCATCTACCGAAACTGAACTTTTGGAATTATTAAAAAATCAAAAGGCAGCAGGATACGCTCAAATATGTTTAACCTATGCTTTGTTAGCCGCAGCGTACATAGATGACGACAATTATAATAGCGCATTATATTATGCATTGGAATCGGTAAAAAGTGTAAAAACGGCTTCAGATTCTTCACATTTAACAGAGTACTACGCGAGACTTGCCTATATATATGATGCTGTAACCAACGAGGACCAACGGGTTGCATGGAACATGAAAAGTTTAAATTATAAAATTGCCAAAAAACAAACTGACTACATTTATGGTGATATTCAAGGAATAATTGAAGGAGAAATTAACCTGAACAGGGCGAAAGAAGCCTTGAGATTTATCCTAAGCAAACGAAAGAGTTTTCCCCCTGCAAATATTTCGGAACAAAAGGCGATGACCTTAAGCTTAGGTGAATGCTACGCGGCATTGAATGAAAATACGCTGGCAGAAAAATATTATTTGGAAACAATAAGGCTCGTTAAAATTCAAATAGCGCAAAAAAACATAGAATATGACATTAAAACCGACGAGATTATAGCGACGTTTTATTTAAAAACCAAGCAATTGGGAAAGGCTGGCGACTTTTACAATAAAGTTTTAAATGAAATACCACAAACGCAAAAGAGCCTTTATGAATTTTACAGAAACGACTTCATGTTTAAATTAGACTCTTCATCCGGAAGGTACTTTGCGGCCATCCGGGATCTGCAGCGCCGTCAAAAGGTAACAGATTCCGTATTCAGCAAAGCAAAAATCAAACAGGTTGAAGATCTCCAGATATCTTATGAAACAAAAGAAAAAGAGAAAGACTTAAATTCTCTGGGTGTAAAAGAAAAGCTCGAAAAAATAGAATTACAACGCGCCGAAAACACCAGGAACTGGATTATCGCAGGCTCTTGTATGCTACTGATCATTGCGGGATTGCTTTACAGGCAAAATGCGCTCCGAAAAAAGAACAGCAATATCATCAGGCATAAGAATGAACTGCTGCAAGGCCTGCTGAAAGAAAAGGAATGGCTCCTCAAAGAAGTGCATCACCGGGTAAAGAACAACTTACACACGGTTATCTGTTTATTGGAATCGCAGGCGGCTTATTTAGAGAGCGACGCCCTGAAAGCCAACGAAAACAGCCAGCACCGGATTTACGCCATGTCCCTGATCCATCAAAAGCTTTATCAGTCGGATGATGTGAAATCGATTGATATGGCTACTTATATACCAGAACTGGTGCAATACCTGGAAGATAGTTTTGGGATGTCCGGAAAAATATATTTTGTGCTGAATATTGATTCTATCAACCTCGATATCGGCTATGCAATTCCATTAGGCCTGATAATCAATGAAGCGGTAACCAATGCGTTCAAATATGCTTTCCCCGGAGAAAGAAATGGCAGAATATCGATTTCCATGAATGAGAAAGATGGATCAGTAAAACTGGAAATAGCTGACAACGGCGTGGGAATGCCTGATATTACAGAAGAAAATGAGCCGGAGTCACTTGGAATTGAACTTATGAAAGGGCTGAGTGGTGATATTGATGCTACCATAACTTTCGAAGTTAATAACGGAACAAAAATCTCGCTTATATTTGAGCGCCATGAATCAGTCGATACCGATACTTATCTGAGTAAATTTAAAACAAAGGAAATACACCTATGAGCACCCGGATACTTATTGTCGAAGATCAATTCATAGAAGCAAATAATCTAAAGCTTATTTTAAAAAAAGCCGGATACCTGGTTTGTTCAATCGCCCGCTCTGTTCCTGAAGGTTTGAAGATCATTGAAAAAGAGCAGCCTGACCTCGTCTTGCTAGACATTCATTTAAAAGGAGAACTAACCGGGATTGACCTTGCAAAAATTTTAGGTGAGAAAAACATGGCCTTTGTGTTTTTATCCGCTAATTCCAATAAGCAGGTTTTAAATGCGGCGAAAGCTACCAAACCCTATGGCTTCCTGGTAAAGCCGTTCCGCGAAAAAGATGTGCTGGTGATGCTTGATGTAGCCTGGTATCTCCATCGCCAAAAACAGGAATCTGTACTTCAGGCTAAACCCCCGGTTGACTTTTTCAAAGCAGATGAATTCAAGGGAATTATTGGCTCCAGCCAGAGCATGCGGGAAGTTTTGGATCATGTGGTTATCGTAGGCGCTTCAAATATATCAGTTTTGATACTGGGTGAAAGCGGGACCGGTAAAGAGCTTATAGCGCAGTGTATCCACCGTATCTCACCCCGGAAAGCAAAACCATTTATCGCCGTTGATTGCGCTTCACTACCTGCTAATCTGATCGAATCAGAATTATTTGGCCATGAAAAAGGCTCTTTTACCGGTGCGACAGAGAAAAGAATGGGTAAATTTGAACAGGGTAACGGCGGGACTGTCTTTTTAGATGAGATCGGTGAGCTTCCGCCTGATCTTCAGGTAAAGCTTTTAAGAGTGCTGCAAGAGAAGGAAGTACAGCCAATCGGTGGGCAAAAGCGAAAAATAGATGTACGGATTATCGCCGCGACCAATCGGAACCTTGAAGAAGAAATAGCTGCCGGCAGATTTCGCCTTGATCTTTATTATAGGTTAAATGTTTTCCCCATTCTGCTCCCCCCTTTGCGTGAACGAAAGGAGGATATTCCGTCCTTAGCGAATCACTTTGTTGAGGTTTTTGCGGAAAGGGAGCATAAAAAAATCACCGGGATCGCAGATCAGGTAATACGGCTAATGTTAAATTATTCATGGCCGGGAAATATAAGAGAATTAGAAAACCTAATGGCCAGAAGTGTGCTGCTTTCCAGCGGACCAATCGTTAACTCACTTCAGTTACCCAATCAAAGCCAGCCATTGTTTAAGGCCGCGGGAATGCAAATTAAAACAATTGCGGAAAATGAGCGTGATCATATATTAACCGCACTTGAAATTTGTAACTGGCGGATATACGGACCCGGAGGGGCGGCCGAATTGCTCAACATCAATGGATCAACGCTTCATTCCCGTATGAAAAAGTTAGGGATAATTAAAAAAATAGCTTCAGACAATAATGGGAATGGCTAACCTATTTGTTACCTTTTTAGATAACAAACAACAGCAAACTTAAGGACGCCCTTCAAAAACCATTCTCTTTCAGCCGGTTTGGTAAACAGTGCCTTTTGCAGGAAAGCCAATAACCCGATGTAACACCCCAACTGCCCGCTGGCTGCGGTCAAATTAAACTTCGTACCTCTTTCCAAATAGACAGGCAACAAGCAAAGTGAGCCTTCAAAAGCATAATGATTTCGTGACTGAAATTGACGAGCTCAAGACCGACTTAGTCCGCTTAAGCTATTTTCAGATAGGAACTCGTACCGACACCTGATATTTTTGAAGAAATCATCAATTTAAACAGTATATGACCGAAAAAAATCATAGCCAGCCTTTTTGCTGTTAAATTAAAATTCCGGACAGCCGTTGCGCCTCATGTAAGTATACCGGCGAAACTGCTACAGCACCCGGACCTTATTCCCACCCCGAAATTATAGAAAATGGAAATGACAATTAATATGCGTAGTCCTTTAATACAAACAATGACTCCGGAAACGGGAACCTGGAGCATCAATCTGAAAACCAAGGAAATATCCCTTTGTAAAGGGACCAGATTTTTACTGGGCGTTGCTGACCGGATATCCCTTGGCGCAATAAGCATACTAAAATCCATTGAACTTCCGCACCGGTTAGCTATCATTCGACTGATGAGGGGAGCCTGCACAAGCGGACAGCGGTTTCAGTATGAATATCCGGTCTGTCACCTAGCAGCTAAGGGTACCGCATGGCTGCATATCAGCGGGCAGCTGGAAACGGATGAGTTTAATCAACCCTCTAAATTTTCGGGAACACTAATGGACATAACCGAGCAAAAGCAAAAAGAGCTTTTAAAAGATGATCTCCTGGCTATTTTAAGTCACGAGCTCAAATCGCCGCTTTCTACTGTTAAACTATGCGTTCAAATGGCCATAAAAACAAAGCAAAACAGCCATCTCGAAGCGGATCTGCTAAAGCGGGCCGATAACCAGGTTGATGAAATGACCTCAATCATAGATAATATTCTGGATATTTCATTAATCGCTACCGGAAAGAAAATACTTCAGCTCCACTGCTTTGATATAAACAATTTGATTCAGGAAGTAACCAGTTCCTTCTTTTACCACATGAAAACACACGATATCAAAACTTGTAACGATGGTGTCCAATTGATTTATGCCGACCGAAGTAAGATTAAACAGGTACTTCATAATATCCTTTCAAACGCGATTAAATATGCGCCTGAGCAGAGCGCCATAACCATCAGCAGTAAACAATGCAGCGATCATGTCCTTGTTTCCATTCAGGACAGGGGACCCGGCATTAGTGCAGAGCATCAGCAGAAACTATTTAACCGGTTTTACAGGGTGGAAAACGATGAAGTAAAAAGCAAGAAGGGCCACGGCATCGGGTTATATATCGTCAGAGAGATCGTTCAGCAGCATCGTGGACAGGTCTGGGTGGAGAGCATAGAGGGTTCGGGCACCATCTTTCATTTCTCCTTGCCGTCAAAGTGAACATTTAAGGCTTTTTTTAGCTGTTAGAAAAGCGCCACGATATCAGTGCTTGCTGAAAAAACCGGTCATCGCGGCTATGGTGAAATCCGCCCGGTTTACCCTGAATTTAAAACCGGAAATAGAAGTATATCCACCCGTTCACGACAGCTGGCAGCCTCCCCAATTTTCAGTTATATGAATAGCTTGAAAAACTTTTTCCGGGCAGGATTCTAGCGGGTGCCCATCCCCCTTATAATTTAAAGAGGTCGAATTTCCGGCGGTACATCCACCTGCCGGCCACATAGCTGAATACTGATACTTGAATTATAACTTCTGTGTTGGTCTGATAATAAATCTTAATGCCAGGTCCCTGGTTGCCAGCGCACCTACCCAATTAGCAAATGTTCTCAGTTTATTACGGAAATTTATTAGAGACAGCAAATGGATAAATAACCAGATTAACCAGGCGAAAAGCCCATTTAGGTTCATTGATGGCTTTGGCAGATCCACTACCGCCTTACCAATCCCCATAATGGCCATGCTGCCTTTATCGAAATATTTGAAAGGGATTTGCTGCCCGTTATTTGCCAGGGCCGTCAGATTCTTTGCCAAATGCGTACCCTGCTGGATGGCGGGCTGTGCCATTTGAGGGTGCCCGTCAAGATAAAACGTTTCAGAGGTTTGTATACAGGTATCGCCAATAGCATAAACGTTATCGGATCCCTTTATCCTATTATATTCATCCACGAGCAGCCGCTTTCGCCGCCCGTACCATTCAGCCGGCAGCCCCTCAAAAACAGATGCAGATACCCCGGCAGCCCAAACGAGTGTTTCAGTCTCAATCTCCTGCCCGTTCGTGAAGGTCACCTTGCGCCCGGTAAAATCCTTTACCTGCATATTCAGCTTGACTTCAATCCCCAAACGGCTTAAGGTCTTAAGCGTGTATTTTTGCGAAGCTTCACTCATCGCTGCTAAAACTTTCGGCCCTCCCTCGACCAGGTAGATCTCCGCCTCCTGTTTTCCATTCCTTATTTCCGGGTATTCCCTTGCTATGACCCTTTCCTGTATCTCTGCAAGCATCCCGGAGATTTCTATACCTGTTGGGCCAGCTCCGGCAACTACGACCCTGAGCAATCTTTTTCGCTCACCGGCATCTGTTGTTATGGCGGCTTTTTCAAGGTTCTGAAGAAAATGATTCCTGAGATTTAAAGCATCTTCAAATGTTTTCATGGGCATCGCGTATTTCCTGACGTTCTCCATTCCGAAATAATTCGTTTGTGTACCGGTTGCCAATACCAGAATGTCATACGGTAGCTCACCGGAAGAAAGTATGACATTATTTTCGGCCGGAACTATTTTTTCCAGTTCTCCCATACGAAAGGTTGTGTTGCTATTGGTCCCGAAAAGTTTTCGGAAAGGATAACAAATGCTTGATGCTTCCAGAAACGCGGTAGAGACCTGGTAAAGCAGCGGGGGAAAGAAATTATAATTGTTCCTATCTACTAAAACGATAGAGAATTGACCTTTATCAGCCAGATTTTTAGCCAGGTTTACACCGGCGAACCCGCCGCCAATAATTACGATTCGTTTCATGATATTTGTTATTTTAGGTACACGATACCAACCATCTGCCGCCTATATTTCCTCCGCCCCTCTTCCTTTTGCTGCTTTCGGCCGTGGTCGCTTAAAGATTAAGGTTAGCAATAGCGCCACCAAACATCCTGTTACTACACAAAGCACTCTTTCTAAAGCGATGACCCAGTGCTTCGTTTGCCCAACCTGTATAGTGACAATGATGAAAGCCGCAAGTGCGCTTCTAACCGTCCCGGTTATGCGGAGACCGATCGCTAAAAATACAATGATCACCGCGCCCAGGCAGAGGACCAGCAATTCGGGCAAGTCTACCGGATTTAGCGAAATACCCACCAAACAGCCTAAAACGTTTGCTTTTATACGATCATAGGCCTGGTTGCTGCTGTTATCGACCGACGTCGCCAGAACCACGGACACTGGTGACCAGTAAAACGGGTACTGCGGGATGGATTTGTAAAATATAAAACATACAATCACACCTAAAATCACCCTTAATAAATAATTGAGATGCGAAAAACACGCCGCCCTGTCCAGTTCAAAAAAACGTTTATTCACGTCTTGCTGTCTATGATCGAAAATTTCCAATGCCATAACATCAACGCCCTATTAAACGGATCAGGGCTATCAATTTTTTCATTGCATTATTTGTCGTTCGTCAATAACGCTGTTTTGTTACATTCAGCCGGCTTAGTGTATCCTAAACGGGCTTTAATCCGGTAAGGATTCTTCATCCTTACGGGCCGAGGGTTCATCTTTTCTTCGTTTGGAAACCAAACTGATCATCGCACAGTCCTGCGGGTTCTTTTCAAGCGGCGCGCTTTCCAAAAAGGAAAATGACAGCAAAGAAACCAATCCGACAATTAATCTGTCCTGCCCGTATTTTACCAGTTTTTTAAAAAAACCCATCTGATCATCACCCTTATTGGTTACTACCCAAATCCGCCTTAGCCGCTCCAAATATCTGGCCGGTGCCTTGATCCTGCACGAGCCCGATGACCTCCCAGCCCTGGTCATTAAAGCCCTTCGGTAAAGCAACCTTCACGCTCCCGCTTCCCGACGGGAGAATAGCTTCATTCTTCAATTCGCGGACGATCTGTACATGGGAAAGTGTATGACCCGCATTCTCGCCGCCTAACACTTTGCTCTGCGCCGCTTTTTGAACGACCGCAATCAAAAGGCGGCTGCCTTTGACCATATTTACGATCTGGTATTGTACAACCAGGTCTTTGTCCGCATGGTGAGCCTGAAGCGTCAGCATACTGACAGACCCTGCTGCCAGCTGCTTTTGTACAGCGCTGCGGATATTAGATTCATCTGAACCGACATACTGCGCGATGCCGTTGATAACCAATTGCGGTGTATAGATCTGTGGCGAACTTAGCCAGCTTCCGTATTGAACTTGTCTTTGTGAATATTCCGGGCCGCTGAAGATATCTTTCCAATCCTTGCTGTTCCAGTAATCGACATGATAGGCCAATACATAAACCGGCTTGCCTTCGGACTCTTTTTGAATTTCAGCGATCAGCTCATCAGCCGGAGGGCAGCTGGAACAGCCCTCCGAAGTGAATAATTCCAGGACGGCAAAGCCTTTCCCGCTGCTGCTGTAAATATGCTTGGTCTGATTGCGCTGCTGAGCAGCAAATGCGGCAAGACACAGGGCGATTATTAAGCAGGCCCCCAGGCCTATAATTTTACTTGCATTCATCTTCTTTTTCATTTTGCTTACTATTTATACCAAAACTATTTCAAAACCAGCGGCGGGGTTAGCTGAAAATGGCTCAGTCAGGCATGATCGTTGGCGAGACAGCCTTTTCTCCAGTTGGAAGATCAATCATCCCGCTCGCCCCCTCCATCAGCCGGCACTAATATTCCGGCCGGTACATTTTGCTCTTAACAAACGATCCAATATCCGCAGGTCGCTCAATTCCGGCGAAACCGAGGTCAAAGATCCTGGTGGCAACCTGCACAGCGATGTGCAGCGAAACTTCCAGGATTTTATCTATCGGCGGGTAAATCAGGCCGTTTTCAAAATCATCCAGCGTGACCTGTTCAGCAAGCGCAGCTGAAGCGGTTAGAAACATTTCTTCGGTTATCCTTTTGGCCTGAGAGGCAAAGATGGCTAAGCCCATTGCAGGAAAAATATATACATTATTACCCTGTCCCGGAATATATTTTTTGCCGTTGTACTCCACAGCATCAAATGGACTTCCGCTGGCAAAGATCGCCTTCCCTTTGGTCCAGGTATAGGCTTGCTCGGCAGTACATTCAGAGTGACTGGTGGGGTTAGAATATGGGAATATAATGGGCCTGTCATTGATAGCGGCCATGGCTTCAATGACCTGCCGGGTGAACGCGCCGCCAATTGTGCTGACCCCGATGATCGCTGTTGGCCGGACCTGTAAAATAGCCTCAGCAAAGTCGCTGATCGGTTTCAGGTCATGCGCATATTCTCTTTGATAATCAGCGAGGTCGGTTCTGGAATTAATTAACAATCCGTGCACATCGAACATGAAAAACTGCGCCCGGGCCTCTTCCTGTGTTTTGCCTGCCTGCATCAGCTGCATCACCAGCAGGTCAGCAATGCCGACCGCTGCGGCTCCTGCCCCTAAAAAAAGGTAGCGCTGCGCGGTGATCGGTGTCTTTGAAAACCTGGAAGCTGCAAGTAGCCCGCCGGTCGCGACAGCAGCCGTGCCTTGAATGTCATCGTTGTAGGTACAAACCTTATCCCGGTACGTATTGAGTATCCGTATGGCGTCGACACCTGCAAAATCTTCCCATTGGATGCAGATGTTTGGGAATACTTCGTTAATGGCATTTACAAAGGCAGCTATGAAGCTATCATATTCTTCCCCGCGAACTCTTTTTTGCTTTAGCCCGGGATAAAATGGGTCATTCAGAAAATCTTCATTATTTGTCCCTGCATCTAGGGTTATTGGTAAGGTATATTGAGGTGGGACACCTGCACAAGCGGTATACAGGCAAAGTTTTCCGATAGGGATACCCATGCCGCAAACGCCCAGGTCCCCCAACCCAAGAATACGCTCGCCATCGGTTACCACCGAAAAGCGAACATCTTTTTCTGACCAGTTTTGGAGAATATCTTTCATACGATCTTTATCGCTAAGGGATATATATATCCCCCTTGGTCTCCGGAAGATATGGCCAAAGGTCTGGCAGGCCGCCCCAACGGTCGGCGTATAGACCAGCGGCAGATATTTTGCCGGATCACTCATCAGCAGCTTAAAAAACAGCCTCTCGTTGTTGTCCAGAAGCTGAAGCAGATAGACATATTGATTAATTGGCTTTTCCAGCTTATCCACCTGCTCATGCGCGCGCTGCGCTTGTATTTCTATTATTTCAACCGCGTCGGGCAGTAGCCCATTAAGCCCGTATTGGTCACGTTCTGCCTTGGTAAAACCGGTGCCTTTATTTTTTCTGGGATCGCGAAGCAAATCAAATGCTGTAATGTTTTTCATGATTTCTATTTTTAAGTAATACCTTTTTGTTACCTGTCCAATGATCTGTAGTCCGGGATTGCTTTAAATGGTTGCTAACAGATTAGTCGCCACCCGGATCAATTACTCCAAAAAATTGGTTTTTAAGGTTTCCCAAACTTCCGGCCCATCGCCCAGCAACGTCTGCCGGAGCATATAGATCCCAAATCCTTTTGCCTCTTCAAAATTAATTTCAGGGGGTATGACCAGCTCTGTTGGGTTTGTTAATACATCAATCAGGACCGGGCCCTCATGGGCCAGTGCCTTTTCAACGGCAGCCGGGACATCTTCTGAATTTTCGACCCGGATACCCATAATGCCAATGGCTTCGGCCATTCTGGCGAAATCAGGGTTTTTCAGATCCGTGCCAAATGGAGGCATGCCGATCACTTTCATTTCCATCGCTACGAAACCGAGCGAGCCGTTATTATAGACTACGATTTTTATGGGTAAATTATATTGATAGATAGTCAGGATGTCCCCCATCAGCATTGCGAAGCCTCCGTCACCTGAAAGTGAAATAACCTGCCGGTCCGGGAAAGCAATCTGCGCTCCGATCGCCTGGGGCATAGCGCTGGCCATAGAGCCATGGTTGAAAGACCCGATCAGCCGCCTGCCATTTTTCATATCAAGATATCTTGCCGCCCAAACGGTCGGCGTGCCCACATCGGCCGAAAAAATGGCATCATCCTTGGCCGTTTCGCTGATGACTTTGGTCAGGTATTCCGGATGGATCAGCCTGCCCGATTCGCCTTTGGCATGAACAGCCAGGTGTTTCCTGCTTTCCTTATACCGGTCCTGGCAGTTTTCTAAAAAGGTGCGGTCTGCTTTCTCCTGTATTAAAGGTAAGAGCGCCCCAAGCGTTTCTCTTACGTCACCTACCAGTCCTAAATCCAGCTTGCACCTTCGTCCGAGCCGCTCCGGCCGGATGTCCAGCTGGACGATTTTTGAATTTACAGGATACCATTCCTTGTAGGGGAAGTCAGTACCCAGCAGGAGCAACAGGTCACTTTCCTGTACGGCGTGATTCCCTGAGGCCAGCCCGATCAATCCCGTCATGCCGACATCAAAAGGGTTGTTATACTGAACATATTCTTTTCCCCGCAGTGCGTGGACAATTGGT